>Ga0302314_10002025_pt1 | contig 37887 bp, 39 predicted proteins | sample III_Palsa_N2_3_FD_200533 | JGI IMG/M metagenome (GOLD analysis project Ga0302314, IMG submission 200533) | Peat permafrost microbial communities from Stordalen Mire near Abisko, Sweden - III_Palsa_N2_3 | ecosystem: Environmental > Terrestrial > Soil > Palsa > Peat permafrost | place: Sweden...
AGACCGGGCACTATCTCGGCGACGGATGGCCCGAGCGCCTGTCCGCCTCGAGCCTGGGGGTGGTCAACGCCGCCACCGTCCATTGCGCGAAGACGCTTTATGGCGCGTCCAGCTTCGGCGTGTTCCTGTCGGCCTCGATCCACACCCTGGCGCACAACCGCAACCGCGCCGAGATCGTCCAGCACCTCGAGCGGGTTCAGGTGGACCCGGCGCGGCCGATCATCGTCGAGTTGCTCGACATCGACCGGGGAACGCCGCAGGGCCGGATCGAGGAGGTCGTCGGCATGCTGGCGCCCCACTGCCGCAAGGTGCTCGTGCGCGCGACCATCGATCCCGTGCCGATCGAGCTGCTGCAGAGCTGCCGCCTGTCCGGCCTGTCGCTCGATTGCGACCACCTGCAGCGGGAGCCGCGCGACTTCCTGCTTCGGTTCGCCCGGTTCGCCGAGGCGGCCAGACAGGTCTCTCCGCTGATCTTCGCCCTCAATCTGCACGGCCAGGCGGCCCGCGAACTGGCGCTTCTGGCCGGCGCCACACACGGCGGCTGCAGCACCGCGATGCACTGACCGGCGAGGCTCATGCGCGCCGATCCGACGGCGGCCGATTGATGGTTAACTCAACCTTTAGGGGAACGCCCTTCGCTCCGACGGGTTATGACTGGACCTGGATCGGATCGGATGCCCGACCTGCTCGAGCGCCGTCGCCAGGAAGGGTCTCAACCTCTGTTGAGCAGGAGCGGCGATGTCCAAGTCCTACACTGCGATCCCCCAGCTGAACGGCGGCGACACGGAACGTCACCTCATGGCCGCCGCCGCGTTCGCGACGCGCCAGACCGACGAGCCGACCGGCGAACGGCGATGGACCCGTCCCCTGCGCGACAAGCCCCCCCGCGACAGGACGGCGTCCGAGAGCGCCGCGCCGGCCGAGATGGAAACCGACCGCCCGGCTCCCGCCGCCCGCGTTCTGATTGCGGAGGACAACCCCATCAACCAGTTGGTGCTGACCGCCATCCTGCGTCATGGCGGGATGGAGCCGGTGGTGGTGAACAACGGCGCGGAGGCGGTCGAGGCCTGGGAACGCCAGGACTGGGACGTGATCCTGATGGACGTGCAGATGCCGGTGCTGGACGGGGTGAGCGCGACCCGCGCGATCCGCCTCCAGGAGGCGTCGAGCGGAAGGGCGCACACCCCCATCATCGCCGTGACGGCGAATGTACTGTCGGCGCAGGTGCGGGACTATCAGGTGAACGGGATGGACGGGGTGGTCGCCAAGCCGATCGAAATCGACCAGCTGTTCATGATGCTCGAACGCACCCTCTCGACGTCGGTCCATCGCCAGCACGGCTGACGCATCGCGCTGTCGGGCCTTACGCCCCATCCGGCACATACATCGCCATCACCGCCTGGCTCCGCCGCCTGAGCTCCGCGCGCAGCTCGGGCGGGGCCAGCACCTCGATGGCGTCGGCGAAGCCGAGCAGCAGCTCCGCCGCGTGGCGGACCCCCTCGATGTCGACCAGGGCTTCGCGGACGCCATCCTCGTCGGGCGCGGCGGTGCGCACCGGTTCGGCCATGTCGGCGCCCAGGACGTCGAGCCGGCCCATGGCTTCGGGCCTCACCCGCAGCGTCGCCTTGCCCCGCCGCAGGCTGGCCTCGAAGCTGGCGACGGCGTCGCGCCAGGCCGCGGTCAGATCGAACGCGGCGGGCCGATCGAAGGTCTCGTCCAGAACCGTCAGTGTTTCGATCTTGTCGATCCGGTAGATTGCAGGCCGGTCCCGGCGAACCGCCATGAAATACCACTCGCCGGCCTTCAGCACGACACCGAGCGGTTCGACCACCTGGGCCGACGATCCCTTCCAGCTTTCATAGACCAGGTGAAGCCGCCGCCCCTCCCACACCGCTCTCGCCAAGCTGCGCAGGGTATCGGTGGAGGCGCTGCGCCGGCGGCGCCAGGGCGACGGATCGAAGTGGAACCGGTCCGATACCCGCCGCGCCGCCGCGCTGGTTTCCGACGGCAGGGCGGCCAGGAACTTCAGCCGCGCGGCGGTCGCCTCCGACCCCAGGCCGAGGTCGTCGGCCGTGACCGGCAGGCCGGCGAAGATCAGGGCCTCGGCCTCGTCCGGGGTCATCCCGGTCAGCCGCGTCCGGTAGCCGTCCAGCAGGGCGAAGCCGCCGCCCGGGCCCCGGTCGGCGTAGATCGGCACGCCCGAGGCGCTGAGGTGGTCCGCGTCGCGATAGACTGTTCGCACCGACACCTCGAACTCGGCGGCCAGGGCCTCGGCCGTCATCCGGCCGCGCAGCTGCAGCAGCATCAACATCGACAGGAGGCGGCTGGCGCGCATATCTCCCCTTACCGGATAATACCTGACACCAGGTGACAGGTATCACAGGTTAGACCGCCTCTCACAGACCTTGAGGAGGCTTGCATGATCCACGATCTCGAACCGCAGACCCGCCGCGCGGCGATGATGACGGCCCTCGCCGCAGCCGGCGCCGTCGCTGCGATCTCAACCGGCGCCGACGCCGAACCGCGGACGGGCGGCTCTGGTGCGGCCGGCCCTCCGCTCACGGGACATGAGCATGACTGGGACTGGCTGATCGGCCGCTGGGCCGTGCGGCATCATCGGCTGAAAGGGCGGCTGGTCGGCAGCACCGAATGGGAGGACTTCAACGGGAGCAGCGTATTCTGGACGACCCTCGGCGGCCTCGGCAACATCGACGACAATGTGCTGGAAATCCCCAGCGGGACCTACCGCGCCGTGAGCCTGCGGTCGTTCGATCCGAAGACGGAGCAATGGTCGATCTGGTGGCTGGACGGGCGCGATCCGACCGTGATCGAACCGCCGGTGAAGGGCGGCTTCAAGGATGGGATCGGCACCTTCGTCGGCGACGACGTGCTGAACGGCCGGCCGATCAAGATGCGCTTCACCTGGTCGGCGATCACCCCCACCTCGGCCCACTGGGAACAGGCCTTCTCCCCCGACGGCGGCGCCACCTGGGAAGTGAACTGGCAAACGGAGTTCCGGCGGGCGGGGTAGAGTCCTTCTCCCCGCGAGGGGAGAAGGAAAAACGGCCCATTACATATGCATCGGTTCGGATGTCCCGTCGGACCAGTGCGGCACGGGGACGAAGAAGGTGGTGACCGGCTCGGGCGTGTCGCCGCCGCTCATCACCGCCCCGCCCGGCAGGTTCGCGCCCCACTCGGCGTCGGCCGTGCGCGGCAGGTAGAACATCAGGTGCGGATGCCAGTGGCCGTCACGGTCGTTCAGATAGCCGCGCCTGGACATCATATAGCTCATGGCCCCGACCTCGGGCGGACCGAACTCATGCGCGGCGACCGCGGCCTTGGTGCGCTCGAGCATGTCGGCCTTGGAGACGCCGGCCAGGGCCCACTCGGCCCGGCGAAGATCACTCTTCAGGACTGAGCGCGCCGCCGCCGCGTTGAGACAGATCGGCGCGCGCTGCTTCGGGTTCCAGAACCCGGGGTCGTCGAAGCCGCTGGACCAGGCCCGGAAGACCAGACAGACGAAGTCGTTCTTGCCCTTGACCGCGACGGTGTAGCCGTGGTCGCCCAGGGTCAGGATCTCGGCGTCGCGCGAAACCGAGGCCGGTGCGGCGCTCCGGGCCAGGGCGATCTCGTCGGCGCTGGCCATGCGGTATTGCTCCAGCGGGGCCCGCGCCGGATAGGCTGTCTCGGCGGCCCGGGCCGGCCCTGTGGCCGCAAAGGCCAGGGCCGCCAGGGCGGCGCCCGTCAAATGCATCAAATTCAGCATGGTCCAAGTCCCTCCCAGGATGCTTTTCAGTCAGGCGAAACGCTTCACCAGCTTGTCCAGCGCGCCGGTCCAGCCCCGCGCGTGACTGGCTTTCGACGCCTCGTTACGCAGATCGGTGTGGGTGAAGGTCAGCTCGGTCCCGCCCTCGATCGGCCTGAGCTCGAATTCGATGCGCGAGGTGAGGCCCGCCTCCTCCGGCTCGCCGCCGAAGGCGTAGCCGTAGGTCATAACCAGGCGATCCGGCCGCGCCAGCTCCAGCACCTCGCCGAACGCCTCGTGGTCCCGGCCATCCTGGCTGCGGAAGTGCACGCGATAGCCGCCGCCGACGCGGGCGTCGATCTCGGCCTTGACCACCGGCAGATCGTCCGGGCCCCACCAGGCGGCGAGCCCGTCCGGCGTCGCCACCAGGTCGAACACCACCGACGGCCGGGCGGCGATGCGGCGAACCAGGGTGAGGCTGGTCATTCGGTCCCTTCCTTGCCCTCGGTCGCCCGGAGCTCGGTTTCCCGGCGTTCGGCCTGGACGGTCAGGCGATCGAGCGCCGGCGACCAGAACCGCTCGTAGCGGCCCAGCCACGCCATCGCCTCGCGCAGGGGATCGGGCGACAGCCGGATGTCGACCGTGCGGCCGTGCTTCGAGCGGGTGATCAGCCCGGCGTCGCCCAGCACGTCGAGGTGCTTCATCACCGCGGGGAGTTTGATCGCGAACGGCTCGGCGATAGCGCTGATCGACAGGCCGTCCTCCTGCTCGAGGCGCGCCAGGATCGCCCGCCGGGTCGGGTCCACAAGCGCTGCGAAGACACGGTCGAGATCTCGACCTTCATAGTTCACCATATGGTGAACTATTGACCCATCACCGCCCGATGTCAATGCCTTCGGGGCCCAACACCAGCGGCCGGTGCGATCATCTGTGGCGCGTCAGCGCCGAGAAAGATTCACCACCAAGATCACGAAGATCACCAGGAAGGATGAGGCGGCCCGGCTCGCGACAGCCTTAGTGATGCCTTGGTGCTCTTCGTGCTCTTCGTGGTGAAATATTCTCTGCGCCACCGCGCAGGCGATCACTCTTCACGCCACCTGTGGGCGCGAGACTCTCATGCCCTCGGTACGCGCGCGGACCTCGGGCGAGGCCAGGCAGGTGGCGACGGCTTCGTAGCCGTGAGCGCCCGGATAGGGCGCGACGCGGATCGGCGGGCTGTGATTGGCGGGGCAGTAGAGGATCGCCTCATCCGGCCCCACCGCGGCGAGGTCGAGGATCGCGTTCGACCGCGTCATCAGGAACAGCGGCCGGGCGCCGGGCCCGCGGCGGCGCAGGCGCGCGATGAGGGCCTCCTGCGTGGCCTGGTCCAGGCCCTGCTCCACCATGTCGACCACCACGACCGTCGGCGCTTGCGCCTCGAGCCCAACCAGGAGGGCGATCAGGGCGTCCGACACCACAGCGCCCTCCTCCGCGAGCCAGGCCAGGGCCTGGTCGACCCTCGACCGCAGAGCCGGGTCGGCGGCCAGCACCGCGCGCGTCGCCGCGCCGCCGTCCGCCGCCCGGTCCAGATCGAGGAAGACGGCGCCCGGCAGGGTCTCGGCCAGGTGCAGCGCCAGCCGGGTCTTGCCGCATCCGAGGGGACCGGTGAGGAAGGTCAGCGGCCGGATATCGTGCAGTTCGAAGTGTTCGCCGCCCCACGGCCAGGGCAGATCGAAGGCGACGTGAACCGCACCCGCCGGCTCGACCAGCCGCGCCAGATCGCCGGCCGGGACCGCTTCGCCGCGGGCGAGGCCAGCCCGCAGGTCGCGGACCCGGCCCACGGCCCCGGTGAGCTGGCGGATACGACCTTCGAGCGCCGCCTGGTGCTCGGCCAGGGCCGGCTCCAGGCTCCGCGGGTCGCCATCCAGCACACGCGCCACCTGCGCCAGACTGAGACCCAGCGCGCGCAGGGCTGCGATCTCAGTGGCGCGCTCCATTTGATCGGGGCCGTAGGCCCGCCAGCCGGCGGCCGTGCGGAGCGGCTCCAGCAGGCCGCGCTGTTCGTAGAGCCGCAGGGCCTTGGCGGAGACACCGAGCCGCCGGGCGGCCTCGGACGGGTTCAGGAACAACGCTGCAGCGCTCACGACTCACCTCCGGATCGGCGGACGTTCCCCCTATCGGGCCGGCCCCAAGGTCCGGGTCAACCGAAATTCCGGCGCCCCGCGACTGCACCGTCCAGGCTTGAGGCCGGAATAAAATCAGGCGGGCGCCGGTCTACCCACTGAGCCCCTGGACCACGGTCCATGGGCGCGGCCTGGTCGGGCCGAAGGTGGAGGATGCCATGAGCCTGCTCCGGATAGCGATGGTCGCCGCCCTGCCCGTTCTCTGGGCCTCCGCCACAGCGGCGTCGCCGGCCTCGGAGTCGCTGCTGGCCGCGGACCGGGCGCTGGCGGCGCGGAGCCACGACATCGGGTTCGTCGCCGCCTACGCCGGCGCCATGGACCCGGAGGCGCGCAAGCTCGACAACGGAGTTCCCACGGCGATCGGCCGCGAAGCCATCGTGTCGCTAATGGCCTGGTATCCGGCCGATCTGGAGATCGATAGAATCCCCGAGGAGGCGATGGTCGCCGAGAGCGGTGAGCTGGGCTACACCTGGGGCCACTTCGTCGCCACCCACCACGACAAGGCCGGCGAGCTGGTCACCATTCATGGGCGATACCTGGACGTCTGGCGTCGCGGCAAAGACGGGCTGTGGCGCTGGATTGCCGACATCGGCACGGGCGATCCCGAGCCGACCTGAACCCGGCGCTCCCGGCCCCACACCTGGAGACGGCGCGAACCAGCGGCCTATGAGGCCGCGGCGAGGGCGCCCCGGACGGCGACTTCGAGGTCGCCGATCTGGAAAGGTTTGCGGAGCACCCGGTTCGGGTCGATCGCCCGATGCACCGCGTCCATATCGGCGTAGCCGGTCGCGAGGATGATCGGCAGGCCCGGCGCCGTACGGCGAGCCTCGTTGATCACCTCCACACCGGTCAGACCCGCCATGGCGTAATCGACGATCAGCAATTCCGGCGGATCGGCGCGGATGGACTCCAGGCCCTCGACCCCGTCGGACGCCTCGCAGACCGTATAGCCGAGCGACTGCAGGCATTCGACGATGAACCGCCGGACTCCTTCGTCATCCTCGACCACCAGCACGCGCTCGCGGCCGGGAGCCGCGCCCGGGATCTGGCTGGATGCGAGCGTGGTTCCGGCCAGCGCCGGGGACGCGACGGGAAAACACAGGGTGACGGTGGTGCCGACCCCCTCGGTGCTTTCCAGCGAGACGGAGCCTCCCGACTGCTGCAGCAGGCCGTAGACCTGGCTGAGGCCGAGCCCGGTCCCTTTGCCGATCGGCTTGGTGGTGAAGAAGGGATCGAACACCCGGTCGAGCAGATGGCTGGGAATGCCCGAGCCGTTGTCCTTGACCCGGATCAGCACCGAGTCCGGGAGCAGGGCCTCGCTGGAGATCAGCAGCCGGCCGCCCTTGGACATGGCGTCCCGCGCGTTGATCGCCAGGTTCAGGACCGCCAGCTCCATCTGGTTGGCGTCGGCCATCGCCCACGGATCGGACGGGTCGAGCTGCATGTCGACCTGGTAGAGCGGGCCGATGGTGCGCTCCAAAAGGTCGTCCATGCCCCGGAGCAGGGCGTTCACGTCCATGGGCTCGGGAACCAGGCGTTGCGAGCGCGAGAAGGCCAGCAGCTGGCGCGTCAGCTTGCCGGCCCGGTCGGAGGCCTGGCGCGCGTAGTCGGCCAGGCGGCCGATGCGCTCGTCGTTGGATCTGCGGCCGATCAGCTCGAGATTGCCGCCGATAACGGTCAGCAGGTTGTTAAAATCGTGGGCGATCCCGCCGGTGAGCTGCCCCATCGCATCCATCTTCTGCGACTGGACCAGGGCGGCCTGCGCCCGCTCGCGCTCGGCGATTTCCTGCATCAGCTGGTTGTTGGCGCGGGAGAGATCGTGGGTCCGTTCGTCGATGCGGGCTTCGAGGGTGCTGTTGAGCTGGCGCAGGGTGTCCTCGGCCGACTGCAGTTCCTGCAGGCGCCCGCGCGCCTCGTACTGGCGGCGGCGCGCGCGCAGGGCCGCCTCGACGGCGCTGGCCAGCGTTTCACCGTGCACCGGCCGCTCGAGCACCACCACATTGCCGAGCTCGGTGAGGACCTGAGCCGCCTCCCTGGGCCGGCGGCCAGCGCGTTTGGTGGCCAGCAGGATAAAGGGGAAGTCGGACCAGGGCGGCTGGGCGCCGAGCCATCCCACCAACTTGTGGCGATCGGTCTCGGCCAGCGACTCCTCGGTCACCAGCGCCGCGCCGGCGCCGACCGCCAGGGCGGCGGTCATCTCGTCGCCGCTGCGGCAGACCACGCACTCATGCCCGCCACGGACCAGCAGCCGCTCGACGATCTGCGAATCCCGTCCCCGCAGGGCGAGCAGGAGGATGCGATCCTCCATCAGCTTGCCGCCGCCGGCAGATTCTCCATCAGCGGCGTACGTCCGCGATAGGCGGGCAGGCCGCCGAGCACGCCCTCGAAGTCTTCGAGCGGTTCACCCACCTGGACACCGGAGGGGCCCAGCCGGAACTCACGGATACTGGTTTCGTGCGGACTGACCCGGCTCTTGGCGATGGTCACGGCCTTGAGCACATTGCCCTTGGCCTCGAAGTAACGGAACAGCACGATCCCGTCACTGAGGTAGCTGAGGTCCACGTCCGAGCGCACGTCGCCGATGATGCCGTGCTGGCCTAGCACCAGCATGGTGATGACCCCTTGCTGGTTCAGATAGCTGAGCAGTTCGTGCATCTGCAGCAGCAGGTACTTTTCACCCGGCATGGCCTGCAAGAAGGCGTTGAGGCTGTCGATCACCAGGAAGGTGACGCTGTTCTCCTCCACCGCCCGCCGCACCCAGCTGGCGAACTCCCCCGGCGTCAGCTCGGCCGGGTCGATCTGCGAGATGTTTAGCGCCCCGCTTTCGATGTGCGGCTCGAGCTCCATGCCCAGCGACCTGGCGCGGGCCAGCATGGTGGCGACCCCCTCGTCGAACAGGAAATAGGCCGCCTTCCCGCCGCGGCCGATGGCCTCGAGGCTGCAACGCACGGCGGTGCTGGTCTTGCCGACGCCGGACGGGCCGGTCAGCAGGGTATTGGTGCCCGGCGCCAGCCCGCCGCCCATCATCTGATCGAGGGCCGTTACGCCGGTCGAGACCAGCTCGCCGGTGAAGGCGCGGTGATGTTCGGCGGCGATCAGGCGTGGGAACACCGACACTCCGCCGGTCTCGATGATGAAGTCGTGGTAGCCGCCGCGGTACTTCACGCCGCGCATCTTGATCACCCTGAGGCGCCGGCGCTCGGAGCCATAGTCGTGGGCCGCCTGCTCCAGCGTGATGACGCCGTGGGCGATACTGTGCAGCTGCAGGTCGCCGGGATCGGAGCTCCGGTCGTCGAGCATCAGCACGGTGCACTGGCGGGTGGAGAAATATTGCTTCAACGCCAGGATCTGGCGGCGATAGCGCAGGGAGTTCTGGGCCAGCAGCCGCATCTCGGACAGGCTGTCGAACACCACCCGCGACGGACGCAGCCGGTCGACGCACTCGATCACCCCCTCGATGGTCTCGCCAAGCTCGACCTCCGACGGCTCGAGGATGGATTGTTCGCTTTCGGGATCCAGGCCCTCTTCGCTGACCAGTTCGAACAGCTCGATCTCGTCGAGGGTCCAGTTGTGGCTCCGCGCCACCTCGCGCAGCTCGGCTGCGGTTTCCGACAGGGTGATGTAGAGACCGCGCTCGCCGGCGCGGACGCCTTCGAGCAGGAACTGCAGGGCGATGGTTGTCTTGCCGCTGCCGGGGGTGCCCTCGAGCAGGTACGACCGGGCCTGGGTCAGGCCGCCGCCGAGGATATGGTCAAGCTCGGCGATGCCGGTGGAAATGCGATTCGAACTGGCGGCGGGGCGCATGGATCTTCCGCTGTGATGCGCACGAAGCGCGATGAGTTATCACAACGAGCTTGGCCATTTTTGGATGCAGCGGCTGGCTGATCGACCAGGAATCCCCTGCAGCGGACGGGAACACTGTGTATCGTTCGCGACCGCGCGGACAACTGCGATCATGAAGGAGCGGACCTTGGCGAACGTCGATCTGAAGGTTTCGGCCTCTTCCGGCTATTTCGACACCAGCGGACGCCACGACGCCTGGAGCGGCGGCGCGCGGATGATCGACATCTCCACGCCGGCCGGGGACTACCGCGTCTGGACCAAGCGGACTGGAAACAACCCCAAACTGAAGCTCCTGCTGCTGCACGGCGGCCCGGGCGCCACCCACGAGTACTTCGAGGGGTTCGACAGCCTGCTGCCGGCCGAGGGGGTCGAGTACTATTACTATGATCAGCTCGGCTCCGGGAACAGCGACCAGCCCACCGACACTGCCCTCTGGACCACCGCGCGGTTCGTCGAGGAGGTCGAGCAGGTGCGCCAGGCTCTGGGGCTGACGCGCGACAACTTCTGCCTGCTGGGCCAAAGCTGGGGCGGCATACTGGCGATCGAATATGCGCTGAAATACCAGCAGCACCTCAAGGCGCTGATCATCTCCAACATGATGGCCTCGATCCCGGCCTACAACGACTATGCCCGGCGCGTGCTGATGCCGGCGATGGACCCGGCCCTGCTGGCGGAGGCCCAGGCCCTGGAGGCGGCGGGACAGACCGCGGATCCCCGCTACATGGAGATCCTGATGCCGATGCACTACGAAAAGCACGTCCTGCGCCGGCCCTCCGCCGAATGGCCCGAGCCGGTGACGCGCAGCTTCGGCCATATCAACAACGAACTCTACAGCCTGATGCAGGGGCCGAGCGAACTCGGCGCCAGCGGCCGCCTGGCCGAGTGGGACCGGTTCGACGACCTCGCACGCATCACCGTGCCGACCCTGACCATCGGCGCCCAGCACGACACCATGGATCCGGCCCACATGGAGGCGATGTCGAAACGCCTGCCCAAGGGCCAGCACCTCCATCTGCCCGAGGGCAGCCACCTGGCCATGTACGACGACCAGGCGCGCTACTTCGCCGGCCTGGCGGCGTTCCTGAGGGCGGTAGCGTAAGGGCCACGGCCGCCGCATCGCCCTGCGACCTTGGCGCTTCACAGACCCTGAGGTATTGCCCATAAGACCGCCTTGGTCATCGGCGGCGGGCGACAAGCGTATGGTTGCGGCGGCGAGACTTGGCGATTTTCGCTTCAGCCCACCGCAACAGCATGTGCAGCTGATCCAGCGCCCCGTTCTCGCGGAGGCTCTGGAGGAGGGACTGCACCGGCGTCTGGTCCTGATCCAGGCCCCCGCGGGTTACGGCAAGAGCACCTTGCTCGGGCAATGGCGAGAGACCTTGGCCGCCCGTGGCGTGCGGGCGGTGTGGCTGAGTCTGGATGAGGACTGTGGCGTTGCGGCCGAGTTCCTGGCTTGCATCGTCCTGGCCGCCGGTTTCGCCGGCGTCGAGGTCGCCCCCTTGGACACCGCGACGCTCCAGTCGACCGAGGCTCAGGTTCTGCGCTCCGCCCTGAGCGCCTTCTTGGCCGAACTCGACCGCGACCCTGAGCCGGTGGTGTTCATCCTGGACGACTATCACCTGGCCCAGAACACCCAGACGGATGCGCTGCTCGACCTGTTCGTCCGCCGCATGCCTGAGCACGTGCACCTGGTGCTGGCCAGTCGAGCGCGGCCGGGGCTGGCGCTGCCGCAGCTGCGCGCCCAAGGCCAGATCCGCGAGCTGGGCGCCGAAGATCTGCGCTTCTCGACCGATGAGGCGTTCGATCTGCTGCGCGGGAGCCTGGGCGACGAGGATATCGTCGATCTCGCCGGCCGACTGGAGGGATGGCCCATCGCCTTGCAACTGGCGGTCGCCTGGGTGCACAATCACGGCGGAGGCGCGGGCCTGCTGGAGGCCTTCTCCGGCTCGGTCGACGACATGAGCGACTACCTGGCCACCCAGGTCTTTGCCCAGCTGCCGGATCATCTGCGGACCTTCCTGCTGGAGACGTCGATCTTCGATCGCTTCACCGCCGGCATCGCCGACGCGGCGCGCGGCGCCGGGGATTCGGCGCTGATGATGGAGGAGCTGCGGCGGTTCAATATCCTCCTCATTCCCGTGGACCAGGCGCGCAACTGGTGGCGGCATCACCACCTGGTGGCCGAATTCCTGGCGCCCCGGCGCGGCCAGCTCGGGGCGGCTAGACTGACGCGGATGCACGAGGGCGCCTCGACCTGGTTCGAGCACGAGGGCTTCCCGCTGGAGGCCGCGCGCCATGCCCGCGAGGCCGGAGACCGCGCGCGGATGGTCGTCCTGATCGAAGGCGCCGGCTGTGTGCGCCTGAGCCTGGATGGAAGCCTTTCGCGTGTCCGCACCCTTTTCGCCCTGCTCACGCGCGCTGAAATCGATGCCTCTGCGCGCCTGCGGCTGGTGGAATCCCTCTCGCTTTTTCAAGCCGGAAAATTCCCGACGGGGGAACGTCAGCTCGAGCAGGTACGGCGCATGGCGCAAGCCGCGCCCTTGCGTGAGGACGAGGCGTTCAGGGGCGACCTTCTGGTGGTGGAGGGGATGCGCGCCGGCTACTGCGACTCAATCCTGTCCGCCGCCGACCAGGAGGCGCTGGAGGCGATGTGCGCCCGCAACATAGTTACGGACCCCTGGTTCGGCGGCATGTTGAACAATATCCGCTGTTACCTCGATCTGCGCAGGGGTGAAATCGAGTCGGCCAGGCTCTGCGGCCAGAAGGCGCTCAGATATTACCGCGCGGCGTCGAGTCCGTATGGGTGTGTTTTCATGCACATCCACCTGGCTTTGGTGGCCATCGCGCAGGAACGCCTGTCGGAGGCCAGCGATCACTTGCAGGCCGGCGAAGACCTCGTTCTCGACCACTTCGGCGGCTACGTTTCCTTACTGACCATCATCCGGACGTTGAAGGCTCAGATCGCCTACGCGCGAAACAACGTCGCCCAGGCCGCCGACCTGCTCACCGAGACCCTGGCGACGATCGCGACATCCGAAGGCTGGTCTGAGGTCTATGCGAGCGGCTACGGCACATCGGCGCTGGCGTGGCTGGCCCGAGGCGATGTCGAAGCCGCCGAGGCCACCCTCGCCGCGGCCTCCGACCTCGTACGCGCAAAGGCGTTGCCGCAAACGAACCTGTTCCTGATGTCGTGCCGCGCGAACCTTCTGGGCCGGACGGGCCGGGTGGCGGACGCCATCGCTATCCTGGCCGACGTCGAGGCCGGTCTGGCGGCGAGCCCCGCCGCCAACTGGGCGGAGCGGGACGAACACGCCCTCGCCAGGGCGCGGCTGGACATCGTTGAGGGCCGGCCGGGCGCCGCTCTTGAGGGGCTCGACAGCGTGGTGGGCGACGCGCGTCGGCAAGGCAGACGCCGCTCGGAACTGCGGGCCGAGACGCTGCGTGTTCTCGCCCTGGCCGCCCAGGGACAGGACGAGGCGGCGGCACGGGTCCTGTTGAGCGTGGTTGATCGCACCCGCGGCGAGGGCGAGCGCCGCATGCTCATCGACGAGGGCCCGGCTATGGCTGAACGGTTGCGCGACCTCGTACGCCGGCGTAGCGCGACGCCTCTCCCTCCCGCGACGCTCGACTACGTCGCCGACCTTTTGACCGGCTTCGGCGAGGTGACGCCCGGCGACGCCAGGACCCGGCTGCTCGCCACCTTCACCCCGCGCGAGCGCGAGATCCTGCGCGCGCTGGTCCGCGGCGGATCCAACAAGGTGATCGCCCGCGCCACCGACCTCAACGAGAACGCGGTGAAGTTCCACATGAAGAACATCTTCCGCAAGCTCGGGGTCGCCGGCCGCGGCATGGCGATCGCGATGGCCGAAAAGCTCGAACTGGTGCGCTGATCGGGCGGCTGACGCGGACAGCAGTCTTACGCACCGTGCGGCGCAGTCACCGCATCTTCTCGCATTCCGAGCGGAATTTCTTCGCCGGCTTGCCCCGCAGACCCTTGGCCTTGACCTCTTTGGCGCAATGCTCCGCCTTGGTCTCAGGCGGCTTGCGCCGCAGCCCCACCACCATACCCGACGTGTCCATCACGGGCGCCGCGGACGACTGGGCCATGGCGGCCAATGGCGCGAAAGCGACCGGGGTGAGCGCGATCGATGTGGCGAGGGCGATCACAGCGCGTGTCTTCGACATGGTGGGGGATCCTTGCTGACGGTTGGCTCGGAGGGCGAAAGAGGGTCTGGAAGGGGCGGGGTGGGCTTCTACTTCGGGGGCTTGGGACTTTTCTTGGCGGGCATCGGCAGCCCGGCCATGGGTCCGGATGGATTGTTCGAGTGCAACTGGTCGTTCGTTCTCGCCACGGCCTGCCTGGCGAAATGATCCGCCTGCTGCTGCGCCGTCGGCCCCGATTGCGTAGGGACCGGCTTCGGCGTCGAGGGCTTGGGGCGGCTCTTTTGCGGCGCCGGCAGTCCTCCCATCGGTCCGGACGGATTGCCGGTGTGCAATTGGTGATTGAACCTTGCCTCGGCCTCCCTATCGGAATGATCCGCCTGCTGCTGCGCCGTCGGCCCCGATGGCGCGGGGGCCGGGGTCCCGAGGGCCATCGCGGCCACCGGCGCAAGAACGATGGAGATAAACGCGATCGACGAAGCGAGGCCGATCGATACGAGTGTCTTCGACATAGGGGCGGGTCCTGTCTGGCGGTCGGCTGTCGCCGCCGGGTGTAGCGAGATCGGCGGAGGGGGTGATCCGACGGCTAGTGTTTCGCCGCCTTCTTCGTCTTTTTGCTCTTCGGCTTCTTCGCGGCGGGGATGGCTTTCTTTGTCGCCTTCACCGTTCCCGCCGCCGGCGTGCTCTTCGGCGCGGGCCAGTACACGACGTCCCCCCTGACCTGGCCCGACACCGGATGCGCCCGCGCCGCCGCGGTGGCTGGATATTTCTTCGCCATCATCGCCGCCATCTGCGCCGGCGTCATGGCGGTCGGCGTCTGCGCGGCAGGCGTCATCGCTGTCGGCGTCTGCGCCATCGCGGCCATCGGCGCGAGAACGATCGGGGTGAAGGTGATCGAGATGACGACGCCGATGGCGCCGAGGGTCTTCGACATGGACGGAGTGCTTTCTGATGATGGGCCGTTCACGGCCGGGCCAACGGTCGACAGTGATCAGGCGGGCGTCGGCATGGACGCTCGACCGTTTGAAAGCCGGCTACGACTTCTTCTCGGCTTTAGCCCTGGCCTTCGCCGATGCCGCCTCGTCCGCCTTCACCACGGCGGCCTCCGCCTTCGACAGCTTCGCCTTCGCCGCCTTCGGCTTCACCTTGGCCGGCTTCACCGATGCATCCGACGATGGCGCCGCGGGCGCCGACGCCTGGGCCATCGCGACCGTTGGCGCGAGAACGATCGGGGTGGAAGCCATCGTCGTGGCGAGGCCGATCGCAGCGATTTTCTTCAACATGATACGGGTTTCTTCCGAATTTTGGCCATGAGTGGCCGAGGTTGGCGGGCTGGAGAAATCTAAATTCGTTTAATTGAGGACCCGCGCCAATTGCCGTCACGCTCAGCCTTTATTGCAATCAGCGATAAATCTTTTGCGCGCTCGCCATTCATGCCTTTGGCGGCAGCGTCCTTAGTTCAATTCGCCGGCTTCACGTTCGCCGGCGTCACCACCACTGCACCACTCCTGATCACCCCTTCGTGCGAGGGCTTGGCCACTGTAAACTGAGCCCTGTAGCTCGCCGGAGATAGTTTCTTCTCAGCGGCTTCCCCCTTCTGGAGGGCCGCGTCGCGCCTTTGCGCCTCCGTCTGCTTCGCCGCCGCCCGAACGGTGGGCTTGGTGTTCTTCGGGGTTCCCGCCTTGGGCGTAGTCTTACTGGTCGGCGCGCGACATTCTACTACATCCCCCACGATGGGGCACTGCACCGGATGCGCTCTCGCCGCCGCAGTCGCCGGATATTTCTTCTCAAACTCCGCCGCCACCTGCGCCGGCGTCAGCGTCGATGACTGAGCCATCGCGGTCATGGGCGAGAGAACGATTGGGGCGAATCCGATGGACGCGGCGAGGCAAATCGCAGGGAGTTTCTTCAACACGGCAGGGAGTCCTTGTGACGGTGAGCCCGGACGATGTGATGGCTGGAAATGCGTTCAGTGCGGTTGCGGAGGGCTGGCGCAGCGGAAGTAGCTGGTCTTGGCCTCCGCCGCGACGGTGACGTTGATGATGCCGACGCCGGCCTCGTTGGGGATGGTCAGGGCGACGTAGTTGACCCCGTCCTGAGGCCGCTGCTTCACCGACTCGATCGCTTCGTCCTGCAGCACCTGGCGGCCGCCGCCGAATTTGAGCTGGCCGACGGTCTGCGCCATCGCCCAGTTGCGACTGGTCTCGTTGACCAGCTGGCACCCCGCGGCGTCGTCAGGCAATTTGTACCCCACCGCGAGGACCTTGCCGTCGCCCAGCGGCGCCGATTGCACCACGCCGGCCATGAAGGGGTTCTGGTTCATGTTGTAGCTGCAGGCCGAAAGCAGCGGCACAAGCAGAGCGGCGGCTGCAAGCCGCGCCTGCGTGGTCTTCAAAAGATACGACACGTTACCGGCTTCCTTCATTGGATGGCTGTCGAAGACTTCCCCGGGCGCCGACGCGGCGACCCGGGCGGAAGGGCGGCGATCAGTGCGTGATCGTCCAGATCTGACCCGGGTAGTTGTGACAGGCGTTCATATTCAGCTCGGTGTTGTCCGTGTTCGGAACAATCCCCAGGCAGACGCCGGGACCCAGGAGCTGGCTCGTGACCGTATAGGCGCCGGGCTGGCTGGTCGGCGTGAGCATCCACTGCTGGTTCTTCACGCTGGCGCATGACGCCATCTTCACACTGCTGGTGTCGGCCGCGGCCACGCCCAGGCAGGCGTCAGGGCCGGTGCGCTGGCTCTGAAGGCGAACGAAGCCATGCTCGTTGGCGGGGCCGGCCGACCAGTTTTCCGCCGGGTAGCCGGCGCACTTGGCCATGAACGGATGGCTGAGGTCGTTTTCCTTGACGCCCAGGCATTTGCTGGCCCCGGCGGCGGCGGAATAGATATGGCTCGGATAGGTCTGGGCCTGCGCCATCGGCGCCAAGGCCAGAACGCCAGCCATCGAGACCAGCGGAATAAGCAGTTTAGTCATTTGGTGTCCCCTCGACGCCCCCAGGCTGCGCTGGATGTAGATGATTTTTCAGCCGGGCTGGCAGCGTTTTGGGGTAGGATGGGCGACTGTGTAGAGTAGTATTTTGTATAGAATCGGGTAGGTTAGCCTCACTCCGTATATTTCAGTTTGTTAGACTGAAATGTACGCGGTCTGGCCACCTGAACATGCTCCGAGCATAAGATTCTAAGCCCTTTTATCTGCTTCAGATGAGTCCATCTGAAGCAGAAAGGTCTAGCATGCGGTGCGTCTTCGACGGCACGGAGCTATCGGCGGTCCACCGACCTATTGGTGCTCGGTCTGAGTATGGACCAGCATCGACTGCAGCCCGACCCGGCCAGGACCGGTAAGGCGGTTGAAGATGAAGTTGGTGTTGGCGCCGAACACGCCGCTGGTGAAGGTGGCGCTGTCGGTCTCCATCCGCACGGACGGATCCTTGTAGAGCCAGCCCAGCGGTTGAACCTCGATGGATTCGCCCTCCGCCAGGGTCTTCTCGAACACATTGCCGTGCCCGTGCAGCCAGACCATCCCCTCTTCCGCGCCGGCGCTGAACCGATCGAGGAAGACCCCGGTTTCACCCATCGCCTTGTTGAGGAGGCCCGGAACCGTCTCGAAGCCGTAGTCGACGGTGTCCGTCGCCGCCAGGAACTGGTGGGCGCGGACGTGGATGCTCTGCCCCGGCGCCAGGCGGATCGGGACGATATGGCCGACGGCGTTGCGGCTGAAGGCGATGCACCCCGGTCCGCTGGCCTGAAGGATGAACATCTGCACCCCGGCGACAAAGCGTTTGAAGGCGCCGGGCATCGGCTTCAGGCTGATCCGGGTGTCGGGGTGCTTCCAGAACAGGATGTGCTGTTCGAAGAACACCGGACGCTGGCTCACATCCACGGTCAGGACGGGCGCGAGTTCTCCGTCCAGATGATAGCTCACGCCGGCGACGACATCCGCCCCGACTTTGGTCGTCATGAGTATTGGCAAGTCTGGCACGAGCACCTTCCCCCACGGCGGCCGGCAAATCGCAGGCTGTCGGGCCACGCCGCCTCTGCCTCGACGGTCCGCGGCGCGCCGCTGCGTGTTGTCAGCTAAGCCACGTCGTTTCGATTACCCAAGGATCATGAAGGGTAGTTCGGAAGGAAAATGGGGTAGCGAGGCGCCGGTGATCCGCCGTCGGCAATGGCCGCCGCCGGGAGCTCAGTGCGGTCTTGCCTTCAGGTCCCTGTAGACGAAGGCGAGGATCACCGGCTGCTGGATCAGGTTTCCACCCCAGGTCTTGTCCAGATCGTCCAGGGGATGGGACGCGACCAGCTGGTCCTCGCTCATCCCCGCGGCGATGGCCTTGGCGACGCGGTTTCGCACGTCGCGCAGCATGGCCTGATAGGCGCGCACATCGCCCCGGGTCTGGATCGGACCGTGACCCGGGATGATATCTTGGTGCCCGGTCCGCACAGGGCGTAGAGGCGATCCAGCCAGGCGATCATGCCGTCTATCGAACCGCCGTGGGCCACGTCGATGTCCGGGTAGAAGTGGCCGAAGAAGGTGTCGCCGGTCTGGATCACATCCGCCTCGGGGTAGCGCACGACCAGGTCGCCATCGGTGTGGGCGGGGGCGATGTGGATGATCTCCACGGTATTGCCGCCCAGGTGCAGCTTGGCCCCCTGCCCCACGGTGATCACCGGCACGGAAGCGGGGTCGGGGTGATAGGGGCCGGCCTTCGGAGCCCTGGGCGGGGCTTCCGCGTCAGTGATGTGCTTCCAGGTCTCTTCGCTGGCGATCACCACCGCGCCGGTGCGGGTCCAGTCCGCGTCGCCGCCGACGTGGTCCCAGTGCCAGTGGGTGTTGACGACGTAGCGCACGGGCAGGGGCGAGATGCGGGCCACATCCGCGCGCACTTTGGCGTTCAGCTCCGGATATTCGGCGTCGACCAGCAGCACGCCGTTCGGCCCCGCCACCACGCCGATATTGCCGCCGAAGCTTTCCAGCCAGTGGACGCCGTGACCGAGGTCGTGGGCCACGACCGCAGTCTTGCTCCAGTCGGGCATCTGCATCTGCAGCTCATGCTTGCCGGATGCGGGCGCCGCCGCGGCCACGACCGCCGAAAGCAGGGTGGCGACAGCAGCCACCGGCAGGACTGGCTTCATCGGGTCTTCCCTCAACTTCGGTCACGCAGCTCGAGTTTGACCGGGCGGTCAATGAACGGCCGGCCTGATCCCCAGCAATGTCTGGTTCCGGCAAGGCGCCAATATCGGCGAATAGCGCATATCTGGCTCGTTGAGCTTCAATTTGCTGGCTTTAAGGATACCAAAACAGAAGTCGTTCGCGCCAGTCGGACGTTAGTCGCATTGTACTTCTCGTCCACGGCCTTAACGTAATTTCTTAATTCGGGCACATAGTAGCTCTCGGCGTAAGTGACGTGCGTTACCTTTGCTTGGCCACCTCTTTGGGCGTGGGCGACACTGGTTACACCCGCACTGCCGGCGACCGTCCCTGCGACCGTCTGGCCAGCAACCTCAACCGTCATCTCGTCCACGCCCTTGCAGACAACCTTGACCGCATGGAACGCTCCGGCCGGGACGGTTACATCTTCCCAGCCCACCGCCGTGCAGGTCCTGTGCGCATGGCCCGACAGCACGTTTCCGTGCCGGACGTCGTCCCAATCGGCGTTCCAACTCTGGCCGATGCTCATTGGAAAAACGAACGGGCGGTTGGTGATCGTCTCCTTGCCATTTAGAAACAGCCGCCGACTCCAGTCGGCGCCCATGACGCTGTCGACATAGCCGGTAGGCGCCCCGTCCCGCTTTACGCCCACCAGTATCGTGTCGCCGTCGGCCCGCTCTACGGTGATGTCGATCAGATTTTTGGAAAATCCGCTCTGGCCAGTCTCATCAGCCTCTTCGAAAACCCAACTATCACCAGCCTTCAGTGCTGGCTGTTGGATCGTCGCTGACTTGTTGCTCGCCGAAGCAACATCCCCTGATCCACTCATCGCGCCCACGAGTGCAATAACAGCGAATGAAAATCCGTACATGTACTTCTGCCGCCTCGTTACCCGACAATACCGACAGTTGCAGAGTGAGGCTTAGCCTTTCGTTGCGACTAGTCAATGAGCGCTTTAATCCCTGCTCCTGGCGCGCGACCATCGGAGATTCCCATGCCCAAGCCAACGGCCCTTGTCCTTCTCGCAAGCGCGCTGGTCGCCGGCGCGGCCTTCGCATTGCCGCCGCCCGTCGCGCCTGCAACGCCATGGGGCGTTTTCAGCGTCTCGTCAGGGGACGGGCGCGAGACGACGGAGGTTGAGATCTCGTCGGTCCTGGTCACCAACACCGCCGACGCGCGGCCCGAGACGACCTGGATCAACGAGAAGACCGAACGGGTCTGGGTGGCGAGGAAGCGCGTGGCGAAGGCGGGCGCGCCGGCGACGCTGCAATGGACCGACAGCCGGGCCTGCTACCAGCTGATCGAAACCCTCGCGACCCTGATCGACCTCGACCAGCCGGCGGGCGGGCCACCCCTGAGGATCGACGACACGTCCGATTCCGGAGCGGCCTACCGCATCGAGGCCAACGGCCTGTCTCCGGTCATGCACCGTTCAACGACAGTTCGGCTCACGAGTGGCAAAGACGTTCGGGCAAGCGCGATGGTAAAAGCCGCACTCGACGCCTGGCGTCCCTGCTGGTCCGAGACGCCGCCGACGCTGAGTGCAAAGCCGTAGCGACCTATCCGGTCCGCATACAGAACGGCGCGAACGGGTGACGGTGAGCCGGCTAGATCGCTTTACAATCGGCCCTTGCCAACCTGATGGCCGCCGGCCCCTGGCGCCATGGGTGTTGGCGCGCGAAGGCGACCAGGGCCACCGGATCATGGTGCAGATCCAGTCGAGCTGGTTCCCGATCATCGACCGCAACCCCAGACCTTCGTTCCCAGCATCTATGCGGCCAAGGCCTCGGACTTCGTCGCCGCGCGCCAGCGGGTGTTCACGTCGCCGAACCTGCCGTCGCGGATCATCCTGCCGGTGATTCAATAGAAGCCGCCGGTCGTCGGATCAGGGCCGGGCGGAGAGCTGCTCCGCCAGCACCGAGACCACGGCCCCGCAGAGGCGATCGAGATCGGCGTCCGCGATATTGAGGGCCGGGGCCAGGTAGACGATGTCGCCGAACGGGCGGATCCACACGCCGCGGTCGACGAAGGCGCGCTTCAGCGCCTCGCGGTCCAGCGGCCGGGCCAATTGCACCACGCCCACCGCGCCCTTGGCCCGCACTTCGGCGACCCCGTCCATATCGCGGCACGCCGAAAGCCCCGCCAGTAGCCTGGCTTCCATCGCCTGGGCCTGGCCGACCCGCGGTTCGGCGTCGAACAGGTCGAGCGCGGCGTTGGCCGCGGCGCAGGCAAGCGGATTGGCCATGAAGGTCGGGCCGTGCATCAGGGCCTTGCCAGGGTCGTCGGACCAGAAGGCGTCGAACACCGCATCGCTGGCCAGCGTCGCCGCCAGCGACATCGTCCCGCCGGTCAGCGCCTTGGACAGGCACAGAATGTCGGGCGCCATGCCGGCCTGATCGCAGGCGAACATCGAGCCGGTGCGGCCAAAGCCGGTGAAGATCTCGTCGGCGATCAGCAGGACGTCGTTGGCCCTGGCGATGCGGGCGATCGAGGCCAGCGTCTCCGCATCGTGGAACCGCATGCCGCCGGCGCCCTGGATCAGCGGCTCGACGATCACCGCGGCGAGACTGCCGGTGTGCTCGGCCATCATGGCGTCCAGCGCCGCCGCGCGATCGGCGCCCACCGGCAGTTCGGCGAACACCTGCCGGGGCAGCCAGCCTTCGAAGTGGGCGTGCATGCTTTCGTCGGGGTCGCAGACCGACATCGCCCCCAGGGTGTCGCCGTGATAGCCCTGGCGGAATGACAGGAATCTGGTCCGCCCGGCGACGCCGCGGTTCAGCCAGTACTGGACCGCCATCTTCATCGCCACTTCCACGGCCACCGAGCCGGAGTCGCTAAAGAACACATGGTTCAGCGAACCCGGCGCCAGCCCCGCCAGCCGTGACGCCAGCTGTTCCGCCGGGGCGTGGGTGAAACCGCCGAACATCACGTGCGGCATGCGCTCGAGCTGGCGCGCCACCGCCTCGTGGATATGGGGATGGTTGTAGCCGTGGCAGGCCGTCCACCAAGAGGCGATACCGTCGATCAGCACCCGGCCGTCGGCCAGTTCGATGCGTGAACCGTGCGTCCGCACCGCCTCGAGCGGCAGGTTGGCGGTCTTCATCTGGGTGTAGGGCCGCCACAGAGGCTGACTGTTCATGACCTCGAACTCGTTGGCGGAGGGCGTGTCTAGCAACCCGCCGCCGGGCGCGGCAACCGTTGACTTGACCGGGCGGCCCAGGCTCAAACCCGCCGCATGGACAGCCTGGACGCCTTCGCCCTCGACGCCCTCGACCACCTCGAGGCGGAAGCCCTCCGCCGCGGCCTGAAGCCGACCGAGCGGACCGGCGGGGCCGACGTCGTCCGGGGGGGAAGGCGGCTGATCTCCTTCTCGTGCAACGACTATCTGGGCCTGGCGCAGGACTCGCGCGTGAAGGCGGCGGCCATCGCGGCGGTCGAACGGTATGGAAGCGGCGCCGCCGCCTCGCGCCTGGTCACCGGCGACTATCCCCTGATCGGCGCGCTCGAGGCGCGGCTCGCCGCCCATAAGGGCAAGGCGGCGGCGCTGGTGTTCGGCTCGGGCTACCTGGCCAACGTCGCCATTCCGCCGGCTCTGACCGGGACCCGCGACCTGATCCTGGTCGACGACCTTTCGCACGCCTGCATCCTGGCGGGCGCCAAGCTCTCCGGCGCCCGCACGATCCGGTTCCGTCACAACGACGTGCGGCATCTCGCCGACCTGTTGAAAGCGGAGCGCGCCGGCGTCCGCCGCTGCCTGATCGTCACCGAGCGGGTGTTCTCGATGGACGGGGACCGGGCGCCGCTGGAGGCGATGGGCGAGCTGGCCCGCCGCCACGACGCCTGGCTGATGGTCGACGACGCCCACGGGCTGGGCCTGATCGAGGACGGGGCGTCGGCGCCGCTGGAGATGGGCACCCTGTCCAAATCCCTCGGCAGCTACGGCGGCTATCTGGCGGCGTCGCGGCCGGTGATCGAGCTGTTGAAATCGCGCGCGCGCAGCTTCGTCTACACCACCGCCCTGCCGCCCGCCTCGGCCGGCGCAGCGCTGGCGGCGCTGGATATCCTGGAGCACGAGCCCGAACGGCGCGCGCGGCCGCTGATGCTGGCGCGCCGGTTCGCCCGGGCGGCCGGCCTGCCCGTACCCGAGAGCTCGATCGTTCCCCTGATCGTCGGCGAGGCTGAACGGGCGCTGGCGCTGTCCACCGCGCTGGAGGCCGACGGCTTTCTGGTGGTGGCGATCCGGCCCCCCACGGTACCCCCGGGCGGCGCCCGGCTTCGCTTCAGCTTCTCCGCCGCGCACGCGGAGGCCGACGTCGACCGGCTGGCCCAGGCGGTCGTCCGCCTGCTGGAGCCGGTGGCGTGAGCGTCTATGTCATCACCGGCGCCGGCACCGACATCGGCAAGACCTACGTCACCGCCCTGCTGGTGCGCCAGCTCCGGGCGGCAGGACGCAAAGTGCTGGCCCTGAAGCCCGTCGCCAGCGGCGTACCCGCGATCGATACGCCGGCCTTCGCCGAAACCGATACCGCGGCCCTGCTGGCGGCCGCCGGCCTCGCGATCACACCGGCGTCCGTCGAGGCCTGCTCGCCGTGGCGCTACACGACGCCGCTGTCGCCCGACATGGCCGCCGCCGCGGAGGGGCGGAGCCTGCCCCTGCAGGCGGTGCTCGACTGGTGTCGCGGGCAGATCGCGGCGGCGGCGGGGGATTCGGTGGTCCTAATCGAGGGCGTCGGCGGGGTGATGAGCCCGATGACGTCGGACGCCCTGAACCTCGACCTGATCAAGGCGCTGGGCTGCCCGGTCGTGCTGGTCGCGGGTTCATACCTTGGCGCCCTGTCGCATGCTTTCACCGCAATCGAGACGCTGAAGGCCCACGGCGTTCCCGTGCGGTCGGTCATCCTGAATGAGAGCGCCGGGTCCCGCGTGGATTTCGCCGCGACCCTGGAGTGTATGCAACGCTATCTCCCGGATCACCCGATCTCGACGGCGCCGCGCGACGCGGACCGGGTCGATCTCGATCTGACCCAGTGAGCAAGGATGGACGCGCCATGACGGGCGAGCCGGCCGACGCCGCAACCGGACGGCGCGCGCTCGCCAAGGCCTCCTGGCGGATCCTGCCGCTGATCGCACTGGGCTACGGCTTCGCCTTTATCGACCGGGCCAACATCAGCTTCGCCGCCCAGACGATGAACCGCGACCTGCATTTCAGCGCGGCGGTCTATGGCCTCGGCGGCGGCCTGTTCTTCCTGAGCTACGCCCTGCTCGAGGTTCCCTCGAACCTGCTGCTGGCGCGGTTCGGCGCGCGGCGGTGGATCGCCCGGATCATGATCACCTGGGGCGCGCTGGCCGCCGGCATGATGTTCGTCCGCACGCCGATGCAGTTCTACATCATGCGCTTCCTGTTGGGCGTCGCGGAAGCCGGCTTCTTCCCCGGGGTGATCTACTACCTCACGCACTGGTTCCCGGCCGAGTTCCGCGGTCGGGCGATCACCCGTTTCTACGTCGCCTCGCCGCTGAGCACCGTGGTCATGGGCGGACTGGCGGGCAGCCTCCTGGGCTTGCAGGGCCGGCTGGGCGTGGCCGGCTGGCAGTGGCTATTCCTGCTGGAGGGCCTGCCGGCGGTCCTGATGGGCGTCGTGATCCTGTTCCTGCTGCCGGACGCGGCGGCCACGGCGACATGGCTGTCGCCGGTGGAGAAGGCCTGGATCGAGCGCAAGCTGGCCGCGGACCTCGCCTCGCCCGAGCGCCATGCCGACCGCGGCCTCCTGCGCGCGGTGCTGAACCCGGTCGTGCTGGCCTTCGCCCTGGTGAACGTGGTGGCGCTGGGGTCCTATTACGCCTTCAACCTCTCGGCGCCGCAGCTTCTGGGCCAGGCGACCCATCTGGATGTGGCCAGGGTGGGCTATCTGGTCGCCGCCGGCGGCCTCTTGGGCGCGATCACCATGGTCCTCGCCGGATGGAGCTCGGACCGCAGCCGCGAGCGGTTCTGGCATCTGGCCATTCCGCTGCTCGGCTCGGCCGCCGCCTATGGCGTCCTCAGCCTGACCTCCGACCCGATCGTGGTGATCGGCGCCTACGGGCTGGCCATCGTCAGCAATTTCGGCATCGCCGCCACCGTCTGGCTGGCCCCCAGCGACGTGCTGGCGCCGCGGTCGATGGCGATCAGTGTCGCCGCCATCAACGCGATCGGCCAGTTCGGCTCCTTCCTCAGCCCCTTCCTGTGGGGCTTGGCCAAGGACGCCACCGGGAGCTTCCACTTGGGGATCAGCCTCCTGCCGATCGGCTACATCCTGGCCGCACTGGTGGTGCTCTGGCTAGGCCGCCAGGCGCGGCGACGGCGAGAGGTGGGTTTCACCGTCGGTCGTCACCCTTGATTGGAACCCTCTCAGTTCACGACGCCCACCGAGCCGCCCTTCTTCAACGACGAGGCCCGGGTCAGGCTGGGCAGGTCGGCGCGGTCCCAGCCGCCACCGAGAGCGCGGACCAGGTCGACGCCGGCCTGCTGGCGACGGGTCTGCAGGGCCAGGAGGGTCTGTTCGGCCTGCAGTTCGGCGGTCTGGGCGGTGACCACGTCGAGATAGTTGGTCGCGCCCTCGCGGTAGCGGATCAGCGACAGGTCGGTGGTCGCCTGCGCCGCAGTCACCGCCGTGCGCTCGTCGATCTCCTCGTCGGCGTAGTGGCTGGCCAGGGCAAGCTGATCCTCCACCTGCTGGAAGGCCGCCAGCACGGTGGCCCGGTAGTTGGCGCTGGCGGCGGTGAAGGCCGCCTTGGTCGCCGCCACCTGGGCCCTGCGCAAACCGCCGTCGAACAGGGTCAGGGCAAGCTGTGGGCCCAGGGTCCAGAAGGTGTCGGGCGTGGTCAGCAGATTGTTGCCGCCGGTGTTCTGCCAGCCGCCCAGGGTATCGAGGCTGATGGTCGGGAAGTAGGCGGCGCGGGTCACACCGATCTGACGGTTGGCGGCGAAGGCCCGCCGCTCGGCCGCGGCGATGTCGGGCCGGCGCTGCAGTAGGGCCGACGGCACACCCGCCGGGAAGGTGGGGACCAGCCGCTGGCCGGTGGCCGGCGCGATCGCAAAGCCGGACGCCGGCTGGCCGACCAGGCTGGCGATGGCGTGCTCGTAGAGCGCGCGCTGGGCCAGCACGTCGGAGATCTGCGCCTTGGCGCTCGACAGCTGGGTCTGGGCCCGATCGACGTCGAGGCCGGAGGACACCCCGCCGGTGTGCCGGGCCTGGGTCAGGTCGAGCGCGCGCTGATAGGCGGCGACGGTGGTCTGCAAGAGCTGGTTCTGGGCGTCCAGGCCGCGCAGCGCCAGATAGGTGTCGGCCAACTGGACCTGCAGGCTGAGCTCGGCGGTGGCGAGGTCGGCCGCCGACGCCTGGGCCTGGGCCCGGCCGGCCGCGACCAGGTTGCGCACGCGGCGCCAGAAATCGAATTCATAGGTCACCGTCCCGCCCAGGGTGTTGGCCGCATAGTCGTTCGGCTGGCCGCCGCCGCGCAGCGGACGTTCATTGGACTGGCGGTTATAGGTGTTGGAGTCGTTCAGCCCGACCGTCGGGACCTGATATGAGCGCGCCTCGGCCGCGAAGGCCCGGGCCTGGTCGTAGGCCGCCAGCGCCGCCTGAAGACTGGGGTTCGCCGTCTGCACCTGCGTCTCGAGCCGATCGAGGACGGGATCGTGGAACAGGGTCCACCAGTTCCCGCGCGGAGCATCGTCGTCCGGCGCGGCCTGCATCCAGCCCGGCGTTTCCTTGAAGGCCTGCGGGAAGGCGGCCGGTCCGGTGGCCGAGGGCGTCACATAGGGCGGCGCGAGGTTGCAGCCCGCCACACCAAGCAGGCCGAGCGTGGCCAGGATCGTTCGCCAGGGGGTGGCGCGACGGACGGACACGAGCGTCATTCGCGACCGGAGCCCGCCGCCGAGGCCACCACGCGCACCAGCTGGCCCTCGGCGATGGAGTCGGGCGGGTTGTCGATCACCCGGTCGCCGGGCTGCAGGCCGGAGGTGATCTCCATGGTCTGGCCGAGGTTGCGGCCGGCGCCGACGTGCTTCAGGTGCACGTGGTCGCCGGCGTCGACTATCGCCACTTCCATGCCCTGGCCGCGGAACAACAGGGCGCTCGACGGCAGCTGCAGGGCCGGCGGCGCCGCGGCGTTGGCGGCGGCCGAATTGGGGATGTCGAAGTTGACCTGGGCGTAGGCGCCCGGCTTCAGCACGTCGCCGGGGTTGGCCACCATCAGCTCGGTCAGCAGGGTCCCGGAGCTGTCGCTGATGGCGTTGGCGGTGGTGTCGAGGACGGCGGGGAAGGTCCGGCCGGGCAGCTCGGGCACGGTCAGGGCGACCTTCACATCGCGCCGCATGTCGGCCGAGCTGACCTGCGGCACGCGCACATAGAGCCGCAGCTTGTCGATCTTGGCGACATCGAACAGCTCGGAATTCGGCGCGGCGCCGGCGCCCGCGTTGACCAGGGCGCCGATGTCGGTCTTGCGGGCGGTGACCACCCCGTCGAACGGGGCGACGATCCGCGCGAATCCCTTCAGCGCCAGCAACCGCTCGACGTTGGCCTTGACCGCCGCCACCTGGGCGGTCTTGGCGGCGAGATCGCCGGCCTTCTCGTCGGTCTCCTGCTTGGAGACCGCATCCTGGGTCAGGAGCCGGGTCCAGCGCGCGGCGGTGGTGGACGCCAGTTGCATGTTGGCCTGGGCGGTGGCGACGTCGGCCCTGGCCTGGGCGATCTGCTGGTCGAGTTCGGGCGTGTCGATGGTGGCGAGCACCTGGCCGGTCTTCACCCGGGCGCCGATATCGACGTACCAGGCGTGCACATAGCCGGGGACGCGCGAATAGATCGGCGCGTTGAAGAAGGCCTGCAGGGTCCCGGGCAGCACGAGGTTGCGTGCGCCCACGCCCGCCGTCGGCGACACCAGGCTGACCGTCGGGATCGACTGGACCCCGGTCCAGGTCTTCACTTCGGCGGTCTGGTGCATGCGGCCGGCGATGCCGACGACGACCACCACCACAGCGACGCAGGCCGCCGCGACGCCGGCGATCAGCAGGCCGCGGTTCGGCGCCGGCTTGGCGGGGGATCGGAAATCAGTGGGCATGGACGGGGTCTCCCGGCTGGACGGGGTCATGAGCGACGTCCTCGGACGTCCGCGCCCGGCCATGGACGAGGCTGAACACCACCGGCACGAACATCAGGGTGGCGATGGTGGCGAAGATCAGGCCGCCGATCACGGCCCGGCCGAGCGGGGCGTTCTGCTCGCCGCCCTCGCCAAGCGCGAGCGCCATGGGCGCCATGCCGATGATCATGGCCAGGGCCGTCATCAGCACCGGGCGGAAGCGGGTGAAGCCGGCCTCGATCGCGGCCAGGGTGGCGTCGCCGGTGATCTCGAGCTGTTCGCGACAGAAGCTGACCACCAGGATCGAGTTCGCCGTGGCCACCCCCATGCACATGATCGCCCCGGTCAGGGCCGGCACCGACAGGGGCGTGCCGGTGGCGAACAGCATCCAGACGATGCCGGCGAGCGCGGCCGGCAGGGCGGTGATGATCACGAACGGATCGAGCCAGGATTGGAAGTTCACCACCACGATCAGGTAGATCAGCACGATCGCGCCGACGAGGCCGAACAGCAGGCCCGAGAAGGACTGGTTCATGGTCTGCACCTGGCCGCGCAGGGTGACGAGCGCGCCCTTGGGCAGGTCCTTGTGCGTGCTCTTGAGGATCTGGTCGATGTCGGCGGCGATGGCGCCGAGGTCGCGCCCCTGGGTGGTGGCGTAGATGTCGTAGGCGGGGGCGATGGCGTAGTGGCTGATCACCGCCGGCGTGTCGTCGCGCCGGACATCGGCGACGGCGCCCAGGATCTGCGGATCGCCGTGGCTTGAGCTGATCGGCACATTGTCGAGGTCCGACAGGGTATCGACCTTGTACTGCGGCGTCTGCGCCACGATCGGGTACGAGACGCCATTCTTCGGGTTCAGCCAGTAGGCCGGGGCGGTCTGGCCGCTGCCGGCCAGGGTGGTCGATAGGCTGTTGGTCACGTCGCGCTCGGTCACGCCCAGCTGGTCGGCGCGGGTGCGGTCAACGTTGACCCTGAGCTCGGGATAGTTGCTGGCCTGCTGCAGGCGCACGTCGACCAGGCCGGACACCCGGCGGAGCTTGTCCATCACCGCGTTGGTGTAGGCGAGGTTGGCCTCGCCGTTCGGGCCGGTCACCTGCACGTCGATGGGGGCCGGAGCGCCAAAGTTCAGGATCTGGCTGATGATGTCGGCCGGCAGGAACGAGAAGGTCGTGCCGGGGAACTGCTTGGGCAGCTGGGCGCGCAGCGTCTTCACATACGCCGCCGTCGGGCCGTGCCCCTCCTTCAGGCTGACCAGGATATCGCCGTCCTGCGGGCCGATGGTGCCGGAATTGCTGTAGGCGATGTTGATGCCGCTGAACGGCAGGCCGATGTTGTTAACCACGCTGCCGAGCTGGCCCGGGGGGATCACATTGCGGATCGCCTGTTCGATGTGGTCGAACTCGGCCGAGGTCTGTTCGAGCCGCGTACCGGTCGGCGCGCGGACGTGCAGGTTGATCTGGCCGGCGTCGATATCTGGGAAGAAGTTGCGGCCCAGGAACGGCGTCAGGCCGAACGACAGCAACACCACCGCCAGGAAGCCGACGATGAATTTTCTCCGGTTCCCGAGCGCCAGCATGAGCAGGCGGCGATAGCCGCGCCGGAAGGCCTCGAACCGCCGTTCGAAGCCATGCTGGAAGCGCACGAGCGGATTGCGTGAGGGAGTCCGGTTTCCCGCGTCGGCGTCGTGGGTCTCGGACACCTCCGCCGCGTGCGACCCCGCATGCTCGCGCAGCAGGTAGTTGGCCAGGGTCGGCACCAGTGTCCGCGACAGGACAAAGGAAGCGATCATGGCGAACACCACCGCCTCGGCCATCGGCACGAACAGGAAGCCGGCGACGCCCGGCAGGAAGAACATCGGCACGAAGACGATGCAGATGCAGAGCAGGGAGACGAAGGCCGCGGTGACGATCTGCCGCCCGCCGTCGAGGATCGCCGCCTGCACCGGCTTTCCCTGTTCGAGGTGGTAGTTGATGTTCTCGATCGTCACCGTGGCGTCGTCGACCAATATGCCGACCGCCAGCGAGAGCCCGCCGAGGGTCATCACGTTCAGCGTCTGCCCGAGCGCCGACAGGGCGGTGATCGAGCACAGCACCGCCAGCGGGATCGAGATGGCGATGATCAGCGACGAGCGCCACGACCCCAGGAACAGCAGGATCATCAATGAGGTCAGGGCGGCGGCGATCACCCCCTCGCGGATCACGCCCGATACGGCGGCGTTGACGAAGATCGACTGGTCGCCGAGCAGCAGCACCTTGAACGACGGCGGCAGGGTCTGCTGCAGCCGCGGCAGGATCGATTTCACCCCCGCCACGATCGACAGGGTCGAGGCCGAACCGCTCTTGAGGACGATGGCCAGCACCGAGCGGCGGCCGTCGACGTGCACCACATTGGTCTGCGGCGGCGCGCCGTCGCGCACGTGCGCCACGTCGCGGATGTAGATCGTGGCCCCGTTGACCGTCTTGATCGGCAGGTTGTTGAGCTCGTCGAACGCCTCGGGGCTGTCGTTGAGGCGGACGTCGTACTCGTATTGGCCGATCTTCGCCGTGCCGGCGGGGATGATCAGGTTCTGCTCGGCGATGGCGTTCCCCACGTCCTGGGCCGACAGGCCCTTGGACTGCAGCGCCTGCGGATCGAGGTCGATCTGGATCTGCCGGATCAGGCCGCCATAGGGCGAAGGCGTCGCCGCGCCGGGCACGGTGGCCAGCGCCGGACGGATGAAGTTCTGGGCCGTGTCGTAGATCTTCTGCTCGCCGAGCGCCGGACTGGAGAAGGCCAGCTGCAGGATCGGCACGGTGGAGGCGCTATAGTTCAGAATCTGCGGCGGGGTGATGCCGGGCGGCATCTGCTTGAGCACCGTCTGCGAGAGGGAGGTGACCTGGGCCGTCGCCGTGCGGATGTCGGTTCCGGGCTGGAAGTAGATTTTCACCACGCCGACGCCCGTCATCGACTGGCTCTCGATGTGCTCGATGTTGTTGACCGTCGAGGTGAGCGTCCGCTCGTAGTAATAGATGATGCGGCCGGCCATGTCGGGCGCGGGCAGGCCCTGGTACTGCCAGACCACGGCCACCACCGGGATGTTGATGTCGGGCAGGATGTCGACCGGCGTGCGCAGCGCCGCCAGCGGCCCGATGATCAGGATCAGCACCGCCATGACGATGAAGGTCAGCGGCCGCGAAAGCGCGATGCGGACAAGCGCCAGCATGTCGAAGGTTCACCTATCCGGCGCGGGCGCGTTCATGCGTCGCGGCGACCTGCTGGCTATTAGAAATCGCCCCGCGTGCTGACCAATGAAAACCGCTTCATTTTCGGCCCCGGTCTCCGAAAGGCCGGCGACGCCGCACTTCGGCGCAGGCTTCAGCCGAACCGGTCGACCTCGACCATCATCACGTAGCCCTGATTGCGGATGGTGCGGAACAGCACGCCGCCCGACTCCGACAGCTTCCGCCTCAGCCGGCTCATCAGGACATCGATCGCGCGCGCCTTGACGTCGGCGGGATCGATCTCGATCGCGGCCATCAGCTCGGCGCGCGAGACGATCCTCTGCGAGGTGGTGACGAAGGCGCGCATCAGGGAGAATTCGCTGGGCGACAGCGGGACGGCCCGGCCCTGCGGCGTGGTCACTTCCTGGCTGAACAGGTCGAGGCTCCATCCGCCGAACCGGTAGATCCTCTGCAGGTGCGCGGGCCGCCGGCTGTGCGCCGCCCGGCCGCGGGTGATCGACTTGAGGCGGGCGACCAGTTCGCGCGGATTACAGGGCGCCTCGATATAGTCGTCGGCGCCGAGCTCGAGGGCGACGACCTTGTCGGTCACGTCGTGCGACGAGCCCACCACCAGAATGCTCGCCGAGTGCTGGCGCGAGAGCTGCTGGCAGTAGAGGAAACGGTCGCCCTGCGGTGGCCGGACGTCCATCAGCACGGCGTCGACGCGCTCGCTGCCGAGCAGCCGATCGAGCTCCGCCTCGTCCTGAGCCAGCCGGACGTCGTAGGCGGCGGCGTCGAGGTAGCGCGCGATGGGCCTCCAGCTCGGCGCGTCGTCGAGGATGGCAACGGCGCCGACACAGTCCGCTCGCGAATCCGCGCTCGGCATCATTCCCCACCCTGACTCAATGTTCGTTACGGCGCGGAGACTAAGCGAGAGCGGAGCTGTAGTTCATGAAGACTTTGTCATTCGGATTAAGACTTTGTCACGTTCGTAAAGGAGGATTCAATTCATGAAAATCTTGTCATGTTTCGCGAAATCTTCCCTCGCCTTGCCCAGCGGAATTTTCAACGCCACGGCGCGACCAGACTCAGGGCTACGGCGAGCGCGATGGTCAGCAGCAGGGCGGCGAGGAAGATCGCCATCGAGGACGCGGGCGCGACAGGCTGCCCCAGTGGATGATGGATCGATCCTTGCCGCATGACAGGCCTCCATCACCGTAACGTCTGAACCCGCCGCAAGTTCGCCACCGCGGCCGCCGGGCCGCGGCAGGCCGATCAATTGTCATCGATCCGGACAGCAACGGCGCCCATGGCGGCTTGTGCCCTGGGCGCCACAAGCCCTGGGGGTGTCATCGAAGTTTCATGTAACCGGCATGAAATCATCGCGCATAGACCTTAGCGGCTTGGTCCAGGCGCCATCAGGCGGCTCGGGGAAATTCTCTTAAGGATCCAGTCATGACCTCCAAGAACGCGCTCCTGCAGGGAGCGGCGCTCGCCACCATGCTCGCGGTGGCGGCTGGCGGTGCGGCATCCGCAAAGCCGGTTCACCACAAGAAGAAGATGGAGCACAAAGAAGCGGTCGCGGCGGTCGTCGCCGTGGCCCCCGAGGTGAACGAGCTGCGCTCGGAAGTGCAGCAGCTGCGCGCCACGGTCGAGGCCCAGGCCCAGGCCCAGGCCGCCCTGCAGGCCCAGATCGCCCAGCAGCAAAGCCAGGTCGCCCAGGTGGTCTCGGACAACCAGTCGGTCGAGGCCCGCCTCGACGCGGTGCCGCAGCAGGTGCTGACCGCGGTCGGCGAGCTGCCCAAGCCGAAGACCGACAAGGCTTATTATCGCGGCGTCTCGATCACCTTCGGCGGCTTCGCCGAAGCGGCCGGCATCTACCGCTCGCGTGACGAAACGGCCGACATCTCGTCGAGCTTCACGAAGATCCCCTTCGACAACGACCCGGCCGCGCACACCAACGAGTTCCGCGGCACGGCCCGTCAGTCGCGTTATTCGGCCCTGGTGGAAGGCGACATCTCGCCCGAGACCCGCGCCTACTTCTATGGCGAGTTCGACTTCCAGGGCGGCGCCCAGACCGCCAACTCCAACCAGTCGGACAGCTACAACCCTCGGATCCGCAACCTCTACGCCCAGCTCGACCTCGACCACTACGGCCTGAGCCTGCTGGCCGGCCAGAACTGGTCGCTGTTGACCCTGAACTCCAAAGGCATCACCCCGCGCAATGAAGCCCCGCCGCCGTCGATCGACGGGCAGTATATCCCCGGCTTCGCCTGGGCGCGTCAGCCCCAGCTGCGCCTGACCTATACCCCGGACAAAATCTGGTGGCTGGCCCTCTCGATCGAAAACCCGCAGACCACCCTCGGCACCATCAAGACCGCCTCGGGCGTCACCGTCACCGACAACCAGGCGCCGACCAACGGCTTCTTCAGCGGCACCAACTACTCGCTGAACAAGTACCCGGACATCATCGGCAAAGTCGCCTACGAGAACATGCTGTTCGGCGACCACACCTTCCACGCCGAAGTGTTCGGCATCGCCCGCAACTTCTACGACCAGACCGTCACCGCCCCGACCGCCGGCACCCAGGCGGCGACCCTCGGCCTCGGGGCCGGCGCGGCGTCGAACAGCGAATGGGGCGGCGGCGCCGGCGGCAGCATCACCATGGCCGTCGTGCCGAAACTGTTCGACGTGCAGGTTTCGGCCATGGGCGGCGAGGGCATCGGCCGCTACGGGTCGGCCGGCCTGGCCGACGTGACCTCGGACGCCGCCGGCAAGCTGCACGGCATCCCCGAGCTGATGTGGCTCGCGGGCGGCACCTGGCACGCCACCCCGGCTCTGGACATCTACCTGTTCGGCGGCGAAGAGGCCGACACCTCGAAGATCTACCGCTACTCGACCATCCCGAGCCTCGTGGTCGGCGAAGGCACCCTGCCGGGCACCAACAACTCGGGCTGCGCGGTCGAAAGCGTCAGCAGCACTTGCTCGCCGGTCAACAAATACGTCCAGCAGGCCACGTTCGGCTTCTGGCACAACGTCTACCAGGGCAGCTTCGGTCGCGTGCGGTGGGGAATCCAGTACTCCTACACCGAGCGCAAGACGTTCGCTGACGCGACCTCCGCCTCCTTCGCGCCGAAGGCCACGGACAACATGGTCTTCACCAGCTTCCGCTACTACCCGTTCTGATCGGATCCCAAAGGTCCCACAGGCAAAGGAAGGCCGCGGCGATCGCCGCGGTCTTTTCTTTTTTGGCCTAGGTGGAAATTTCCTGGAACAGCTCCTTCAACCTGGTCCGGGCCACGCCGAGGGCTTCACGGCCAAGCGGCGTCGCCTGGTAGAGCCGCCTGAAGGTCTTGCCAAAGCGCTCCTGCCGCGAGGTCAGGTAGCCGCGCTTCTCCATCCCGTGCAGCAAGGGATACAAAGTCCCCGCGCTCATCCGGTAGCCATGATGAGCGAGCTCCTCGATCATCCAAAGGCCATAGATCTCCCCTTCGGCCGCATGGTGCAGAACATGCAGCTTCACAAATCCGGAGAGAAGATCCTGATGCTCCATCGGACTCCCTTTCGGCCCCTGAGGCCGGATCGAACCTGATATCGATATTTAGTTTCGATATCGAAATTTCAAGCTTTGCCTGCGGGCGCTGACGTATAAGCTGGCGCCGACTTCGCGGGGGGCGCCATGGCGCAGCGTAAACGGGTTCGACGCGCCGGTCTCGGCGGCGCTGCGCTGATGCTGGCGGCGACGCCAGCCATCGCCGGTCCGCCCTTCATCACCGACGACCCGGAACCGGTCGAGCTCGGCCACTGGGAGGTCTACGCTTTTTCCTCCGGCGCCATCGGCCAGGGCGACGCCAGCGGTTGGGGGCCGTCGGTCGAAGTCAACTATGGCGCAGCCCCGAACCTTCAGCTCCACCTGATCGCCAACCTGGCCTACGATTCACCGTCGGGAGAACAGACGCGCTTTGGCCCCGGCGATACCGAACTCGGTGTGAAGTACCGCTTCATCACACCCGGAAAGGACGACTGGTTTCCGCAAGTGGGGGTCTTTCCCCTCGTCGAAATCCCTACCGGCGACGCGCGCCGGGGACTGGGCGCCGGCTATACTCAGGTGTTCCTGCCCGTGTGGATCCAGAAGGATTTCGGCAAGTGGACCACCTACGGCGGCGGCGGCTACTGGATCAATCCGGGGCCCGGAAATCGAGACTACTGGTACGCCGGCTGGCTATTGCAGCGGCAAGTGACCGAAAAACTGGCCCTGGGGGCCGAGGTCTTCCACACCACTTCGAGCATGGTCGGGCGCAGCGGCTCGACCGGCTTCAACGTCGGCGGCGTGTACGATTTCACCGAGCACTATCACCTGCTGTTCTCGGCGGGCCAGGGCGGCGTCCAGTACGCGGTCGATCCGGCCTCGGGGGTCCGTCCGGCCACCTATTATCTCGCGATCCAATGGACGTTCTAAGGGCGTCGCGAGCCTGACGACGGCCGGTCCCGATCGGTGGACCGAATAACCAAAGGGAGGGAATTGGACATGGAGATCACGGTCCGCGATGCGGTCACCGTCCTGCATGGCATGGGGTTCGGCGCCATCCTGCTACTGGGCTTTTCAGGAGCCTTCTTCATCCTCTATTCGTCGGCCTTCGCTGGCCACCCCTGGACCGGAAGGCAGCGCTCGGTCGCCAACGGCTACCTGATCGGCCTGGCCGTCCTGGCCTGGATCGCCGTGCTGGCCGGGGCTTATATCGTCTATCCCTGGTATCGCGCGGCGCCCCCTCCAGGCGTCATCGACTTTGCCGACTATCCCAAGCGTCTTCTGACCGCCTCGCCCCTGACTTCCGGCTGGCACGATGTCGGCATGGAGTGGAAGGAACACTGCGCCTGGTTCTCGCCGATCGCGCTCACGGCGGTCGCGGCGATCGTCATCCGCTACGGCGGCCGGCTGGGAGCCTTTCCCGGCCTGCGCAACGCCGTGGTCGCCCTGCTGGCCCTCGCGTTCCTCTCCACCGGCGTGGCCGGGTTCTTCGGCGCCATGCTCAACAAATACGCCCCGGTTCGCGGCGGCCCCGAAATCGTGCTCATGAAAAGCGAAGGTCATGGCTGACACATCCGCAGACCCGATCACCAACGGACCTGGCGCAGCGACGGTGCTGGCGGCCGCCATCGGCGCACTGACGCTTGGCGTCCTGGCGCTGCTCGGCGACGCCTTTCCCAAGATTTCAGCGGCGCTCAATCTCTGGAAACCGACGGGCGCCCTCTCGGGGGTGACGGATGCGGCGATCCTGGTCTGGCTGCTCGCCTGGTTCTTGCTGTCACGGCGCTGGCAGGCGCGGACGGTAAATATGAAGGCGGTGAACTGGACATCGGTCGCCCTGTTCGTCGTCGCCGCCGCGTTCACCTTTCCCCCGACGATGGACCTGCTGCAGGGGAAGTAACCGGGTCAGCCCGGCGCGGGCTGACCCGGCCCGGCGCTGAACGGCTTTCGGGTGAATTCCACCTCAATCACCAGCTGAACCTCGTCGCCGACCAGGCCCGCGAACCGGTTGAGGCCGAAATCGGACCGCTTGAGCGTCGCCGTGGCCGAGAATCCGGCGCGGGTGATCAGCGGGATCAGATCGCCGCCGACGCCGTTGAAGGTCACCGCCAGCGTCACCGGCCGGGTCACCCCATGCAGGGTCAGGTTTCCCTCCACCACCCCGTGCACGCCATCGCCGGCGTCGATCCGGGTCGAGGCGAAGGCGACGGTCGGGAAGTCGGCGGCGTCCAGCCAATCCTTGCCGGCCAACTGGGCGTTGAAACTCTTCGACCCCGTGTCGATCGACGCCGGATCGATGGCGACGCTCACCTGCGACGTCTCGGGCGCGTGCGGGTCGAAGCGGTATTGCGCCTCCACCTTGTCGAAGCGGAGCGTGTAGTTCGAGAAACCCATATGGGTCAGCCGGGCCGTGACGCTGGTGTGGGCCGGATCCGACGCATAGGCGCCGGCCGGCATGTCGGCGTACTTGCTGGACGAGACCCCCGGCCCAGCCAGCGCCGGCGCGGCCCACAGGACAATCAGAGCGAACGCTGCGGCTCGCCCTCCAAGGTTGGACCTCGACATGATCATGCACTCCGTTGGCCGGACCGGCGGGCCGCCGCCCCGTCCGTGTCGCCGGGACCGCAAAGCGTTCATCGCAGCGGAAGCCATCCGGCGGTGGCGGCCAGGCCCCACAGGCCGAGACCGAGGTAGACCAGGGCGGCGGCGATCTGCAACGCCCTGATCGGCAGGACGCGCGTGACCGCGTGGCCGAGGAACACCGCCGGCACGTTGGCGAGCATCATCCCGGTGGTCGTGCCCGCGGCCACCGCCAGTATGGTGTGATAGCGGGCGGCGAGGGCCACCGTGGCGATCTGGGTCTTGTCGCCCATCTCGACGATGAAGAAGCAGACCGCGGTGGTCAGGAAGACGCCGAGGCCCGCCCGCGCCGGCTGATCCTCGTCGTCGGCCTTGTCCGGGACCAGGGCCCACAGCGCCATGG
>Ga0302314_10002026_pt1 | contig 37882 bp, 39 predicted proteins | sample III_Palsa_N2_3_FD_200533 | JGI IMG/M metagenome (GOLD analysis project Ga0302314, IMG submission 200533) | Peat permafrost microbial communities from Stordalen Mire near Abisko, Sweden - III_Palsa_N2_3 | ecosystem: Environmental > Terrestrial > Soil > Palsa > Peat permafrost | place: Sweden...
ACCCACGCGCTGCAGGAAGGCATTGATGGAACGCGGGGATGCGATCTGGCACACCAGGTCCACATCGCCGATGTCGATGCCCAGTTCGAGCGAGGCCGTCGCCACCAGGATCCGCAGCTCACCGCTGCGCAGGCGCTGTTCGGCGAGATGCCGCTTGTCCTTCGACATGCTGCCGTGATGCGCCATCACCAGCTCCGGGCCGATGCGCATCGACAGTTGTCGCGCGAGCCGCTCGGCCATGCGGCGGGTGTTCACGAATATCAGCGTCGTGCGATGCGCGAGCGCGAGGGTCGCGAGGCGCTCGTACACGAGCGTCCAGGCGTCCCCCGACATCACCGCCGCCAACGGCACACCGGTCAGTTCCAGCTGCAGATCGCGCGCGCGGGCGTGGCCCGCATCCACGATCACGCAGTCCGGATCGCCGCCGGTCAGGAAGCGCGCGACGGCCTCGATCGGGGTCTGCGTCGCCGACAGTCCGATGCGGTTTAGCCTGCCCGTCAGTGCGGCGAGGCGCTCGAGCGAGAGCGCCAGATGTGCGCCGCGCTTATTGCCGGCCAGCGCATGAATTTCATCGACGATCACCGTGCGCGTGGTGGCCAGCATCTCCCGCCCCGACTTCGATCCCAGCAGGATGTACAGCGACTCGGGGGTGGTCACGACGATGTGCGGCGCCTGGCGCCGCATGCGCGCGCGCTCGGACTGGGGCGTATCGCCGGTGCGTACCACCGTGCGGATCTCGACATCGCCGGCGCCGAGCTTCGCAAGCTCGGCACGGATACCGGTGAGCGGCGCGGCGAGATTGCTCTCGATGTCGTTGGAGAGCGCCTTCAGCGGCGAGACGTAGACGATGCGCGTCTCATCCGGCAGGACGCCCGCCTGGCCTTCGCGCACCAGCTCATCGAGCGCCGCGAGGAACGCGCTCAGGGTCTTGCCGGAGCCGGTGGGCGCGGCGACCAGCACATTGCGGCCCGCCTGGATCGCGGGCCACGCCTGCTCCTGGGCAGGCGTCGGCGCCGCGAAGCGGCCACGGAACCAGGCGGCAACCGCCGGATGAAAACGATCCAGGGCACTCATGAGACTTCGATGCTACCTCGTCCTACGGCGGGGGCAGTACGATCTGCTGTAGCGGCACACCCAGTTGCACGGCCAGCACCGCCACGATCAGTTCGTGGTCCTCGCGCTGCGGCAAACCTGCGACCGCAATGCTGCCGACACAACCGGTGCCGCGGACGTTGAGCGGAAAACAGCCGCCGTGCGCGGCGTAGTCGCGCTCCTCGAGACCGTATTTTTCCCGCAGCGAAGTCTTGCGCCGGGCGAGCTCCAGGCCCACGGCATAGGAGCTGCGATAAAAGCGCAGCACGACGTTGCGCTTGCGCCGGGCCCACTCGGCATTGTCCGGCGATGTGCCCGGCATGGCGCACAGGAACAACTGCTGCCCGCCCAGCCAGATATCCAGGGTGACGGCCGCGCCGCGGGCCGCGGCCGCCTCGCGCAGCCGATTGCCGAGCTGCCAGGCCGTTTCGGCATCGAAACCGGCGAACTGCAGCCGGGCCTCCTGGGTCGCGATGATCGCGATGTCGTGGTCCGCACTCACTCGAGGCGTATGTCGCTGATCTGGATTGCGGGATCTTCGTTGCAGAAGTTCTTGATGTCGCCGGTGATGGCGGGCGCATGCGGGCCGAAGGCGGCCTGGAAGGACTCCACCGAATCGAACCTCAGGTCCGTCATCACCAGGTACGCGGCCCGCGAGCCCGGCGCACCGCCACCCAGTCCGTGCTGCACCCGCGCACTCTTCAGCGCCGCGCCCAGCAGCTTCTTCACCAGCGGGATATGGGTGTCGAGGTAGTAGTTCATGTTGAATTTGAGCGTCTCGGTGTTCTTGTACAGGACGTTGACGTTGATCACGTGAATCCCCTTATGGAAAAACTGAACGCGGCGCGGAGGTGTCGAGGGCCGCGGGCCGCTGATCGCGGCCGGCATACTTCAGGACCAGCCCCGCGAGCCCTTCATAGTCGCCGTCGAAGTGGTGGCCGCCGGAGAGCTCGACGATGCCGGGCGTGCCGGAAGCAAAATCCGAACACAGCGATTCCTTGTCCCCCGCGCCGAAGACGCACACGGTGTTGGCGTGCGACATCTTCTGATACTCGGGCAGGATCGGCAGACCCGCGGCGGCCCCGACCCAGTTGGAGAGATGGAACTCGAAGGCCGCGTTGCGCCCCAGTCCCAGAAGGGTCGTCGTCTGGATCATCCGCCGGGTGGCATCGGGCAACCGGTTCACCGCGAAGGGCAGCACGTCGGCGCCCTGCGAGTAGCCGATGAGCAGCGCGTGGTGGCGGTTCCAGGCGGTCGCGTAGTAACCGAGCGTACGGTCGAGATCGCGCGCCAGGCCCTCCGGGCTGCGCGCCGTCCAGAAGTAGCGCAGCGTGTCCCAGCCCACGACCGGGATGCCGCGCTCGCTCAGGGCCCGGGCGACCTCCTTGTCGAGACCCGCCCAGCCGCCATCACCCGAGAGCAGCACCGCGAACGCATCATCGTTGCCGGTGCCGGTCTGCGGCACCTCGATCAGCGGCAGGTCCTTCAGCGTCAGCGGGGCCACCGGCTGCCGCGTGGCGAGACCGGCCGTCACGGTATCCAGCGCAGCGGTCAGCTGCGAGCGCCACTGGCGCGGCTCATCGAAACCATGATCGATGCCCGGGATCAGGGACAGCTGCGCGTTGTGGATCCTGCGGATGAAGGCTGCCGCATCCTCCACCGGGCAGACCGTGTCCGCGCCGCCATGCACATCGACCCAGCGCAGTGCGAACTTGGGATCCGGCAGCAGCTTCAGGGCCTTGCCGTCGGCGCTGCGTTCGAAGTGCACCCCCTCACCCTTGCAGAAGGGTTTGGGTGTCACGTATTCGGGGGTGAAGCCGAGCGTGAGCACGCCGGCGAACAGACCCGGCGCCGCCTGCGCCGCGGTCGCATAGGCCAGCGACGCCCCGGCCGAATAACCGGCGAGCACCGGCGTTACGTAGGTCGGCAGACGATAGTAGGCCTGGACGTAATGGCTCAGGTTCTCCAGGTCCCCGTCAGCGAAAAAGCACTGTGACGGATTCTGGACGAAGCTCGCCAGCACCGCCGGCTCGTCCAGGCCTATGACCAGGGCCCCGTGGTCCTGCAGAACCCGCGCCATCCGGTCGGTATCGGGCTGCCATCCCCCATCCCCGGAGAGCAACAGGACGACTTCACGCACCCGTCCCGAGGGCGCGTAGACGTTGATGGTCTTGAAGCGACCGTGGGACATGACATCGGGTGCACTGCGGGAACATGACACCATGAAGGCGCAAACCACCATTGCGAGCAAAAGAACACGGGCCATGCACATGGAAAATGGGCTGCCTTATGTAAAACGGGGGTCAGCAGGCGCAGCAGCCGCCCTGAGGGAGCCCAATTGAATTCGAGGAGTCAGGCGCCATTATCACAGGAGGGCCACAGGGCCATCAACGGCGCTTGCCGCCGAGGTCCAGCATCGATGAGTCGGGTGCGTTGCACAAGGTGCCACCTGATCCACAAATCACCGTGTACGACCGGCAGGAAGGATTCGATCATGGTAATGTTCCGTCGCATTCCACCGCCCATAAACCAGCCCTTTTGAAGGCCAAATCAGCGCATGTCTAACGTCGACGTAGTCCAAGCGGAAAAGCCCCCACTGATCGCGCTCAACGTCGCGATCTTCGTCTTGACGGCACTGGTGACAGTGACGTTGGTGCCGTGGTACGGCATCCGGCACGGGTACTCGGCGGGCATCTGGGCATTCGCCCTGTTCTTCCTGGTGAGCAACGAGATGGCGATCACCGCCGGTTATCACCGGCTGTGGGCGCATCGGGCCTACGAGGCGCATCCCGCCCTGCGCGTGATCTACCTGGTGTTCGCAACCATGGCGCTGCAGAACAGCGCCTGGGTGTGGTGCAGCGGCCATCGCCGCCACCACCTGCACGTCGACGACAATGAAAAGGATCCCTACTCCGCCGGACGCGGCTTCTGGTTCTCGCACATCGGCTGGATGGTGCGTGACTACAAGAGCGGCGAAGTGGACTTCACCAATATTCCGGACCTGAAGCGCGACAAGATGCTGGCGTTCCAGCATCGCCACTATGCGGCGCTCGCCGTCAGCATCAACTTCGGTCTGCCGATCCTGGTCGGTTGGGCGCTGGGGGATGTCTGGGGCGGCTTCCTGCTCGCCGGCGTCGCGCGGCTGTGCGTGAGCCATCACTTCACGTTCTTCATCAACTCTCTGGCCCACATGTGGGGCTCGCGTCCCTACACCGAAGAGAACACCGCCCGCGACAACGGGATGCTGGCACTGGTGACCTTCGGCGAGGGCTACCACAACTTTCACCACATCTTTGCGCATGACTATCGCAATGGCGTGCGCTGGTGGCAGTGGGACCCGACCAAGTGGCTGATCGCCTCGTGCTCGTGGGTGGGTCTGACGCGCCGCTTGAAGACCACGCCGGCCTTCCAGATCCAGCGCGCGCTGCTCGCGGTGCAGCTGCACCGGGCCCAGCAGAAGCTGGCGCAGCTGCCGGACGCGCATCGCCGTCCCACGCATATCGAACAGCTGCGCACCAAGATCACCCAGGAATACGAGGCCCTGGCCACCGCGGTCGCCGACTGGACCCATGTGAAGGAACAGTGGCTGGAAGAGAAGAAGCGCGCGGTCATCGAGCATTGGGAACACGCGAGCTTCCAGACGCGGCTGCGCGAAATCGAGGGCCGCCTGAAGATGCAGCGCCGGCGCCTGCGCGTGCTGCACGCCGAGCTCGCCTGACAGCTGCGGCTTCCCGGCAAAAGCAGTATCGTGACACCCCCGCCGCAAGCGGGGGTTTTCACATCCGGGTGCAGGTCTTCACATGGGTCGCATATTCGAAGTCAGAAAAGCCACGATGTTCGCGCGCTGGAACCGCATGGCCAAGCAGTTCGCGCGCATCGCCAAGGACATCACGATGGCGGTGAAGGCCGGGGGCCCCGACCCGGCCGGCAATGCGAGCCTGCGTCGCGCCGTGCAGAATGCCCGCGCCGTGAACATGCCGAAGGACAAGATCGAATCGGCCATCAAGCGCGCCGCGGGGCGCGATGCGGCGAACTATCAGCAGGTGGTGTACGAGGCCTATGCGCCCCACGGTATCGCCCTGCTGATCGAAACGGCCACCGACAATCCGGTGCGCACGGTCGCCACCGTGCGCAATCTGGTCACGAAGAACGGTGGCAACCTCGCCACCAGCGGCAGCGTCAGTTTCCAGTTCCGGAAGATGGGCGTGTTCCGGCTCGATCCGGCCGGCATCGACCATGATGACCTGGAGCTCTACCTCATCGATCACGGTTTGGAGGAGATGGGCGACAGCACCGGGGAGAAGGGCGAGGCGCAGCTCGTGATCCGCTGCGCCTTCGCGGACTTCGGCAAGCTGCAGGAGGCCCTGGAGGCGCGCAAGCTGTCACCGCTGTCGGCCGAAGACGAGTATCTGCCGACGGCCGCCACCGAACTTCCGGAAATCCAGGCCACCGAGGTACTCGCGCTGGTCGACAAGCTCGAACAGGAAGACGACGTCCACAGCGTCTTCCACAACTTAGGTTAGGCGCCTCAATCCGGCATCGGCGTCATCTGGCCGATGAGTGCGTCCTCGAAGCCGAACCGGGTCATGTCCGCGACGCGCTGCGGAAACAGCACGCCATCCAGATGATCGACCTCGTGCTGCACGACCCGCGCATGGAATCCCTCGACCGTGCGCTCGAAGGGTTGTCCGTGGAGGTCGAGGCCGCTGTAGTGCAGGCGCCGGTAGCGCGGCACGACGCCGCGCAGGCCGGGCACTGACAGACAGCCCTCCCAGCCCTCCTCCATTTCGGCGCCGAGCGGCTCGAGGACCGGGTTGATGAGCACCGTGAAGGGAATCGGCGCGACCTGCGGATAGCGCGGATTCTCGCGCATCTCGAAGATCACGACGCGCAGGCTGATACCGATCTGCGGGGCCGCGATACCCGCGCCACTCAAGGCCCGCATGGTCTCCTCCATGTCGGTGACCAGTTCGGTCAGCTGCGCCGGATCGAAGGCCGTGATCGGCTCCGCCACCTGCCGCAGCAGCGGATGCCCCATTTTCAGTACCGGTCTGACTGCCATGCGGCAATGATATGCGAATCGCTACAGCGCCGCCGACACCGCGATGTCCGAGAGCCGCTGCCAGCGTTCGATGTTGTCACCTGAGTTCATGACGCCGGTCGAGAGGCCCACGAAGGTCAGGTCGCGTTCCGGGTCCACCCAGAACAGGGTGCTCCCCTGACCGCTGTTGCCGAAAGTGGTCGGGGAGGCGAACGCACCGAACAGCGTCGCACCCAGCTCCTCGCCGCGCAGGCAGAAGCCCAGCCCGTGATAGGCCGGCATCAGCGGCCAGCCACGCGACTCGGCAATGCGACGGTAGGCCTCGTTGGGGCGCAGGCCGGTACGGCACCGCCGCGCCCACTCGAGGGTGGTGCCGGCCAGCACCCGGGCGCCTCCGAGCTGCCCGCCCAGGCGCAGCATCTCGGCGAAGCGGAACAGGTCCTGCGCGGTGGAGACCATGCCGATCCAGGGCATCTGCGCATTTTCTTCCTGAAATGCCCCGTTGGGCCCGAGGTTGCTCTGGCCGGGATGATCGATCGAGCCATTGCCGAGGAAGGCCGGCACCAGGTGCCGCGCGGCGAGGTCGCGGCGCACGCCCACGGAAGTTTCCTGCATCTCGAGCGGCCCTAAGATGTCCTGCTCCACGAGCTGCCGGTAACTGCGGCTGTGCCGGTCGCAGCGCTGCACCATCTCGCCCATCAGGGCGTGATTGATCATCGGTGAGTAGACGACCTTGTCATCGGGCGGACCGGCCGGGTAGACGTTCTCGCAGATGGCCGCGATCACCTGCTCGAGGGTGTCCAGGTTCATGCCAATGCGCGGCGAATAGACTCCGGGCATGCCGGAGGTGTGGGTCAGCAGATGCTGCAGCGTGATCAGCTCGCGGCCGCGGCCACTGAAGCCCGGAATGAGATCCACCACTTTGGTGTTGAGGCTGAGCCGGCCCTGCTCGACCGCGCGCAGCGCCAGCACGTTCGTGAACGCCTTGGTGATGCTCAGCAGGCTGAAAACCGAATCGGTGCGCACCGGTTGCATGCGGTTGTCATCGCCATGCCCGCAGGCCTCCAGCAGGCCGACTTTCCCATGCCTCGCGACCAGCAGCACTCCCCCCAGGTAGCGCTGCTGCCGCACGTCTTCCTGCATCGTCGCGCACAACTGCGTCAACCGCGCTGCATCCAACGCGGCGCGTTCCACCAGCGCCATTGGCGCCCCCCATGGTGAACGGACCAGCGAGCAGTCTAATGTGTCAAAGGTATATTGACTATTGCAAACCGTAATTAATTGGCAAGTCAGCTGACGGAACGTTCGGCGGACTGCACCGTGTTGTACAGCAGCATGGCGATGGTCATCGGACCCACGCCGCCGGGAACCGGGGTGATGGCCGAAGCCTTCTCCCGGACGCCCTCGAAGTCCACGTCGCCGACGATGCGGCCGTCGGCCAGGCGGTTGATGCCCACATCAATCACGACCGCGCCGGTGCGGACCATCTGCGGCACGATCAGGCCCGGAACACCGGCCGCCACCACCAGGATGTCGGCCAGCATCGTGAACATGCCGAGGTCGCGGGTCTTCTTGTGACAGATGCAGACGGTCGCTTCCTGCTGCATCAGCATCAGCGCCATCGGCTTGCCGACGATGTTGCTGGCGCCGACCACCACCACGTTGCGGCCTTCCACCGGGATCTTCTCGTGCTCGAGGATCTTCGACACGCCGTAGGGCGTGCAGGGCGGGAAGACGGTATTACCGGTGATCAGCCCGCCGACGTTGTAGAGGTGAAAGCCATCGACATCCTTGTGGAAGTCGATGCGCTCGAGGACCGCGTGCACGTCGATCTGCGGCGGCAACGGCAGCTGCACCAGGATGCCGTGGATGGTGGGATCCGTATTGAGGGCGTCGATGCGGCTCAGCAGCTGATCCTGGCTCGCGGTCGCGGGCAGCTCGACCAGTTCGGAGTGGATGCCCACGAAGTTGCAGGCCGTCACCTTGTTGCGCACATAGACCTGGGATGCCGGATCGTTGCCGACCAGGATGACCGCCAGACCGGGTCGTACGCCGTGCTGCTGCTGCAGGCGCTGGATGCGCTGCTTCTGTTCTTCCTTGATCTTCGCGGCAATGGCCTTGCCGTCTATGATTCGTGCGCTCATTCAATTCTCTGATTATGTTATGGCGTGCGCGGCCCGGCAGCCGGCCGCGCTGGCGCTGTGCATCAATTTACACCGGCCTGATGTGGAATACCCGCTCAGCATTGCCGCCGTAGACCTTCGCCTTGTCGGCCGCATTGAGTTCCACGGCATCCATGAACGCGACCGCCGGGGCGGTCGGCTGGTAGGGGTAATCGATGGCCCACAGGACATTGTCGATGCCCAGTTTCCTGATCGAATAATCGAGCGCGAGCGGATCCTCGACACCCGAGGTCGTGATCACGAAGTTGCGCGCCAGGTACTCGGCCATCGTCAGGCTGGTCTTCGGTGCGCGGCCGATGGCCTGCGCGCGGCTGTTCATGAAGGTGATGCGCCAGATCCAGAACTGCACGGCCTCGCCCATGTGTCCGATGCAGATCTTCAGTTTCGGGAATCTGTCAAACAGCCCCGAGGCCATCATGCGCACGGCATGCGTGCCGACCTCGACGCCGTAGCCCCACATCGCCGAATCCATGCCGTAGTCGCGCAGCGGTCCCTTGAGGCCATCGGAGGCGCCGCGGGGATGGATGTAGATGCAGCGGTCGAGGGCCTCGGCGGCCTCGAGGATCGGGAAGTACTTCGGATCATCCAGGTACTCGCTGTTGGTGTGCGAGTTCAGGATGAAACCATTGAGCTTCAACTCCTTCACGGCGCGTTCCATTTCGCGCACGGCGCGCCGCGGCGACTGCGGGGCGAAGGTCGCAAGGCCTGCGAAGCGCGTGGGATGCCGGCCGATCACCGCCGCGAGGCGGTCATTGGCGAGGGTGGCCAGATCGCAGGCCGTGTCGGCATCGAACATCTGCACGCCGGGTGCGGTCAGGGACAGCAGGTGCATGTCCACGCCGTTCGCATCCATGTCCTTGATCCGGCGGTCCTCGATGTCCAGCAGGCCATCCAGGAACTTCATGCTGCCGTAGCCGCCCTGGGTGTCGTAGATCCCGCGCACCAGCGGCAGGTCGGCGCTGTCGCCGGGGGCCCGCGAAACCTGCTTGAGCGCCTCGGCCACTTCCGGGATGGAGAACGCTTCCTCGACCGCAATCTTCCGCAATTTCATCACTCGATCCCCCATTTGCCTCATCGGTTCGGGTGCGAACGATACACCCATCAGCCTCCGGCCAGGATCCGCGCCTTGATCGACTCGTATTCGGCATCGGTGATGAGCCGCGAATCCAGCATCTGCTTTGCCTCCTGCAGACGGCGCACCGCATCGGAAGTTCCAGCGGCCGCGCCAGGGCCGCCGCCCCCGGTCGGCGCGTACCCGCCCGTGCCCACCTGAACCCCGCCGGAGCGGGCCCGCAGCTCCTCCAGTTCGCGGATCCGGCGCTTCTCGCGCCAGGCCTGGTCCTGGGCCTGACAGATCCGGTAGACGCCCTGTGCCTGCTCCTTGCGCAGTCCCTGGATGGTGATGAGGCGCGCACCCTGCTGCGCATTGATTGCCAGGTCCGTCACCTGGTCGGCGCGGATCACGAGTTCGGCCCCGAATACGCCCACCCGCAGGTTGACCTCGGAGAGGTCCTGCCAGCGCAGGTTGACCACGTCAAATCCGCTGACCAGGCGGCGCACCAGCCAGATCAGCCGGCCGCTGGTCGCGGCGATGAGCATCCGACGATGCGCCAGCGCGAAGATCCGCCGCTGGGTCGCCCAGGCCTCGACACTCTCCCCCGGGATCAGGATCGCCTGCAGCTGCGCCAGCGCCTGCTCCAGGCCGGGTTCCTGCAGCCCCGAATTTAGTTCTATCATCCGCAAGCGTTCCGTGGATGCTGAAGGGGGGTCCATCATGCCCGAAGTCGTGCGCTTTCCCGACATACCGCTGTACCGGGGGTGGGGCGTGCCGCACCGCGCCGAATCCGACATCCGCGACCTGGAGGTCATCGAGGGGGAGATCCCCGCGGACCTCGCCGGCACGCTGTACCGCTGCGGACCGGATCGGCAGTACCCGCCGCGCACCGCCACCGACGTCTTCATCGACGGCGAGGGCATGGTGCACATGTTCCGCATCGCCGGCGGCCGCCTGGACTATCGCAACCGCTGGGTACGCAACGAGCGCTTCTTACTGCAGGAGGAGGCGCGCCGGTCGCTGTTCGGCCGCTATCGCAACCGCTATACCAATGATCCGGCGGTCGCGGGCAGGAAGATGGGCACGGCGAACACCAACGTCATCTACCACGGCCGCCGGCTGCTGGCGCTGAAGGAGGATTCACGCCCGATGGAGCTCGATGCGGACACGCTCGCGACGCGCGGCGAATTCGATTTCGCAGGCGCGCTCAAGTCGGTGAGCCTGACGGCGCATCCGAAGCTGGATCTGCATCGCAACGAACTCATCGCCTTCTCCTACCAGGCCCAGGGCGATGCGACCCTGGATTGCGTGATCTACATCGCCGATGCCGACGGGCACATCGTCCACGAGATCGCGTTGCAGATGCCGTATGCCGGCATGGTCCACGATTTCGCCGTCACCGATTCACACATCATCGTGCCGTTCTTCCCGCTGATCACGGACCTCGAAGTGATCAAGGCCGGCGGACCGTACTATCAGTGGCATCCTGACAAACCGAGTTTCTATGCCGTCGTGCCACGGCGTGGCAACAGCCGCGAGGTGCGCTGGTTCCGCGGTCCGACCGTCAGCGCCGGTCACATGATGAACGCGTTCACCGACGGCGACACCGTGCACCTGGACCTGTGCCTGTACGACGGCAATTGCTTCGACTTCTTCCCCAGCCACGACGGCTCGCCATTCAAACAGGCGCCGCCGCTGCTCACGCGGATCAGTTTCAATCTCACGACCGAGCAGTTGGCCATGCGCAAGCTGCTCGGCGCGCCGTGCGAGATGCCCAAGATCGATGATCGCCGGATGGGCAAGCCCTATCGACATGGCTACGTGATCTGCCGCGCGCCGGATGCGGTGGCCGGCGCCGTGGGCATGGGCGCGATCGGGCACTTCGACCATGAGACCGGCGCCTTCGCGACCTGGTCGCCGGGGCCGGACAGCGGGGTGCAGGAGCCGACCTTCGTGCCGCGCGCACCCGGCGCCGCCGAGGGCAATGGCTACCTCTTGGTGCTCGTGAACCGGCTGTCGCAGCTGCGCAGTGACCTCGCGATCCTCGATGCCCAAAAAATCGCGGCCGGCCCGGTGGCGCTGGTGCGCATGCCCACCCGGGTGCGCTCGACCTTTCACGGGATGTGGGTTCCCGAGTCGACCTTCGTGACCGGCCGCTACGGGGTCTAGCTGCCCTCGCCCCGCAGCACCCAGGCACGGGGGTGATGCTCGAAGCCGACCTTCGGGTAGTAGTCGTTCGCCTGCGGCGCGGCCAGCAGCACGATCATGCATTCGGGCTTCAGCCGCGCGCGGGTCTCGGCGATCAGCTGCCGGCCGATTCCCGCATTCTGGTATTCCACGTCCACCGCCAGATCGGACAGGTAGGCGACGTACGTAAAATCGGTGAGGGTCCGGGAAATGCCGATCAGGCGCCCGCCATCCCAGGCCGTCACCGTCAGATTGGCGTTCTCGAGCATGCCGGCAAAGATATCCGGGCGGTGCACCGGGCGGCGCTCGCCGAGCTTCGAGCGGTTGTACAGATCGATGGCCACCGGCACGGTGAGGGGGGCATCGTCGCGGTACTGGATGATCATGTATCCAACATTAACCTAACGATGCCAAACGTTGAACACACGCCTGGCAGAAACAGGCGGTCCCCGCAGCGCCGGCAGCGGCACCCGGCAGCGCCGCAGGCTTCAGGACCGGTTCGTCCATGCACCAGCAATGGACCTTCTCACCCGGCGCCGCCGCCGCTACCGCACAGCGGTTCGGCTGGTGGCATGACGGGCAGCGGTCCGGCGCGGCCGGCATGGGCTCAAGGCCTGCCCGAGTCCCCTAGCGGGCGACCTCGAGCAGAGTCTTCGGACGCTTGGCGGCCACCAGCAGCAGCATGCGTGCCGCACCGGATGGCGCGCGACGGCCCTGTTCCCAGTCCTGCAGCGTGCGTACGGACACGCCCAACAAGTTTGCAAATTGTGACTGGGAGAGTCCGGCCTTCTCGCGAATCCCGGAAATCAGTGCAGTGACGCTCTTGCGGCTGGATGAATTGCGTTTGGTCTGTGCCATTCAGTTCCTCCATGAACTTTTTTCGGCGGGATAAGGTACCAGATTGTGCGACATTCAGGCGATCGACCGCACGACTCCGCCGTCCACACGCAGTGCCGCCCCCGTGGTCGCCGAGGCCTGCCTGCTGCAGGCGTACACGATCATCGCGGCCACCTCCTCCGGGGTCGCGAACCGCCGGATCAATGAGGACGGTCGGGCAGTCGCAAAAAACTCCTTTTCCACGGTCGCCGCATCGACGCCGCGCGACTGCGCCAGCTGTGCGACGAAACCGGCTACGCCCTCGGAGGCGGTAGGCCCCGGCAGCACGCTATTCACCGTGACGCCCGTGCCGGCGAGGGTTTCCGCCAGGCCGCGGGCCACGGCGAGCTGGGCGGTCTTGGTCATGCCGTAATGAATCATCTCGGCCGGAATCTGCAGCCCCGACTCGCTCGAGACGAAGATCACCCGGCCCCAGTCGCGGGCGCGCATGCCCGGCAGGTAGTGGCGCGACAGGCGCACCCCGCTCAATACGTTGACCTCGAAGAAGCGCATCCAGTCGGCATCCGAAATGGCCTCGAAGGGCTTGGGTTCGAAGATCCCGAGATTGTTGACCAGCACGTCGACCTCCGGCAGGCGGCCGACCAGCGCCTCGCAACCCGCGGCCGTTGCCAAGTCCACAGCGATCCCCGTGACCTGCGCGTTCGGCACCGCGGCCTGCAAACGCTGCACCGCATGATCGACCCGCTCCTGGGTTCGGCCATTGATGCTGACGTGCGCGCCCTCCGCAGCCAGGGCGCAGGCGGCCGCAAAGCCGATACCTGCCGTCGAACCGCTCACCAGCGCCCGTTTACCTTTGAGACCCAGATCCATCTGTGACTCCAGTGCGAAAGTTGCTCATTTGAGTGTGAGCGCGAGGACCCCTGCGGTCACGAGCCCGATGCCGAGCCAGTCCTGCGCCGCGGGCCGTTCCCCCAGGAAGGCGAATGCGAACAGCGCCACGAGCACCAGGCTCAGCCGATCCAGCGGCGCAACCTGCGACGCCCGACCCAGCTGCAGTGCCCGGAAATAGCACACCCAGGACGCACCGGTGGCGAGCGCCGACAGCGCCAGGAAAGCCAGGGTGCGCGGCGGCAGCTGCGTGGGATTGGTCCATTTGCGTCGCGCCCACACCAGCACCGCCAGCAGCACCAGGATCAGGGTCGTGCGCAGCAGGGTCGCGAGATCCGAATCGATGCCCGCGACGCCGACGCGCGCGAAGACCGTGGTCGCGGCGGCGAACACCGCCGACAGCAATGCCCAGAAGACCCAGCTCTCAGTCAACGAGGGCACTCCATGTCAGACCGACAGGATGAGCGGATTGCAGGTGCCGGCGCCATGCGGTGCCGCCTTGAAGGGGGCCAGCGCTTCGGCTTTGGCGCAGAACTGCGCCAGTGCCGGGTACTGCGATGCCGGAACGAGGTCCGGCAGCATCTGCTGGGTGAAGTGCCAGGTCACGGCCGTGACGATCCCGCCCTGGGTCATTTCGCGCAGGCCCGCGGCGGGTGGCTGGCGCAGGACCTGCGCCTCCAGGGCGGCGAATGCCGCCAGCATCTGCCCGGTCACTCGGCTCACCCAGGGTTCGTACTGCTTTTCCGGTGGTCGCAGGTTGCGCTCATAGATGATCTGCACGCACTTCTCGCAGGCCGCGAGGCCGAGGCCCGTGACCCGCACGTCAGTCTGCAACCCGGGCAGATCCTTGGGCAGCAGCGTGCGCTGTGCCAGCGCCTGCGCATAGTCCAGTATCAGGCTCGAGTCCATCAGCACCATGCCGTCGTCGCACACGAGCGTCGGCGCCTTGACGACCGGGTTGATGGCCTGGAATTCATCGAAGCCGCGGAACACCGATACCGAATGATGTTCGAAGCGCAGCCCCAGCAGCTGCAGGCCGATGGCGACGCGCCGCACGTAGGGCGAATCGAGCATGCCGATGAGACGCATGATCAGTTGCGCGGCCGTTGATGTGCCAGCAGCTGCGTCTTCAACTCCCGCAACCGCGCCTTGATGACGGCCTCGTTGGCCGGCCCCATGCGGATCAGCGTCTTCTGCCCCGGTGACAGGGCCTCGAGCGCCGGATCGGCATACAGATACATGACGTTGGGCTGCACCAGCGTGATCGGCCCGGTGACATCCGGCGTTTCGAGCAGGTGATCGATGAGCGCGATCACGTGATCGTTGAAATACGCGTCCTGGTAACCGAGGTCATCGAAGGCGCTCTGGAACAGCGGATAGAAGTGGTAGTACAGCAGCACCGTCTTCTCGAGATCCACCGACTTCACCACGTCCATGAATGGCCGATAGCGCTCGTAGTTGTCCGGATTGATGGTCAGCTGGTCGCCGCTGCTCGAGGTCATGAATTGGCCGCTGGTCGCCTTGATGGGCCGCTGGTTGATCGCGACCTTCTTCTTCGACATGTTGTCGACCGTGACGACGATGTGCCGGATGATGTTTTCCGGCACCAGCAGCTTGTCGATGGCCTGCGCCCCCGGCACCGCCGTCAGCGCTTCGTGGAAGCTCTGATCACTTTGATCGAGCGCCGGGGCCGGCGCACTGGCGGGCTCGCTGCCGACCGGAACCGGATGCTCGATCTGCGGTGCGCTCACGACCTGCGGCGGTGTTTCCACCGTCGGGGAAACCTCAACCGGCGCCGAGGTCGTCGTGGTCTTCTCCAGACTGTCGCGGTGCGCGTACAGAAAGATGGCGATCGCGCCGGCCACCACTGCGGCGGCGGCACCCCAGATGATCGGCTTGTCCGAGGTCATGGCCATTAAGGCATCCAGTGGCGGGGAAAATTCACCCTCAGCCGGCAACCGCCGCCGATGAACCGACGCCGCGGGTGAAGGCCCAGTCCAGCAACCGGCTGGCCATGCCGCCACCCATGCTTGCGCCGGTCACATCGGTGAGCGAATACGGCAGGCCTTTGAGAATGGCATCGGCGGCGCGATGGCCGCTGCGGATGGCGGGGCCAATGCCCTCGCACATGTCACGGGTCGCAAGCCCGGCGGCGTCGCCGGCGATGAACGCATCACCGATGCGCACCACCTGCACGTTGCCGCGCAGGTAGTAGCTGTAGCCGGTCGGAGCGTACTGCGCGCCCCGGGCGAGCCTGCGATCGAGTTTGGAAATCAGGTGATTCCAGTGCTGACGGATGTCGGTGCCGCTGCGCTTGATGCGCTCGGCCATGCCGCCGATGCCGACGTTCAGGTAGCCATCGGCCTTGGGCACATACCAGGAGTAGCCCGGCATCCCCTGGTCGAAGAACCACAGGTGGCAGTCCGGATCGCGCCAGTCGTAGGGGATTTCATGCTCCAGCGTCACCGTCTGCAGTTCGGTGGCACGCGGGTTCGCTTCACGGAACAGCGTCCGGTACACCGGGCAACGGGTGCCGCCGGCGCCGATCAGATACTCGCAGTGATACTCGCCATCGACGATGTAGCCGCCGGTCGGATCCGCCTCGATGTGCCGCACGCTGTGCTGCACGCACTTCACGCCCGAGCGCGCAAGCAGCCAGGCATCGAATTCGACGCGACGGATGGAATGCTGAATGCAGCGCACCGGCAGGTGCACGCCGCGCAGATACAGGTGCATGCGCTTGAAGGTCATGAAGCGATGCGGATAGGCGGCGACATCCATCTCCAGGTCCTGAACCACCTCGGGGGTGATCCAGCCCGCGCACAGTTTCAGTCGCGGGAAGACCTCCTTATCCAGGATGAGCACGTCCGCTCCGCCCTGGCGCAGGCGCCGTGCCGCCGAGGAGCCCGCCGGCCCCCCGCCAATGATCAATACGTCACTGTGGATCACGCGCGCGTTCTACGTCTCAAGGTTGATACAGGTGATCACGCGTCAGCGCGATGTTGTTGTTCTCGGAGGTCGCGAACAGCACCTGGAACAACTGCAGCGTGCCGGTGGTGAAGGCCGCCACCGAACCTGCGAGATACAACCGCCACATGCGCACGAACTTCTCATCGAACATGCCGCGCACGCGATCCACGTTGCTCTCGAACAGGCCGAGCCAGTCGCTCAGCGTGCGCGCGTAATGCAGCCGCAGGTTCTCCACGTCCAGCACCGACAGGTCCCACGGCTCGAAGATCTGCGACATCTCACTGAGCGCCGGCGGGCAGGCGCCCGGGAAGATCCGCTGTTCGATCCACGGATGCAGCTGCGCGGGATAATTACGCCCGATGCTATGGATCAGGCCACGTCCATTGCCGCCCAGGACGCCATTGGCGACCTTGCCCAGCTGCCGGTAGTTCTCGACCCCGACATGCTCGAGCATGCCGACCGACACGAAGGCGTCGAAGGAGCCGGAGATGTTCCGGTAATCATCCTCGACGTACTCGATCTGCGAGGCCAGGCCCTGGGACTTGGCGTAGTCGCGGGCGAAGGCCACCTGCTCCTTCGAAATGTTGAAGGCCCGGACTTTCACGCCGTAGTGCCGGGCCATGTGCACGGCGAGGCGTCCCCAGCCGAAGCCGGCCTCGACCACCCGCTCACCGGGACGCAGCTGCAGCTTGCGGCACACGTGGTGCATCTTGGCGTCCTGCGCCTCATCGAGCGTCGTTTCGGCGCCCGGATAGTAGGCGCAGGTGTAGGCCATGGTCCGGCCCAGCCACAGGGAGTAGAAATCGTTACCGATGTCGTAGTGGTGATGGATGTTGTCCTTGGACCCGGCCAGGGTGTTCACGCGTCGCGGACGATGCAGGAACCGCCCCAAGAGCCCCGCCACCGCCGACTTGTCCTTTTCGGCGCGCACGGACCCGCGGTACACCTCTTCCATGAAGGCGACCAGGTCGCCCTCGATCTCGACCCGGCCGTCGCTGTAGGAGTCGCCAAAGGCGATCCCGGGGTTGCGCACCAGGCTCAGCAGCACGGAAGGGTCGCGCAGGATGATCCGCGCAATGGCCGTCTTGCCTTCCGGTGCGATGTGCTCGCCGTTCCAGAGCACGAATTCGAATGGCGGAGATCCGTACATTTTCAACAACTTGGCGACACCCCGCCCCGCAGCGGAGGTGGGGGGGCCAAGCTTGGGCGTATCAGTCCTGGCGGCCGCAGCCGCGGGCGCCGGACCATCCGCAGTCCCCACACGATTCGCTCGTGTCGACAGGCTTTCCTCCAGTGTGTTCACTCCCACTCCTTACGATTCCGGCGGTTCGACCGCTCTTACCCCCGATGCTACACGGGAGTGGGCGGATGCGCCAAAAGCAGGCTCATTCGTCCTCGTCGTCGCGTTCCTGGGTACCGATGGCACTGAACAGTTTACTCAGGACGCTATAGAGGGTGCGGCGCTCGTCGCGCGTCAGCTTCTGCAGCAACCGGGCCTGGTTGCGCTGCGCCACCGGCAACACCGTCTTATAGAGGGAACGACCCTTGGAGGTCACCGTCAGGATCACCGGCACCGCCGCGGTGTCACCTGCCTTGCGGGTTCCCGGTGTCGTCGACTTGGTGGCGATGTAGCCACGTTTGATCATGCCGTGCAGCGTGCGACTCGCCTGGCCCTTGTCCATGCTGCTGTTGGACACCAGCTCGGAGAAGCGCACCGGCTGGAAGCGGATGGTCATGGCCAGCAGCCGCCACTCCGGCACGCTCAGGCCGAAGTCCGCGAGGTAGCGGCGCGTGACGTTGGACTTGGCGGCATTCGCCAGACGGATCAGCTGGAACGTCAGGAAGTGCCCGATGTGCAGATGACTGCCGCGATCACCGACATCCGACCACGGATCGGCTCTCTTCACTGCAGTCTTTGCGACCTTGGTCTTGCGCGCCTTAGTTTTGGCAGCCACTGGCGAAACTCCCGTTATTCGTGAATGTGCCGCGCCGGCGCAACGCGCCCACGGGCTATTGAGATTCGTGCAACCGGCCGAAGGTTCAATCAGCCGCCGGATTCAGCTGCATCACTGGAGCGGCATTTTACAGCGCTTTCAGTCGAAAGAGGCGGACAGCTGCGGATTGCGGTGCTGATCGAACATATATTGCACCTGACCGACCGAAATGCGGCCCTGCGACAGAGGCGGCAGATCGTTCGCGGCAAAGAACCCGACAGCGCTCGTCTCAATACTGGGCTGCGCCTCGCCACCGAGCAGGTCACACAGGAAAAAGGCCTTCCATATGTGATATCCAAACGGCGGATGGGGATGACGGTTGCGGTCAAACAGCGCCGCGAGACGGGTCGCCCTGACCACGAACCCCGACTCCTCGAGCACCTCGCGCTCGATCGCAACACTCGGGCTGTCGCCGACGTCGGCGAAGCCGCCCGGCAACGTCCAGCAGCCATCGGAGCGCTCCTGCACCATGAGGATGCGGTCATCGCGGAAGACCGCCGCGCGGACATCCATTTTGGGCGTCGCGTAGCCGCCCTCGCGCAGGAACACATCGACGACTTCCGCTGGCTCGCCTCCGGATCCCGCCGCCATGATTTCCGCAGCGATATTACGCACCAGATCATAGCGTTGCCGATCGAAATCATTGTTGGCATAGGCGTCGCCCGTCTGCGCGACGGCCTGCAACAGCTGCGCCCACTGCAACCAGCGAAAGTCCTGCATTTAAGCCCATTGAAGCATTGAATCGGGGTCAGGCGCCACAATACAGATCCGTTCATGCTCGCAGAAGCCATCGAAGTGTATCGCTCGCCGACGCGCCGCGACTGCGCCGAGCGGGCCTTCGTGCTCACCGCGGTCGGTGTGCCGTGTGAGATGTCGCAGACCCCGGCGGGCTTCTTGCTGTGGGTCGAAGCGGCGCAGCTGGAACAGGCGCGCAGTCAACTGTTGCAATACCAACAGGAGAGCCGGCGCCCGCCACCTGCCCTGCCAGCGCCGGCGCCGCTCCTTTATGAGGGCGCCTGGGTGGGCAGCGTGCTCTACGCGCTGGTGCTGCTGGGCGTGGCGGCAGCATTGAGCATGGGTCTGGGCCGCCTGGATGCGTTCGCGGCCGGCGAGCTCGATGCCGGACTGGTGCGCCAGGGCCAGTGGTGGCGGGCCTGGACGGCGTTGACTTTGCATCTGGACTTCGCCCACATCAGCGCCAATCTCGCCGCCGGAGCCTGGTTCGGCTATCTCGCCGGAAGGCTGCTCGGCCCCGGCACCGCGTGGGCGCTGGTGGTGGTGGGCGCCGGGGGCGCCAACCTGGTCGAATCAATGCTCGCCGCCGCCGATCACCGCTCGGTGGGAGCCTCCACCGCGGTCTTCACGGCCCTGGGCCTGCTGGCGGCCTATTCCTGGCGTGAACGGCACATGATGGCGCAGCGCCCGGCACAGCGTTACGGACCACTGATTGCGGGCGTCATTCTGCTGGGCTGGCTCGGCACCTCGGGCGAGCACACGGACGTCATGGCCCATCTGCTGGGCTTCGCGATGGGCGGCCTGCTGGGCGCCCTCATCGCCCAGGCACGCCTGCAGCGCCTATGGCGCAAGCTGCCTCAGTGGGTGGGCGGCGCGGTTGCGCTGGGCCTCATCGGGCTCGCCTGGGTCTGCGCGTAGCCCACCAGTTCCACATAACCCTGGGCACTCACCGCCGCCGCGCCGCGTCGACCGGTAACCCTGACGGCCCCCTCCCAGTAGCGCGGCCGCGTCGACAACTCCTGATCGGCCAGCACCGGCGTCAGCTGCAACTGCAGGTCCTGCGACTTTATCCGCAGGTTCCACTGCGCCGGATAGCGACCGCCGCGCGGGCTGTCCCAATGACGCAGCACCTCGATCAGTACGTCGTCGCTGCCGAGCGCGCTGGCGTGACCCGCGGCATCCACGTAGGTCCCGGCACTGTGAACATCGCGGCGGCCGTCGCGATCGCGCAGCGCGTAGAACATGATGGCACTGCCGTCATCGAGGTCCAGCGCGAACCAGTCCCAGCCCTGCTGTTGGGCGCCCAGGGAACCGCTGCCCCATTCCCGATCGAGCCACGCCAGGCCCGCCACGGGCAGCGTGCGGCCCTCGCGGGTGAGACTGCCCGAGGCCTGCAGGCGCGGCATCGAATAGTAGTAGCTGGCCGCTCCCGGCCCAGCGGCCTTGCGACTCAGACCGGCATCACCGTTCAACACCGGCGTCTGTTGCGTGCGCAGCGCCAGCTGCAGCCGATAATCCCCGTCCGCGGCCTGCAAGCGCCAATCCAATGGCGGCGCGGCCGGCTGCGCTGATCCGGGCGCCTGCCCGAGTGACCAGTCATTCACGTGCACCGCGAACGGCTCGGCCTGCGCGCCCGCCAGGCCGAGGGCATCGCGTGCATAGCGCGCGGCATTGAAGAACCGTTTGCGGCTCACATCGGTGATGGCGAAATGCGCGGCATATACCTGCCGCGTGCGCCACGCCGAGGCGCCCGCGGGAACCTCGCTGCCGGCAGCGGGCGCCGGACGCAGGCTCACCCGGAAAAAAGTCAGTTCGAAACCGAACTGCTCGCCATCGGCCGCGCGCAGATGTCCGGTGACATACCACCATTCCTGGCGGAACCCCGGGTGCGGACCGTGATCCTGCGGAAACTCGAAGTCATGCGGCGCCAGCACCTGCTCGAAACCGGCCTGATCCGCTGCACGCAGCACCTCCAGCTGATCGAATTGCGCGGCCGGGTCGGCCGCCGCGCGCACGGCCGCGCTGTCCCCCGATACCGCGTGATGGCAGGCACCGAGGGCCAGCGCCACCAGCAGCGCCGCGCTCACCTGCCATACCTTGCCGAATTCCGCCACGTCTACTCCTCCCGCAGGTCCTGCACCAGCGTCGCATGCGCGGCGCGCCACGCCGGGTAGAGACCGGCGAGCAACGCCGCGCTCAGCGCCAGCGCGAGGGCGCCGGTGATCTGGCCGGGATGCAGGTGCAGATCGATCTGCCAGCCAAAGGCGCGCCGATTGATCACGCGCACCAGCAGTATCGCGGTCAGGATCCCCGCCGGCAGCGCCGCCGCCAGCGCAATGATCCCCATGAAGAGCGTCTGCGCCAGGATCATCAGGGCGCTGCCGGCACGGGTCAGCCCGAGTACCCGCAGCAGCGCGAGCTCACGCGTGTGTCCCAGCTGCCAGGCGAGCAGCGCACTCAGCAGTCCCACGGCGGCAACGCCGGCGGCCAGCCAGTTGAGCACCTGGGTGATGACGAAGGTGCGGTCGAAGATCTGCAGTGAGATTTCACGCACCTCGGCGGGTGTCGCGATCTGCAGCGCCTGACGCCCGGCGGCGGCGGCATACAGGCGGGCGACCACGACGTTGACGTCGCTGCCGGGTGTGACGGTCATGGCCAGCGTGCTGATGCCATCGTCCTGCCACAGCTGCTGATACACCGCGCGATTGATGCGCACGCTGCCACGGTCATTGCCGTACTCGCGGAACAGCCCGGCCACGAGAAAGCGGCGCGGCCCGTGCTCGGTGCGCAGCTGGATCGTCGCGCCGACCTTGAGGTTCAGGCTGTAGGCCAGTGGCTGCGCGACCAGCACCGCGCCGTCGTGAAAACTCTGCCAGACATCCGCGCGGGCCGCGGTCAGCTCCACCCCCGCGCGCATGATCTGGGTCATGTCCATCGCATCGAGCACGATCGGACCGCGCTCGCCATCGATGAGCGCGCGGCGGCTGGCACTGTAGGCCGCGACCCCCGGCACCCGCGTAAGCTCGGCGACCACCGCGGGGTCGAGCCGTCGTTCGGGTCGCGCAAATCCCGGTCCCGGTGCCACCACATAAATGTCCGCCTGCAGGGTCAGCTGCAACCAGTCGCGCAGCGATTCGCGGAAGCTGTCGACCATGATGCTGATGCCGATCATCGCGGCCACCGCCATCGCCAGCGCCGCCACGGCGACTCCGGTGCGGCTCAGGGAGCCGGCGATGCCGGTCAGCGCCAGGCGCACCGGCGGCGCGCCGGCGAACTGCACGCGGGCGAGCGTGCTGGCGGAGCCGTACAGCACCGCCGGGGTTGCGGCCGCGACACTGAGCATGGCGAGCACCAGCGCGGCGAATCCCGCGAACACGCTGCGCTCGCTGCTGAGCACGATCACGACACAGCCCAGGGCCAGCAGTGCCGCGACGCCCAGCAGTACCGCCGCGACGCGGCGCGCGCGGCCCTCCAGCACGGAGCTGCGCAGGGTGAGCTGGGGCGGACTGTGGACGGCCTCGGCCGCCGGTGCCGTCGCCGCCAGCAGCGCGACGCTTAGCGCCGCACCAATTGCCAGCAACGGCTCGCTCGGCGACATCGTGACGCTGTTGACCGCGACCACGTAGTACAGGTCATTGATGGTCCTCGACACCAGGGTCACGAGCCCGCGGCCGATGAGGACCCCGGCCGCCAGCCCCACGACCCCGCCGACGAGGGCGAGGCCGGTCGCCTCGAGCAGAATGACGCGCAGCAGCTGCGCACGCGTGGCGCCCAGCGCGCGCAGGATGCCGAGGCTGCGACGCCGCTGCACGATGGCGAAACTCATGGTGCTGTACACCAGGAACAGCCCGACCAGCAGTGCCAGCAGGCCCAATGCCCGCAGGTTGGTGTTGAAGGCCTGCGTCATGTCCAGCCCCGACCGTGCCCGTTGCGCGGCGACGGCGAGCGTCACGCCGGCGGGCAGCTCATGGGTCAGTTGCTGCAGTTCGGCGGCGCCGGCCGGCCCCGGCGGCACCCGCAGATCGATGCGCGTGAGCCGTCCGGTGAGCCCCAGCCACTCCTGCGCCGTGGTGATGTCCGCGAGCATCATCGCGTCCATCCCGGATGAGCCGTCGCCCAGGACCCCGAGCAGATGACCGCGCAGTGCATGGCCGCCCGCATCCGCGGTGAAACGCGCTCCCGGTCGCAGGCCGAGCCGGGTCGCGGTCGGCTGCGTCAGCACCACATCATCCGCGCCCGCCAGCCACTGCGTCACCGAGGCACCCGCATCGAGGCTCGCCGCGGCACCCGCGGGGTCCTGGGCGTCGGCAAAGCCCGCGGCGCTGAGCGGATCCACGCCCAGCAGCTGCAGCGACTGATCCGCGACCGTCACATAGCCTTCCACCATCGGGTTGGTGCGCACGAAGTGCAGCGTGCGCACCAGGTGCGCGTACCAGGCCTCATCGATGCCGGCGGGGCCACCGTCGAGTTCATGCGTGGCCGGTCCCTGCACGGCGGCGAGCGACAGTTCGAAGGCGCGCCCGGCACTGCCCGTGGCGACATCGACTGCCACGATGGTGGCCACGCCCAGCGCCAGGCCCAGCAGCGCCAGCAGCAGCTGCAGGGGATGTCGCAGCAGGTGACGGAAACTCGCCGACCACAGCATGTCCATGATTTCAGCGCAATTGGCCGGCGCTCAGCGTCAGGCAGCGATCGGCGCCGCCGGCGAGCTGGCGGTCATGCGTGACCAGCACCACCGTCGCACCGCGCTCGCGCGCGAGATCGCGCAGCAGCGGCGCGAGTTGCGCGGCCGTGGCTTCATCCAGGTTGCCGGTGGGCTCATCGGCAAGCAGGAGTGCCGGCTCGTGGACCAGGGCGCGCGCCAGCGCCACGCGCTGCTGCTCACCGCCGGAGAGCACATCGATGGGCGCATGCAATCGATCCCCCAGGCCCACCCGTTCCAGCATCGCGCTGCTGCGACGGCGGCCCTCCGCGGCACCCACGCCATCGAGCGAGAGCACCAGGCGCACGTTCTCCTCCACATCCAGCGTCGGCAGCAGATTGAAGAACTGGTAGACGAAGCCCACCTTGCGGCGCCGGAATATCGTGCGTTGCGGTTCCGGCAGGGCCCCGAGATCCACGCCATCGAAAATCACCCGCCCGGAGTCGGGCTGATCGATGCCGCTCATCAGGTTGAGAAGCGTCGACTTTCCGGAACCGCTGCGGCCGATGATGGCCGTCTCGCTGGCCGCCGCGATGCTGACGCTCACCTGCTCGAGCACAGTGCGCCGGCGCTCACCGGCGCCGAAACTGCGACTGACCGATTCCAGGGTCAGCACGCGGCATTGACACCCGGGTCATAACGCATGGGCCGTGCGGCGCCCATGCGGGTCAACTCGCGCCGCAGGGCATCCCCGAGGGTCGCCTGATCGGCGCGGTCGAACAGCGGTGCGGCCTGCCAGTCGTGCGCCCACGGATGCGCGGTGCGCAGCGCCTCGGGCTCATCAGCATAGCGCGGGATCACGTGGGCATGCAGGGCGGGTTCGAGATTGCCGAGGATCGCGTAGTTGATGCGTAGCGCATTCGTCACCTTGAGCAAGGCATCGCCGAGGCGTGCCATGTCCACCAGGAACTGTCCGCGCTCCTGCGCGCCGAGCGAGTTCAGGCTCGGCACGACCGGATCCGGCAGCAGCAGCACATAACCGCGTACGAACTGCCGCTCGCCGAAGAACACCCAGCCGGAGCTGAGTTTGGCCGCGACCCGTGGTTCCTTGCCCTCCCGGGCCGCCGCGACCTGCTGATGAATCACCGTCTGGACTTCGGACTTGTCGATCTTCATGCGGCGGCCCCGACGCCCAGGCGCAGCAGCGCCTCGCGCGTGTCGTTGAAATTGCGGTGGACGATCCCATGCCAGCCGCGGGCGCGGGCAGCCTCGATGTTCTCCACACGATCATCGATGAATACGGTGGTCGCGGGGTTAAGGCCGAAGCGGCGCTCGGCCTGCGCATAGATGGCCGCATCCGGCTTCATGACGCCGGCCCGATAGGAAGGCAACGCGCCATGGCCGAGCCCATCGATGCCGTGCTCGAGCGCCAGGTACTCCCAATGCAGGTCGCCGATGTTGGACAGCAGGTAGACCCCATGATGGGGCATCACCTGGCGCGCGAGCCGGATCATGTCCTCATGCGGCGTGAACATCCCCAACCAGTGCTGTCGCAGGGCATCCAGGGGGGCGCGCGGCGCGAGCGCTGCAAAGCGCTGCATCAGGCCCGCGCCATCCAGCCGCCCGGTCTCGTGCTCGTGCAGGCCGATGCGCGCCAACGCGCTCGGCAGATCCATCCGCGGCGCGCCGTGATCGAACAGGAAATCGAGCATCGGTTCGGGATGAATTCCGACGAATACCCAACCAATGTCGAAGACAATGTCGCGGATCAAAACCGTGGAGGCTCCTGAACCCGAAGGCCGGCAGGTGTACCAGTATATGCGCGTCTAACGCGGGACGGGCAGCACCGTCCCGGTATCCCCCGGCGTCATGTTCACGGATATCACGGTCGCGCGCGGAAAGAAGTTGAACTCCGAGGCGCTGGCCCAGGTATAGGCGCCCATCGCGCGTCCGACGATCAGATCCCCGACTTCGAGCTTCGGCAGCATCAGGTTCTCGGCGATCACATCGATGCTGTCGCAGGTGGGACCGGCCAGGACCGAAGGCAGGCGCTGCGATCCGGCGCGCAGCGGCTCCACCGGGTAGCGGGCGTGGTCATAGAGCTGACCGCTGTAGGAGCCGTACAGACCATCATCCAGGTAGTACCACCAGTGGCCCTCGCGCTGCGCGCGGCCCATGACGCTCGCCACGCCGATGGCGGCGGGCCCTGCGATGAAACGACCCGGCTCGGCGATGACGCGGATACGCTTCGGCAGCTTCGCCAGCTGCTGACGGATCGGGGCGCAGAAACGCACGATGTCCGGCACCGGTGTGCCGTAGTCGATCGGAAAGCCCCCGCCGATGTCGAGCGTGTCCAGGGCACCGAGCCTCTCGCGGCGGGCCGCGGCCATGAGCCTGGCGCAGGCCTCGATCGCCTCGACGTGCTTGGCCGGATCGGCGGCCTGCGAGCCGACGTGGAAGGAGGCCCCCTGCACATCCACGCCGAGACCCGCGGCGAGCCGGGCGAGCTCCAGGAAGTTCTCCGGATCGCAGCCGAACTTGCGCGACAGATCGCACACCGCCCCGGGACTGCGGAACGACACGCGCAGCAGCAGCCGCGCGCGCTCCCCGAGGCGGGCGAACTTGCGCACTTCATCGGGATTGTCGGCGACGAAGGTGCGCACGCCGAATTCCATGGCGTTACGGATGTCCTGCGCGCGTTTGATCGGATGGGTGTGGATGCAGCGATCGGGGCTCGCGCCCAGGCTCTTCACCAGCTGCACCTCGCCGGTGGTGGCGAGATCCAGGTAGCCGCCCTCGGCCATCACCACCTGCACCACTGCCGGATGCGGCAGCGGCTTGAGTGCGTAGTGCAGATCGACCTTCGGCAGCGCCTTCGCAAGCTTGCGCAGCTGCACCCGCACCCGTTCGCAATCGATGATGAGCAGCGGGGAACCGAACTCGGCGACGAGGCGGCGGATCTGGACCGGCGCGAATGGATCAACGAAGCGCGTGGTGCGCGAGCGGGTCGGCATGGCAGGTCTCGAAGTGCGGCGGGTTTAAGGAAGGACGGCCAGCGCGCCGGTGTCGTCGCCTTCATCCACGCGCGTTGCGGCGCGCAGCAGCCGATCGCGTATCGCGTCCCAGCGTTCGCCTTCGGGCACATCCTGGACCAGGATCTGCTGACACCCGGCGGTGTCGAGCGCCCGCAGGTTGGAGTACAGATCGTGCGCGTACTGTTCGGGGCGGCGTCCGGCGTTGACCCAGGTCACGTAGGCGTGAGCCTTCAGCGGCAGGCGCTGCGCGAGCACCGCGATCCGCGTCCCGCCGCTGGAGGCCGCATCGGCCTGCCCGTCGATCTCACCGGAAGGCACGATGCTCATCGGCGTGGTCGGTGCGTAATGCGAGGGCAGGCTCCCCGGGACGCGTGAGCTGAAGGCATCGGCGCCGACGATGAGTTCGGGTATCACCTCGCGCAGCTGGCTGGCCGTCACCGCACCCGGGCGCAGCAGTCGCACCTCGCCGCCGACACAGGAAACGATCGTGGACTCCAGTCCGATCTGGCTCTCCCCGCCATCCAGCACCACGCGTACCGCCTCGCCCAGCTCATCGCGGACGTGCTCGGCGCGGGTCGGACTCAGGCGCCCGAAGCGGTTGGCCGAGGGCGCAGCGATGCCGCCGCCGAACGCCGTCAGCAGCTGTTGCGCCATCGGATGGGAAGGTACGCGCACGGCCACAGTGTCCTGACCGCCTGTGACTATGTCATGTACGTTTGAGGCGCGCGGCATCACCAGGGTCATCGGTCCGGGCCAGAAACGCTCGGCGAGTTTGCTGGCCGCCGGCGGCGTCTCGCACACCCAGCGGTGCAGGAATTTCGGGCTGTCCAGGTGGACGATTACCGGGTGGTGCAGCGGGCGGTTCTTCGCCTCGAAGATCTTGCGCACGGCCGCCGGGTTCTGCGCATTCGCGCCCAGGCCGTAAACCGTCTCAGTTGGAAAGGCCACGAGATCGCCATCGCGCAGCGCCTGCACCGCCGCATCGATATCAACCTGACTCGCCCTGACGACCTTGACCATGGGGGAATTCTAGCAAGGCCTGGGGCCGCCTCCGTGTTTTGTGCGCGACATGACCGGAAGCGGTGCTCCCAGGCCATTTTTCGCGGAACGACCGCGATTTAGCCCTGGTCAGGCACCAAAATGTGGCGTAGACGCTACTCCAGAACCCGACGCTCCCACCCCGCGGGGGTACGGCGCACCTCATAAGCCGGGAAATAATGCCGATCCAGCTTGAGGGTGATGACTTCGGCCGCATCGTTCCAATTCAAGGTCTTCAATCGCAGCGAGGAGCGGTCCTGGCGCCCACTGACAGCTTTGAGAAAGGTATCCAGATCCGGCGTGGGCACTCCGTCGACCTCCACGATCCGCCGGCCCGGATACAGGCCATACCGCGCTGCCGGGGAGCCATAAGTAAAGAAGGCGACATACACGCCCGACGGCGGAATACCGCGCTGGGCGGCGATATCGCGCTGCGGCGACTGCAGGGTGGCACCCGCCCACTGCACGACGCGGTCGATATCCTGGCCATTGAGTGCCGCGGTCTGCACCTCCAGTTGCACCGCGCTCTTGGCCCGCCATACGGTGACATGCACCGTCGGCGCATCCGCGACGGTGCGCTCGACCTCGCCGAAGCGCGTGACGGTCTTGCCGTCGATGGCGAGCAGGATGTCACCCTGCTGCAGCAGTTCGGCCGCATTCGAGCCGCCGACCATGCGCACCACCATCAACGCCTGGCGTTCGGCGGGATCGTGCTGCTGCAGCTTCTTCAGCCATTCGTCCGAAAGTCCCAGCTGGCGCGCATCGGCGAGCTGCAGCGGAATCAGCTCGGTCTCCAGGCTGTGCAGCGGCGTGCCGGCGTGAATGTGATCCAGCATGGTGGCGACCACGTCGATGGGCACGCCGCGATTCTCCTGCGCCAGATCACGGCCGTTCTCGACCGCGTAACTGGACCATAGCCCGATCACCTGCCCGGCTTCGTTCGAGAGCACACCGTCATAGTCGAGTGGCGGATTCACCAGTTGCGCGACATCCAGGTTGGTGTCGCGGAAACGCATGGACCGCGACAGCGGCAGTGCGATCGGATCGACGCTGGCGATTTCGGTACTGCGGGTGTGCGGCTGACTGTCGGCGCTCAAACCCACCACCCACACCGGGTTGCCCTCGTGCAGCGCGCCCTGGGCCAGGGTCGCACTCTTCACCGGCGTGTCGCCGATGAGGGCCGGGTCGTATGCCACCACCGAAAGATTGTGCAGCGGATTCACGTACACGACGTGGCCCGGTACCTGAACGGTGCCCGCGAAGGTGATCTGTACGTCACCCACCGATACCGGCACCGTGTTGCGGTCCACGACCACCAGACCCCGGGCCGCGTCCACCACCAGCCCGGTGCCGTGGAAGCTGGTCTCGGTGACACCGGAGACCGAATAAGGCATGTCATAGGTGACGAAAACCAGCGATGGCGTAATCGCCTTCAGCCGCGGATCGGTGTACGCCGGCAGGGGCGTCGCGGCCGGCGCCGGCGGCGGTGCGGGCGCGGTGGCGGGCAGATCGGTGCAGTTCCACAGGCCCACATGATCATCGCGCAGGCAGCGCCCGGAGAGGAACCAGCGGCGGTCCATCCTGAATGAGCGCAACTGGGTGCTGTGCGGATCATCGAGCGAGAAGTAGCGCACCGTGGCGCGCGCGCCATCGCCGAGCCCGTCGAGTATCTTCTGCAGGTCATCGAGATTGGTCACCGGCGTCGAGTTCATCGCGACGATCACCGAGCCGCGCGCGATGCCCGCGGCACCCAACGCATAGCCGGGATTGGCGACATAGACGCCCTTGACCGGCACATTGAACTGGCGCGCGAGTTCATAGGAGAGGTTGTTGAGCACCCCGTCACCGAACTGCAGGTAGGAGTCCGGGGTGATCGAGTGCAGATCGGTGATCGGCAGCTTCGCGGTGACGTTGTGCCCACCGCGTTCGAGTGTCAGCGCAACCGTACCGCCGACGTTGTCATCCAGCAGCGCCTCCAGTGGCTCGAACTGCGCAACGTATTTGCCGTTGACGCGCAGCAGGATGTCACCCGGCTGCAGCACCCCGGCGCTCGCCGAGCCCGGCAGCACCTTGCTGACCACGAGCATGCCGGTCAGGGCGGGAAATGCGCCGCGCACATCCGTTTCGGTGGCCGATGACAGGCCCAGGCGCTCCAGTTCATCGTAGGGGGTGTAGCTGAAATCCGTCGACAGTGTGCCGCGCGGCACGGGCTTGCCCTGCTGAATCAGTTCCAGGGCGCGGCGCACCCGCCCCAGCGGCAGATAGAAGCTCGATGCCGCACCATTGGCGCCGCCGGCATTCAGGGCGATGACCCGACCGCGGATATCCACCACCGGCGAGCCCGAGGAGCCGCCCGAAGTACCGGAGGCGGCCTGCAGATAGAAGGTATTGAAGTCGTTGTACTTATAGAGACCGTACGTCGGCGCATCGCGGTCGAGCCGCGCGAGGGTGCCGGCCAGGATCGACAGCTGCTCGCCGGCATTGTTACCAATCACGCGGATTTCGGTGCCGACCCTGGCCCCTTCCGGATAGAGAGACAGCGCCTTCGGTTTGATGAAGTGCAACTTCGACGGATCGTAATGATAGAGACCGAAATCGTGCACCGGATCGCGGTATACGGGGTAAAGCTGCACTTCTTCGCGGTTCAGGAACGTGGCCTCGGCCGTCACCGGCCCCGGGGTCACGACATGCCGATTGGTGAGGATCAGACCACGCTCGGCATCGACCACGAAGCCGGTGGCCTGCGCGGTGGCATTCCACTCGGTATCAAACGCGCGCACCTGGTCGATGTTGATGGCAACCACGCTGCCGACGATGCGTTCCAGCGTCCCCGACCAGTCAGGGTTGCCCTCTGCGGCGGTCGCCTGCTGCGCCAGGGTCGCGGGCTGCGCGGCCGGTGCCGGATGCGGGTCGGGCGCGGTCGGATCGGGAGCGCCGAGAGCCAGCGCGGGGAGCAGCCAGGCACAGGCCAGCAGCGCATATCGTCCGTTCGTCATGAATGATGACCGATCAGTACCAGCAACCACACCACCCCCAATAAAACAAATGACATCAGCACGGCGGCCGAACCGATGTCTTTGGCGAGCCCCGCCAGCACATGCCGTTCGAGCCCGATCCGGTCAACCGTTGCCTCGACGGCACTGTTGAGCAGTTCAACAATCAACACCAGCAGCATCGGGGCGACCAGCAGGGCGCGCTCCACTCCGGTGCGGCCCAGCCACAGGCCCATGGGTATGACCAGAAGGCTCAGACCCAGTTCCTGGCGAAATGCGGCCTCCCCGCGATAGGCGCCCAGCAGGCCCTTCCAGCTCGCGCCGGCGGCCCTGAGGACGCGGGTCAGGCCGCGCGGCTTCTCGCGTACCATGGGTTGCGGGGAGGACATGGAATTCCTGATGGTTATTTTGGCGCCATGTTAAGCGGTACAATGCGCCCATGTCGCATCCACGTCGCAAATCGCTCGTAACCACCGTTGGGGGTATCCGCGTCGGCGGCCCCAATCCCATTGTCGTCCAGTCCATGACCAATACGGACACAGCGGACATCGCCGGCACCGTCGAACAGGTCCGATCCCTGGCCCGCGCGGGCTCGGAGCTGGTGCGCCTGACCGTCAACTCCGTCGAGGCCGCCGCTGCCGTGGCGCCGATCCGGGAACGCCTGGATCAGCTCGGCGTCAGCGTACCCCTCATCGGCGACTTCCATTTCAACGGACATAAGCTGCTGCGCGAGTATCCCGACTGCGCCCGGGCGCTGGCCAAGTACCGCATCAACCCCGGCAACGTCGGTCGCGGCAGCAAGCGCGATCCGCAGTTCGCCGAAATGATTGAGACCGCCTGCAGATATGAGAAGCCGGTGCGCATCGGCGTCAACTGGGGCAGCCTCGACCAGGACCTGCTGACCCGGATGATGGATGAGAACTCGGCCCGGCCCGAGCCGCTGGATGCGCGCGATGTCATGCGCAAGGCGGTGGTCGCATCGGCCCTGCAGAGCGCCGAACGGGCGATGGAAGTCGGTCTGCCGCAGGATCGCATCATCCTCTCGGCCAAGGTCTCTGGTGTTCAGGACCTCATCGCCATCTATTCGGATCTGGCTACCCGCTGCGAGTTCCCGCTGCATCTGGGATTGACCGAGGCCGGCATGGGCTCCAAGGGGATCGTGGCCTCGACCGCCGGCATCTCGGTGCTCTTGCAGCAGGGCATCGGCGACACGATCCGCGTGTCGCTGACGCCCGAGCCGAACGGGGATCGCTCGCAGGAGGTCATCGTCGCGCAGGAAATCCTGCAGACCATGGGACTGCGTTCCTTCACCCCGATGGTCATCGCCTGCCCGGGCTGCGGGCGCACCACCAGCACCTACTTCCAGGAGCTGGCGCAGCGCATCCAGTCGCACATCCGGCACCGCATGCCCGAGTGGCGCCGCTCCTACGACGGTGTCGAGGAAATGACGGTCGCGGTCATGGGCTGCGTCGTCAATGGTCCCGGTGAAAGCAAGCATGCGAGCCTCGGGATCAGCCTGCCGGGTACCGGTGAGCGCCCGGTCGCGCCGGTGTACGAGGACGGCGCGAAGACGGTCACCCTGAAGGGTGAACGGATCGCCGAGGAATTCCAGGAACTGGTCGAGCAGTACGTGGCGCGCAAATTCACGCCGCGTCAGGGCGCATGACCGAGCTGGCCGACCGGCGCTGCGAGCCCTGCGACGGCGGCGTCGCGCCGCTGACGCGCGCCGCCGCGGACGAACTGCTGCTGCGCTTGGATCCCGGCTGGACCCTCGATGAGAATGCCGCGAGTCTCAGTCGCGAATTCAGCTTCCGCGATTTCTATCGCACGATGAGTTTCGTCAATGCGATCGCGCACGTGGCGAACATCGAGGACCATCATCCGGACCTGGAAGTCGGCTACAGCAGGTGCCGGGTCCGCTACAGCACCCACGCGATCGGCGGCCTGTCCGAGAACGACTTCATCTGCGCTGCCAAGCTCGATCAGATCCCCAGGCTGTAAGGTCGGGCGGCTGTCCCAGCGCCTGGCCGATGAAGAAGCGCTTCAGCAGGGCACTGCGATTGGTCAGCGCGAGCGCCCGGCGCGCGAGACCTGCGACCGGCCCGACGCCCTGTGCGAGCACCCGGTTGAAGGCATCGATCGAAAACTCCATCAGCTGATTCTCGCCCTTGCGCCAACGCTCATAGGCCCGCAGCGTGCGCTGCGCACCCGGATGTTCGCCGACCGCACGGGCCTGCACGCAAAGCTGCGCGAGCACCGCCGCATCCAACAGCCCGAGGTTCACGCCCTGTCCGGCGAGCGGATGCACGACATGCGCGGCATCGCCCACCAGTGCGCAGCGCTCCGCGATGTAGCGCTCGGCGCTCAGCCGCTGCAGTGCGAACGCGAGGCGCGGACCCGCCAGCCGCAGCGCGCCCAATACTGCATCGCTCTGCTGCTGCACTTCGGTTTCGAATTCCGCGTCCGCAGCTGCGAGCAGGCAGCGCGCCTGGGCCTCGGGCAATGACCAGACGATGGAGACACTGCCATCGGCGAGCGGCAGCAGCGCCAGCGTGCCGCCGGCCACGAAGCGCTGCCAGGCCGTGTTCTGATGCGGCCGCTGCGGCACCAGGCGCGCGACGATGGCGGTCTGTTCGTAGCTGTGGGTCTTCACGCCGATGCCGAAGGCTGCGCGCACCGCCGAGCGGGCGCCATCGGCACCCACGATCAGCCGTGCTGCGAGTTCTCCCGCCGTTGTCTGCAGGCGCACCAGCCCATCAGCCCCCGGCGTTCCGAGCAGCGACTGCAGCTCGCCGTGGATCACCCGACCGCCCGCCGCGCCAAATGCGTCCATGAGAGCCGTCGTGACCCGCGCCGCCGCGATGATGTAGCCGAGGTTGGGCTCCCCGACCTGCGCCGCGTCGAACTGCAGCACCTCATCACCGGTCGGCATCGCCCCCTGGTACCACACGCGCATGTGCTCGTAGGCCCAGGCGACGCCACGGATCTGTTCCCAGGCACCGGCCGCTTCGAGGATTCTTTCACTGGCGCGTGAGAAGGCCAGCACCCGCGCATCGGGTACGCCCGGGGGGAGCACCGGTGCCGCAGGTTCCGGAGTCTGCAACAGCCCGACCTTGAGGGCCGGACCCGGACCCGCGGCGCGCGCGAGCAGCGCCGCGACGCAGGCCCCCACCGGACCGCCGCCCACGATCAGCACGTCCAACACCTGCGGATCCGCGGCCGCGCTCATCGCAGCGGCAAGCCCCGCGCGAGGCGCGGGGAGCGGCCGCCGAACCCGAGGCTGACCTGTGCCAGCGCGCTCTTCGCCGGCGGCAGCAGATCAAACAGCAACAGTCCGGCATCGCGCAGCACCCGCACCGGCAAGCGCGAATCGCCGAAGAGGCGGATGAGGCCATCGGTGAAGCGCGTGACACCGCGGCGATCCGCTGCCCGGCCGTTCGCGAAACGTTCGAGACGCTCGGGCGCTCCCGGATCGCCGTCCTCGGCGAGGAGCTCCGCGAGGGCCGCGACGTCGCGCAGCGCCAGGTTGAAGCCCTGACCGGCCACCGGATGCAGCGACTGCGCGGCGTTGCCGATCAGGACCGTGCGTTCGGCCACCGCCGCATCTGCGCGGGTCAGTTTCAGGGGATAGCTGGCACGAGGGCCGGTGCGCACGAACTTTCCGACCCGCCAGCCGAAGTGCTGCTGCAGCAGCATGAGGAATTCCGCATCACTCGCCTCGAGAGTCGCGGCGGCATCTGCCGGCGCGCGCGCCCACACGACGGTGTAGCTGCCGTCGCGCAGCGGTACCAGGGCCAGCGGACCTGTGGCAGTGAAGCGTTCATAGGCGGTGCCGTCATGTGCCGCATCGCTCGCGACATTGGCGACGATCGCGATCTGGCCGTAGTCCGCTTCGGTCGCGCCGATGCCGGCATCGCGACGCACCGCCGAGCGCGCACCATCGGCCGCGACCGCCAGACGCGCGCGCACGCTCATACCCGGCGCCTGACCCTCCCCGGTCAGTGTCACGGTGACGCCCTGCGGGTCCGTGCTGACGCCGGCAACCGTCGCCGGCATGCGCACGCTGATCGCTGCGTTCGCCCGGATCTGCTCCCACAGCGCGCCGCCCAGCAAGCGGTTCGGCACCACGAAACCGAAGGCCTCGATGCCCTGCTCGCGCGCGTCGAGGCGCGCGAAGGCCATGCGACCGGCATCGGAGACATGGATGGCGCGGATCACGCCGCAGTGATCCGCTACGCCGCTCCACACACCGAGGCCTTCGAGGATGCGGCGACTGGCATTGCCCAATGCCGTGGTGCGTTCATCGAAGCTTTGCTGCGCGCGTGCGTCGGGACTGACGCCTTCGATGAGCACGATGCGACGCCCGGCCGCGGCCAGAGCCAGAGCGAGGCTGGCACCGACCATGCCGCCACCGATGACGGCGATATCGAACTCTTCCACAGGCGCCCCGCGGATGGCCTAAGCCGCAGCCATCAGTTTCTCAATCGCATCCGGATCCTTCGGCGCCCCGGCGGTCAGGACCTCGACGCCATCGCGGGTCACCACCACGTCATCCTCGATGCGCACGCCGATATTGGCGAAGCGCCGCGGCACCCCCTTGAGACCTGCCGGTATGTAGATGCCCGGCTCGATCGTCATGGCCATGCCTGGCTCGAGCACCCGCCATTCATCACCGAGCCGGTAGTCCCCGACATCGTGCACGTCCATGCCGAGCCAATGACCGGTGCGATGCATGAAGAAGCGCCGGTAGGCGCCCTCCTTCTCGAGCTTCGGCACCGAACCCTTCAGCAGACCCAGCCTCACGAGGCCCGCCGTGACCACATGCACCGCGGCCTCATGCGCATCATTCCAGGATGCGCCCGGATGGACCTTGCGGATGGCGGCCTCGTTCGCGGCCAGCACGATGTCGTAGACCGCGCGCTGTTCGGCAGAGAAGCGGCCGTTCACCGGAAAAGTGCGGGTGATGTCCGAGGCGTAGTACTGGTACTCGCAGCCGGCATCGATGAGGAGCAGATCCCCGTCCTTCAGCGGCTGGTTGTTCTCACGGTAATGCAGGATGCAGGAGTTGGCGCCGCCGCCGACGATGGGCTCATAGGACGTGTCGGCATTGTGGCGCCGGAACTCGTGCAGGATCTCCGCGGTGATGCCGAACTCGGTGCCGCCCGGGCGGCAGGCCCGCATGGCGCGCACATGAGCGCTGCTGGCGATGCGCGCGGACTCGCGCATCACATCGATCTCGGCCCGGGACTTGGTCAGGCGCATGTCGTGCAGCACATAGTCGAGCGCCACGAATTCCTGCGGCGGATGCCGCCCATGGCGCGCCTGCATGCGCAGGCCGTTGACCCAACCCACGACCCGCTGGTCGAACTCCGGATGGGTGCCCATCGCATAGAACACGCGGGTGCGGTTTTCCATGAGCCCTGGCAGGATTTCATCGATGTCGGTGATCGGGAAGGCATCATCGGCGCCGTACTGGCGGGTGGCGCCCTCGGTGCCCGCGCGCCGGCCATCCCAGGTCTCACGCTCCGGATCGCGATCACGAACGAACAGCACGTACTGTGCCTGTTCACGGCCCGGCACCAGCACCGCCACGGATTCCGGCTCGCCAAAGCCGGTGAGGTAGTGAAAATCGCTATCCTGCCGATAGGGGTACTCGACATCGTTGTTGCGATGGCGCACCGGCGCGGCCGGAATGATGGCGATGGTGTTCGATCCCATCAGCCGCATCAACTGGCGGCGGCGGCGGGCGAATTCCTCGCGCCCGATCACCTTGGGCGTCACCAGCAGCTTTGACGCTGCCGCCTGCGTCAGCGGGCTTCGGGAATGGACCCGCGAACTCGGGCGCGGTCGGGTGGGGGACTTCGTGTATAGGCGTGACATGTCAGTGCAGCAGTCCTTCGGGACGGGTTGATTCCCGGCGCAGGGGTTCCAGTTCATCGAACAGAAGCTGCACGCCGGCGCGCACAAACTCCACCAGCTCGGCATAGGCGCCTTCGTTGGATTCGAGGCTCTCGGCGCTGTCGGCGGCGACGTGGGTGATCTCGGTGAGATCGCGCACCACTTCCCCGATATCACCCGGCAGCAGGGTCGCATCGGTCAGCGAACTGGTGCCCAGACCATAGAGGAAACCCTGGCACCAGGCGCCGAGGGCCGCGGCGCGCGCATCGATCGGCGCTTCATCCTCGGGCAGCAGCGGCGCGAATTCCATCTGCGCCGCGCCGAGCGCGAGCTGCGTGGTCTGAAAGAGTTCCAGCAGCATCTGGCTGGCGGAGGCACCCGCGACCCCTTCCGGCAGGATCTCCAGCATCCAGTCCTGGAAGCGGTATGCAACGGTCGAACACAGGCATCCGGTCAATGTGCCGTGCGCCTCAGCGGCGTCGGTCAACGAATGAGCCTGGCTCAGGACCTGCTGGATCTGCTCATAGTCGGCGGCTTGCATCCACGTGGATTATGCCTATAGTCGATGCCATGAGCACCCCAGTGAATACGGAGCTCGATCTCGAGCTCACCCGCCTGGAATCCCGTGTCGATGAACTCGCCACCCAGGTCGCCCAACTTCAGGAAGAGAATCGTGCACTGCGACAGCGTCACGACACCCTCGTCAACGAACGCGGCTCGCTGCTCAACAAGAATGAGCAGGTGCGAGGCCGCGTCGAAGCCATGATCGGTCGCCTCAAGACACTGGAGCACGGCGCATGAGCAACGCAGCGGAACCCGCACGGGTCAGTGTCCGGATTCTGGAAAAAGAGTACTTCGTCGCCTGCCCGCACGATGAGCGCGCGGCATTGCTCGATGCGGCGGAGTATCTGAATGCGCGCATGCGCGAGATCCGTGACAGCGGCAAGGTGGTGGGGCTGGACCGCGTCGCCGTGATGGCCGCACTGAACCTCGCCAATGAACTGCTGCGGATCCGTGATGAGGAGTCCAAGGTGACCTCCTCGGCGGTGACCCGGGTGCGCGCCGCGCGGGAGCGCGCCGAAGCGGTCCTGGCACGACATCCACAGCTGGAGCTGTAGCCGCATCGCCACGCGACTCGCCTCCGCTGCCCTTCGTGGTAAAATGCCCCGGCGTCGCCTGCGGTGTTCGATTTCGTGCCGGGTTACCTCTCGACCTTAATTTAAACACCCAGGGATAGGGCTCGTGGGCAGAATTGTGCAAGTCCGACTTCGTGAGCGGAAAGCCTTACCTCCCTC
>Ga0302314_10002032_pt1 | contig 37852 bp, 33 predicted proteins | sample III_Palsa_N2_3_FD_200533 | JGI IMG/M metagenome (GOLD analysis project Ga0302314, IMG submission 200533) | Peat permafrost microbial communities from Stordalen Mire near Abisko, Sweden - III_Palsa_N2_3 | ecosystem: Environmental > Terrestrial > Soil > Palsa > Peat permafrost | place: Sweden...
GGCGCCGCGCTTTATTCTCGATGGTACGGCTCGCTACGAGGTTCCCATTACCGAAACGACTTCGGCTTATTTCTCGAGCGATTGGTCGTGGCGCAGCGGTGTTGACTTCTTCCTCTATCGTGCCGTGAATTTCGATGGACCGGCATTGCTGCAGGGTGGCATGCGGTTGGGTTACATCAATTACGCGAAGAATTACGAGGTGGCAGTCTACGCGCGCAATATCTTGAATAGCGTGGTGGCAACCGGCGCGATCGATTTCTCCAATTTGGAAGGATTCATCAACGATCCGCGGATTGTCGGAGTAGAATTCAAGAAGAGCTTCTAAGCGTCTTCAGCCACACCCCCGGTGCTGAGCGTCGGGGGTAAAGCTTCACGGAAGTTAGCAGTTTCGTAGCGAAAAAAGCCGGAAAGCATCTTTTTTGAGAAAAGAAGCAAAAAACTTTTGTCACTTGGCGGTGGACCAATCGCCGTGCGCGGCAGCAACGTATTCGTCAATGAACCGCTTGGCGTCGATGGCCTGGACGATCGTCACTTCGGCCTCACCCTGGTGCGGCGCGATCGACTCCGGCCAAACATGAGCGTGTCCGTAGTTCACGCTGTTCGCAATATCCACGTCCATGCGCGTATTCAACGTTTGCGTGACCAGCGTGGGATCGGCCACGATCGCGGCCGTCATTTCATCCCATAAGGGAAGACCAATCTGACTGCTACGCGCGATGTAACGCTCGGCGGGCGTATGCTTGGCTTCCATACGGACAAATACACTCTGGTCGTAGATCACGCTGTTGGTTACATCGCCCATGATTACCACATGCGCCCAGTTCCCGGTGAGCGCAATGTGTGCGGCCTCGGGGTCGAAAATGAAATTAAAATCGGAATTGAAATTGGCGCTGCCGGTGACCTGCAGCAGGTTGGTATCGACCAGCGCACCCATGATTACCAGTTGCTTCGCGAGTAAGGCGAACTCCGGGTCGAGGCGGATAGCGAGAGCGATCGTCGTCAATGGGCCGGCCGCGATGATGGTAACCCGGTGAGGATATCGGTGGACGGCGTCGATCATGAAATCCGCAGCGTTCTCCGCGGCAGGCCTAGTGTGCGGCAGGCCGTCGTACGGAGGGATAATTTTGAACGGCTCGTCGGGGTGAAAATTTGCGCCCATCGATCGAGGATTCCATGCACCTTTCCAGGGGATCTTGCCGTATAGCTGCTCCCAGGCCGCAGTGCGGACGGCGGTGTTGATCAGCGGAAATACCGCGCCGTTATAAACCGGGATATCGGCCCTGCCGACATCTTCCAGAAAGCGCAGCACGTGCGCGGTTTCCTCATCGCGCCAACCGTCGCCGGTGACCGTAGTAATACCAAGCAACTTGATATCCGGATTGGCGAGGATGGGGATCAAGGATGTCGCCGTATCCCAGTCGTTGTCGAATATGACAAGGTCCGCCGCAGCGGCGTTCGCAGTGGACAGTGTGGTGGCTGCCAGCAGCGTGGACGCCAAGACGATGTAACGAAGCTTATCTGAGAACATTGGCCGGCAATCTCCTTGGCCGGAAGAGCACGCAGGTGGCGCGGGGCGGACCCGCCCTACGATGTTACGCCCAGGCCCAACCGAACAAAAGTTTTCTGCTTCTTTTTTTCAAAAAAGGATGCTTCTTCCTACCCCTCAAAAACTATATCCCAATCTCCCGATAAACTGCCGCGGTGGCACGTAATAATTGGCGGTGATGAACGTGCCGAAATTGTCCGAATAGCGCGAGTTTATGGACGAGCTGTTCGTGAGGTTGGTCACCAGAAAGTCCGCGTGCCAGCGGCCGCTCGGCGCCCCGTAGGTAAAGTTCAGATCGATTTGCCGCTGCGGCGGAGTGTTGTCGGTGATAGCGTCGTTGTAGATACGGTAATAGTAAGAGCCGCGGTAGATGAAGTGAATTCCCGACGTCAACGTTCCGCCATTGGCGAAATACAGCGAATGCTGCAAGGCGAGGTTGACGGTGAAGGGCGGAACCTTCGGTAGTTGGTGCCCGTAGACGTCGCTCGCGGGTGAGTCGAAGGCGGCGAAACGATCATTCACGTCATTGCCGTTGAAGGGGCCGCCATTGGCAATGTCGATCTGCTCGGCCTCCGACGGGTCCAACAGTTGCTGGTGAGTATCGACCTTGCTCTGCTGGAGCGTGAAATTGCCGTCGAAGCGCAGATCCGCCGGTAGAAGATCGGTGATTTCAGTCTCTAACCCATCCACATGGGAGGCCTTTACGTTGGTCAGACCGCCGAGGAAAGGAATCGGGTCTTCACTGTCCACCTGAAAGTTGTGGATCATATTGTAAAAGGCCGAGAGGTTGAGTCGCAAGGTGCTATCAAAGAACTCGTTTTTAGATCCGAGCTCGAAGGCGTCGATGCTTTCCGGCGCGAACACCTCGGGGACCTCCACCGCCCCCGGGTTGAGGTTGGCGCCGCCGGGCTTGATGCCATTGGATACCATGCCGTACACAGTGTTACGTGGGGTCAGATCATATTCGAGCTCGGCCTTGCCGGTTCCCCTCATAAATCCTGTTTTCAGCGTCGCAAAGGGCAAGCGATTGTTGCGATCCGGGAGACCGAAATAATCCTGAATGACACCGATCTGATTATCAAGCGTGCCGCGCCCGCCCAAAGTGAAACGAAGCGTGTCGGTAATGTGATAAGTGGCCTGGCCGTAAATCGAGCCCGAATAGAGTTTCTGCGTGTCACGTGTTTCGAATGCCACCGGTCCGGTGAAATTTTCGGTTTCCAGATAATAAGGATTGGACGGACTGAGATTGAGCGGCAGGCCATAGGCGTCATAGGTATCAGACGACGGATCGGTCGTGTATTGGTATTCCTCGACCGCTTCGTTGTAGCGCTGCTGCAAATAGAATGCGCCCACGATCCAGTCCACCGCAGTTCCGGCCTTGGAGGTCAAGTCAAGCTCAGAAGTGTAGCTATGACCCTGGCGGTCGTTCGCCACGTCGATGTCGTGCACGCGCAGAATGGGAACCGCCGTGGCGTAGCTCAACTTGTCGAGATTCTCCACACTGTTCAGCTTGCCCTCCTGGTAACTGCCAATGTATTTCGCGGTTGCCCAGTCGAGATCATAAGTTGCGTCGAACGCCACATTGTCGGCGCGCTGCCACATCTTGGTGGGCCAGTCCTGCGTCAGCTCTCGCGGGTTCGGGTTGGGATCGTCGATGTTCTTGTAGGCGTCCCCATTGGTGCTGTTCCCGTAGTGCTCGCCCCAGAGTTCCAGGGTCAGATCCGGAGTCGGTTTGAACAGCGTGTCCAGACGGAAGTTGACGCTGTTCTCGTTGCTGAGCGGATATTTGCCGCCGGTACCGGGAACCTCGGTGGCGTTGGCCCAACCGCCGTGTGCCTCCTGCTGAAGGGCGAAACGAACCGCCACTCGCTCGCCGACCGGGATATTGCCGATCAGCCGGAACCGGTCGTAATCGTAGCTGCCGCCGCTCACCTCCGCCGAGCCGCTGTAGACGCCAAGCTTGGGGGCCACGGTGGTAATGTTGATGGCGCCACCATCAGAGTTCTGGCCCAGCACCGTGCCCTGCGGACCACGCACCACTTCCAACGTGGAAAGATCGAGAAAATTTGCATTCAGCGAAATTGGGCTCGCGATGTAGACGCCGTTCTCATTGAAGGAAACGCCCGGCTGGGCCGAGGTATTTTCAATTCCTTCGTAGCCGGCGCCACGGACGGTAATCGCCAGCGGATTGGAGGGGGTGGTGTTCACCACCATGCCGGGCACGATATTGTCCAGATCCTTCGGCGCCTGGATGGCCAACTTATCCAGCGCCAGGCCGGAGATCGCGGTGATCGCGATCGGCGTCTTCTGCAGATTGGTCCTTACTTTTGTGGCCGTCACTATCACGGTCTCGACCTGCGTCTGCCCGGTCGGCGTGGCGGCAAAGGATGTGAGGCCTAGAGCAAGACTTGAACATGAACCCAGCAGTGCCATGATCGTGCAGGCACGTCTTTGGGAAAAAATCGTTTTGCGCTCGGACATAAGGCTTCACCTGCGACGTCGGTTCATAATTCGTGAACCTTGCCGAGCAACCGCCATGCCAACGACGTGAGTCGATGGGCGAAACCGATTCGTAAGGTTCGATCTGAACCTACGTCACATCATGAACGTTCGGTGACATAATTGTAGGCACGGTATGGTGCCAAAATTGTCACCCGGCCGGGTGTCTCCAATTCGGCGACGGGCCGTTCGGATATTGAGTACAGGAAGGAAGAAGTCTTCTTTTTGTGAACAAAAAGAAGCAAAAAAACTTTGCCAATTAGGGAAAGATTCCGATGCCTAGCCTTCGACCTCGGTGTCGGGCCGGTCGTCGCTGTGGACTTGCTCCTCGTGCCAGTGGCCGTCCGCATCCTCAAATGAAATGGTGGCGTCCTCGCCGGGACTCCGCTGCTCGCGCGCAGCCCTCTCGGCGGCGCGGCGAGCGGCATCATGGGAGCGATAAGCCTCGGAGAAAACGCCGTCGACCCGATAGGCCCAGCCGGTGTCGTGCTTCACGATATGATAGATCACTTTGGCCATGCGGCTCTCCTCGGGATGAAGCGACGGTGCTGGTAACACCACCAACTGACAAAGTTTTTTTGGCTCTTTTTGTTCAAAAAAAGAACATTACCTTCTCTTCCCTGCGATTACACTCCCTCACTTGATGAAATCGACGAAAGCGCGGAGCGGCGCCGGCAGGTGGCGGCGGCCAGGATAATAGAGGAAGGGCCCGGAGAAGTTCTGCCACCAGGGCGCCAGCACCGGCTCCAACGCGCCACTGTCGAGATGGGGCCGCAGCCATTCTTCAAACAGATGAATAATCCCGAGCCCGGCAACGGCGGCACTTACCGCGAGATCCACCGCGGCGCCGGTCTGCACCACCAGCGGCCCCAAGGGATCGACCCGCACCACTTCGCCGTCGCGCTCGAACTCCCAAGTCGGGATCACACCGCTGGCGAACCGCCCGCGCAGGCAGGCGTGTGCGAGCAAGTCGCGCGGATGCTCCGGCCGGCCGCGCGCATCGAGGTAGCGGGGCGACGCGGCCGTGGCAAAACGTTGGATGCGCGGGCCGATCGGCACCGCGATCATGTCCTGCTCCAGCCGTTCGTCATAACGGATTCCCGCATCGCAACCCGCCGCCAGCACGTCGACGAAGCTGTCCTCGACGATAACCTCGAGCCGAATGTCGGGATAAGCCGCTAGGAAGGGTGCCACGATCGACGGCAGCACCAGACGCGCAACCGTCGCCGGCACGTTGAGCCGGAGCGTTCCGGCCGGCCGGTCGCGAAAGGCGTTCACCACGTCCATCGCTGCCTCGACCTCGCCAAGCGCGGGCACCAGTCGTTCCAGCAAACGCGCACCCGCCTCGGTGGGCGCGATACTGCGGGTGGTTCGATTGAGCAGCCGCACGCCGAGCCTTGCCTCCAGCCGGCGGACCGCTTCGCTCAAGCTGGAAGCGGAGACGCCGCCCAACCGCGCGGCATCGCGAAATCCGCCGCCCTGCGCGACGGCGACGAAGGCGAGAAGGTCGTTCAAGTCTGTCGCCATTGTTCGCGATCTCGCACAGCCTGTGCCGATTATGGCGGATTATCGTGCGATGCCAAAGTAGCTATGTTGCGGCTATTCCAGATTGGAGAACTGACATGACCGATATTATTGCCTCCGGTATTTACGCGTTAGGCAACCACACCGTGAACCGTTTGGGTTATGGCGCGATGCAGCTCGCCGGGCCGGGCGTTTTTGGACCGCCGAAGGATCGTGATACGGCGCTGACCGTGCTGCGCGAGGCGGTGGCGAGTGGGGTCAATCACATCGACACCAGCGACTTTTATGGCCCGCACATCACCAACCAACTGATCCGCGAGGCGCTGCACCCTTATCCCAACGATCTCGTGATCGTGACGAAACTGGGCGCGGTGCGGGGCGACGACGCCTCGTGGAAGCCTGCGATGGCGCCGGCGGACCTTGCTCGTGGGGTCCACGACAATTTGCGGAATTTGGGCGTCGATGCGTTGGACGTGGTCAACCTGCGGATCATGGGACGCATCCACGAACCGAGCGAGGGATCGATCGCGGAGCCGTTCACAGCACTCGCAGAACTGCAGCGCCAGGGTCTGATCCGGCACCTCGGCGTGAGCAACGTCACATCTACCCAGATCGCAGAGGCGCGAAGCATTGCCGAGGTGGCTTGCGTGCAAAATCTCTACAACCTCGCCCATCGCGCCGACGACGCGCTGATCGGTGAATTGGCGGCCAGTGGCATCGCTTACGTACCATTCTTCCCCCTCGGCGGTTTTACTCCATTGCAGTCCTCGACGCTTTCCGACGTGGCGGCCGAGCTTGGCGCCACCGCGATGCAGGTGGCGCTCGCCTGGCTGTTGCATCGCGCGCCGAATATTTTGCTGATCCCTGGTACGTCGTCGGTCGCTCACCTGTACGAAAACCTGGCGGCGGCGGCGCTCAAACTCTCGGACGAAGTGCTCGGCCGACTGGACGCGATAGGTTGAGATGAAGGAAGAATCTTCTTTTTGTGAACAAAAAGAAGCAAAAAAACTTTGCGGGTTAGGGGAGCGCCGATCCTTGGGCGGTGCGCTCCATTAGCAAAAGTTTTTTGCTTCTTTTTTTCAAAAAAGATGCTTCTTCCTTCACCCTTTGTGCCTCAGTACCTCAGCCAGCAGCGTGAACGCGGGCGAGGTCTGACGCCTGCTGGGGTAGTACAAATGATACCCCGGGAACGGCTCGCACCAATCTGCGAGCACATGGATTAAGCTCCCCTCGGCGATTTGGGCCGCGACCTGATCTTCCAGCACGCAGGCCAGGCCGAACCCGGCCGTTGCGGCATTAAGGATCATCGGCACGCTGTTGAACACAAGCTGACCTTCGACCCGAACCTTAAGCTCGCGGCCGGCCTTGCCAAATTCCCACGCATAGAGGCCCCCAAGCGTTGGAAACCGCAGATTGATGCAGCGATGGCCGGCGAGTTCCTGCGGTGACCGTGGCGGCGGCCGCTCGGCGAAATACGACGGCGCGCCGACCACTGCCATGCGCTGATCGGGTCCGATCCGCACCGCGATCATATCCCTGGCGATCTGCTCGCCCAGCCGGACGCCAGCGTCGAAGCGTGCGGCGACAATATCGGTCAGGCCTTGATCGACGCTGATCTCGACGTTGATGTCGGGGTAGCTAGGCAGCAGCCGCTCCAGCGCCGGCCACAGGATGGTCGCGGCGGCATGCTCCCCGGCCGTGATGCGGATGGTGCCGGCCGGCTTGTCCCGAAGCTCGGAAAGCGAATTGAGCTCGGCGCCGATCTCGTCGAGTGCTGGCCGAAGGGTGCGCAGCAGGCGGTCGCCGGCTTCGGTCGGCGCGACCTTGCGCGTGGTCCGCGTCAGCAGTCGAACGCCGAGCCTGGCCTCGAGCCGGCGCACCGTGTAGCTCAGCGCCGACTGCGATGAGCCGAGCTGCGCCGCCGCGCGGGTAAAGCTCTGCGCCTCCGCGACGGTGAGAAACGCATTGAGATCAGCGAGCTCCTCGCGGCGCATTGATGAATTCCAGATATCGCTTCATGCGGTTTTATCGCCCTTATCGCTGGACGTCACGGGGTCTATCTACAGGGCCGAGACGATTTCATGGCCCCTAGCGGGGCCGAAGGAGGCAAGATGCAAAAGCGGAAACTTGGAAGCACCGGACTTGAAGTTTCGGCAATCGGGCTGGGCTGTATGGGCATGAGTTTTTCGTACGGTCCAGCCAAGGACCGGATAGAAATGATCACCCTTCTTCGCGCGGCGGTCGAGCGCGGCGTTACTTTCTTCGATACCGCCGAGGCGTATGGCCCTTTCACCAATGAGGAGCTGGTCGGCGAGGCACTGGCGCCGGTGCGCGACCAGGTCGTGATCGCCACTAAGTTCGGGTGGGACCTCAGCATCGACCCACGCGGCACCGCGGGCACACCGCGCCTCGAGAGCCGGCCGAAACATATCCGCGACGTGGCGGAGGCTTCGCTCAAACGGCTCGGGGTCGAGGTTATCGACCTGTTCTATCAGCACCGCGTCGACCCCGCCGTGCCGATCGAGGACGTCGCGGGCGTGGTCAAGGATCTGATCCGCGAAGGCAAGGTGAAGCATTTCGGCCTGTCCGAAGCCGGCGCGGCCACAATCCGTCGCGCGCATGCCGTGCAGCCGGTCGCAGCGCTGCAAAGCGAATACTCGCTATGGTGGCGGCGGCCGGAGGACGAAATCATCCCGGTGCTCGCGGAACTCGGCATCGGGTTGGTGCCTTACAGCCCTCTCGGCAAAGGCTTCCTCACCGGCAAGATCGACCAGAATACAAACTTCGGCAGCGACGATTTCCGCAGCACCCTGCCTCGGTTTACGCCGGAAGCGCGCAAGGTGAACCAGGCGCTAGTCGACCTGCTGGGACGCATCGCGCACGACAAGCAGGCGACCCCCGCGCAAATCGCGCTCGCCTGGCTGCTGGCGCAAAAGCCGTGGATCGTGCCAATTCCCGGCACCACCAAGCTGGGCCGGCTGGAAGAGAATATCGGCGCCGCCGCGGTCGAACTGACGGTCGAGGATCTGCACATGATCGAAAGCGCCGCGGCCCAGATCACGCTTCTGGGGGGCCGGTATCCTGAGATCCTGGAACGGATGACAGGGAGCTAGACTTCGGAATAATTGAAAAAATTGATGAGCTAAGTGGCAAGAAGAAGTCTTCTTTTTGTGAACAAAAAGAAGCAAAAGAACTTTGTCAATGAGGGGTGCATCAATTGGCGGTGCGCTCCATCAGAACAAAAGTTTTTTGCTTCTTTTTTCAAAAAAGATGCTTCCTCCCTCGCTTCCAAACCAGGAGAATGAGCATGGAAATTAAACGCAGCGGCGCGCAACCATCCGCCCCAGGGCCGGCGGCGTATTTTACCGGAACGGTGCGGATCGACGCGCCATTCAAGGGCACCGAACCCGCCCGAGTGAATGGCGCCACGGTGACGTTCGAACCAGGTGCGCGCACCGCCTGGCATACGCATCCGGCTGGCCAAACTCTGATCGTGGTGTCCGGCCTCGGGCGGGTTCAGCGCGTGGGCGGACCGATCGAGGTGATCCGGCCGGGTGACATCGTGTGGATCGAGCCAGGCGAAAAACACTGGCACGGAGCTTCGCCCACGGTCGCCATGACGCATATCGCGATCCAGGAAGCGATCAACGGTAGCCCGGTTGACTGGATGGAACACGTCACCGACGAACAGTATGGCACTGCTGAGTGACCTGTCGGGGACGCGCGCGGACCTCCGCGGAGGGGGGGGCGGCGCCGCACTGCTCGCAATGAAAATGCTGAGTGATCAGCCCTCCGCAGGCCTCGTGGACGAATTCCCCGGGGCCGGGACCGAACCACTTGTCGCCCCATGCCGTGAGGGCGATGATGACGGGCTTGAAGTCCTGCCCCTTTTCCGTCAGCACGTATTCACGGTGCTTGGGGTGGGATGAGGTTTGCACGGCTTCCATGATGCCGGCCGCGACCAGTATTTCCAGCCGGCGCGCCAGGATGTTGGCCGCGATCCCTAGGCTTTTCTGAAAATCGGAAAAGTGCGTGTAGCCCCTGAACAGGGCATCGCGCAGGATCAACAAGCTCCATCGCTCGCCGATGACCTCCAACGTGCGCGCCGCCGTGCAATCCTGTCCTTCGTAAAGTCTTCCTAACATGGGTCGGACCATATGCTTTCTACTTGCATCATGCAAGCTCAAAGTAGTAGCATGATGCTAGTAGCGCGGTTGCGCGAAGTAGATGGCCGGTCAATCCAACTAGAAGGGAAGCGATTATGAATGCATATAGAATCGAAGGGGCGGTCGCCCTGGTAACGGGCGCCAACCGCGGCATTGGGCGAGCGCTGACGGAAGCGCTGCTCGCGCGTGGCGTGAAGAAGGTCTACGCCGCGGCGCGCGATCCGGAGGCGCTGCGCGACCTCAGCGACGCGCGGATGGTTCCGTTGCGGCTCGACGTGACCGATGCGGAACAGATCCGTGCGGCAGCGGCGGTGGCGTCAGACGTCGAGATCGTGTTCAACAATGCCGGTGTGGCGCTTGGCAACGGAATCGCAGATCAGGCGGTCATCGAGCAAGGCCGGCGCGAGATGGAGGTTAACTACATCGGGCCACTGCGGCTGCTGCAGGAGCTGACACCGACGCTGGCCAGGAACGGCGGGGGCGCGATTGTCAACATCAGCTCGGTGGCGGGGCTCAGCGGCTTCCCGTTGTTCCCGACCTACAGCGCTTCCAAGGCCGCACTTCATTCCCTGACCCAGTCCGCACGTATCCTTCTCGGAGCGCAAGGCACGTCGGTCTTTGGTGTTTACCCGGGCCCCGTCGACACCGACATGGCGCGTGAGCTCACGTTCGCAAAGAGCACGCCAAGGGACGTGGCGTTCGCTATCCTCGACGGCATCGAGGCTGGACAGGAAGATATTTTCCCGGACTCTTTCGCGAAAGAGCTTGGCGCTCTGTTCCTGTCGTCGCCGAAGGCGCTGGAGCACCAGATCGCCGCGCTAGTGTCGGGTCCACAGGCGTGATGCGCTCGATCCCGCGAAGGTGCTACAGCTTGCAGGGGCGGCGGCCGAGCCGAGGGGCTGCGGCGGAGTGAGTGATTGCCGCGGGAGATCGTTCGATGAAAGTACTCGAAAGGAAAAAAGTTAAAGCATAGGAAGAGTCTTCTTTTTGTGAACAAAAAGAAGCAAAAAAACTTTGTCAATTTAGAGTAGGTTCGTCCCGGTCTGCTGAGTGCGCGTTCTGATCTATTGGAAAAAAGTTTTTTGCTTCCTTTTTTCAAAAAAGATGCTTCTCCTTCGCTAAACCCTAAAGACCTCACGTCGAGGAGAACGGACATGAAGGGCTGGGAAATCACCGGGATCGCGATCGATGTGCCCATATTGCTTGGTGGTGTCGTCAACTTCAAGGACCTGGTCCGATATTTGAAAATTTAGACGATGTGATGCTGCGAATTGCCGTGGAATTGCGCGTACGCGGCCGGGTGCAGGGCGTCGGCTTTCGCCCGGCGGTGTGGCGCATGGCCCGCCGCTGCGGGCTTGACGGCGAGGTCCGCAACGATGCCGACGGAGTGCTGATCCGGATCGCCGGACAGCGGGCCGGGCTCGACGAATTCCGCGCACTGCTGGAGAGCGAACCGCCGCCGTTGGCGCAGATCCGGTCGGTCGAGGTCACCAACTACGCCGGCAGCGTGGCCCGGGGGTTTAGGGTCGCGCACAGCGTCGCCGGCACCGCGCATACCGAGATTTCCCCCGACGCGCGGATCTGCGACGCGTGCGCGGCGGAGATCGCGGACCCGGGCGACCGGCGCTACGGCTACGCGCTCACCAACTGCGCCCACTGCGGCCCGCGCCTCAGCATCGTGCGCAGGCTTCCCTACGATCGCGAGCGCACCACGATGGCGCCGTTCCCGATGTGCGACGCCTGTCTCGCCGAGTATCGCGATCCCGCCGACCGGAGATTCCACGCCGAGCCCACCGCCTGCCCGGTGTGCGGACCGAAAGTGCGTTGCCTGGATCTGGCGGATGGAATCAATACCGGCGGCGATCCGATCCGGTTCGCGACCGAGCGGCTGAAAAACGGCGGCATCCTCGCGCTCAAGGGTGTCGGCGGCTACCAGCTCGCCTGCGACGCGACCAATGAGGCCGCGGTCGCGCTGCTGCGCGCGGGCAAACGGCGCGACAGCAAGCCCTTTGCGCTGATGGCGCGCGATCTCGCGGTCATCGGCGATTATGCTGTCGTGTCGCCGGACGAGGCGCACCTGCTGACAGGACCGGGGGCGCCGATCGTGCTTTTGCAGGCGTTGGTGCCGGTGCGCCTGCCGCACGCGATCGCACCCGGTCTCGGCACGCTCGGCTTCATGCTGCCGGCGTCGCCGTTGCACGCGCTGCTGCTGGAAAATTTCGACCGGCCGGTGGTGATGACCAGCGGGAACTTTACCGACGAACCGCAGATCACCGATGACGGCGAGGCCTGCGAGCGGCTCGGCGCGATCGCGTCGCACATTCTGCTGCACGATCGCGCCATCGCGAACCGGGTCGACGACTCGGTAGTGCGTTTCATGGCCGGGGCCCCTCGCCTGCTGCGGCGTGCCCGCGGCTATGCGCCGACGCCGATCCCGTTGCCGGTCGGGTTTGAAACCGCGCCTGATATCCTCGCGATGGGCGGCGAGCAGAAGGCAACCTTTTGCCTGATCAAGGACGGAGCGGCGGTCCTGTCGCAGCACCAGGGCGACCTGGAAAATCCGGTGGCGTTCGATGACTATCGGAAGAATCTGGCGCTCTATCGCGAATTGTTCGATCATGCGCCGCGGGCGATCGCGGCCGACGCGCATCCGGAATATCTGTCGTCCAAGCTCGCGCGGGGCCGGGCCGAACCATTGATCGAGATCCAGCACCATCACGCCCACGTGGCCGCCTGCCTGTGCGACAATTTATATCCGCTCAATGCGCCGCCGGTGCTTGGCGTGGTTCTCGACGGGTTGGGCTGGGGCGGCGATGGCAGCTTCTGGGGGGCGGAGTTCCTACTCGCGGATTACCGCGATTATCGGCGTCTGGCGGCGTTTCCGGCGGTAGCGCAGCCGGGCGGTGCAGCCGCGGTGCGCGAGCCTTGGCGTAGCCTTTATGCCCATATCCGAGCCGCGATGGGCTGGGAAAGGTTCAGCGCCGAGTTCTCGGATTCGGCGGCCGTGCCGCTGTTTGCCTCAAAGCCGCGCGCCACGATCGACGCAATGATCGCGCACGGGCTCAACGCGCCGGCCGCTTCGTCTTGCGGGCGCCTATTCGACGCGGTTGCGGCGGCGCTCGGGATCTGCCCGGAGCGCCAGGGGTACGAGGGCGATGCCGCCGCACGTCTCGAAGCGCTCGCGGGCACATGCCCCGAACCAGGTGACCTCTACCCGCTCCCGCTTGCTTACACCCACGGGGAAGATGTTCGCCGCCTCGATCTGACGCCGTTCTGGCTTGCGTTGTTTCAAGACCTGGCGCGCGACGTACCCGAAAGCGTGGTGGCCGCACGCTTCCATCACAGCCTCGCCGCGGCTGTAGCCATGACTTGCACGACGCTCGCCACCACGCACTGCTTCAGCACGGTAGCGCTCTCGGGCGGCTGTTTCCAGAACCGTCTACTGTTTGAGCAAACCGAGTATCTCCTCCACGCTGCCGGCTTTACTGTGCTAAGTCATCATCAGGTTCCCGCGAATGATGGCGGGCTTTCGCTCGGCCAGGCGGTGATCGCCGCTGCCGGGTTGGTCACTCCCTAGGAAAGGACCGTGTCGTGTGCCTAGGTATTCCCGGCCAGATCGTCCGGATTGACGACGAGGAAAATCTGCTCGCGACGGTCGATGTCTGCGGCGTGCGGCGTAAGGTCAACATCGCCTGCATTGTCGAGGACGGCGAGCCGATCGCGGCCTGCATCGGCGTCTGGGTTCTGGTCCATGTCGGCTTCGCCATGGCCCGGATCGACGAGGACGAGGCCATCGAAACATTGCGCATGCTGGAGGAACTCGCCGAAATGCAAGACGAGCTGCGCGCCATGTCCGAGCCCGATCCGGCCCAGGCCGCGGAGTAACCGATCATGAAATACATCGATGAATTCAGGGATCGCGCCAAAGCCGAAACGCTCGTGGTCGAAATCAACCGACTAATCGAAAAGATCGCCCCACCGGCGCCGCTTGCGATCATGGAAGTCTGCGGCGGTCACACCCACTCAATCTTCCGCTACGGCATCGAAGGCATGCTACCCCCGGAAATCGAACTGGTGCACGGACCAGGTTGCCCAGTCTGCGTGCTGCCGATGGGCCGCATCGACGATTGCCTCGCGATCGCCGACCGGTCCGAGGTGATCCTAACCACCTTCGGCGATGCGATGCGCGTGCCGGGATCGCGCGGCTCGCTGTTGCAGGCGAAGGCCGCCGGCGCCGACATCCGCATGGTCTATTCGCCGATGGACGCCCTCGCGCTCGCCCGAAAAAATCCCGATCGCGAGCTAGTATTCTTCGGCCTCGGGTTCGAGACCACCATGCCGTCCACCGCGCTCACCGTGTTGCAGGCCGAGCGCGAGGGAATTCGCAACTTCTCTGTATTCTGCAATCACATCACCATCGTGCCGACGATCAAGGCGATCCTCGACAGTCCGGGCCTGCACATCGACGCGTTTCTCGGCCCCGGGCACGTCTCAATGGTGACCGGCATTTCGCCTTACCATTTCATCGCCGACTACTACCGGCGTCCGTTCGTGATCGCCGGGTTCGAACCGCTCGACGTGCTGCAATCGATCTGGATGGTGCTGAAGCAGATCGCCGAGGGCCGCTGCCAGGTTGAAAACCAATATGGCCGGGTCGTGCCCGAAAAAGGCAATATTCCCGCGCTTGCCGCGGTAGCGCGGGTTTATGAGCTGCGCGAATTTTTCGAATGGCGGGGCCTGGGTTCAATCGATCAATCCGGCGTGCGCTTCCGCGAAGAATACGCCGCCTTCGACGCCGAACGGAAATTCACCGTGCCCAACGTGAAGGTTGCCGATCCTTCGGTATGCCAATGCGGCGAGGTACTGAAAGGCGCAATCAAACCGTGGCAGTGCCGCGTGTTCGGCACCGCCTGCACGCCAGAAAATCCATTGGGAGCGCTGATGGTATCGTCCGAAGGGGCGTGTGCTGCCTACTTCCAATACGGCGGTGTCCCGAAGCGCGTTCCGGAGCACGCATAAACATCATGACCCCGCGCAATTTCGCCAAATTATCGGTTCCCGCGATCACGCTCGCGCACGGCGGCGGCGGCAAGGCGATGAAGGATCTAGTCGACGACGTGTTTGCCCGCGCCTTCGACAATCCCTTGCTGGCACCAATGGAAGACCAGGCGCGCATCGGCCTGTCCGAACTCGCGAACATGGGTGATCGGCTCGCCTTCACCACTGATTCCTACGTGGTCGATCCGATCTTCTTCCCCGGCGGCGACATCGGCAAACTCGCCGTCTGCGGCACCATCAACGATCTCGCTGTCGGGGGGGCGGTACCGCTCTATCTTTCCTGCGCCGTGATCATCGAGGAGGGCATGACCGTCGCCACCCTCCACCGCATCGCGCAATCGATGGCCGCAACCGCGCGCGAGGCCGGGGTTGCAATCGTCACCGGCGACACCAAGGTGGTTACCAAAGGCGCCTGCGACAAAATCTTCATCACCACTACCGGCATCGGCGTAATCCCCGCCGGCGTTAATCTTGGCGTGGCGAACGCGCGTCCGGGCGACCGCGTGCTGGTAAACGGCCGGATGGGCGATCACGGTGCAGCGGTCTTGGTCGCGCGCGGCGATCTCGCGCTCGAGACCAACCTCGAAAGCGACTGCGCTGCGCTCCATACGTTGATTGCCGATCTCTTGCGCTCCGCACCTGGCACCCGGTTCATCCGCGACGCCACCCGGGGTGGCCTTTCCACCGTGCTGAACGAGATCGCGCACGCGTCGCAGGTCGCGATCGAAATTGACGAACTCGCTACACCGCTCGGCGACGAAGTCAAGGGAGTTTGCGAAATCCTCGGACTCGATCCGCTATATCTCGCCAACGAGGGCAAGATCGTGGCGGTGGTGCCCCCAGGCGAGGTGCAAGCTGCGCTCACGGCTCTCCGCGCTCATCCGCTTGGCATGGACGCCGCCGACATCGGCTTCGTGCGCGAGGGCGAGGCAGGTCGCGTCACCATGCGGACCAGATTTGGCGGAATGCGCATCGTCGACATGCTTGTCGGCGAACAACTGCCTCGGATTTGTTGAATGATAATAGTCGAAAGCAATAGGCTGAAGTGTAGAAGAAGTCTTCTTTTTGTGAACAAAAAGAAGCAAAAAAACTTTGTCAATTGGAGTTCACCGGCCGTCGTCTGTGTATTCCAAAGTGAACAAAAGTTTTTTGCTTCTTTTTTTCAAGAAAGATGCTTCTTCCTTCGCTACCAAGGTTCGGTTGATGCATGAACTCGCGATCGTGGAAAGCATCATGGAATTGGTCGGAAACGCTGCCGCGGGGCAAAAGGTGCTGAAGGTAACGGTCGAGGTCGGGCGGCTCACCTGTGTCTCGCCCGAAGCGTTGGAGTTCGGTTTTTCGCTGTTGGCGGAGGGCACGTCCGCCGATGGCGCCGAGCTTGAGATAATGCGCGTCGCGGGCAACCAGTTGAATGTGAAAAGCATAGAGGTCGAGGGATAAAAATAATGTGCGAGACCTGCGGATGCGGCGCCGGCGAGGCGACATTGAGTGACCTTCAAACCGGCGCGCGCGTCGAACTGGAACAGCAAGTCCCGCCCCAGGCAACGGCGACCGGGCACGCTCACGGCCATTTCCACGAAGACGGCAGCTACCACGAACACGATCACGCACATGAACATGACCACCATCATGATCATACCGCCGCCCCCACCACCGTGGTCGAGTTGAACGCGCGCATTCTCGCCAAGAACGACAACGCCGCCGCGCGCAACCGCGCCTGGTTCCTGGGGCGCGAAATCCTCGCGCTCAACCTGATGAGCGCGCCAGGCGCGGGCAAGACCACGCTTCTGGAAAGAACCATCGCGGCCCTGAAGGAAAGTCAAAGCCTTTTCGTTCTCGAAGGCGATCAGGCGACGGACAACGACGGCGAACGCGTGAAGGCCGCGGGCGCGGCCGCGGTCCAGATCAACACCGGCAGCGGCTGCCATCTCGACGCCGAAATGGTCGCACATGGACTCACGCTGTTGAAGCCCGCCATCGGCTCGCTGTTGTTCATCGAAAACGTCGGCAATCTAGTCTGCCCGGCGCTATTCGATCTCGGCGAGCACAAGCGCGTCGCAATCCTATCGGTCACCGAAGGTGACGACAAACCGCTGAAATACCCTCACATGTTCCGCGCCGCCGATCTTTTGCTGTTGAACAAGATCGACCTGCTGCCCTACGTGGATTTCGACATGGCGCGCGCCACCGCGAACGCCCGACGGACCAACCCAGCGATCGAAGTTATCCCGGTCTCCGCCCGCACCGGCGAAGGCATGGGGGAATGGGAACAATGGATCGCCCGGGCGCAGGCGGACGCGCGCGCTGGTGCGTTTATTTAGCAGCGAAGGAAGAAGCATCTTTTTTGAAAAAAAGAAGCAAAAAACTTTTATTCGATTGGACCGGAGTACTCCATTCGCTGGCCCGTGCACCCCTAATTGAGAAAGTTTTTTTGCGTCTTTTTGTTCACAAAAAGAAGATTCTTCTGACTGATACTACTCTATCCGCGCCAGCACCTGCTCCAGGGCCGCAAAGAATCGCTGCCACCCGCCCTTGGCGCCATGGTAGGCCTGCTGCTGATCCGGCCGGAAGCCCGACTGTTCCATGCGCAACTGGGTCCCCTTGTCCGTGGGCAAGAGAGTCCAGGTGACGACACTTTCGAGACCAAAAGCCGCCCAGGTGTACGATAGCGTCTTGTTCGGCTCGACCGCCAGAACCCGGCAGTCGACAGCGCCCCAGTCCGCGCTAAGCTTGAAACGGTGGTGCACCTCAGGCTTGAAGTCGTTCTTCATCAGCCACTCCTCGATCAGGTGTGGTTGGGTGAGCGCGCGCCAGATCTTTTCCGGTGGAAAGGGTACCTCCCGTTCCATGACGACGAAGCGCGTTTCGGTCTCGGTATTGGTCATTGGTCCATCCTTTTGAGAAGATCTTGGAGTTGGTCGAACCGGCTCTGCCAGAAGCCAGCCATTTGGCTGGTCCAATCGTTCAGAGCGGCAAGCGCGCCGAGTTGCGCGCTATAGTGCGTTTGTCGCCCTTCGGGGCGGTCGCGCACCAGCCCGGCTTGCTTCAGAACACCGAGATGCTTTGACACAGCCGGTTGCGAGACCCCGGATTGGGCTGTAAGCACGCCGACCGTCTGGTCTCCGTCGCGACACAGCCGCTCGAAGATGGCGCGTCGCGTCGGATCGGCTAGGGTTCTGAAAAGGATATCGTGGGGCTGCGGCACCGCAATTGATAACTCGCTGGTTATCGGTAAGACCTATAACCGGTGAGCTATGTGAGTCAAGAGGTGGTAATGGGGCGGGGAATCACGAACGCAGGCGCAGGGACAGACCTTCGGGCAAACCTTGCGCTGGACAACCATGCTGGGATGGCCCTTTGCGCTATCTTGTAGACCTATTGCCCGCAAGCGCATGGTGCGGCAGCCGAGCGTCGGCGGCGATTAGTCGAGGAGATTTGATGTGGAAGACCGAGAAATCAGAGCAGCTCTGGATCGCCATTGGGCGGCTTCCGATGCGAACGACTTCGAGGACGAGCACCAGATTTACCGAGAGGACGCGGTGCTCGAATATCCTCAATCCGGCGAGCGCATCCGCGGGCGACGGAACATTCAGTCGTCTCGCGCAGCACAGCCGAACCGGAAACGCTTTACGGTGCGGCGGATAATTGGCGCGGGCGGGCTCTGGGTCACAGAATATGTCCTAACCTATGACGGGCGGCCCTCTTACACGGTGAGCATCATGGAGTTCCAGGATGGGAGGGTGGCCCGAGAGACCCAGTATTTCGGCGATCCGTTCGAGCCGGGGCCCTCGCGCGCGCAATGGGTCGAGCGGATGCCCTGAAACTTGACGACCGAGGGGATGACCATCTATCGCCCGCTCGCCCGCTCGGAACTGCCGATTGATACGACGTCTCTCGCCCGCTATCTCATTGGCAAGGTAGTGGTGCGGGAGCTGCCTGAAGGCATCGCGAGCGGCCGTATTGTCGAGACCGAGGCGTATATCGTCGGTGACGCCGCCGGCCACGCCTATCGCGGGATGACCAAACGTAATCGTTCGCTATTTCTCGAGCATGGGCGCGCTTATATTTACGTCGCGTACGGCACCTCATACATGCTGAATGTTTCAAGCGAAATGCCCGATATCGGAGCGGGAGTCCTGATCAGGGCGCTCGAGCCGCTCGAAGGCATCCCGATCATGCGGCAAAATCGCGGCATCGAGCGCTTGCGCGACCTGGCGCGGGGCCCAGGTAGGCTCACGGCCGCGTTGAGGATTGATCTTCGGCTCGATGGGCTCGATCTTTGCCGAGAGGGCCCTCTGTGGCTCGGACACGATGAGCACGAACCCGGCGAAATCGGGCAGAGCATCAGGATCGGAATTTCGCGGGATGCGAAACGCCTTCTGCGATTCTATTTACGGCGCAGTCCCTTCGTCAGCGGTCCAACGTCGCTCAAGGAATAAGGGGGCTCCCTTACTCCCACTCGATTGTTTCCATTGAGCCCAACGAGCTGATTTGTCTGCGCAAAAGCTTCTTCGTTCCGAACACTCCCGTCGCCCAAACCGTCAGATGCGCACGGCTCTTGATATCGCAGGAGAATTTTGCGGCGCGGGAAATTTCTTGGTTTCAGTGACTATCGACGTCGATCGGTCGATTTTCTTCGAATTCGCAATCATTACCATGCCACCGATATGGCCAAAACTACCGTCAGGATCGCTCGAGATTCGCCTGGCGAGCTACCCCTACCTCGTCGGCGCGCTCGACCGAGCGGCCAATTGCCGACCATGCGATGCATTACAAAGAGCAAAGCGGGTTGTTTGGCTCGACATCATGGGATACAAAAACATTTGGCTTGGCATCAGACATATCGGCGGCAGATTGGTGTATTTCCCGTGGTAATGATGCTCCGCGTATCGTCCAGCGCGGTTTTCCGATTTCGCGAAAGTTGAAAGCGTCGTTGGCCCCGCCATTGTTGGCGTTGGGAGCTCGCGCAATCGGCGCTTTCTTCAGTTTCTCTGACAAAGCTACTCTCGGCTGAGCATTACCGCTTGCGAAGCCTGGCGGCGCGCCGGCCATTACGCCGGTATTCGCCGAGGATCTTGCGGGCCGCGATGCGCTTGGCATCGACTCTGCTGCCATCTATCGGATGCGAGCCGGTGCTATCCTCATATTGAAAATATCCGCCGGGCCGGGCTTTGAACGGCTGCAGCGCGAGGTTCAGGAAATTCGTGCTCGCCGCCCCTCCCGGCATGCCGAAATACGAGCGGTTCACGAAATTCGAGACTGTGACGCCATTCACGAGGTAGGTGTCGCCTTGAGTAGGATCGCAGACCTCGAGATCGTAGTAGACCTCGGCATTCGGATTGTTCGGATCGCCGCCGGCGACTGTCAGCACCGCGGTTGGATCTGCCAGCAGCTCAAGAAGTTCGTGCGACAATGTGCAAGACCACACCTCGCCATAGGCGGCACAAACATCGAGAAAGACGAAACCGTAAGGGATATGGCTGTAGTTGTCGGAGTGATAGCCGTAGGCATTGCTGACGCCGGTCGTAGGATCCTGTGACGAATCGCCAAGATAGATGATCGCGTCCGTGGCCGTGTTGATGGAGGCTTGCGTGCCGTTCAGATCGAGCCTGGTGCCGGCCAATTGCACACCCGCTCCCCATTCGGGCTGAAAATCCTGCGACACTTGGCGCGCCAGGGCGGCAACCACGTTCGCGAGAGTGGGATCGTCGATCGATGCGGATATGTTGGCTATGGTCAAGTTCATCGTCATAGTCTTGCTCCTTGATATTGTGCCGCCAGCGGCGGGTTACGAATTTGCGGCCGGGGCGAGTGTGTTGATGATTTTCGTAAGGCATCAGACCGCGGGGCAATCAGCAAGTCCCGACCAAGTGTCGTTCACTTGCTTCGCCGCGGCCTCGGCTTGTGTTGCGTCCTGGTTCAATTTGGCGATCACGTCGTCCGCGGTTGGTGCTTTGGTCTGCGGATGAATGCCTTTGGGTGTGGCAAGCTTCGGTGTTGTGCCGGAATTCGATGCGCCGGCGCCGCTCGATCCTTTGATCGTGCTAAGCGCCGAGCCCAGGTTCTGCACCCCGGTCACCACTGTGGTGGTGGTGTCCCGCAGAACCTTCATGGCATAGCTCTGAAGTTCGCTCGGACCACTTGTTAGCAACGCGCTGGCGCTCGCCAGATCGGACTGCGCCTTCGTCGCGGCATCCCGCGCCGTGAGCAGATCCTTGAGCTGGTCCTGGGTCAAGTTCTTGCCTGGGCCGTTCTCGATCAGTGTGGTCGCTGCCGCGATATCGTTCGTGATGATCGTTGATTGTGTGTCCACGCTATCGTGATTTATTTCCCCCATTGCCTGAGCAATCGGAACGGCACATAAAAGTGCATCGGACGCGTTGTTGTAGGCTGTGACCCGCGTCGAGGGGCTGAAATACAATGACGTGCCGGCCACTCCCGCGGAACCGATGCCGAGCGCCAAGGTCAGATCCTTTGCGCCGTTGAATGCGCCGTTCGCCGCCGTCGCCAGCCCGAGCCCGATCGCGGGCAGGTCGAACGCCAGTTTCTCTTGCATAACGGTATTTCGTTCCAGGGCGAACCCGGCGCCGAGCGCGCAAAGTTTCACCGCGGCGTCGCCGAAAGAAGCGAAATTTAGCGACGGACCATCCTTACCGCTTGCCGCGGGCCCGCCGCAGCTTTTCGTACTGAGCGTCGGGGGTTCGCCTTTCGTCGCGGCAGGCGAAAACCCAAGCGGCTCGTAGGGTGCCGGATTGAGCACGGCGCATGCGCTCGTGATAAGCGGCAACGCAAAGACCAGCGGCCGTCCTCGCTCCCTCCATTTGTGGCCGGTCAGTGAGGGCTTTGCTTTCTTCAGCGCAGATCGTTCCGCCCACGCCGAAATCAAACTGTCCATTGCAACTCTCCGTTCTGCTGCAGGCGTGGCATCCGCGCCGAGCGCCTTCGATAATCCCGCGCAACCAATTAACTTCATATTGCGTGAGCTCAGCGTGAGGCGTGGCGGCACGTCGTCGGCCCCGCGAGTCTCGGATTGGCAGCGGTACTGGATTCGATGAATTCACCGCTCCATGCGGCACGGATGGCCGCCAGCCGCCAGCAGCCGCGCGTCCGGCCGGACGTGCAACGACCTTCGCCACTTGCTTTGGCCGCGTCCTTGTAAAGATGCACGACGCCTTCGGTACGAATGAAATCGCCGGCGAGTTCGATACCTCGCGGCAGGCGCGGCGAAAGCAGAAACGTCAGCCGGCCGCGAGGGTTGGGTAACAGCATCAATCTCGCAAGCGCAGTGGATCGGGGTTTCAGACCGAGCGGCGCGGCGCCGCCCCGTGCCCGGACGCCGGTGCGCGAAATCGAAAGGAATTGTCCTGATCCGCCCCAACGCGCGAGGATCAGCCACTCACGACATCGCGTGCCGTTGGCGAATTCCAGCTTGGCGTGCATTGCGACAACAAATCCCATCGATTTTTTCGCCATTTTTTCGGCCGCTCTTTTTTTGGACTGTGGCGGCCGATTGACGGCGCAAAACCGTGATGTCAGCGTGAGCTAGCCACGAGCCAGAGTTAACGCTCAACCGCTTGGAGCCGGCGATGCCGCACGCGTCCCTCGATATGTCAGACCTCAGGCCGGCGGCGCGGGAAGCAGCACTGGCGCTGTCAGGTGCCGCGCCTGAAAGTTTGCGGGCGACGCGGCTGCTCGCGGCACTCGATTATGGCGCGTGCGACCGGCGCGAAAGCCGGCACCGGGCGGCCTTGTTGAATGCCGCTGCGGATTTCAAAAGACTGTTCCTCCTGCAGCCGCCTGATGCCCCAGGAGCGATTGCGATGGGTGGGGAAATCGATCCTGCGCCGACGGGCCTTGGCCCGTTGCCGGTGGTCAGCGTCTCCGGCATCGGCGGCAGTGTCCGCGAAGCCTTTGAGAAGTGCGTGGGCGAAGGGATCGAAACCATGTCGATCTGGTCCAGTCCGCCGGCGGTGCTCGCGCGCCGCACAATGGCCGAAATCTCAATCGGAGCACCAGAAGCGTATCGGAGGCTTTGGGACGATCTGGCGCCCTATTGGCGCACCCCGGTGACCTCCCCGGCCGGCCGCTCTACCGATTGCGTCGAGGCGCGCGCGATCGTGGACGCTTCGCCGATATGGCTTCCCGCCGATTTATGTTGGGCCCGGACCGAGACGGCGCGCGAACTCGATCTGCCTTGGCCGATCAGCACCGGGTGCGCCGCAGCGCCGGATAAGACGATGGCTGCCATCCTTGGCCTGCTGGAGCTGATCGAGCGTGATGCCGCTGCTCTTTGGTGGTGCGCCGGCAGGCCGGCTCGGCCGCTGCCGGTAGACGATCCGGCTGCCGCGGAAACGGCCGCCCTGCTTATGCAACTCCGCGGCGGTGTCACGGGGCGGACGAGCCGGCTGCTCGATATCACTTCGGATATCGGTGTGCCGGTGATCGCGGCGGTTTCTTGCGCATCCGACGGGTCGGCGGTCTGTTGCGGTCAATCGGCGCGGCCGACGCGGCGCGCCGCGGCACGGAGCGCGGTGCTGGAGATGTGCCAGATCGAACTTGGCGCCCGCATCGCCCAAATAAAACATATCGAATTCGGCGAAGCGGCGCTCTGCGCAACCGACCTCGGTCATCTGCGGCGCATGGCTGAGATCAACGCGGCCGAGCACCCCTCTCTACGTGCCGAACCGCCGCCCTCGGCATTGCCCGACATGCCCCGCCTTGATCCTGCTGCTTTGCTCGATCTGCTTTGCAAAAGCCTGGCGCGAGTGGGGTTGACCGCCTGCGTGGTCGAACTCGGCAGGGCGGATATCGGTGTTCCAGTCATTCGGGCGGCATGCCCAGGCTTACAGCCGGCGGCGAAACCGCCAATCACCGCCCGGCTTTCGGCGGCGGCATTGCAATACGGGCGGCCGCTGCATTGTTGGCCGTCTGGGCTTATGCTATGATCATTACGATTGCCTGATAAAAATTTGGACGTGATGCGGCGGGGCTTTTGGTCCGCAGCGGGCGGGGAAAGGTGAAGGGATTGCTGACCATAAGCTTAGTGGGGGGCGTTGCGATCGAGGCCGGGGGGGTGCGGGTTGCGCTGCCCAACCGCAAAGCCTGCGCGATCCTCGCCTATCTGGTGATGAATCCTTCCAGGCAAGAACAGCGGGAACGGTTGGCCGGGCTGTTTTGGAGCGAGTCCGGAGAGGAACAAGCCCGCGCAACGCTTCGCCAGGCGGTGCATGAAATCAAGGAGGCGCTGCAGCGTTGCGGTCATGCCGAAACGCTGCGCAGTACGCGGCTTGCCGTGGCACTGGCGAGTGGATCGGTACAGTGCGACATCGATCAGATTCTGGCATTGCTGGACGCCGGCGAGGTTTCCGAGGTCCTGCTGAGCCGGGATCGGGTGAGTGAATTATTATTGGCGGGACTGGAGGATCTGGATCCGGCATTTCACGCCTGGCTGCTGGCGCGCCGGCAATCGCTGCATGACCGGCTCATGCGCGTTCTGCAGGATTTATACCGTGCCGGGGATGCGCCGCGAAAGTTGCGCCGCCGCTGCTCCGAAGCCGCGCGCCGGCTCGATCCTTCAGACGAGGAAGCTTGCCGGGTCTATATGCGCTGCATGGCGGAGGAAGGCGGCGCGACCGCGGCGTTGCGCGCTTATAACCAACTATGGACGCTGCTGAGCGAAGATTACGATACCGAGCCATCGGCGCTCACCATCCAGTTGGTTGCTGATATCAAGCAAGGGCGATTCGATCCGCGGCCCGACGCCGTGAATGAGCTTGCCGCCGCGGCTGCGCCGACCGTTGGCGCGAGCGAGCCGCTCTGGGTACGGATAGCCGCATTCGGCGCGAACGGCATAGAGGCAGAACGCGCCCACCTGGTAGCGGGCTTCCGGCACGAATTGATTGCGTGCTTAGCCAAATTCCGTGAATGGCGTGTGCTTGACGCCACCGTCTCGGAACCACGCGACCCCGATCCTGGGACATTTTTCGCACGCTACGAGGTCGAGGCCACAGCCTACCAGGCAGGGGCTTCGATCCAAACCATTCTGACCTTGCGCGATGCCGAGCGCGGCGTATTCGTCTGGAGCGAGCGGTTCGAATTGCGGCTGGATAGCTGGTTCGACACCCAGCGCCAAATTGTGCGCCGCATCGCCGTGACCGTGAGCGGTCAAATTTCGGCGCAGCGGTTACGCCGTGCCGCCACCGAACCGGACGTTTCGCTCGAGGTCTACGACCGCTGGCTGCGTGCCCAGACGATGACCAATTCGTTCGGGCATAGCGAATGGCAGCGCGCGGAGCGGTTGCTGGAAGACACGATCGCCATAATGCCAGGATTTTCGCCAGTCTATTCATCGCTCGTGCAAATGCGGAACACGATTCACATTGTCTTCCCTGGGGTGCGCCGCAATCCCGCCAGCCTGATGCCAACGCTCGGTCTGGCGCGCCGCGCCGTCGAACTCGATCCCGACGATTCGCGCGCCCATCTGTGCTTGGGGTGGTCCTACGCGATGGCGAAAAAATACAGTCAAGCGGAGCTTCACATGGGGCTGGCCTGCGAACTCAATACGAATGATTCCTGGACCTTGGTGTCGGCTGCCTTGTTTTATGCATTTGACGGAAAGTTCGACCGAGCACAGATTTTATTGCGGCAATCGCTTGAGATAGCATCGGTGCCAACCCGTTCGCACTGGGCGTACGGTGTCAGCATTGCCTATCTGGCGGGCGATGACGAGGGCACGATCGATGCTTGCGACCGTGCCGAGGATGTGATCCTGACGCTGCCGGCCTGGAAAGCCGCGGCGCTCCATAATCTGGGCTGTCGCGAGGATGCGAGATGCGAGGCGGAACGCTTTATGACAGCGGCACGGGAAAATTGGTTTAGCAACGCCACGCCGGAGGATGCGATGATCGGGCAATGGTTGCTGCATCTGTATCCAATCAGCCATCGGCATCACTGGGAGCATCTGCGCCGCGGCGTGAGCGGAGCCGGAATTCCCGATGCCGGCTCCGCACATCATGCGTGGTAAGTCAAAGCGCGGCAGGCTGAGAAAGTGCGTAGAAGCGGGATCCTTCAAGAGTGCAGCTTTGCTTTTTGTGAACAACAAATTTTCAATTCGCAACTTGACCTGACTGATGCGGCACTACGGCGCGCCGATCAACCCCGGCGACAATTGCCAGACGTGTAACTTCCTATGTAATTTGCAGTAAGTGCCATCTCGTCCACCGGCGTCTTAGGTGGATTGGTTGGCGGGGTTGCGGGCGCGATCCCGTACAGCGCCAAATCAAACGCGGAAACGGTATAGTTGCCACCGGCGAGAAGTGCGTTATCGCCCTCGGCGACTTCATCCGCGCTAGGCAGATTGATATATACGTTGGTGTCATCATGCTGGGTGACAAGCACAGTCGTGAGGCTTGCCGGCACGTCAACGGTGAATCCGGCAAGTCCGGCAGGCAGGTGATCGGCGGCGACCTCTGCGATGATGGCCTGAAATGCCGCGACAGTCATCGACGGCTGCCACCCGAGTGAAGCCGGCAGTGTATCGGCTGCTGTTGGCGGCGAGGTGATGTTGTCGAGATAGTTGAGGCCAGTTGCCCAGCTTTTTAGCAGCCGGCCCCATGTCAAAAGATCGCTCGGGCTTAATTGCGGCATCGAAGTGTCTCCTCGTGGTGAGTTGATGTGGGTTGGTCAGATAAGCGGCAGGCCGCCCGCGGGTACAGGGACATGCGCCGCGACGTAGCGAACGCAATCTTCCATGGTTGTGATCGCGTCAATCGCTTGCTGCTCCGCTGCCGGAAGTCCGCTAGCCCGATCTGGCATGGCGGTGGCGGCAATCCCGAATATTACATCGGCAAAGATGATCGAAGCCAGCACACCGAGATGCCGCCCTTCAATCGCGGGATCGAGCGCCGCCTCGAGCAGGACGAAGATCCACAAAGGCGGATCCGCGGCAATTCTGTCGATTTGGCAACCGGTGAGGCCAAGATTGCGCTGTTGATTTTTTCCGCTCAACCACGCCGCGATCGCCCGCGCGCGAGCGGCCGGATCAGTAAACACCCAGTCGGCAGGAAGCAAATCTGGCGCGTGTTCCCGTACTTCGTTGATCAGCGCGTCGACCGACCACAGGCCGGCGAGCAACGCGGATTTGGCGTCGCGGTAAGGCAATCCCAGAGGCGGCTCCTCACCAATCGGTTGGAACGATAGCTGGTCGAATAGTTCGGCGCTCATGCCTGGACCAATGCGGCGGCTGTAGTTCGGCGAGATGCCGTTCTGGTTCATCTCGAAGAAACTCGACCATTGCACGAGCCACAGAGGTGGGATTGCCGTCGAGCCGGCCTCCGCCGGCCCGGCGAAATTGAGGCTTTCGGACAATTTCACTCGCATTTTATCAGGGCGCAGAAAGTAAAAGTCCCGTGCCATGACATGGCCAAACCTCAGGACGGCGTGAGTCAATTCAAGCGGAACGCGGCTTTGATCCCAAACCGATTTGCGTTGTTCCCGGTAGGAAGCCAATACCGCCGGATGCAAAATTTTGTCGAGTAATTCTTCGAGAACGATACGGCGATAAATCTGTTCGACCGCAGAGCGCGCTTGTTCGAACACCGCGCGATACGGTAGCGATGCAGGGCCAATTGACGAAAATTTCGGATTGCCGGTGATCGCGTCAGCAATCGTGTTATGGAGGAGGCTGAACAATACCGTCAGTTGCGATAACACCGCATTATCGGTGTTGCGTGGATCGGCAATCAGCGTTTCAGTACATCCGTCGGCGACGATGCGGCTGAGATCGCTGAAATGCGTCGTCACCTCCGACGCTTGAGCGACGCCGAATTTTCCGGTGCGCAGCTTGTAGCGATCCTGTCCATCGACACCAGCCGCTGCGAAGGCCACAGGGCATGCAGCGGGTCCGCCGCCGTATAGCACCGTAAGCCGAAGCGGATTTGACTGCAGGTTGGCAGTGCCAAGACCTTTCTGGACCTCCCAGAACGGTGTTTGGGTATTCACCAGATCGTGGGCGACCAGCTGAAGCAAGTAGGTATAGCCGGAGGGGATGGTGGGATTGTCGTCCGTCGACCGCAATCGGCGCCCCGGCGGTGGCGTGAGGGATTGCGGCCAATCGTATGAGCCAAACAGTGACCTCGCGATCTTGCTCACGAGCATGGGCCAATCGGGCATTTTGCCAAGCTGGCAGCGCTGCTCCGGCAACGGCGCCCGCGGCCAGTGGCAGAACCCGGCCAGAGCGTCATCCGAGAGCGGGCAATTGCGCGAAGCGCCGATGCCATCGACAACCCCGCGGGTGGTTACAACGCCGCCGTGTGTCATCGGGTTCCTCCTGAACTTGCTGATGTTGGGCCTCGCTCACGTTGGTTGCATAACAGCGGCAGCGTGAGCCGAGCGTGAGCCCGGTAGGTAATTCATACCGATCGTGCTGCATGGGCAATGAGAGGCGGTCGTGGATGCTTACCGGTTCTGTAACGAATCGTTACCGTGACCTGGGTGACGCCGTTCCGATTCAAGAATCGGGTGATCGAACGCCTTCCTGTTATGCAACCTGGGGCGATCATGCTGCGGCGATCATGCGTCTCGCGGTCGCCGCGCCATCTTGACGAGCGGCCAGAACAAAGCGAAAACACCTAAAGCAGGCTTGGAGGATAGCGATCGGCTTTGCAAATTGCCAATGACTCGGCTGCGCTGTTTCGTCACGTGAGCGCAGAGAAAGCCATCTTCTACCGCTGTATCATGGACGTCTTCGCGGCGGCCAAGCGGCAATATCGTTTGCAGTTGAGGCCCGATGAAGTGCTCGCCGAGGCCAGCTGGCCGAACCCGCCGCCGCGCATCGAGGAAGTCAATGCCGCGCTCAGTCAACTCGCGGAGTGGGGTAATCTCGAATCGCATCCCGACACCGCACGGGTTTCCAGCCTCAGCGATTTTTACCGCGCCCGCTTTCTATACCGGCTCTCGCAGGGTGGCGAGGCGGTGGAATCGGCATTGGCTGTTTTCGTGCAGACCTTGCAACGCCGCGCCGAACTGCAAACGGTGGCACTCGAAGACATCGCGAGCCGGTTGCAGGCGCTTCACGTGCTGGCCGGCGCGACCGAGCCTGACGTCGCCAAGATCCATGAGACGCTGCGGGATTTGGTGCGTGTTTTCGAGGGCCTGGCCGAAAACGCCCAAGCGTTCATGGCCGGCGTCGCCCGCAGCATCGAACTACAGCAAGCCGAGGCGGGCGCGATCGCAAACTACAAGAAGCGTCTGATCGACTATCTGGAACGCTTCATGGGCGATCTGGTGCGCCGATCCGACACCATTGCACGGCTTATCCTGGCGTTGGAACCCGGCGTCGATGCCCTGCTGGGCTATGTTGCCGAACGCGAGTCGCGCGATGCGGCTCCTGGCGGCTCGGAGGACCAGGCCGATGCGCAAGGCCGCTCGCTGCAAACTTGGCGAGACCGCTGGAAGGGTCTGCGCGGATGGTTCCTCACCACCGGTCATGAGCCGCCGCAGGCCGAACTACTGCGGGCGCGGGCAAGATCGGCCATCCCGCAGCTTCTGGGCGCGATCGCGGCACTCAACGAGCGCCGCAGCGGCCGCAGCGATCGCTCGGCTGATTTCCGCCTGCTTGCCGGCTGGTTCGCTGGCTGCGCCAACAATGGCGAGGCGCACCAGCTTGCGCGAGCCGCCTTCGCGCTCAACCCAGCGCGGCATTTCTCGCTGGGCGCCGACGCGGATGCCGAGCTGCCGGCCAACACTTCCTGGGCCGACGCAGCACCGCTCAGGATCAACCCGCGTTTGCGCGAATACGGCGAATCTGCCCCGCGTGGACCGCTGCCCCGGGTTCGCGACCGCGCGCTCGACCGTGCGTTTTTAGCGCGACAGTTCGCAGAAGAGTCCCGGCAGGTCGATGCGGCGCGCAATCGCCTGGCCAACAGCCAGCCCGTGCGACTTTCGGATCTCGGGAAACTCGACCTGCATGCCTTCGGCCTGTTCCTGGGGCTCCTAGGAGAAGCGCTGAGCGAGCAGGCAGGGCCGGAGATGCCGGTAGAACGGCAGACGGGTGACGGCTTGCTGCACATCCACCTGAAGCCACTTGCCGCGGGTAGCCACGCCAGGATCGACACGCCGCACGGCGTCTTCGCCGGACGCGACCATCTTATCACCATCACACCCTTGCGGGACGGCCGGTGAAAACAGCGATCGGTTCCGGCAACGGCCCCAGCGTCAGCCTGCAGCAGCAGCACTTCCAGCGCGAGGAGTTTCGCGCCAGCGTGCGCGCCCTGCTGATGACACCATTGATGAGCTCGGTGGACGATGATTTCGTTGCAGTACGCCACCAGGCCGAAGCGTTGCGTGAATGGTTTGCGCGCGAGACGGGCTGGATATTGCAGGTCGAGCGCGAGGGCGCGCGCCTCTACAAGCGTCCGGGAAATCTCGCCGACGCCACGCGCGGCCTTTTCGGCTACGACCGTCGCCGCTACGTACTGCTTTGCCTCGCCTGCGCGGTGCTCGAACGGGCTGACCCGCAGATTACTTTGCGTCTGCTCGGGGAGAGGCTGCTGGAATTCGCCGCCGAGCCGGCGCTCGACTTCGCCTTCACACTCGAGGCGCAACACGAGCGGCGGGAACTCGTGTCGGTGTGCCGCACATTATTGGGCCTCGGGGTACTACATCGCGTCGCCGGTGACGAAGAGACCTTCGCGCATGCCGGGGGCGAGCAGGCGGATGCGCTTTACGACGTGCAGCGCCGCATGCTCGCTGGCATGCTGGCCGCGGTGCGTGGCCCATCCGCCTGGACACCCGAGGAAGCGCCCACCAATTTTGACGCGCGGCTGCACGCCTTGGTCGACGAACAAGTGGCAGACAGCGAGGAAGGCCGGCGCACGGCGCTGCGCCATCAACTCGCGCGCCAGCTTCTCGACGATCCGGTGGTCTATGTCGAAAATTTGGATCCGGAGAGCCGTGCCTACTTCTTCAATCAGCGTGGCGCGATGGCCGCTCGCCTATGCGATGCAGCCGGCCTGGTAGCCGAGCAGCGCGCGGAAGGTTTGGCTCTGGTCGACGAGGCCGGCTGGCTTACCGATGTGGCGATGCCCGCCGAGGGCACCGATGCCCATGTAACGCTGTTGGTCGCGGAGTATCTGGCCGCTGGTGTAAGGTTGCGGCGAGCAGAGGGAGCGAACCTGACGCAGACTCCCGCCCAGGTCATCAGAGAGCACGACATCGCCGACTTCCTGCATAAAGCCAAGGGCCAGTACGGGCGTTACTGGCGAAAATCGGCACGTGAGCCCGGCGCCGAACGCGAACTCGCTGCCATCGCGATCGAACGTTTGGAAAAGCTACAACTGGCGGTGCGAAAGGCTGGCGCCGTACTTCCGATGCCGGCGCTCGCACGCTTTGCCTTGGGCGAGGCCGAAATCCGCGAAACCCGCAATGGGCCGGCCCAGGCCGCAGACTCACTGTTCGGACCGGCATGAACGACCACTTGAACCTGTTCACTTCGCCATTGGAGCCGCCCATCTTGCCGACGCCGACGCGCCAACGCTGGCAGCCTCTGCGTCTTGGTCTGGTGGAAATCTATCACTACGACAGCGAGGAATTCTGGTTTCGCGACGGCCATCTGCTGCTACGCGGCAACAACGGTACCGGCAAGTCCAAGGTGCTGTCGCTGACGCTGCCGTTCCTGCTCGATGCTCAGCTCAAGTCCTCACGCATCGAACCCGACGGGGACACCGTCAAGAGGATGAGCTGGAACCTGCTGATGAACATCCACGACCGGCGCAACGGTTACACCTGGATCGAGTTCGGTCGCGTCGCCGAAAACGGCACGCCGCACTATCTCGCTCTCGGTGTCGGCCTCTCGGCGGTGGCTGGCCGCCCGCAGGTCGACAGTTGGTTCTTCGTGCTGGAAGACACCGACGGCGCACCGCGCATCAATCAGGATCTGTGGTTGACGAGCGCACAACGGGTCGTGCTGACCAAAGAGCGCCTGCGCGATGCGCTCCTAGGCCGCGGCCAGGTGTTCGATACCGCCGCCAGCTATCGCCGGGCGGTTGACGAGCGCCTGTTCCATCTGGGCATCAAGCGCTATGAAGCGTTGATGGACACGCTGATCCAGCTTCGCCAGCCGCAGCTCTCCAGAAAGCCCGACGAAACCGCGCTGTCCGACGCGCTGACCGAAGCCTTGCCTCCGCTTGCACCCGAACTGCTCAGCGACGTCGCCGAGGCGCTCGGGCAGATCGAGGAAGACCGCCGGCAACTCGACGAGTATCAGGCTCTGGCCAAGGCGGTAGGCCGCTTTGAAGAGCGTTATCGGGTCTACGCCGGCACCCAAACCCGCCGGCAAGCACGCACGTTGCGCCAGGCGCAGACGGAGTTCGATAATGCCAGCCGGGCACGAGGCGAAGCCCAGGCTCGGTTTGACGAAGCACAAGTTCAGGAGACGCTTGCTCAGGCGGCTTTCGATGCTTCCGAGGTAGCACTTGCGGGACGGCGGGCGCGGCTCGACGCCTTGCGCTCCGACCCCACGATGCAGGACGCCAACCGCCTGGAAGGCGCCGAGAGAGAGGCGGCGGCGCGCGACCAGGCGACGCAGAAAGCCACCGCGGCGGTGGAGGAAGCCGGCCGGCGGCTGGCGCTCAGCATGGAAGACACCCGGCGCGCCGCCGACCGGATGGGGCAGACGGAACGCGCATTGGCTGACCGGCGCCGGCAAAGTGCGACGCACGCCGATGCCGCCGGTGTCGCCGGCGAGCATGCCAAAAGTCTTATCGCTGCGCTGGAGGCTTCCGCTCTGGTTGAGCTGACGCAGCCAGCTTTCGACCGGGCATGCGCCGAGATTGGCAAGCTTGTTGCCGGCCGGCGTGAACAGATCGCCCTGCTGCGCCGCCGCCACGACGAAGTCGCGCGAGCCGAAGCGGATCATGTCCGGCGCCGGGAAACCTTGGACGAGAGGCAGAGCGAGGCGGAAGCGGCTGCCGAGGCTCGTACTCAAGCCGATGCCGAGTTCGAACGCCAAGGTCAGGATCTAGCTGACCGCTGGGATCGCCATTTCCTGGATCTGATACAATTGCAAGTCGATCCTGACAGCAGGTTCGCGGCTCTGGTGGTCCTGGCTGAGTGGACGGGAACGTTGCAAGGTGACAACCCCGCCCGGCGCCTGCTGCAATCGGCGCATGAAACGGCTAGTTTCTCGCTCGCACAGCGTCACGCGGCGCTCGACGCCGAACGGCAGACGCTGGAGGCGGAGCGTGGTCTGCTCGAAGACGAACGCGAACGCCTAGTCTCCGGCGAGGATATGGCGCTGCCTTTACCCTACACGCGCGACGCCTCGGTCCGGCAGACCCGCCCTGGTGCGCCGTTCTGGCAACTGGTGGATTTTCGCGATCGGGTGACCGCCCCGGAACGCGCCGGCCTGGAAGCGGCGCTCGAAACCGCGGGGCTGCTGGACGCCTGGATCTGGCCCGACGGTCGCCTGGAGCCCGCTGTCGATGGCGCGCCGCTCTACGACACTCGCGTACTGGCGCGAAAAAATTCTTCTCCCTCTCTTGCCGACTGGCTGGAAGTCACTGTGCCGGCCGACTGTGCCGTGCCGGCCGATATTGTCGCGCGCGTGCTGTCCGGCATCGCGTGCGGGGGTGATGACCCTATAGATGGCGAGGCCTGGCTTGCCGCCGATGGGCGCTTCCGGCTAGGCGCCCTGGCCGGCGCCTGGGGCAAGCCGGTTGCCGTCTATATCGGCCACGCGGCCCGCGCCGCGGCTCGCACCCGGCGGTTGGCCGAGATTGCCGACCGGCTGGCGCAACTGTCCGGCGAATTGGCCGCCGTGCGGACCATGACTGAGCAACTGGCGGTGGATCGCGGACAGGCTGACGAAGAATGGCGCCGGGCTCCCGCCGACGAGATGCTGCAGAGCGCCCACCGGGCCGCCGTCGACAGTGCCCGCGCCGCGCGTGTCGCCAGTGAAAGGCTGGCTCTAGCGAATGCACGCTGCCGCGAGGCCGAACAGACGCTCAAGGCCTTACGCGCGCAACTTGCCGCGGATGCCGCCGACCTACGCCTGCCCGCATCCCCAGCCGCGCTGCCCGCCATCGAGGCCGAACTCGACCATTATCGCGACACCGGGGTCCGGCTCGAGCAAGCCGCCCACGAGCTACGTCTGGCGGTGCCCGAGTGGCGACGGCAAGTTACTCGCGAGCGCGAATCGCGGGGCGATCTTGAGCAGCGCGAAAAGGAGCTTGCGTCGGCTCGCGTCGAGGCGGAGGAGGCGTTCGCCCGGCTCGTCGTGCTGCGTGACCTGGTCGGCGCCAAAGTCGAGGAGCTGCAACGACAGCTCGCCGAAGCTCGGGTCGCGGCCGAAACCGGCGACCTCGCTGTGAAGCTCGCTGGCGAGGCATTGCGCAAGGCGGGCGAGACGCGCGCGGTCGCGAACCAGCAGGCCGACACCGCGAATATCGTCTTGCAGCAGCGCACCGACGCGCGCGCGCAAATGGTTTCCCGATTGCAGCAGTTCGCCGGCGCCGGCCTGCTGTCGGCGGCGCTGCCGCACTTCGAGCTGACCGGCATGGAGACTGAGTGGACGATCGATCCGGCCCTTACGCTGGCGCGCCGGGCGGAACAGGAGCTGTCGAACCTGAAGGACGACGATGACGCGTGGGCGCGGGTGCAGCGCCAGATCGCAGAAGAGCTTACCGAACTGCAGCGCGCGCTCGGCGCGCTGGGCCACCAGGCCCAGGCCGACCCCAGCGATTGGGGGTTCAGCGTCAATATCATCTACCAGAATCGGCGTGAACGGCCGGACCGGCTCGCCTCGAAGCTCGCCGCGGAGATCGCTCAGCGCGACGAACTGCTCAGCGCGAACGAACGGGCGGTTCTGGAGAACCATCTACAAGCCGAGATCGCCGCGGAAATCCAGCGTCTCCTGCAGGCCGCCGAACGGCAAGTCGATGCCATCAACAAAGAATTGCACAAGCGCCCGACCTCCACCGGCGTGCGCTTCCGTCTGCTGTGGCAGCCTCTCACCGAAGCGGAGGGCGCGCCGGCCGGCCTCGACGTGGCGCGTAAGCGCCTGTTCAACATCAGCGCGGATCTTTGGTCTGTCGATGATCGGAGCGTCGTCGGCGCGATGTTGCAGCAGCGCATCGCCACCGAGCGGGAGCGCGCCGATGCGAGCGGCGGAAAGGACGGCGGCGGCACCTTGCTGGACCAACTCACCCGTGCCTTGGACTATCGCTATTGGCATCGATTCCGGGTCGAACGCTGGCAGGAGGGGCATTGGCGCAGGCTTTCCGGACCCGCCTCAAGCGGCGAACGGGCACTCGGCCTCACCGTGCCGCTATTCGCCGCGGTCGCGAGCTTCTACAGCCAAAGCAGCTACGCCCTCGCTCCGCGGCTGATGCTATTGGACGAAGCCTTTGCCGGCATCGATGACGCGGCGCGCGCGCATTGCATGGGACTGATCCGCGAGTTCGATCTGGACTTCGTCATCACCAGCGAGCGCGAATGGGCCTGCTACGCCGAGCTGCCGGGCGTCGCCATCTGCCAGTTGCAGCGGCGCGAAGGCATCGATGCGGTGTTCGTCTCGCGGTGGACATGGAACGGCCGGGAAAAGATGCCGGAAGCCGATCCCGATCGCCGATTTGCGCCGGGATGAGCGACCAGGCCGACGCACGTCTACAACGTCTGCTGGGCGGCGAGCAGCTCGCAGCACTGCGCAAACGACTGCGGCAACGCTTCGAGCGCGCACCGCTCGACAAGGCCGTCGACCATATTCGCGTTGCCGGGCTGAGTGCCGCGGAACATGCGGCGCTGGCCTCGCTGATCGGCCGCCCGCAGCGTTACGCGAGCTCGCTCCAGATAGATGTCCGCCGCGTCGACACCGACCTGCGGCGTTCCGGCATCGCCACATGCCTACGCGACGCTTTGGAAAAGCTCGACGGCCCCATCCTTCATCGCGCTGGGGCTCGTTTTCGGCTGCAAACACTGTGGTCGGGGGTAATCGATGGTTGCAAATGTCCCGGATTGGTTACTCTGCTCCGAACACCGGGAGGAGCGAGCGTGCTCAAGCGGCTCGCGCGGCAAGATGCGATCGTGGCGGCAGATCTTTGCCGGCGGGCCGAAGCGGTGCTGCGGCATCTGCCGGCCCATGGCATTACACGTTCGCAACTTGCCGCGAACGTGTTGGGCGATGCCCATGCGCTCGACAACGGCCGCGGGACCGCAATGCTGGTGCTGGCGGCTTGGCGCCAGACCGCCGCACCCCTACCTGACGGAGATCGCGATAGGATGCGCGAGCCCGGAGAGGACGTCGATCGGGAATCGGGCGGCGGCGTGGAGCGAGTGCGTGACACTTGGGCACGAGCGGGCGTTCTGGTGAACGAGTTGGCGCGCCCCGCGGTGTTCCTGAACCTGCCGACCGAAACAGGCAGTTGGCCTCCGGGAGAACCGGCCTATGCATCGCTGCGATCGCTACTGCGCTCGCCGCCGCGATGGAATACGGCGGGCTGTGAGGTCTACGTGTGCGAAAATCCGAACCTACTGGCCATCGCCGCGGATCGCTTGGGAGCAGGTTGCGCCCCGCTGATCTGTACCGATGGCATGCCCGCTGCGGCGCAACGCTGCCTGCTATCCCAACTCGCGCAGACGGGCGCGCAGCTGCTGTACCATGGCGATTTCGACTGGGCTGGATTGCGAATTGGCAACCACGTCATGCACGAACATGGCGCGCGGCCGTGGCGCTTTGGCGCCATCGATTATCTTGCCGCGGTGCGAACGGCGGCGCGGCCGGCCCATGCGTTAGTAGGCAAAATGGCAGAAGCGTCATGGGACGAGGCGCTCGCGCCCGCCATGCAAGAACAGAGTGTAGCCGTCGCCGAAGAGGCCGTGGCGGCCTCGCTGTTGGAGGATCTCGATAATCGATAAAGCTTGGCGATTCCGTCACATTTACTTTAAGTGTCGCCAGAAGAACCGGTGTTTGAGCAAAATATTCCGGCTTTTCTATCATTGGTTCGGCAGGTCTCCATCGCTAAGCTGGACGAATTATCCCCTCCAACTTGCGCGGAAACCACCGGATGTCAAAAACTATCCTGCTTGTCCACGGCGCCTGGGTGACACCCGACTGCTGGGCGGGTTTTCGCAAGTTTTTCGAAGATCGGGGGCACAAGGTCGTTGTACCGCCCTGGCCCTATATGGACAGGCCGGCTGAGGCGCTGCGGCGCAGCCCCGATCCCCGAATGGCAGCCTTGACGATCAAAGACCTGGTCGATCATTTCGAGACACTCACCCGAGCCTTGCCGGATCCGCCGATCTTGATGGGCCATTCGTTCGGCGGCTTGATCGTTCAGATGCTGCTGGACCGGGGCCTCGGCGCGGCAGGTGTCGCCATTGACGCAGGGCCGCCGCGCGGCGTGCTGCCCAGCCCGACAGCGATAAAGTCCGCTCTACCGGTACTGCTGGCTTGGCGGGGTTGGTCTCGTATTCTCACCATGTCGTTCAAGAGTTTTTCGGCGACCTTCGCCAATACGCTGCCGATGTCTCAGATGAAGGCGACTTATGACCGGCATATCGTCCCGGCGCCCGGACGCATCTATTTCCAGGCAGCATTGGGCCTTGGCAACGAGTGACCTTCAAGAACCCCGGAGCGTCCGCCGCTGCTGCTGGTCGCCGCTGCCGAAGATCGTACCTGCACGCCGTCCATGGTGCGCGCCATGTACCGGAAAGCACAGCCGCGCTCGAAGCCGCACCGACATCCTTGAGTTTCCGCGCCGCAGTCATTGGCTGATCGCTGAGCCGGGCTGGGAAGAAGTCGCCGACGCACTCATAAAATGGGCCGTTGCGATTACGTTGTAACGTCGAGAACCATGTGGCCCCCTACTCCCACTCGATTGTTTCCTGATTACATAACACTATGAAATTGCTTGAAAATTTTCCATTTGTGACGTCGTATTCCGTCACTGAGCCCGTCAAAAAGTTACGCTGTTGATTTCTAAGGGAAATCGCTCCGAAAAATTTTTCCGTGGTTTCGGCGACTATCGAGGTCGATCGGTCGATTACCCCTTGTGCCGAGCCGAAC
>Ga0302314_10002036_pt1 | contig 37832 bp, 35 predicted proteins | sample III_Palsa_N2_3_FD_200533 | JGI IMG/M metagenome (GOLD analysis project Ga0302314, IMG submission 200533) | Peat permafrost microbial communities from Stordalen Mire near Abisko, Sweden - III_Palsa_N2_3 | ecosystem: Environmental > Terrestrial > Soil > Palsa > Peat permafrost | place: Sweden...
CATCCTTCGAACCCCAGGTGTCGCACATGAAGATCAGCGGCGTGGACATTCGTCCCGGCAACATCATCGAATATGAGGGCGGCATCTGGCGTGCCGTCAAGATTCAGCACACGCAGCCCGGCAAGGGCGGCGCATATATGCAGGTCGAGCTCAAGAACCTGATCGACGGTCGCAAGAACAACGTCCGTTTCCGCTCGGCGGAGTCGGTCGAAAAGGTGCGGCTCGACACCACCGACTTCCAGTTCCTGTTCCGCGACGGCGACCAGCTGACCTTTATGGACAAGGTCACCTACGACCAGATCACGCTCGACGCGGGCATCCTGGGCGACGCTGCCGCCTTCCTGCAGGACGGCATGGACGTGGTGATGGAGCTTTACGACGAGCGCCCGATCTCGGTGCAGCTGCCCGACACGATCGAGGCGATGATCGTCGAGGCCGACGCGGTGGTGAAGGGGCAGACCGCCTCGTCCTCCTACAAGCCCGCGATCCTTGAGAACGGCGTTCGCGTGATGGTGCCGCCGCATATCGGCGCGGGCGTCAAGATCGTGGTCGACGTCTACGAACAGACCTATGTCCGCCGCGCGGATTGATGTCCAAACCCTCTCCCCCTCGGGGGAGAGGGATACGCAGACTTGGACGCGGAGCGTCCTAGTCGGAGTTGGGTGAGGGCACGCGGGCAAGCGTTGCGTGCCCTCACCCTCCCACCGCCTTCGGCGGCGGGCCCCTCCCTCTCCCCCAAGGGAGAGGGGCAGGAGTTAGAAATGCCAGCACAATCCGGGCTTATCACGGTCATGCAGAAGGCGGCGCGCAAGGCGGCACCCAAGCTGCGTCGCGACTTCAACGAGGTCGACGCGCTGCAGGTCTCGCGCAAGGGCCCCGCTGATTTCGTCTCGGCCGCCGACAAGACCGCCGAGCGCACGATCTACGAAGAGCTCAAGCACGCCCGTCCCGATTGGGGGTTCCTGATGGAGGAGGCGGGGATCGTCGAGGGCGATCCGTCCAAACCGCGCTGGATCGTCGATCCGCTCGACGGCACCTCCAACTTCCTCCACGGGCTTCCCCACTTCGCGATCTCGATCGCGGTCGAGGAGCCGCGGCCGAGCGGCAAGGGCGAGGTGACGCAGGCGCTGGTCTACCAGCCGCTCACCGACGAGAGTTTCTGGGCCGAGAAGGGTCGCGGCGCGTGGCTGCACGATCGTCGCCTGCGCGTTTCGGCGCGGCGTGACATCTCCGAGGCGCTGCTCGCCACCGGTATTCCGTTCGCCGGCCATGGCGATTTCGACGTGTGGAGCCGCATCTTCCGCACCGTCGGCCCCGAAGTGGCGGGAATCCGCCGTTTCGGCGCGGCGGCGCTCGACCTGGCGTGGGTCGCAGCGGGGCGGTTCGATGGTTTCTGGGAGACGCATCTCAGCCGCTGGGACGTTGCGGCGGGCGAGCTTCTGGTCCGCGAGGCGGGCGGCTTCGTCACCGATTTCCGCGGTGGCGACCAGATGCAGGAGCGCAAGCAATGGCTTGCCTCGAACGACGCGCTGCAACCGCGACTGCTCAAACTGGTGGCCGCGGCACTCCGGTAAGCTGCCGTTCCCCGGCGAAAGCCGGGCCCCGGCCTCACCTCTCGCTCGAAGCGCCGCTCTTGCTAAAGGCGTGGGGCCTGGACCCCAGCCTGCGTCGGGGAACGAAGGCGCCAAACCCCCGGCCCGTCGCCATTCTGCGAATCATTCTCACAGGCCTCGCCTGTTGCTTCGCAGGTGCGGCAGGCCTAGAGACGCCACCAACAAAGTCGCGCGTTTTCGTGCGCCCGCTGCGGAGAAGTTCATGGCGTCGGTCGCCTCACAATATCTCCCGATCCTGCTGTTCTTGGGGGTCGCGCTCGTGCTCTCGACGGCGTTCGTGGTGCTGCCGATGGTGGTGTCGCGGCTGACCGGGTCTTACAAGCCGTCGGTCGCCAAGCTGTCCGAATATGAATGCGGTTTCCCCGCGTTCGAGGATAGCCGGATGCAGTTCGACGTGCGCTTCTACCTCGTCGCGATCCTGTTCATCATCTTCGATCTCGAGGCGGCGTTCCTCTATCCGTGGGCGGTCTCGCTGCGCGAGATCGGCTGGACGGGCTGGTTCGCGATGATGGGCTTTCTGGCCGAACTGCTGCTGGGCTTCGCCTATGCGTGGAAGAAGGGAGCTCTCGAATGGGAGTAGAGGTTTTCCGCGATCCGGCCGCGCCGTTTCCGCCCGAGCATCAGCCACCCGAAAAGGCCTTCTTCGACGATCTGTCGAGCGAAGTGCAGGACAAGGGCTTCCTCGTCACGACGACCGAGGATCTGTTCCACTGGGCGCGCACGGGCTCGCTGTGGTGGATGACGTTCGGGCTCGCCTGCTGCGCGGTCGAGATGATCCACGTCAACATGCCGCGCTACGATCTCGAGCGCTTCGGCGCCGCGCCGCGCGCCAGCCCGCGGCAGAGCGACGTGATGATCGTCGCGGGCACGCTGTGCAACAAGATGGCGCCCGCGCTTCGCAAGGTCTACGACCAGATGTCGGAGCCGAAATACGTCATCTCGATGGGCTCGTGCGCCAATGGCGGCGGCTATTATCACTACAGCTATTCGGTGGTGCGCGGCTGCGATCGGATCGTTCCCGTCGACATCTATGTTCCAGGTTGCCCGCCAACCGCCGAGGCGTTGCTCTACGGCATCATGCAGTTGCAGCGGAAAATCCGTCGCGTCGGCACGATCGAGCGGTGAGGCCTAATTGATGCCCAGTTCCTATCCCCGCTTCGCCGCCAATGATGGCGTGATCGATGCCGCCAAGGCCGCGCTCGGCGATGTACTCGTCGATGCGTGCGAGCGGGTCGGCGAGGTCCAATTGCATGTGAAGCGCGAGGCGACCGCTGACGCGCTGCGCATCCTGCGCGACACGCCGGGTCTCGAATATCAGCAGCTGATGGAGATCGCCGGCGTCGATTATCCCGATCGTGGCGACGAGCGCTTCGAGGTGGTCTATTGCCTGCTCTCGCTGACGCGCAATCACCGGCTCCATGTTCATGTCCGCACCGACGAGGCGAGCGCGATTCCCTCGGTGACGGGGCTGTGGCCGGTCGCGGGCTGGCTCGAGCGCGAGGTGTACGACATGTACGGCGTGCTGTTCGAGGGCAATCCCGATCTGCGCCGCATCCTCACCGATTACGGCTTCCGCGGCCATCCGCTGCGCAAGGACTTCCCGCAGACCGGCTATGTCGAGCTGCGCTATTCCGAAGCCGACAAGCGCGTGGTGTACGAACCCGTCCAGCTCGCGCAGGATTTCCGCAATTTCGATTTCCTTTCGCCCTGGGAGGGCGGTGCCTACCAGCTCCCCGGTGACGAGAAGGCGGCGCAGGCGCCCGGCGCGCCGACCCCGCTCAAGGCCGACGAGGTGAAGCGCTGATGGCCGGTCTCCCCGACGCCCCCGACATCCTGCGCGACTCCGCCTATGCGCTGTCGTCGCCCGACACGCTGCGCCCGGCCGACCCGACCGTCGGTGATGTCGAGATCAAGAACTACACGATCAACTTCGGCCCGCAGCATCCCGCGGCGCACGGCGTGCTCCGTCTCGTGCTCGAACTCGACGGCGAGATCGTCGAGCGCGTCGATCCGCATGTCGGCCTGCTGCACCGAGGCACCGAGAAGCTGATGGAGAGCAGGCCCTACCTGCAGAACATCCCCTATTTCGATCGCTTCGACTATTGCTCGCCGTTGTGCATGGAGCACAGCTTCGTGCTCGGCATCGAGAAGCTGATGGGCCTCGAAGTGCCCGAGCGCGGCATGTACCTGCGCGTGCTGTTCGCCGAGCTGACGCGCATCTCCAACCATCTGCTCAATCTGGGCAGCCACATCATGGACGTCGGCGCGATGACGCCGAACCTGTGGCTGTTCGAGGCGCGCGAGGATACCTACGGCTTCTTCGAGCGCGCTTCGGGCGCGCGCATGCACATGAACTGGATGCGCCCCGGCGGCGTCCACCAGGACGTGCCGCTCAAGCTGCTGACCGACATCGGCGATTGGCTCGACGGCCGGTTCAAGCGCCTGTTCGAGGATGCGATCAGCCTGGTCGCTGACAACCGCATCTTCAAGCAGCGCAACGTCGACATCGGCATCGTCAGCCGCGACGACGCGATCGCCTGGGGTTTTTCGGGGCCGATGATCCGCGCCGCCGGCGTGCCGTGGGATATCCGCCGCTCGCAGCCCTACGACGTCTACGACCGGATGGAGTTCGACGTCCCCGTCGGCACGCGCGGCGATTGCTACGATCGCTTCATGGTGCGCGTCGAGGAGGTGCGGCAGTCCGCGCGGATCATCAAGCAGTGCCTCCAGCAGATGCCCGAAGGCCCGGTGCTGACGACCGATCGCAAGGTAGCCCCGCCACGCCGCGGCGAGATGAAGCGCTCGATGGAGGCGCTGATCCATCACTTCAAGCTCTACACCGAGGGCTTCCACGTCCCCGCGGGCGAAGTCTATGTCGCGACGGAGAGCCCCAAGGGCGAGTTCGGCGTCTACATCGTCGCCGACGGCACCAACAAGCCGTACCGCGTAAAAGTGCGGCCGACGGCGTTCAGCCATCTGCAGGCGATGGACTTCATGATGAAGGGCCACATGCTCGCCGACACCACGGCCATCCTCTCCGCAATCGACATCGTGTTCGGGGAGTGCGACCGGTGAGCGAGAACATCAGCAACGAGCTGCTCTACGGCGTGCTGCAGAAGATGCAGGGCCAGCTTTCGGGAATTTCTTTAAAACTCGGCGATATAGAAGGGCGCTTGGCTTCGTTGGAAGAGACTACCGCAAGCATGTCGGCCCGGATCGCGTCGGTGGAGGTGACCGTTTCGAGCACGCACAAGCGGAGCGACAGAATCGAGCATCGCCTTGATCGGATCGAGACGAGGCTTGGCCTCAGCGAGGCGCACTGATGGCTGACGCAGTCCACATTCCAGACGAGGCCGAGACCCGCGCGCGCTGGGGCGGTTTCGCCTGGACGCCGGAGAATGCCGAGCAGGCCAAGGTCGTGCTGTCGCGCTACCCCAAGGGGCGCGAGCAGTCGGCGGTGATGCCGCTGCTCGATCTGGCGCAGCGCCAAGTCGGCGTCGACACGCAGACGCAAGGCTGGCTGCCCGTGCCGGTGATCGAGTTCGTCGCCCAGCAGGTCGGCGTACCCTACATGCGTGTCTACGAGGTCGTGACCTTCTACACGATGTACAATATGGCGCCGGTCGGCCGCTTCCACGTCCAGGTCTGCGGCACGACGCCGTGCATGCTGCGCGGATCGGACGACGTGCTGGCAGCGTGCAAGAACAAGGGCCTGGTCAAGGGCAAGACGACGCCCGACGGGCTGTTCACGCTGACCGAGGTCGAGTGCCTCGGCGCCTGCGCCAACGCGCCGATGGTTCAGATCAACGACGACAATTTCGAGGACCTCACCTACGACAGCACGATCGCGATCCTCGAGGCACTGGCCGAGGGCCGTGCGCCCAAGCCGGGCCCGCAGATCGATCGCCAGGTCAGCGCGCCCGAGGGCGGACCGACGTCGCTGAAGGAAATGGTCTCCGAGAACCACGACTATCGGGATGGCTGGTGATGCTCGCTGACAAGGACCGCATCTTCACCAACGTCTACGGCTTCCAGGATTGGCGGCTGGCGGCGGCGCGCATGCGCGGCGACTGGGATGATACCAAGGCGCTGATGCTGCGTGGGCAGGATCCGATCATCGACGAGATGAAGGCGTCGGGTTTGCGCGGCCGCGGCGGCGCCGGCTTCCCGACGGGCACCAAGTGGAGCTTCATGCCCAAGGAGCCCAAGCCCGGCAAACCGAACTTCCTCGTCATCAATGCCGATGAATCCGAGCCGGGATCGTGCAAGGATCGCGAGATCATCCGGCATGATCCGCACAAGCTGATCGAGGGCGCGTTGATCGCGGGCTATGCGATGCGCGCGCGCGCCGCCTATATCTACATCCGCGGCGAATATATCCGCGAGGCCGAGACGCTGTTCGCCGCCGTCGCCGAGGCGTATGACGCGGGCCTGATCGGCCGCAATGCATGCGGATCGGGCTATGATTTCGACGTGTTCGTTCACCGCGGCGCCGGTGCCTACATCTGCGGCGAAGAGACCGCGATGCTTGAGAGCCTCGAGGGCAAGAAGGGCCAGCCGCGGCTGAAACCCCCGTTTCCCGCGGGCGCCGGCCTCTATGGCTGCCCGACCACCGTCAACAATGTCGAGAGCATCGCGGTCGCGCCGACGATCCTGCGGCGCGGCGCGGCCTGGTTCGCGAGCTTCGGAGCGGAGAACAACCGCGGCACGAAACTCTTCCAGATCAGCGGCCACGTGAACAAGCCGTGCGTGGTCGAGGAGGCGATGAGCATCCCCTTCCGCCAGCTGATCGACGAGCATTGCGGCGGCATCCGCGGCGGCTGGGACAATCTGCTCGCGGTGATCCCGGGCGGATCGTCGGTGCCGCTGGTGCCCGCCAAGGACATCATGGACGCGCCGATGGATTTCGATGGCCTCAAGGCGGTCGGCTCGGGGCTCGGCACCGCGGCGGTGATCGTGATGGACAAGTCGACCGACATCGTCCGCGCAATCAGCCGCATCTCGTACTTCTACAAGCACGAGTCCTGCGGCCAGTGCACGCCGTGCCGCGAGGGCACCGGCTGGATGTGGCGCGTGATGGAGCGGCTGCGCGAGGGCCATGCCGATGTCGAGGAGATCGACATGCTGCAGGAGGTGACCAAGCAGGTCGAGGGCCACACGATCTGCGCGCTGGGCGATGCCGCGGCATGGCCGATCCAGGGCCTGATCCGCCACTTCCGCCCCGAGATCGAACGCCGCATAGCGGCGCGCAAGGGCGACGAGGCACCGCTCGCGGTGGCGGCGGAATGACCGACGAACGTGCAGACCTGATGCTCGAGATCCTGAAAAGGATCCAGACCGACCTGGATCTCGTCAAGCGGGAGCAGAAGTCGCAAGGGACGCGCTTGCTGGCGATGGAAGACCATCAACGCGGCATCATAACCTCGTTGCATGGCGTCGTGACGTCGATCCACGGCGTGGAAGTCGACATCGCCCACCTCAAGGATCGTGTCGACCGCATCGAGCGGCGCCTCGGCCTCACTGATACGGAACACTGAGATGCCCAAGCTCAAGGTCGATGGGATCGATGTCGAGGTGCCTGCCGGCGCCACCGTGCTCCAGGCGTGCGAAGCCGCGGGCAAGGAGATTCCGCGCTTCTGTTATCACGAGCGGCTGAGCATCGCCGGCAATTGCCGGATGTGCCTTGTCGAGGTGAAGCCCGGGCCGCCCAAGCCGCAGGCGAGCTGCGCGCTGCCCGCCGCCGACGGCCAGGAGGTCCGCACCGATAGCGCGATGACCAAGAAGGCGCGCGAGGGGGTGATGGAGTTCCTGCTCATCAATCACCCGCTCGATTGCCCGATCTGCGACCAGGGCGGCGAGTGCGACCTGCAGGACCAGTCGATGGCCTATGGCAAGGGCCACAGCCGCTACGACGAGAACAAGCGCGCGGTTACCGAGAAATACATGGGCCCGATCGTCAAGACGATCATGACCCGCTGCATCCAGTGCACGCGCTGCGTCCGCTTCGCGCAGGAAGTCGCCGGCGTCGAGGAGATCGGCGCGATCTATCGCGGCGAGAACATGCAAATCACGACCTATCTCGAACATGCCGCGACCAGCGAGCTGTCGGGCAATGTCGTCGATCTCTGCCCGGTCGGCGCGCTGACCTCGAAGCCGTACGCGTTCGAGGCGCGGCCCTGGGAGCTGAAAAAGACCCCCGGCATCGACGTGATGGATGCGGTCGGCACCAACGTCCGGCTCGACAGCCGCGGCCGGCAGGTGCTGCGCTCGCTTCCGCGGATCAACGAGGACGTCAACGAGGAGTGGGCGTCAGACAAGACGCGCCACGCGGTCGACGGCTTGGTCCGCAACCGCATCGACAAGCCCTATGTGCGCGTCGACGGCAAGTTGCAGTCCGCAACCTGGGACGAGGCGTTCAAGGCGATCGCCAAGGCCGCTGACGACCTGACCGGTAACGCGATCGGCGGTCTCGCCGGCGATCTCGCCGAGGTCGAGAGCGTCTATGCGCTGAAGGCGCTGCTAGGCGCTTATGGTTCGAGCCTGCACGAGGCGCGCGTCGACGGCGCGCTGTACGACGTGTCGCAGCCGGCCTCTTGGCGATTCAATCCGACGATCGTCGGCGTCGAGCATGCCAAGGCGATCCTGCTCGTCGGCAGCAACCCGCGCTGGGAAGCACCGCTGGTCAACACGCGCATCCGCAAGGCGGTCATGAAAGGCGCCAAGGTCTTCGCGATCGGGCCACAGGTCGATCTGACCTACCCCGTCGAGTGGCTGGGCGAAGACATATCCGCACTCGGCGATCTGCCCGAGGCGCTGACGGGGGCAACCGACGCGATCGTCATCGCCGGCATGGGTGCCTGCACGATCGAGGGCGGCTACGGCGCTGCGCGCCAGACCGCCGCGGCGCTCGGCGCTGGCTTCGGGCTTCTTCATAGCGCAGCCGGCCGTGTCGGCGCACTCGAACTAGGCTTCGTCACCGAAGGCGGCCTTGCCGCCGTCGCGGCGGCGGCACCCAAATTGCTGTTCCTGCTCGGCGTCGACGAGACCGATCTTTCGCCCTTCGACGGTGCGTTCAAGGTCTACATCGGCACGCACGGCGATGCTGGTGCGCGTGCTGCGGACGTCATCCTGCCGGGCTCGGCCTATACCGAGAAACCAGGCACTTGGGTCAACCTCGAAGGTCGCGTCCAGCGCGCCGAGCGCGCGGTATTCCCGGTCGGCGACGCCCGCGAGGATTGGACGATCCTGCGCGCGCTCTCCGCGGTGCTTGGCAAGACGCTGCCGTTCGACAATCTCGGTGAACTGCGCGCCAGGATCGCCGGCGAGTATCCGACGCTGGCGAACGAGGGCATCGTGCTGTCGGGCGCGCTCGACGTCGCGCCGCGCGGCGGCGACGTGTCGGGGGCGATCGTCTACCCGATCGCAGACTTCTACCTCACCAACCCGATCGCGCGCTCGTCGCCGACGATGCAGCGCTGCTCGGCCGAACTGGTCCGCGGCGAGACCTTCGCGGAGGCCGCGGAATGATATCCTGGTTCACCGCCCTCCCGTATGGCTGGGCCTATTTCATCGCGTCGATCCTCGACATCCTCGTGATCGCGCTGCCGGTCATGCTGGCGGTGGCGATGATCATCTATGTCGATCGCAAGATTTGGGCGGCGATGGCGCTGCGCCGTGGCCCCAACGTGGTCGGCCCCTTCGGCCTGCTGCAGTCGTTCGCGGACGGCCTGAAAGTCTTTTTGCAAGAGACGATCATCCCGACGGCGGCCAATCGCACGCTGTTCCTGATCGCGCCGGTAATCACCTTCACGGTCGCGCTGATCGCCTGGGCGGTGATCCCGTTCAGCTCCTTCTCGGTGCTCGCCAACATCAATGTCGGGCTGCTCTATATCCTCGCGGCATCGTCGCTGGGCGTGTACGGCGTGATTCTGGCAGGCTGGGCGTCCAACTCCAAATACCCCTTCTACTCCGCGATCCGCGCCGCCGCGCAGATGGTGAGCTACGAGGTCGCGATCGGCTTCGTGCTGATCTCGGTGGTGTTGTGGGCGGGCAGCTTCAACATGCAGACGATCGTGCTCGCGCAGAAGGGCGAGGTGCTCGGCATCTTCAACGCCAACGGCCTCAACCCGCTGCTCTTCCCGATGTCGGTGGTGTTCCTGATCTCGTCGATGGCGGAGACCAGCCGCACGCCGTTTGATCTGACCGAGGCGGAGAGCGAGCTCGTCGCCGGCTACCAGACCGAATATTCGTCGATGAGCTTCGCGCTCTACTGGCTCGGCGAATATGCCAACGTCATCCTGATGTGCGCGCTCAATGCGACCTTGTTCTGGGGTGGCTGGCTGCCGCCGCTCGACCTGCCGTTCCTCTATCACATCCCGGGCACCGCGATCGGCCTCGGGCTGTTTTGGATGTTCTTCAAGATGGCAGTGTTCTTCTTCATCTTCTCGTGGGTGAAGGCGACCTTGCCGCGCTATCGCTACGATCAGCTGATGCGTCTCGGCTGGAAGATCTTCCTGCCGCTGTCGCTGCTGTTCGTCTTCCTCGTCTCGGGCTGGCTGATGCTCACCCGTTTCCACCCGATCGGAGCCTGACGCATGAGTCTGGCCTATTACATCAAGTCGTTCACGCTGTGGGAGCTGCTCAAGGGTCATGCGCTGACCCTGCAGTATTTCTTCCGCAAGAAGGCGACGATCAACTACCCGTTCGAGAAGAACCCGCTGTCGCCCCGCTTCCGCGGCGAACATGCGCTGCGTCGGTATCCCAACGGTGAGGAGCGGTGCATCGCGTGCAAGCTGTGCGAGGCGATATGCCCCGCGCAGGCGATCACGATCGAGGCCGAGCCGCGCGACGACGGCAGCCGTCGCACGACGCGCTACGACATCGACATGACCAAGTGCATCTTCTGTGGCTTTTGCCAGGAAGCCTGTCCGGTCGATGCGATCGTCGAGGGCCCGAACTTCGAATATGCGACCGAGACGCGCGAAGAACTCATCTACGACAAGGGCAAGCTGCTCGATAACGGCGATCGTTGGGAGGGCGCCATCGCGGCCAGCCTTGCCGCCGACGCACCCTACCGTTAATCGCTCACCCGACTCCTGAAGGGGCTGACCCAGCACCGTGATCCAGACAATCGCCTTCTATCTGTTCGCCATCATGGTGGTCCTGTCCGCAGGGCTCGTGATCACGGCGCGCAACCCGGTGCATTCGGTGCTCTGGCTGATTCTCGCCTTCTTCAACGCGGCGGGGCTGATGCTGCTCGTCGGCGCCGAGTTCATCGCGATGCTGCTCGTGATCGTCTATGTCGGCGCGGTCGCCGTGTTGTTCCTGTTCGTCGTGATGATGCTCGACATCGACTTTTCGGAGCTGCGCGGCGGCTTCGTCCGCTACCTGCCCTTCGGTGTCGCCGTGGCGCTGGTGCTGCTCTGCGAGATCGTCATCGCGGGCGGCGCGTGGGAAGCGGGCCCGGTCGAGCTTGCCGGCCGTACCGCGCTCGCGCCTGATCCGGCGGCGGTGCCCAATATCCAGGCGCTCGGCATCCTGCTCTACACGCGTTACCTGTTCGTGTTCGAGGGTGCGGGTCTCGTGCTGCTCGTCGCGATGATCGGCGCGATCGTGCTGACCCATCGTGCGCGCGGCGGCGTCCGTCAGCAGAGTGTCCGCCGCCAGAACATGCGGCGCCCGCAGGATGCGACGCGCAACACCAACCCGCCCGTCGGCCAGGGAGTCGAGCTATGATCGGCTTGCAACATTATCTGACGGTTTCGGCGATCCTGTTCGTGATGGGGGTGCTCGGCATCTTCATCAACCGCAAGAACGTGATCATCATCCTGATGTCGATCGAGCTGATCCTGCTCGGGGTGAACCTCAATCTCGTCGCCTTCTCGGCCTATCTGCACGATCTCGTTGGGCAGATCTTCGCGATGTTCGTGCTGACTGTAGCGGCGGGCGAGGCTGCGATCGGTCTTGCGATCCTCGTCATCTATTTCCGTGGCCGCGGTACGATCGCGGTCGACGACGCCAATCGGATGAAGGGGTGATGGTGGTCCAGTCGGTCAATTCCCCCTCTCCCCATCGGGGAGAGGGTCGGGGTGAGGGGGAGCGACGCGCAAGCGGCGCGTCCGCCGCCACTGTCGCCCACCCTCACCCAACCCTCTCCCTAAAGGGAGAGGGCTTTAGGTCAGCCGCATGATCCAGCTCCTCGTCTTCCTGCCGCTGCTCGCGGCCGCGATCGCCGGTATCGGCAACCGCTTCATCGGCAACACCGCCGCCAAGCTGGTCACCACGATCGGGCTGTTCGCGTCGTGCGCGCTCGCCTGGCCGATCTTCTTCGGCTTCCTCACCGGGCACAGCCACGCCGAAGTGGTGCCGGTGCTGCACTTCATCCATTCGGGCGCGCTCAACGTCGATTGGTCGTTGCGCGTCGACAGCCTGACCGCGGTGATGCTTGTCGTCGTCACCAGCGTCTCGGCGCTCGTCCACCTGTATAGCTGGGGCTATATGGCGGAGGACGACAGCCAGCCGCGCTTCTTCGCCTATCTCTCGCTGTTCACCTTCATGATGCTCATGCTGGTGACCGCGGACAGCCTGATCCAGATGTTCTTCGGCTGGGAAGGCGTCGGCCTGGCTTCGTACCTGCTGATCGGCTTCTGGTACTACAAGCCGTCCGCCAACAAGGCCGCAATCAAGGCGTTCGTTGTCAACCGCGTCGGCGACTTCGGCTTCTCGCTCGGTATCTTCGGCACCTTCCTGGTGTTCGGCACCGTCTCGATCCCGGCGATCCTCGCCGCCGCGCCGCATATGGCCGGCTCGACGATCGGCTTCCTGGGCTACCGCCTCGACACGATGACCGTGCTCTGCCTGCTGCTGTTCGTCGGCGCGATGGGCAAGTCGGCGCAGATCGGGCTGCACACCTGGCTGCCCGACGCGATGGAAGGCCCGACACCCGTGTCGGCGCTGATCCACGCCGCGACGATGGTGACCGCGGGCGTGTTCATGGTCTGCCGCCTGTCGCCGATGTTCGTGACCAGCCCGGTCGCGATGCACGTCGTCACCGTGATCGGCGCCGTCACCTGCTTCTTCGCCGCGACCGTCGGCACGACGCAGACCGACATCAAGCGCGTGATCGCCTATTCGACCTGCTCGCAGCTCGGCTACATGTTCTTCGCAGCGGGTGTCGGCGCGTTCGGCGCGGCGATGTTCCACCTGTTCACGCATGCCTTCTTCAAGGCGCTGCTGTTCCTGTCCGCAGGCTCGGTGATTAACGCGATGCACCACGAGCAGGACATGCGTTTCTACGGCGGCCTGCGGAAGAAGATCCCGGTCACCTTCTGGGCGATGGTCGCGGGTACGCTCGCGATTACCGGCGTGGGCTGGGCCGGCGTGTTCGGCTTCGCGGGCTTCTACTCGAAGGACGCGATCATCGAGTCGGCTTACGCCAGCGGCACGCAGCTGGGCGGCTTCGCCTGGTTCATGGGTGTGTTCGCAGCGTTGCTGACCAGCTTCTATTCGTGGCGCCTCATCTTCCTGACGTTCTTCGGCAAGCCGCGCTGGGCCGCCTCCGAGCATATCCAGCACACGATGCACGATGCTCATGGCCACAACGCGCACGATCATGCCGAGCATGACGCGCACGACGACGACGCGCACGCCGCCGCCAAGGAAGATGCCGGCCACCAGCCGCATAGCGACGACCGCGGCTTCACAGAGGTCGAGCACGGCACGCTCGGCTACGAGCCGCATGAAAATCCGTGGATGATGACGGTGCCGCTGGTGCTGCTCAGCGTCGGCGCGGTGTTCGCGGGCTATTTCTTCGCCCCGACCTTCCTGCTCGGCGATTACTGGCAGGGCGCGATCGCCTATTCGGCTGAGCTGCACGAGGCGACCGAGAAGCTGCCCTTCCTCGTCTCGCTGGCGCCGACGATCGTGATGCTGATCGGCCTGTTCGTCGCCTGGTGGGCCTATCTGCGCGACACCTCGATCCCCGGTCGCTTCACTGCGACCTTCGGCGGGCTCTATCGGTTCGTGCTGCACAAATGGTATTTCGACGAGCTGTACGACTTCCTGTTCGTGCGCCCGGCGTTCGCGATCGGCCGCTTCCTGTGGGTACGCGGCGATCAGGGCACGATCGACCGTTTCGGGCCGGACGGCATCGCCAAGCTGGTCGTGTTCGGCAACTGGCTCACCGCGCGCGTGCAGTCGGGCTATGTCTACACCTATGCGCTGGTGATGCTGCTCGGCCTTGTCGGTGTCGCGACCTGGGTGGTGGCACGATGAATGGTGTCAAGTTCGTCATCCCGGCGCAGGCCGGGATCTCGTGCGGCACGCGCCGCGCTTCCTTCCATGAGATTCCGGCCTTCGCCGGAATGACGGTGCTTTGATGAGCGGCTTCCCCATTCTTTCCATCATGCTCGCGGTGCCGTTCGTCGGCGGCCTCTGGTGCTTGTTCGCGCCGGGCAGCGACGAGGGCCGTGCGCAGGGCGCGCGCGTCACCGCGCTCGCCGCCTCGCTGATCAATTTCGCCCTCGGTGTCGTGCTGTGGAGCGGCTACCAGACCGGCGGGCCGCGCTGGCAGTTCACCGAGAAGGCCGATCTGTTCGGCCGCTTCTCCTGGGCGCTGGGCATCGACGGCATCGCGATGCTGCTGATCGTGCTGACCGTCTTCCTCGTGCCGCTGTGCATCCTCGCCTCGTGGAAGGCGATATCGAAGCGCGTGCCCGAATATATGGCGGTGTTCCTGCTCACCGAGCTGCTGATGCTCGGCGTGTTCATGGCGCAGGATCTGTTCCTGTTCTACATCATGTTCGAGGGCAGCCTCATCCCGATGTACCTGATCATCGGCATCTGGGGCGGCGCGCGGCGGATCTACGCGAGCTACAAGTTCTTCCTCTACACGCTGCTCGGCTCGCTGCTGATGCTGATCGCGATGCTGATGATGGCGCACACCGCGGGCACCACCAGCATCCCCGCGCTGATGGCGTACAACTTCCCCGTGGGAATGCAGGATTGGCTGTTCCTCGCCTTCTTCGCATCCTTCGCCGTGAAGATGCCGATGTGGCCCGTCCACACCTGGCTCCCCGATGCTCACGTCGAGGCGCCGACCGCGGGCTCGGTGATTCTTGCCGGCGTGATGCTCAAGCTCGCTGGCTACGGCTTCCTGCGCTTCTCGCTGCCGATGTTCCCACAGGCATCCGCGCACTACATGTGGCTGATCTTCGCGCTGTCGATGATCGCGACCGTCTACACCAGCCTCGTCGCGCTGGTGCAGAAGGACATGAAGAAGCTGATCGCCTATTCGTCCGTCGCACACATGGCGCTCGTCACCTTCGGGCTGTTCGCGTTCAACGAGCAGGGCATCGAGGGCGGCATGATGGTGATGCTCGGCCACGGCTTGGTGTCGTCTGCGCTCTTCCTCTGCGTCGGCGTGGTCTATGACCGGCTGCACACGCGCGAGATCGATCGCTACGGCGGCATCGCCAACAACATGCCGGCCTACGCCACCTTCTTCCTGTTCTTCACGATGGCGTCGGTCGGCCTTCCGGGCTTGAGCAACTTCCCCGGCGAGTTCCTGTCGATGATGGGCACCTACGAACAGTCGTCATGGGCGGCGTTCATCGCGGTGACCGGGATCATCACGGGTGCGGCCTACATGCTGTATCTCTATCGGCGCATCGCGTTCGGGCCGCAGAAGAATGCGGATGCCGCAGCGATGCCCGATCTGGAGGCGCGCGAATGGCTGATCCTCGCGCCGCTGGCTGCCGCGACGCTGTGGATGGGTGTCTATCCCGAAAGCTTCATCGCGCCGATGCGCCAGGACGTCGCGGCGATCCTCCAGCGCGTTCGGCCGACCGCGCCCGCGAGCGACGCCGCGCTGACTGCGCCCCACGCCAAGCCGGCCCTTGCCGCCGCCGGAGAGCGCTGAGACCATGGACTATTACGCTTCCTTCGCGCTCTCGCTTCCCGAGATCATCCTGTCGTTCGGCGCGATCGCGCTGATGCTCGCCGCCGCCTGGGCGGGTGACAAGGCCTCGAAGGCGATCAGCTGGATCGCCGTCGCGCTACTCGCGGTCTCCGCCGCGTCGCTGCTCGGGCCGGCGGGCTCGGGTGGAGTGGGCTACGACGGGCTCTACGTCGCCGATCCGTTCGCGGCCTTCTCCAAGCTGCTGATCTATATCGGCGCCGCGGTCGCGATCATCATCGCGCCGGGCTTCTTCGATCGCGAAGGCGAGATGCGCGCCGAATTCCCCGTGCTGATCCTGCTCTCGGCGGTCGGCATGGGCATGATGGTCTCGGCCATCGACCTGCTCAGCCTCTATGTCGGCCTAGAGCTGCAGAGCCTCGCCGCCTATGTGCTCGCAAGCTTCCTGCGCCGCGACGGCCGCTCGGCCGAGGCGGGCCTCAAATATTTCGTGCTGGGCGCGCTGGCGTCGGGCATCCTGCTCTACGGCATTTCGCTGCTCTACGGCTTCTCGGGCGGCACCAGCTTCCACGGCATTGCTGTCGCGATGAAGGCGGGCGTCGGCACCGGGCTGCTGTTCGGGCTGGTGTTCGTGTTCGCGGGGCTCGCGTTCAAGATCGCCGCGGTGCCGTTCCACATGTGGACGCCCGATGTCTACGAAGGCTCGCCGACGCCGGTCACCGCCTTCTTCGCCTCGGCGCCCAAGGTCGCCGCAATGGGCCTGCTGGTCCGCGTCGCAATCGAGGCGATGGGCCCGGCCGGCGGCGAGTGGCGCCAGATCGTGGTCTTCTGCGCGCTGGCCTCGACGATCTTCGGCGCGGTCGCCGCGATCGGCCAGACCAACATCAAGCGACTGATGGCCTATTCGTCGATCAACAACATCGGTTTCGCACTGTTCGGTCTCGTCCCCGGCACCGCCTATGGCGCGTCGGGCGTGCTGACCTACATGACGGTCTATATCGCGATGACGCTTGGCTCGCTGCTCTGCATCCTCCAGATGCGCGATACCGAGGGCAATCCGGTCGAGACGATCGCCTCGCTGTCGGGCCTGTCGCGCTCGCGGCCGGGCCTCGCCGCGGCGTTCGCTGTGTTCATGTTCAGCCTGGCGGGCATTCCGCCGCTGTTCGGCTTCTGGCCCAAGTTCATGGTGTTCGATGCGCTGGTCGACGTCGGCATGTGGCCGCTGGCGATGATCGGTATCGCGACCTCGGTGATCGGCGCCTTCTATTATCTCAAGATCGTCAAGACGATCTACTTCGACGAGCCGGCGCCCGCCACGCTCGCGCCGATGCGCTCGACCGTTGAGGGCGTGCTGATCACGCTCGCCGCGCTGTTCGTGTCGCCTTTGGGCTATCTGGCGATCCCGGTGCTGGGGAAGGCGACGATGACCGCCGCCAACGCGCTTTTCTGATGCGGATAGCGTAGCGATCGCCGATTTCCGAACTGTCGCCGAGACCGCATCGACCAACGACGACGTCACCGCGCTCGCCCGCGCCGGTGCCGCCGAAGGCCTGTGGCTGCGCGCCGACCGCCAGACCGCTGGGCGGGGGCGCCAGGGGCGGGGCTGGGTGTCGCCCCCGGGCAATCTCTACGCGAGCACGCTGGTCAGGCTGACGGGTGGCGAGCCGCCTGCGCCGACGCTGGCGCTGGTCGCTGCGGTTGCGCTGCACGAAGCGGTGAGCGTTTTCTGTTCCCCCGCGCAGGCGGGGGCCCAGTCTCCAGCGCCGGACTGGGCCCCCGCCTACGCAGGGGAACATGGGATTTCCCGTTCCCCGGCGAACGCCGGGGCCCAGAGGACACAGGCGCGGCGCTCGGAGCCCTGGGCCCCGGCTTTCGCCGGGCAACCGCTGATCAAATGGCCCAACGACCTCTTGCTCGATGGCGCCAAGCTCTCCGGCATCCTGCTCGAGCGTAGTGGCGACGCAGTGATCATCGGCTTCGGCGTCAACCTCGCGCATCACCCCGAAGGCCTCGACCGTGCCGCGACCAGTCTCGCGGCGAAGACCGGCGCGGCGCCCGATCCCGACTCCTTCCTCGCGGTCCTCGCCGAAAGCCTCGCGCGCTGGGTCGGTCGCTGGCGGACCGAGGGGTTCGCGACGATCCGCAGCGCCTGGGTTACCCGCGCGCACCCGATCGGCACGGCGCTCGCCGTGCGTATCCCGTCACCCAACCCCACCCCGTTCGTCCTGAGCGAAGTCGAAGGACATGCTCCGAGCGCCGAGCCTGCAATACGCACTTCGACTGCGCTCAGCGCGAACGGGGTGGGGGCGGGACAGGATGATCGAACGGATGGCCTGTTCGACGGCCTAGACGCGTCCGGCGCGCTCAGGCTGCGCTTGGCGGATGGGTCGGTGCGTGTCATTCACGCCGCCGACGTCTTCATGATCCAGGACTGAGCGGATGCTGCTCGCGATCGATGCCGGCAATACCAATATCGTGTTCGCACTCGTCGTGCAGCGCGAGGACGGGCCCGCGATCCGCACGCGCTGGCGGATCGCGACCGATCCGCGCCGCACCGCCGACGAATATGCCGTGTGGCTGCACCAGTTGCTCGCGATGGAGGGGATCGCGCGCGATGCGGTCGACGCCGTCGTCGTGTCGACCGTCGTGCCGCGCGCGCTGCACAATCTCGAGGTGCTCGCGACCAAATATTTCGGCGTGCAGCCGCTGATCGCGGGCAAGCCACCGCTCGACTGGGGCATCCAGCTCGACGTCCCCGAACCGCACACCGTCGGCGCCGACCGCGTCGTCAACTCGATCGCCGCGCATGCCCGCCATCCCGGCGACCTGATCGTGATCGACTTCGGCACCGCCACGACCTTCGATGTCGTTGACTATTCGGGCGCGTACAAAGGTGGTATCATCGCGCCAGGCATCAACCTGTCGCTCGACGCGCTGGTCGCGGCTGCCGCCAAACTTCCCCGCATCGCGATCGCTGCGCCCCAAAGCGCGAGCGTGATCGGGCGCACCACCGAGGACCAGATGCTGATCGGCATCTACTGGGGCTATATCGCCATGATCGAAGGGCTGGTTTCGCGGATGCGCGCGGAAATCGGCCGGCCGGTCAAGGTGATCAGCACCGGGGGTCTGGCAACATTATTCGACGAGCATAGTTCGGTTTTCGACGCGATCGAACCCGATCTCACCATCACGGGCCTGGCGCTGATGCATCGCCGCCTGGCCTAACCCCAAGGACAGTAATTTGACCACACCCGGAGACGAACTCCTATTCCTCGCCCTAGGTGGCTCGGGCGAGATCGGCATGAACGTCAATCTCTACGGCTGCCAGGGCAAGTGGCTGATGGCCGATCTCGGCCTCAGCTTCGCCGACCCTGCCTATCCCGGCATCGACATCGTGCTGCCCGATCTCTCGTTCATCGAGAAGCGGCGCAAGGATCTGCTCGGCATTATCATCACGCACGGGCACGAGGATCATATCGGCGCGATCCCCTATCTGGCGCTTGAGCTCGGCGTGCCGATCTACGCCACCGTGTTCACCGCCGGGCTGATCCGCGAGAAGCTCGAAGAGGAAGGGCTCGGCAACCGCGTCCCGCTCAAGATCGTCAAGATTGGCGAGCCGATCAAGCTCGGGCCGTTCTCGGTCGAATGGGTGCCGATGTCGCACTCGATCCCCGAGATGAACTCGCTGCTGATCGGATCGCCCTATGGCAATGTCTTCCACACCGGCGACTGGAAGCTCGACAATGATCCGGTGATCGGCCAGCCCGCATCGGCCGAGCAGCTCAAGGCGATCGGCAAGAAGGGCGTGCTCGCGCTGATGGGCGACAGCACCAACATCTTCAATAACGAAGCGTCCGGTTCCGAGTCGAGCGTGCGCGCCGATCTGGAAAAATTCGTGGCGGCAGCCGACAAGCGGGTGCTGGTCACCACCTTCGCGTCCAACGCCGCGCGGCTGCAGACGCTGGGGCAGGTCGCGGTGGCGACGGGGCGGCAGGTCTGCGTCGCGGGGCGCTCGCTCGATCGGATCACCAAGATCGCCAAGGCGGCGGGCTATCTGCTCGATTTCCCGCCGACGATCGACTTCGACGCCGCGATGCGCGTGCCGCCCAAGGAGCTGATGATCATCGCGACCGGCGGCCAGGGCGAGGCACGCGCCGCGCTCGCACGGATCGCGCACGACAGCCACAAGCTCAAGCTTTCCGAGGGCGACACGGTGATGTTCTCGTCCAAGCAGATCCCCGGCAACGAGGAGCAGATCGGCGTCGTCCAGAACGCGCTCGCCGGCCGCAACATCCGCATGGTCACCGAGCGGCAGGCCAACATCCACGTCTCGGGTCATCCGGGTCGCCCCGAGATCGAGACGCTGTACGGCTGGCTCAAGCCCGAGATCGTCGTGCCGGTGCATGGCGAGCGCCGCCATCTGGCCGAGCATGCGCGCTTCGCGATCTCGACCGGCGTGCCGCGCGCGATCGTCCAGTCGAACGGCGACGTGATCCGGCTCGCACCCGACGGCCCCAAGGTGGTCGGGCGTGAGCGCGCCGGGCGACTGGTGCTGGACGGCGACGTGATCCTCTCCGCCAACGGCCCAACGATCAACGATCGCCGCAAGCTGGCGGCGAACGGCATCGTCACGGTCGCCATCGCGGTCGACAAGGGAGGCCATGCCAAGGGCCGTCCGCAGATCGGTATCCAGGGGCTTCCCGTGGAGGAAGACCGCGAGGACTTCATCGAGGAAGCAGCGGAAGCCGCGCTTGATGCGCTCGAAGGCGGTTCGAAGGACCAGAAGAAGCTCACGGAGGCGATCCGCCTCGTGGTGCGTCGCAAGGCGTCGGACTGGACGGGCAAGAAGCCCGTCGTCGACGTGATGCTGATCCGGGTTTAATTGAGGTCGTGCTCCCGCGTAGGCGAGAGTCGAGATGAAGCAGGCGCGACGCTTGCGGCTCTGGGCTCCTGCTTTCGCAGGAGCACGGCGGCGTAGCGATTTACTCTAGGGCATATCCGTCATGCGCTGGTTCTCGATCATCGCGATCTATTTCCTGTTCTGGTTCCTGTCGTTGTTCGTCGTGCTGCCGTTCAGCGCACGGACCGCGGAGGAAGCGGGCGAGAAGCCGATGCCCGGGCATACGGAGAGCGCGCCCTATGCGTTCCGGCCCTGGCTCGTGGTGTGGCGCACGACGGCGGTCGCGACGATCCTGATGGTAGCGTTCTATGCGATCTACCGCACCGGCTATATCGACATCAACATCCCGGGCGATGCGGTGAACCGGATACCGTAGGGTCGACGGACATTACAGCGCTCCGCTTGACCTAAACGCGACGTGCTCCTGCGAAGGCAGGAGCCCAGGGGTTGCACGCGCTGCGCTGACTTCACCTGGACTCCCGCATACGCGGGAGCACGGCGCCCCTTACGCCCGCAGCCGCTCAATCGCCTGTGCCAGTGCGACGTACAGCTTGCCCATGTCCGACGACAGCAGGATCACCGCCAGAGTCGATCCGTCGCGGGTCGAGAGGATCGGGCGGAGCAGCGCCTCAAAATCGTGGATGTAGCGGTTCACCTGCTCGCGGAACTCGGTCTCTTCCTCGTAGTGCCGCGTGATCTCGCGCGCCTCTCCGCCTTCGATCAGCCGCACCGCGCGCCGCGTGAACACGCCACGGTCGCCGCGCAGATAGGCGGACCAAGCGCTGTCGCTCGCCTCGTTGGAGAGCAGCTTGGTGACGTCGATCGAGGTCGAGTTGAGCGAATCGATCAGCAGCGCGACACGGCGCGAGAAATTGTCGCGATCGAACTGCTCGACCTCGGCCTTGCCGTCGGCGATCTCGGTATCGACCGAGGCGCTGGTGTCGGCGATCCGCCCGAGCAGCTCCTCGAGCCGATCGCCCGCCGAGCGCGCCGATTCGACCGCCGCCTCGGATACCGCGGCGACGCGCGCGATCGAGCCCTCGACCTGGTCGGCCACCGCCTTTTCGAGCGCGTCGCGCCCGGCATTGCCCAGCGCCTCGGCTGATCGCGGGATGATCGCGCCGAGTGCCTCGCGCGCGCGTTCGGCGGCCTGCGTCGCAGTCTCGCGGACGCGGATCAGCGCCTCGACGAGCTTGGGCGAAGTGCTGTCGGCGAGTTGCGCCGCCTGGCCGTCGACCTGCGTGATCGCGTCGCCCAGCGACACGGTGCCGTCGCGTGCTGCCGCTAGCCGCGTATCGATCGCGTCGGCGAGCCCGTCGATCGCGACGCGGCGCTCGGCCAGCGCGACGCGTGCGGCGTCCAGCGCTTCGGACGCAGCGCGCGCAGCGACGTTGAGGCGTTCGGCTTCGGGGCCGGTGGCGTCGATCAGCTCCCGGCTGCGATGCGCATGGCTCTCGAGCTCGGACAGCGCCGCGGGCAGCGTCTGTCGCAGATCGATCAGGCAGGCCCCGATCGCGTTACGCAGCGTCTCGGCGCGGTTGATGAAGGTCGTCGCCGCGGTGCCGCCGTCGTTGAGCGACGCCATCACGCGCTCGACATGCCCGCCGAGATGGCCGAGCGCGTCGCCCAGCCGCTCGGTACGGGCTCGGCCGGTCTCGTCGAGTTCCGCGAAGCGCGCCTCGACGTTTGCCAGCCCGCGCTGGATACGTTCGATCATCGCGGCGCCGAGCCCGTCCTGCTTGGCGAGCGCGTCGGCGGCCTGCGTGGCGGCACCCTCTGCGGCGGTCTGCGCGCGGTCGATCATCGCGCTGATCGCCTCGCCCTGCGCAATGATGCCCTGCCGCGTCCGCTCGACTGCCACCGTGGCGCGTTCGAGCACGCCGTCGACCGAGGTCGTCATCCGTGCCGAGGCGTCCTCGATACCGCGTGCCGCGATGTCGCTGGCACCGGTGATGTGCGAGAGTTGCGCGGACAGCCGGTTGGCCGCGCCCGAGGCGCCGTCTTCGGCATCGCGTGCGCGGGCGACGAGCCCGGCGAGCGCGGCGTCTAGCGCTGCGGCCTGCTCGTGCGCGCCGATCCCGGCGGAGCGGATCTGCTCGGCGAGCGCGTTGGTCTGCTGTTCGGCGCGCGGCAGGTCGGCGAGCACGACGCCCATGTCGACGCGTGCGGTGCCCGCGGCGGTGTCGAGCGCCTTTGACTGGCGGCCGAGTTCGGCGATCTCCTGCGCGATGTCGCTGGTCGCCTCGCGCAGCTTGGCGGAGGTCTGGTCGGCGAGCAGCAGTAACCGGTCGGCCTGTTCGGAGACCGCGACGCGGTCCTCGGCCAGTCGGCGCGAGGCGAGCCCGAGCACGGCGTCGAGCGCCAGCGACTCCATCCGCACCGCGCGCGCGACATCGGCGAAACGCTGCGCCTCGCGGCCGTTGTTGCGTTGCCAGAGGATCAGCAGCGCGACGACGAGCCCGAGCGGCCCGCAGGCGACGCTGACGCCGCGAATCGCGTCGATCGGCGACAGCCCACGCCCGAATCCGCTGATCGCAAGTGCGACCATCACCGCGATCCACGCAAAGGCGGCGAGCGCGAGCAGCCCTAGCACGATGCGCTCGCCGGTCGACGCCGGCGGCGCGGCGAGCGGTTCGTCGTCGAAATCGTCGGCCCCGGCAAAAGCCGGATCGGGCTCCCGTTCCGGTGTCGGATCGTTACGGTTCGAGTCGATGGCCGAAACCGGCGCATCCTCGTCGGTCGGTAGCGGTGATCCCGCCCAATAGGCCCCCCTGGTCATGCCACTGTCTTACACCCAAGCGATGCGAGGGGAATAGTCGCACCGGCGCGGCGCAGGCACGGCGTGGCGAAGGCGGCGGCGCGCGGCCGGGGTGGCGTCCGCTACCGCGCCGGGCTATCGCCAGGGATCATGCGCACGGGGAAGACAGCATCATGGCGCTCGCGGCGCTGATTTCGGCGATCCGCGACGCGGAGGACGGAAGCGGACTGGTCGGCACGCTACCCGTCGCGGGGCGAACGCTGATCGAACGGCAGGCGCGGCTGGCGGCGCAGGTGGGTGCCGAACGCGTCGTGCTGCTCGTCGAGCGTTTGCCCGCGGGGTTGACCGGCGCGATCGATCGCCTCCGCCGCGACGGGATCGCGATCGACGTGGCGCGCAGCGCGGGCGATGCCGCCGACCGCTTTCACCCCGACGAACGCGTGCTGGTGTTTGCCGATGGCGCGATGGCGGGCGCGGAGGCGATCGGCCGGCTGGTCGGCGGACAGACGCCTGCCCTGCTGACCCTGGGCGAGGCGGCACCGCCCGGCGCGTTCGAGCGGATCGATGCGGGCGCGCGCTGGGCGGGACTCGCGATCGTCTCGGGCGACATGCTGCGCAAGACGGTGGCGATGCTTGGCGACTGGGATCTGCATTCGACATTGCTGCGCCGCGCGGTCGGTGGATCGGCGCGGCGTATCGACGTCGCCGACGGCGCCGGTCTCGGCGAACCCTATGCCGCGATGCTGGTGCGGTCGCGCGGCGGTGCACGTGCCGCGACCGAGGCGGCGTTCGCGGTCGATCGCGAGGGCGAGGGCTGGCCGGCGCGGCTGATCTACGGCCCGCTCGCGCGGCTGCTGTGTGGCCTGATCCTCGATCGGCCGCTGGAGTCGCGTTGGCTGCGCTGGGCGGCGATCGGCGCGGCGGCGGTCGCGGTGCCGATGCTCGCCAAGGGGTGGCTCGCCGCCGCGCTGCTGCTGCTGATCGCCGGCGCCTTGCTCGATGCGACGGGGCGGCTGATGGCGGCGCTGCGGCTGTCGCCTGCATCGGTCGAGGATCGACTGGCGATCGCGCGCGCCGGCCTGATGGCGGCCGGGCTCTTCGCCTTCGCCTGGCACCGGATGCTGGGCGATCCGACGCCGCTGGTGCTCGGCGTCGCGACCGTCGCGGTGATGTTCGCCGAGGCGCGCGAGCGGTTGGCGTTGCGGCTGCTCGGCGCGGGTGCGCGACCGCCGGGATGGGTCGCCGACGTCGACGCGCTGGTGCTGCTGTTCGCGCCGTTCGCGCTGGCCCAGCAGACGCTGGCCGGCCTCGCCGCGCTCGGCCTCTATGCGGCGGCGTCGTTCGGCGCCGTCCAGCACCGCCTGCTCCGCATCGCGCGCATCCGGTCGTGAGCCAAACCGTGAGCGATCCGCGCCGAGCGGCATGATTAGGCGGCTGTTAACGACGCTCCGCTATCCCCGGCCCATGTCCGCGCCTCCCCCTGGATCGTTCGACCGCCCGGCATCCGCCGATGCGCTGCTTGTCGCCGCGCGGGACGCGACGACAATGTTCGATGATCGTGTCGAGAGCGCGGGGATCGCGCTGGCGAGGCCGCCGTCCTTCGCGATCGACGACGAGACGCGCGCACGCGCGGGATTGCTGATCGCCGCCGCGATCGCCTCGGCCGAGACCGCGTTGCGCGCCGCCGAAACCCTGCTGGACGTCGGCCTGCCGGGCGAGATCGGCGACCGGTTCATCCAGGCCGGGCTGCTCGCTTATTCGGGGCTCGCCCCTGCGGCGCTGCTCCGCGCCGAAGAGCACCGGCTTTCCGCCGCGCTCGTTCGCGTCGCGGGCGAGGTCGAGGGGCCGGACGCGCAGCGGCTCGATCCGATCGGGGGCGAGTTCGCGGCCGAGAGCTTCGCGGTCCGCGCGGCCGTGGCGGCGCGGACCGAGCGCACGGGCGATCCGTTGCTACCGCTGCACGATCTTGCCGCCGAAGACCGGCACACGCTGTTCTGGCAGGTCGCCGCCTGCCTCGCCGACCATGCGGTCGTCGGCGGCGTGCCTGAAGAGATGGTGCATCGCGCCGCCGCCGCCGCGGTCGCACGCGCATTGGCCGTGATCGACGATGCCGAAGGCGTCGCGCCTGCCGCGATGCGGCTCGCGCACCGGCTCGATGCCGCGCACCAGCTCGACGATCGGCTGCTGGCCGGAACGCTGGCGGACGGTCGTGTCGAAAGCCTTGCGGCGATGCTTGCGGTCCGTGTCGGCGTGCCGTTCGACGACGCCCGCGCGATGCTCACCGATCCCGCGCGTTTCGCGGTGCTGCTGCGCGCCTGCGACGTCGATCATGCGATTGCCGCGGCGATGATCTTGGCGCTCGCGCTCGCGCTCGATCGCGGCTTCGGCCCCGACCCCGTCGATACCGCCGCAACGCTCGTCGAGGGCTATGACGTCCTCGCGGTCGATCGCGCACGGGCCGACGTGCGGCGCGCGCGGCTCGATCGGAATTACCGCGACGCGCTTGCCCTGTTGGCCGGCCGCGCATGCTGACAGCCGACGACAGTCCCGTCCACGGTCGTGTCGATGCCGATGGCCGGCTGGTCATGGCCGATCCCGCGCTCGCCGATCTGCACGCGCGCGCCGGAGGCGAACGCGGCGGGCCGCTTGCGGTGCCGCAACTCGCGACGCTGGCGCGGCTTGCGCGACGGCTTGCGATCCCGGTGTCGCGCGCGGTGATCGCTGCCGACGGCGAGGAGGATCTCGATCTCTGGGTGCGCGCGCGGCCCGAGGGCGACGAAGTGGCGCTGGCCATCGCCGGCTGGAAGCACCGGCTCGCCGCGCCGCCGATCGAAACGGCGAGTGCGTCGCGCGACTATGATTTCATTCGGGCGGATGCCGATTGGACATGGGAAGCCGATGCGACGCTGCGGCTGATCGCGTTGTCGGCCGATGGCATCCGCGCGATCGCGCCCGATGGCGCCCGCCCGCCGCTGGGCGAGGCACTGACGCGTCTCTTCGTGCTCGAGGAAGGCGAGGATGGCGGGCCGCCATTGCTCGACGCACTCGCGCGACACGCCGGATTCGACGAACAGATCGTCACGGTGCGCGGCGCCGAGCGACGCTTTCGCCTCGCCGGCGTTCCGCTGCTCGATCCGCTGGGGCGGATGATGGGGTTTCGCGGCGGTGGGTTCGTGGTCGATTTTCCGGCCCGGGCGGCCGCCTTGCCGCCGGCGCAGAATGACGATTTGAGCAACGCCGACGCCAAGACCGCTTTTACGCAGCGGCTCGACAGCGCGCTGCGCACCCCGCTGAACCGCATCGTCGCCACGGCCGAACAGATCCGCGAACAGGACGAAGGTCCGCTGCGCAACGACTATAACGGCTATGCGGGCGATATCGCCAACGCCGGTCGCCATCTGCTCGGGCTGATCGACGACCTCGTCGATCTCGAGGCGGTCGAGCGCGAGAATCTCGCCGTCGAGGCCGAGGCGCTGGATCTCGCCGATCTCGCACGTCGCGCCTCCGGGCTGCTGGCGGTGCGCGCGCACGACAAGGATATGCGGATCGAGCAGCCCGACTTCGCCGAAGGCATGCCGGCGTGCGGCGATTTCCGGCGCGCGCTTCAGGTGCTGGTCAATCTGATCGGCAACGCGGTGCATTATGGGCCGGAGGGCTCGACCGTCCGCGTGTCGGTCGAGCGGCGGAACGGCGGCGTCGCGGCGGTGGTCGTCGCCGATCACGGCCGGGGCGTCGCGCCGGCCGATGCCGAGCGTGTCTTCGAGAAGTTCGAACGACTGGGCGCGCACGAGACGGGCTCCGGTCTGGGCCTCTACATCTCGCGGCGACTGGCGCGTGCGATGCGCGGCGATATCGTCATCGAAAGCGCCGCCGGCGAAGGTGCGCGGTTCGTGTTCACGCTGCCGGACGCCTGACACCCTCTCCCGCTTGCGGGAGAGGGTGCCGGCCTTAGCTCAGCGCTTGCCTGCGTCCACATAGTCGCGCTGCACCGGGCCGGTGTAGAGCTGGCGCGGGCGGCCGATCTTCTGTGCGGGATCGGTGATCATCTCGTTCCACTGCGCGACCCAGCCGACGGTGCGCGCGAGCGCGAACAGCACGGTGAACATCGTCGTCGGGAAGCCGATCGCGGAGAGCACCACGCCCGAGTAGAAATCGACGTTGGGGAACAGCTTCTTGTCGATGAAATACTGATCCTTGAGCGCGATCTGCTCGAGCTCGCGCGCGACGTCGAACACCGGATCGGTGACGCCGAGATGGTCGAGCAGCTCGTTGGCGGTCTTCTGCATCGCGGTCGCGCGCGGATCGTAGTTTTTATAGACGCGGTGGCCGAAGCCCATCAGGCGGAACGGATCGTCCTTGTTCTTCGCGCGCGCGATGAACTCGGGGATACGATCGGGGGTGCCGATCTCGCGCAGCATGTTGAGCGCGGCCTCGTTGGCGCCGCCGTGCGCGGGGCCCCACAGGCAGGCGATGCCGGCCGCCATACACGCGAACGGATTGGCACCCGACGAGCCGGCGAGCCGCACCGTCGAGGTCGAAGCGTTCTGCTCGTGATCGGCGTGGAGGATGAAAATCTTGTCCAATGCCGCTTCGATCAGCGGATCGACCTCATATTCCTCGGCGGGGACCGAATAGGTCATCTTGAGGAAATTGCCGGTGTAGCTCAACGTGTTGTCGGGATAGACGAACGGCTGGCCGAGCGAATATTTGTAGGCCATCGCCGCCAGCGTCGGCATCTTGGCGATCAGCCGGTGCGAGGCGATCTCGCGCTGCTTAGGATCGTTGATGTCGGTCGAGTCGTGATAGAAGGCCGACAGGGCGCCGACGACGCCGCACATGATCGCCATCGGATGCGCGTCGCGGCGGAAACCACGGAAGAATTGCGCGAGCTGCTCGTGCACCATCGTGTGGCGCGTGATCGTGCCTTCGAAGCTGGAAAGCTCATCGGACGAGGGCAGCTCGCCGTTGAGCAGCAGATAGGCGACCTCCATGAAGCTCGACTTGTCGGCGAGCTGGTCGATCGGATAGCCGCGGTGGAGCAGGATGCCCTGATCGCCGTCGATATAGGTGAGGCCGGACTGGCAGCTCGCGGTCGAGGTGAAGCCGGGATCGTAGGTGAACGCATCGGTGTCCGCATAGAGTTTGCGGATGTCGATCACGTCCGGACCCACCGTGCCCGACATGAGCTTGTAGTCGAAGCTCTTGTCGCCGAGCGCGAGCGTGGCGGTGCCTTCAGCCATATCTTCGTCCTCCATTCGGGGCGCCGGATCGAGCCCGAGGACCGGGCCGCACGGCGCCTATGAGATCAATTTACCGCAACCGCCTGGTCGGCGAGACGCGCGAGGCTCTCGTCCCGACCCAGCAGCAGCAATACGTCGAAAATGCCCGGCGAGGTGGTCCGTCCGGTGAGCGCCGCCCTGAGCGGTTGCGCCACCTTGCCGAGCCCGACGCCGGCCGTCTCGGCCACGCCGCGCACCGCTGCGTCGAGCGCTTCGGTCGTCCATTCCACGGACGAGAGCGCGGTTGCCGCAGCGGCAAGCAGGACCGCGCCGTCGCCCGACAAAAGGGCAGCTGCGCGATCGTCGATATCTAGGGGGCGAGTGCGAAAAAGGAAAGTCGCGCCCTCCGCCAATTCGAGCAAATCCTTGGCCCTTGGTTTCAATACGGGCATGCTGCGCTGCAAAAGATCATTGTCTTCCGCTGTCAGTTTGGAGCCTGTCTTGGCGGCCACGAACGGCGCGACGAGTTCGGTCAGTCGCGCATCGTCCGCCTCGCGGATATAGTGGCCGTTGATGTTCTCGAGCTTCTTCTGGTCGGTGCGCGCGGGCGAGCGGCCGATGCCGGCGAGATCGAAAATCTCGACGGCTCGATCGCGCGAGATCATCTCCTCGTCGCCATGCCCCCATCCGAGTCGTAGCAGATAGTTGGACAGCGCCTCGGGAAGGATGCCCATCTCGTCGCGGTAAGCCTCGACGCCGAGCGCACCGTGGCGCTTGGAGAGCTTCGCGCCGTCGGGGCCGTGGATCAGCGGGATGTGCGCGTAGATCGGCACCGGCCAATTCATCGAGCGCAGGATGCCGAGCTGGCGGAAGGCGTTGTTGAGATGATCGTCGCCGCGGATGACGTGGGTGACGCCCATGTCGTGATCGTCGACCACGACCGCGAGCATGTAGGTCGGCGTCCCGTCCGAGCGCAGCAGCACCATGTCGTCGAGCTCGGCGTTGCGCACCGTGACGTCGCCCTGGACGAGATCGTGGATGGTGGTCTCGCCCTCGGTCTCGGCCTTGAGCCGGATCACGAACGGCGCGCCTTCCGGCGCGTCCTTGGGATCGCGGTTCCGCCAGCGGCCATCGTAGCGCATCGGCAGTTTTTCCGCGCGCTGCTGCGCGCGCATGGCCTCAAGCTCCTCGGCGGTCGCGAAGCATTTATAGGCGTGGCCCTGATCGAGCAGCTGGTGCGCAACCTCGGCATGGCGGCTGGCGCGCGCGAACTGGTAGACCTCGTCGCCGTCCCAATCGAGGCCGAGCCACGTCATCCCGTCGAGGATCGCCGCGATCGCCGGCTGCGTCGAACGCGCCCGATCGGTGTCCTCGATGCGCAGCAGGAACGTGCCGCCCATATGCTTGGCCCATAGCCAGTTGAACAGCGCCGTGCGTGCGCCGCCGATGTGGAGGAAGCCGGTGGGCGATGGCGCGAACCGCGTGACGACCGGTGCGGACGCACCGCCCGAGCCGCGCAGAGAAGCCGAAATGTCGTCGATGCTTGCGCCCACGCGCACTTTCTCCATGATTGCCCGATGGGGGACGTCGCGCGGGGCCCTAGCATAGCGTTTGGTAGGCGACAAACCGGCCTCTCGGGCGCCGGTGCGGCCGCCCGCCGCCGTCTGTCCGCGCGACTCGAGGATTGGTTGGAAGCGGAGCGCGGGCAATTGCCGCTGTGGCTGCCTGTCGGGCTGGTCGCGGGCGTCGGCGCATGGTTCTGGCTGCCGTCGCCGCCGGCATGGTGCGGTTTTCTCTGTGCGACGGCGGCCGTGGCGATGCTGGGGCTGGCGTTCGGGCGTGGCGGGCGCGCGGGGCGGTCGGTCGCGCTATTCGCATTCGCCTGCCTGCTCGGCTGCGGATTGATCTGGGTGCGCGCCGAACGGGCCGGCGGCGCGATGCTTGCCCGGCCCCAGGTGGCGCGCTTCGCCGCGACGATCGTCCAGGTCGAGCCGTTGCCCGCCCGCGATGCGACGCGGCTGTTGCTCCGCCCCGCCGGCGTCGCGGGGCTGCCCCCGCTGGTCCGCCTCACCGTCGCGCAGGACGATGTGCGGCCGGGGCTGATGCCGGGCGCGATCGTGCGGCTTCGCGCGCGCCTCGTCCCGCCGCCGTCCGCCGCGGTGCCGGGCGCCTATGACTATGCCGCCGTCGCCTGGTTCCAGGGCATCGGCGCGACGGGGCGGGCGCTCGATCCGGTCAAGGTCGCGGTCCCGGCAGCACGTGGCGGCCCGTCGGTCTGGCTTGCCGACGCGCGGATCGCGCTGACCCGCCACATCCTCGCCGAACTACCCGGCGGCAAAGGCGGTGTCGCCGCCGCGCTTGTGACGGGCGACATGGGTGCGGTGACGTTCGACGACAACGACGCCTTCCGCCGATCGGGCCTCGCGCACCTGCTCTCGGTAAGCGGTCTGCATCTTACCGCCGCGGTGGGCGCGACGATGTTCATCGCGCTGCGGCTGCTGGCGCTATGGCCGTGGCTGGCGCTCCGCGCGCCGCTGCTGCTGATCGCGGCGGGGATCGGCGCGGTGTGCGGCATCGCCTATACGCTGTTGACCGGCGCCGAGGTGCCGACGGTGCGATCGCTGATCGCCGCGCTCGTCGTGCTCGCGGGGATCGCGCTCGGCCGCGAGGCGATGACGCTGCGGCTGGTCGCGGCGGGCGCGATGATCTGCGTGCTGTTCTGGCCCTATTCGGTGGCGGGCCCGAGCTTCCAGCTGAGTTTTGCCGCGATCCTCTCGATCGTCGCCTTTCACGAATTGCCCTGGACCCGCCGCGCCTTCGAGAAGCGCGAAGAGGGGCGGTTGCGCAAATTCTGCCGCGAGCTTGTCGCGCTGCTGCTGACCGGGCTGGTCGTCGAGGCTGCGCTCGCGCCGATCGCGATCTTCCATTTTCATCGCGCCGGGCTCTACGGCGCGGCGGCGAACATCGTCGCGATTCCGCTGACCACCTTCGTCATCATGCCCGCCGAGGCGCTGGCGCTGCGCGCCGACACGATCGGGCTCGGTGCGCCGCTATGGTGGGTAACGGGCCGCGCGATCGCGCTGCTGCTGTGGATCGCGCATAGCACCGGATCGCTGCCCGGTGCGGTCACCTTCGTACCGACGATGTCGCGCACCGCCTTCGCGCTGATCATGGCGGGTGGATTGTGGCTGGCATTGTGGCGGACGCGCGTGCGGTTGATCGGGCTCGTCGGGATCGTCGTGGGCACCGCGATGACGCTGGCAGCGCACCCCGCCGACCTGTTCGTCACCGGTGACGGCCGCCATCTTGCGGTGCGCGGCGCCGATGGCGAGGTCGCGCTGCTGCGCGAGCGCACCGGCGACTATATGCGCGGCGCGCTGTCCGAAATCTCGGGCCGCGATGCCGACGACACGATCGTGCTCGACGATCTGCCCGGTGCGCTGTGCGGCCCCGACACCTGTGCCGCCACGCTGATCCGCGGCGATCGCCCGTGGCATCTGCTCGCGACGCGGAGCCCCTATTCCGTGGACCGCCCCGCGATGGCGCAAGCCTGCGCGGCTGCCGACATCGTCGTCAGCGATCGCCGCCTGCCCGATTGGTGCCGCCCGCGCTGGCTCAAGGCGGACCGCACGTTGCTCGCGACGACGGGCGGGCTGGCGATCCGGTTTGGTGCAAGCGCGTCGGCGGAGAGTGTCGCGGCGATGGAGGCGGGGCATCCGTGGCATATTCGGCCAGCGCCCGCTCCGGTGTGGCAGCATTGGACCGCGATTCGCGACTGAACGGATAAATCTTGCGACAGAGCAACCAGTCCCGCGAATAAGCGTTACGGTGGCGTCACAAGGGAGAATGTAATGAGGAACAAATTCGCGATCGCCGCTCTGGCCGCTCTGGTTGCCGGCCCGGCGATCATGCCGACGCCGGCGCTCGCCTATGATCGCTATCACCATTCCTATCACGGCCGCGGCGGCCACTATCGCCATCGGTGCGGCGGCGGAAACGGCGCAGTCGGCACGGTTGCAGGCGGCGTCGGCGGCGCAGTGCTGGGTAGCGCGCTCGGCGGCGGAACGCTCGGCACGATCGGCGGCGGCGTCGGCGGCGCGCTGCTCGGCCGTCATTTCGACAAGCAGCACACGCGTCACCGTCGCGGCTGCTGATCGATTGGTCCTGCCGCCCGGCCTGGGGTTCGCCCCGGCCGGGCGATGGGCGCTACCCGCCCGTCTGCTGGGGTGAGGGATCGATCTCCCAGCTTTGATCCTCTTCGATCGTCGACTCGACGGGATGACCACCGGCATCGCGCGAGGGATCGAAACGGAAGCGTTGCTGGATCAGCCGGCACGTCAATGCGTCGAGACCGACGCTTCCACTCGAGTGCGCAACGACGCAGTCGCCGACTTTCCCGGTTATCTCCACTGTGTAGCGGACTGACACCGTGTAAGGCTTTCCGACCGCGAGAAGATCGGCAGGCAGATCGGAATCCTTGAGACGTCCCTTGATCTGCTGCGGCGGAATGTCGCCGCCGCCATTGCCATCGCCGCCGCTGCCACGACCGTTCCCCTGGCCGCCGGCGCCTTCGCCCGGGCCGGTATGGTTCGATGCGCCGTTGGATGCCGCGATTCCTGGGCCTGGATCGAGCGCGACGATCACCGGGGACGGTCTCGGCAATATCACCAGCGGGGGCGGAGCCACGATCAGCGTCGCCTTGTTCCGGAGGTTGCGGGGTGACGGACGGCTTGGCGCGTGCCCGGCCTTGGGCTGCTCAACAGGCTTGGATCTGGGCCTTGGCGGCGGTGGCGGTATCCGCAGATCAAGCAATGCGATCGCGCGATCCGCCTGCCGCCCGATGTCGACCGTCATTCCGACGAACAGCAGATAGCCGAGCAACGCGACGATCACCGCGGTTCCCAATGCGCTTATCAGCCTGTCTTGGATGCTTGCTCGCATGGCTCCGATCGTCGGCGATCCTTCCGGAAGCGGATCAACGCGACAAACGCCGCCGGGAGCCATGATCGATGCGATGCGCCATCCGAGACAGATCGCACTTCTCTGCAGCGCGTCTGCCCCCAATCCGACGTATATGCTTCAATAGCGCCGCAGCAGCCCTGCGAGCTTGCCCTGCACCTGCACCTGCCGCGCCTGATAGCGCTGCGGCGAATAGGCGTGGTTGGCGGGATCGAGCCGGATCATCTGGCCCTCGCGCCGGAAATATTTGAGCGTCGCTTCGGCATCGTCGATCAGTGCCACGACGATCTCGCCGTCGCGCGCGGTCTCGGCGCGTCGGATCAGCGCATAGTCGCCGTCGAGGATGCCCGCCTCGATCATCGAATCGCCCGACACTTCCAGCGCATAATGTTCGCCCGGCCCGAGCAGCGCTGCGGGAACGGCAAGGCTGGACTGCCCCTCCATCGCCTCGATCGGCATGCCGGCGGCGATGCGGCCGTGCAGCGGCAGCTCGATCACGCTGTCGTTGGCGGCGATCGGAAGGATGGGCGGTGGCGGTGCGGCCAGCGTCGCGGGCTGTTTGAGCGGGATGACGCGCTCGGGCATCCGCACCACTTCCAGCGCACGTGCGCGGTTGGGCAGGCGGCGGATGAAGCTGCGCTCCTCCAGCGCGCGGATCAGGCGGTGGACACCTGACTTCGACTTGAGATCGAGTGCGTCCTTCATCTCCTCGAACGAGGGCGACACACCCGTCTCGTTGAGCTTGTCGTGGATGTAGCAGAGCAGTTCATGTTGCTTGCGCGTCAGCATCGCCGGTCCTTCCGGAAGAACGGATGGCGAACGTGTAGGAAACCTAGAAGAACGTGTCAACGGCCTTTGCGTGGCGGCGATCAGGCGAGAGCGAGCATTTCCGCCGAGTCGCCAGCAGCGGCGGCAGGGGCGTGGGGCGGGCGGACGATCAGTCCGTCAGAACTCGCCAATGCGACCAGCGCAGCCGAATCCTGCCCATCGGGCGCAAAGGCACGACCACCCTCGATCCGCGCGCGCAAATAATCCTGGCGGGCGCCGTTGCGCGGGAGCGGCGCACCCAGCGTCACCGTGCGCGTTTTTGGGTAGGGATCGGCGGCGCCGCCCAACTTCGCGATCAGTGGCAGCAGGAACAGGCAGGCGGTGACGTAGCTCGATACCGGATTGCCAGGCAGGCCGAGCACGATCGCATCGCCCAGCCGGCCGGCGAGCAGCGGCTTGCCCGGCCGCATCGCGACGCGCCAGAAATCGAGCGTCGCGCCCGCCTTTTCGAGCGCGGGGCGGACGAGATCATGGTCGCCGACCGAGACGCCGCCGGTGGTGACGATGATGTCGGCGGTCTGCGCCGCGCTTCGGAAGGCGTCGGCGATGGCGTCGAGATCGTCGCGGATGATGCCGTGATCGACGACGATCGCGGGATGGCCGGTGAGCAACGCTGCCAGCATCGCCGCGTTGGACGCGGGCAGCCGCGCGCCCGGTGTCGGCGCGCCGAGCGGCACGAGTTCGTCGCCGGTCGAGATCAGCGCGACCCGCGGGCGGGCGCGGACCGGGATCGTGCCGTGGCCGCCGATGCCCGCAAGCGCGACGTGCCGCGCGGTGACCATCCTGCCCGCGGCGACGAGATGCGCACCGATCGCGAAGTCGGTCGCCCGTGGCCGAACATTGCCGCCGATGCGCAGCGGGCCTTCGCCGGTCATCGTCAGCCGCGCGCCGTCGCGCCCGACCTCCTCCTGGATCAGCACGCTGTCGGCGCCGTCGGGGACGGGCGCGCCGGTGAAGATGCGCGCGGCCTCGTAAGGGCCGAGCGGCCGACCGAGGCCGCTTCCCGCAGCGCTTTCGCCGACGACGGTCCACGGGCCGGGGCGCTCGGCGTAGCGGATCGCATAGCCGTCCATCGCGGAGAGATCGAGCGCAGGCTGGTCGCGCCGCGCGACGACATGCTCGGCCGCCCAGCGCCCCACGGCATCGACCAGCGGCACCTGCTCGACCGCCAACGGGGTAGCGAGCGCGAGCAGGCGGGTCTGCGCGTCGGCGACGGGCAGCAGGCTCATGCCTCGGCGCCGGTGGGCGCGCGCCAGTCGCCAGAGCGGCCGCCCGACTTGGCGAGCAGGCGGATCGCGCCGATCACCATGCCGCGATCGACGGCCTTGGCCATGTCGTACACCGTCAGCAGCGCGACCGAGACCGCGGTCATCGCCTCCATCTCGACGCCGGTGCCATGCGTGGTGCGCACCGTCGCGGTGGCGACGACGCCGTCCACCTCGACGGTGAGATCGAGCGTCACGCCGGAGATCGGCAGCGGATGGCAGAGCGGGATGAGATCGGCGGTGCGCTTGGCCGCCATGATCCCCGCGACGCGTGCGACCGCGATCACGTCGCCCTTCTTGGCGGTGCCGTCGCGGATCGCGGTGGCGGCGTCGGGCGACATGGCGATCCGGCCGGTGGCGGTCGCCGCGCGCGCGGTGGCGGGCTTGGCCGAGACGTCGACCATGCGCGCGGCGCCGGTGGCATCGAGGTGGGTGAGATTTGGGCCGCCCATCCGCTCTACCTCCATCCGTTCGTACCGGGCGCGGCATATCCGGCCCACCCATCGACTGCGCTCAGGACGAACGGGGCGGGGGCGGGGTTCATTCGCCAGTGAGCAAAAGGCGCGTCGCGGCCGCCACGTCCGCCTGCCGCATCAGCGTCTCGCCGACGAGGAAGCGGTGGATGCCCGCCGCCGCCAGCCGGTCGAGATCGGCCTTGGTCGACAGCCCGCTCTCGGCGACGATCTGCGCGTCGGCGGGCATTCGCTTGGCCAACGCCTCGGTGCGGCCCAGGTCGACCGAGAAATCGCGCAGGTCGCGGTTGTTGACGCCGACAAGTCGTGACTTGAGCCACAGCGCGCGCTCCAGTTCGGCCTCGTCGTGCACCTCGACGAGCACATCCATCCCGTGATCGATCGCAGCGGCCTCGATCTCCGCCATCTGAACATCGTCGAGCGCGGCGACGATGATCAGGATCGCATCCGCTCCGATCGCGCGCGCCTCGGCGACCTGCCAGGGATCGACCATGAAGTCCTTGCGCAGTGCGGGAAGATCGCAGGCTTCGCGCGCCGCGATCAGATACGCCTCGTCGCCCTGGAACCAGGGTTTGTCGGTCAGCACCGATAGGCAGGCTGCGCCGCCTTCTTGATAAGTACGCGCGTGCGCAGGGGGATCGAAATCGGCGCGGATAAGCCCTTTGGACGGGCTCGCTTTCTTGATCTCGGCGATCAGCGCATGGCCGGTCGCCGCCTTGGCGGTCAGCGCCGCGGCGAAGCCGCGGGGCGGCGTCTGCCGGGTGATCGCGGCGTCGAGTGATGAGAGCGGGGCGGCCGACTTGCGACGAGCGACTTCCTCGCGGGTGGCGGCGAGGATCTTATCGAGCACGGTCGTCATCATTGCCGTTCCCCCGCGGACGCGGACGCCCCGGCCCATATGATCTGCAAACGCTGCGGCTCCGGCAGAAGTGGGGCCTGGGCCCCCGCTTTCGCGGGGATGCAATTGCGCTTGACGACCATCAGAATGCGATCCAGCGATCGAGCAGCGTCTTGGCGCCGCCGCTGTCGATCGCCTCGCTCGCGATCGTCGCGCCGTCGTCCCAGCCGTCGGCCTTATCCGCGACGATCAGCGCGGCGGCGGCGTTGAGCAGCACCGCGTCGCGATAGGGGCCGCGCTCGCCCGCCAGCAGTCGCGCCAGGGCCGCCGCGTTGAACGCCGCGTCGCCGCCGCGGATCGCGGTCAGCGGGTGGAGGTCGAGACCGATGTCGGCAGGCGAGACCTGCTCCTCGCGCCAAAGCGACGGGCCCCCGCAGGAGCCGATCCGCACCACGCTGCTGCCGCCCGCGATCGAGAGCTCGTCGAGCCCCTCGTCGCCCGCCACCACCATCGCGCTCTGCGTGCCGAGCAGCCGCATCGCCTCGGCCACTGTGCCGATATAGTCGGTCCGCGCGACGCCGACCAACTGACGCGTCACCCGGGCCGGATTGCACAGAGGGCCGACGATGTTGAAGATCGTGCGCCGCCCGATCGCCTTGCGCACCGGGGCGAGCCGGCCGAGCGCGGGATGATGCGTCTGCGCGAACAGGAAGGCGATGCCGAGCTCGCCGAGCGTCTCTTCGGCCGTCGCCGACGCGCGATCGAGGTCGAGGCCGAGCGCTTCGAGCGTATCGGCGGCGCCCGCCTTCGACGAGGCGGCGCGGTTGCCGTGCTTGGCGACGGGCACGCCCGCGGCGGCGACCACGATCGAGACCGCGGTCGAGATGTTGAGGCTGTGTGCGCCGTCGCCGCCGGTGCCGCAGACGTCGATCGCGCCCGCGGGTGCGCGTACCTCGATCATCCGCTCACGCAGCGCGCGGGCGGCGGCGGCGATCTCGGTCGCGGTCTCCTCGCGCAGCGTCAGCGCGGTGATGAAGGCGGCGACGCTCTCGTCTGGCACGCGC
>Ga0302314_10002038_pt1 | contig 37816 bp, 36 predicted proteins | sample III_Palsa_N2_3_FD_200533 | JGI IMG/M metagenome (GOLD analysis project Ga0302314, IMG submission 200533) | Peat permafrost microbial communities from Stordalen Mire near Abisko, Sweden - III_Palsa_N2_3 | ecosystem: Environmental > Terrestrial > Soil > Palsa > Peat permafrost | place: Sweden...
GGCCTGGCTCCATCACCCGAAAGACGCCAGCACCGCCGTGCCGTCGACCGTGACTTATCGCGGCGTGCGGCTGCGCATGCATCCGAGCGTGCCGGCCGGCAAGATCGTGGTGCTCGATCCCTCGGGCTATACGCTGACCCAGATGACCATGCAGATGCTCGACGGCCTGTCGCGCCATTCCGGTGCTGCGGTGCTGCTGTCCCGCCGGGATTTCGAGTCCATCTTCAACCGGGTCCGCGGCCTGGCCTGGCGTGCGACGGCGCGCGACATCATCAATTTCTGAAATCGGATAGAGCCGTCGGCTGATGCCGCCGGCTCTATGAGTGCTCAAGCGGCCGGGGCCGCCCGAGCCGCTTCCTCGTCCTGCAAGGCCTTCTTCGACAGCTTGCCGACCTGGGTCTTGGGCAGGCTCTCGCGGAACTCGATCACTTTCGGCATCTCGATCGGCGATAGCTTGTCCTTGAGGAAGGCCTTGAGCGTCGCCTCGTCCAGATCGCAGTCGGGCCGGCGTACCACGAACGCTTTCACCGTTTGGCCGCGATAGGGGTCGCTGACGCCGATCACGACGCATTCCGCCACGTTCGGATGGTGGTAGATCGCCTCTTCGACATTGCGCGGATAGACGTTGTAGCCGCCGGCGATGATCAGGTCCTTGATCCGGTCGACCAGGAAGATATAGCCGTCCTCGTCGATATAGCCGACGTCGCCGGTCCTGAGCCGCCCGTTCTGCAGGACCTTGGCGCTTTCCTCCGGGTTGTTCCAATAGCCGGCCATGACCTGGGGGCCACGTACGCAGACCTCGCCGCGCTCGCCCTGGGGCATCAGCGTGTCCGGATCTTCCAGCGAGACGATCTCGATGATCGTATTGGGCATCGGTAGGCCGATGGAGCCGGCCTTGTTGATGCCGGTCAGCGGATTGCTGGTCGCGACTGGCGAGGTCTCGCTCAAGCCATAGCCCTCGCACACCGTGGCGCCGGTCAGCCGTTCGAACTCGGTCTTGACCTCTACCGGCAAGGGCGCCCCGCCGGACAGGCAATAGCGGATCGACGACAGATCATACTTGGCGATGTCCTTGTGATGGTTGATCGCCGTGTAGAGCGTCGGCACGCCCGGGAACATCGTCGGCTTCTTCTTGTCGATCGTCTTCAGCAGCTGATCCAGATCGAAGCGCGGCAACAGGATGATCTCGCTGCCGCTGGCGACGCCCAGGGTCTCGGCCACGGTGAGCGCGAAGACATGGAAGAACGGCAGCACCGCCAGCACCTTCTCATGGCCGAGACGCGAGCCCGGGAACCAGCGCAGGCACTGCTCGGCGTTGGCGACGATGTTGGCGTGGGTCAGCATGGCGCCTTTGGGCGTGCCGGTCGTGCCGCCGGTATATTGCAGCAGCGCCACGTCGCGGAGCGGATCGACCGTGATCGGGGCCGGGCCGCCGTCATTGGCGGCCAGCGTGCGGAACGCCACATGGCGGTCGTCGCGGGGGAATTTCGCGATCTCGGCGCGCTTCACCAGCGGATAGAGCAGGTTCTTCGGGAACGGCAGGATGTCCGCCATCGCGCAGACGATGATCTTCTTCAGGCCGGTCTGGCCCAGCATCTTTGCAAGCTTCGGGTATGTCGCGACATGGTCGAGCGTGACCATGATCTCCGTGCCGGAATCCTTGATCTGGTGCCGGATCTCATGCTCGACATAGAGCGGGTTGAAATTCACGCACGTGCCGCCGGCCTTGAGCACAGCGAACAGGAAGATCACGGAATAGGGCGTATTGGGCAGGAACAGCCCGACGCGGTCGCCGCGCTTCAGGCCCATATCCTGCAGCCCGCGCGCGGTCCGATCGACCAGCTTGCCGACCTCGGCATAGGTGAAGCGGCGATCGAGAAAATCCATGCACGGCCGGTCGGCATAGCGCTCGACCGCGCGGTCGAGCAGACTCCAGACCGGGCCGACTTCCACAGGATCCGACCAGGACACGTCCTTCGGGTAGGCGGCGGGCACGACGTAATCGGGCTGCATCCGGTGACATCCCACTTGAAGCAATCCGCCGCCGGTGGCCGTTCGGGCCTTGGTTGGCTGTCGCGGACCGGCGGACGACCCCGAGGGGGCCGTCCGACCGTCGTTACACTATTCTCACCCGATCGAGGGCGCCGGTCAAAGTCGCGACCGGCGCCGGGTTGATCAGAACTTGATCGTCGCCGAGACCGAAACCAGGTCCGCATCGACGTTGGACGTCGCCGAGACCGTGTCGTAGATCGGATTGATGTCCGTCTGCTTCACGGTGGCGCTGTCAAAGAACAGATGGGCATAAGCACCGCTGATCGCCACATTGCTGGTCAGCTGATAGGTGGCGCCGGTCGACAGCCAATAGCGATTGCCATCGGGCAGACGGAAATCGCGATACCGGCTCTGCACCGGCGTCTGGTCGAACGCCGTACCGGCGCGGACCGTCAGGCGATCGGTGAAGGCATAGTTGGCGCCGATCGAGACGAAGCTCGCATCGCGGTAGTTCTCCGGATCGATGACCGGGGCCTGCTTCGGATTCTCGAAGTCGACTTCGAGCGTCTTGAAGCTGCTCCATTGCGTATACTGGTAGGACGCATCGACCGCAAACCGGTCGGTGAAGTGATGGGTGATGCCGATCCAGGCATTGCCCGGCAGGGTCAGGTCCGCGGTGGCGTTCGTCTTTTGCAGCTCGCCGGTGGCCGCGATCAATGCTGCGTACGTGGACGGCACGGTGAAATCGGCGCGGCCCTGCAGCTTCTGATGGACGCTGGAGCGATAGGCCACGCCGATCGTGGTGTCGGGACCCCAGGGGGTGAGCTCGACGCCGAAATTATAGCCCACGCCATAGGACGTGCCGACCACGTCGGAGCGGCCGTCGGCGGTCTGTGACAGCGCCGGGCCATTGGTGGTCGTGTGGAAAAGGCTGTCGAGCGTGCTGCCGACGATGCCGCCGATGTCGAGTGCGTTGGTCAGCTTGGCCTTGACCTTCTCGACCGTGAAGCCGCCGCCGACCGAGAGCCAGTCGTTCGCCTTGTAGGCAATGTTCGGGTTGATATCGAGCGATTCGATCTCGGACTCGAGCGCCTGATAGCGCACGGCCTCGGTGCCGCTGTAGCTGGTGATCAGGCCGAACGGCACGGTCAGCGCCAAGCCCAGGCGCCAATCCTGATTGGGCGCCCACAGCATATAGGCAGACGGGATCACCTTGGCCTGGGTCGGATCGCGGTCGTCCGAGTTGCTGAGGCTCGTGCCATAGATGTTGTGGCCCTGCACGTTGCTGAGATGGCCCGAGGGATCGATCAGCGTGGCGCCGCCGCCCTGCATGATGCCGGTGAAGGCGGTCATGCCAGCAGGATTGTTGTAGATCGTCGAAAGATCGTAATTTCCCGAAACCGCGCCGGCATAGGATTCGCCGGTACCGATCGCCGAGTTCTCCCGGAGCTCAAAGCCGGCCGCGCGGGCATCGGCAATAGTCCAGACCGTCGCGGCCGCACCAAAGGCGACCGCAAGCGCGGGTTTAGCTAACTTCATGGCGTCGTCTCTCCCAACCACTTCTTATCGCCGGCTCACACGCGGCCGGGATTTGTAGGCTTAACGCTTACAACCGCCGATGATCCGCCGGGACTTCGGTCGCCTCCAGGCGACGGCCAACGCCGACCGCCCGCAAAGAACGACAGTTTTACGAACTTGCTGCGCGCACCCTAGAGGTACAGGCTGGAAATAGCCAATAGCTAGAAAAAAGTTTTTGATAACTCAAGCCTATCCTCAGATGCGACAAAATCGTCTTTTGCCGATACTTGCTATTCGTCAGTGAAAAATTGCGGCCTCGTCGAAAAATGGACGCGGCCGGCCGATGGGTCTAACCTCGCGCGCTTGCCGAGGGAAGCCCGAACAGTTCTGAGCGGGTCGAAAAGGGGAGACATGGTCGCTTCATCGACGTCAACGGCGCCGCTCGTGGCCGTCCCGAGCGAGGCGGAGCGGATCTTTGCCCTGCAGCGCGCCGCGGTGGCCGAACAGGGTGCGCCCTCCCATGCCGAGCGGGTCGCGGCGCTCGACGGGCTCCTCGCTCTGCTGCGCAATCATCGCCGGGCGCTGGTCGAGGCCGTGTCGGCCGATTTCGGCAACCGGGCGGTGGCGGAAACCGAACTGGGCGAATTGATGCCGCTTGTCGCCGGCATCAAGCACGTCCGGCGCCATCTCGGCCGCTGGATGAAGCCGCAGCGCCGCAGCGTCGGGCTGGCGTTCCGGCCGGCCTCGGCGCGCGTCGCCTATCAGCCGCTGGGCGTGGTCGGCATATTGGCGCCGTGGAATTACCCGCTCTACCTGACGCTGGGGCCGCTCATCGACGCGCTTGCCGCCGGCAACCGGGTGATGCTGAAACCGTCGGAGCTGACGCCGCGCACGACCGCGCTGCTGCAGACGCTGTTGGGCGAGCTGTTCGAGCAGGACCGGGTTGCGGTCGTCACCGGCGGGCCGGACGTGGCGGCGCATTTCTCCCGCCTGGCCTTCGATCATCTGCTGTTCACAGGCTCGACCCGGACCGGGCGCCAGGTCATGGCGGCGGCGGCCGAGCATCTGACGCCGGTGACGCTGGAGCTGGGCGGCAAATCACCGGTGCTGCTGTGCCGCGACTATCCGCTGAAAAAGGCGGCGCGCACGATCGCGATCGGCAAGTATTTCAATGCCGGCCAGACCTGCGTGGCCCCCGACTATGCGCTGGTGCCGGCCGATCTCGCCGATGCCTTTGCCGAGGCGGTGCTGCAGGCCGCGGCCGAGCTCTATCCGACCGTCGCCGGCAATGCCGACTACACCTCGATCATTGCCGATCGCCACTATCAGCGCCTGATCGGCATGATCGAGGAGGCTCGCGAGGGCGGTGCGCGCGTGTTGCAGCGCGGCGACGATGGCGCCGCGGCCGAGCGCAAGATCGCGCCGACGGTCCTGTTGGGCGCGCGCGACGACGCCCAGGCGCTCAAGGAAGAGATCTTCGGGCCGATCCTGCCGATCGTGGCCTACGACGATCTGGATCATGCGATCCGCTTGATCAACGCCCGGCCGAAGCCGCTCGCGCTCTATTGCTTCTCGACCGACCACGCCAAGATCGAGGGCGTGCTGCAGCGGACCAGCTCCGGCGGCGCCACGATCAACGGCACCCTGCTGCATGTGGCGCAGGAGGATCTGCCGTTCGGCGGCGTCGGCGAAAGCGGCATGGGCGCCTATCACGGGCGCGAAGGCTTCCAGCGCCTGTCCCACGCGCGCGCCGTGCTGGAACTGAGCCGCTTCAACATGTCCAACCGGGTGGCAGCACCCTACGGCAAGCTCACGCGCATGGTGACGCGGCTGCTGCTGGGCAAATAGGCGGCGAACATGGCGGGAAACGAGGGCCCAATGTCCTTTATGTCGTCAGGCGTTTGACTCAAAGTTCCGCGATCGCCTTGACCGACGGAGGAATGGCTTGAGCCCGCTCGACACCGCGCTGATCGTGATCGACGTACAAAAGGCGTTCGACGAATGGGAGACGGGGCTCCAGCGCAACAATCCCGACGCGCTCGACCGGATCGTCGACCTCTTGACGCTGTTCCGGGAAATCCGCGCGCCGATCTTCCATATCCGCCATGCCGGCCAGACGCTGGCGAGCCGGCTTCATCCGGATCTGCCCGGCCATCAGGTCAAGGACGAGGCGCGCGAGGGGCCGGGCGAGCCTGTGTTGATCAAGTCGGTCAACAGCGGCTTCATCGGCACTGATCTGGAGGTGCGGCTGCGCGCCGGCGGGATCCGGTCCGTGGTGATCGTCGGCGTCACCACCAACCACTGCGTCGAAACCACGACGCGGATGGCGGGCAACCTCGGCTTCGATGCGAAACTGGTGCGCGACGCGACCTGGACCTTCGAGCGCACCGGGCCCGACGGCGACCATCACACGGCGGAGGAAATCCACGCGATGACGCTTGCGAACCTGTCGGAGGAGTTCGCCGAAATCGTAACCGCGGCCGAGGTGTCCGTCCGGCTCAAGCCGCGGTGAACCCGCCGTCGATCACGAACTCCGCGCCGGTCACGAACTTGGCATCGTCCGACGCCAGATAGAGCGCCATGGCGGCCACTTCCTCGGGCTGGCCGAAACGGCCGAGCGGTACCGTGCCCTGCAGGCCGGCGCGGAACTTGTCCGGGTTGCGGGTCGTCGCCACGATCGTGTCGAGCATCGGCGTCTGGAAGAACACCGGATGGATCGAGTTGCAGCGGATCTGGTCGCCCTTGCGCGCCAGTTCGATCGCGACGGATTTGGTCAGCGCGCGAACGGCACCCTTGCTGGCGCTATAGGCCGCCATCATCGGCGCCGCCGTGATGCCGGCGACCGACGAGAGATTGATGATGGCACCGCCGCCCGACGCGCGCAGATGGGGGATCGCGTGCTTGCAGCCGAGGAACGTGCCCTCGACATTCACCGAATTGACGAAGCGCCATTGTTCCAGCGTCGTCTCCTCGATCGATTGGGAGGCGACCACGCCGGCATTGTTGACCAGCACGTCGAGCCGTCCCATGGCGCGGACGGCGGCACCCAAGGCCACCGTCCATTGGGTTTCGTCGGTCACATCCAGCGTAACGAAGAAGCCGTTGCCGATCGTAGCCGCGACTGCGCGTCCGGCCTCCACGTCCCGGTCGGCGACGGCGATCTGCGCGCCCTCGGCGGCAAAGGCAAACGCCATCGCCTTGCCGAGGCCCGAGGCCGCACCGGTGATGAAGCAGCATTTGCCGGCGAGCCGCCGGCCGGTGACTTCGATTTTCTGGGTCATGCGGTCGGCAGCTTATAGTTGGCGAAATCCTGGCGTAGCTTGGTTTTCAACAGCTTGCCGGTCGCGGTGTGGGGCAATTGGTCGACCACCGCGATATCGTCCGGCAGCCACCATTTCGCGACCTTATCCGCCAAAAATGACATGATTGCCGGCTTGTCGATGACGCGGCCCTCCTTGGGCACGATCACCAGCAGCGGCCGTTCGTCCCAGCGTGGATGCGGCAGGCCGATGACGGCCGCCTCGGCCACGTCCGGATGGCCGACCGCGGCATTCTCCAGATCGATCGAGCTGATCCATTCGCCGCCGGATTTGATCACGTCCTTGCTGCGGTCGGTGATGCGGACATAGCCGTCGGGATCGATCGAGCAGACATCGCCGGTCTTGAACCAGCCCTCGGCATCGAACGCATCGGCGCCGGCGTCCGGGTCGTTGAAGTAGCCCCGCACGATCCAGGGGCCGCGCACATAGAGATTGCCGACCGCGACGCCGTCATGGGGCAGACGCTTGCCCTCCTCGTCGGTGATCTTGAGATCGACCAGGAACGACGGCCGGCCCTGGCTGCACTGCACGCGGGTGATCTCGTCGGCGGGGGCGGTCGTGTGTTTCGCCTTCAGCGAGGCGACGGTGCCGAGCGGGCTCATCTCGGTCATGCCCCAGGCATGGATCGCGCGCACGCCGTGCTTCTTGTCGAACGCCTCGATCATGCTGGGCGGGGCGGCCGAGCCACCGATCACGACGCGCTTCATGGCCGAGAAACCCTTGCCGGTCTCCTCGGCATATTTGAGCGCGCCCAGCCAGATCGTCGGAACGCCCAGCGAGAAGGTCACCTGCTCCTGGTCGAACAGCGTGCACAGGCTTTCACCGTCCAGATGCTGGCCGGGCAGCACCAGCTTGGCACCGGCCAGCGGGCCGGCATAAGGCACGCCCCAGGCGTTCACGTGGAACATCGGCACGACCGGCAGCACGCAGTCGAACGCGCTGATTGCCAGCATGTCGGCGGCGCAGGCGGCGAAAGCATGCAGCAGGGTCGAACGATGGCTGTAAAGCGCGCCCTTGGGATTGCCGGTCGTGCCCGAGGTGTAGCAGAGCGAAGAGGCGCTCTGCTCGTCGAAGCGCGGCCATTCGAGTTCCGGCGTCTCGGCCTCGATCAGGTCTTCGTAGCAGATCACGTCCGGCAGGCTGGTCGCCGGCATTAGCGCCTTGGGCGCCATGATCACATAATGCCGGACACTGGTCAGAACCGGCACCAGCTTCTCGACCAGTCCGACGAAGCTCGGCTCCAGGAACAGGATCTGATCGGCGGCGTGGTTGATGATGTAGCGCAGCTGGTCCGGGAACAGGCGCGGATTGATCGTGTGCAGCACCCGGCCGATGCCGGAGATGCCGTAATAGAGTTCGAAATGCCGGTGGCTGTTCCACGCGAGCGTGCCGACGCGGTCGCCGGGCTTCGTGCCCAGCCGTTCGATCGCCTTGGCAATCCGCTTCGCCCGCGCCGAAGCGTCGGCATAGGTGTAGCGAAAGATGCTGCGATCGCTCTCGCGCGACACGATCTCCGTCTCGCCGTGAAACCGTGCCGCGTGTTCGATCAGGCTCGAGATCAACAGCGGCTGGTCCATCATCATGCCCAGCATCGTGGCCTAGTCTCCCTTGGCGCTTCCCCGTGGGCCGACCGGCATGCTCGGTGCCGGTCTATTCCCAGGACATATCGTTATCGGAAGTGCCGACCGGTAGCAATTACATCGCCCCATCCGGCGGCAGGGTGCCGAGCAGGCTGGCCGCAGCCAGCACGGCCAGGCCCAGGCTCTGTTCCAACAGCACCAGCCGGGCGATGGCCCGATAGCGCGCACTCGGCATCAGGATCGTGCGGTTCGCGAGCGCCGCCGTGAGCATGAGGGCGACCAGCACGAGCTTGATCGCCAGCGTGCGGCCCCAGGCGGTCGAGAGCGACGGGATCGGCGAGCCGGCGATCAGGCTGGCATTGATGACGCCGGTGATCAGGATGATGCCGACCGCGATCATGCCGACGGTGGAAAACCGGTGCAGGGCGTCGGCGCGGATCGCCTCGGCCGGCCGCAGGGCCAGCAGGCGGGCGAGCGGCAGCAGCCCGCCCAGCCAGGCGCCGACCGCCAGCAGATGGGCCGCGTGGTTCGACTGATGCAGGATGCCGCGCCAGCCCGTATCCATGGCGGCATGGCCGGTCAGGCCCAGGCTGCCGGCGAGCATGGCCGAGACGGCGATCAGCAGCCCGTCGCGCGCCGGACCGCGTTCCATGGTCACGATCGGCAGCAGCCCGCAGGCGAGCAGCAACCGCCACAGCCACAGCTTGCCGAAGCCGGTTTCGAATACGACGGCCGAGAGCGTGTCGGGGTCGCCGCAGTCGGTCCAATCGCCGCCGAAATGGGCGGTTTCGACGAACAGCCAGACGATGCCGGAGAGGAGCGCCGCGACACTCATCAGCGCCACCGGTCCGCCCAGCTTGGGGCCGACCAGCGCACGGGCCGCGCTGCCGGCATAAAGGCCGAACAGCGCGGTTCCGAACAGACCGAACACCGCCCAGAAATGGACGAACCGGACCAATATCAGGACGGTATCCGGGCTCATCAGGGTTGGACCGTAAAGTCGAAGGCGCCCTGGGTTTTATGGGTATCGACCGAGACGACCGCCCAGACGACGTGGTAGCTGCCGGCGGCAAGCGGGCTCGCCGGCGTCAGCACCAGGGTCTTGGCATCGGCCGGATCGGGCACGGCTTTCGGCGCCGCGACCGGCTTGCCGTCCTTGGTCGTGAGCGTGATGGTCGAGAAATGCGGCTCCAGCGCCTCGGTGAAGCTGAGGCTGATCTTGTCGGCCGTGGCGACGGTGCTGCCGGCCGAGGGCGCCGCCTTCTCCAGCATGGCATGGGCGAAGGCCTGGCTGCTCACCGCCAGCAACAGCCCTAGGGCGAAGGCGCTGGCCTTGAGGGTTCTGGTCATGGTCATGGCTCCTTAAAACACCGGCTTGCCGATCGTGGTCGGGAAGACGTCGTCGAGATAGAAATGCAGCTGCACCAGCAGCCCGGTGCGCGTGCCCGACGCCTTGGTCGCCGGGATCAGGGCTTCGGCGCCGATCTGGTAATAGGCGCCTTCGTAGAGCACGCCCGGCGCGATCGTGCCCGTGGTGGTCTGGCCGTAGCCGGTCGATGCCGGCGTCGAGTAGGACAGTTCGACCAGCGGGATCAGGTGGTTGACGAACTCCGGCAGCCCGTAGTCCTTCACCTGGGCATTCAGGTACTGCATGCTGTATTGGACCGAACCGCCGATGTTCCAGACGTTCGGATTGTGGGAAAGCCCGCCCGGACCGGTCGCGGTCGGCACGTCCGACAGCTGGTAGCCGAGCTCGGCAGTGATCGCGAGCGGGCGCAGCAGGTTCACGCTCTCAGGCAGATCGCCCAGGCCCTTGCCGGCATAGAGCGTCGGCTGGGTCCAGCCGGTCGAATCCGAGCCGACCCGAAGCGCGCCGGTGCCGCCCCATTCGCGCTGCACGCCGACCGACATCAGGATTTCGTGCTCGTCGTTCTCGAAGAACTGGTCCTTGAGCGTCGTGACCAGGTCGTTCCAGCCATAAAGGGTGTTGGCACCGTGCTGGCCGATGGCGGAAAAGCCGTCGTTGATCGCGAAGCCGAAATGCTCGGTGATCGTCTTGTCCCACTCGAAACCGTAATTGTAGGTGTTGGTTTCGGGGCTGCCGCCGCTGCCGCTCTGCGGCTGATAGATGAAGGTGGGAACGGTCAGCTCATCGCCGACCGCCGGGTCGTCGATGGTGAGCGTGGCCGGGAAGATGCGGTCGCCGGCGATGCCGTGGGCATGGGCCGGATGGAAAAGGGACAGGGCGAGGCCGGTGCCCAAAAAGGCAGCGGCCGCGCGGATCGGGCGCGACATGGGTGTATCCTTGGTATCGAGGGGTCTGGACCGGCAAAGCCGGAAGGGTCAGAGGCTCGAAACCAGGGGTGGCGCGCGGGGCTGATGGGCGCGGGCTACGAGCCGCAGCGCCTGCGGCCGCGGCGTGGTCTGGACGAAACCGACGGACCGGACCGTCGGCAGCGGCAGCACCGGCAGCGTCGGCGGTACGAAGCCGGCGCTGATATGGAACGCCTGGCACAGCGGGCAATCGACGCAATGCTGGGCCGGCGCCTTGTCGTGGTTGGAAGCGGGTGCCGCGTCTTCGTCGGCGCACAGGATATAGCCGCCGGGGAACAGCGCCGCATCGGCCGGCAGGCTCGCCTGCTCCGACATCGACATGCCGGGCATCGCCATTGCCTGCTGCGGCAACAGCAGCACCAGGCTCTGGCACAGCAGCGCAAAGACGGCGAGCACCAGGCCAAGCGACCGCATCCGGCCGCCCCCCATACTACCCCGCCAATGTTCGCGCCGTGGCGCCATCCTATCCTCGTACCGGTCCGCGCGGACCTTGCCATATCGGAAGCTTCGGCGCATCCGGCAGTTTTGCGGGCGCATTGTCGCAGCGGTTCAAAAGGGCGAATTACAAAGTGGAAGCGTCGCGTAATGTCGACCAAGTCGTACCCATTACGGCCGAAGCCATATTGGGTCGCCCTCAAGCAAGTCATATTCAGCAAGAGGGCGCGATTGGTCGATATGGAGGCGAGGTAAATCTGAAATGATCGTCATGACTGGTCGATAGATCTGAAATTTTCTTTCGAACGATTTTGCATCTTCGCTCAAATAAGAAACGCTATTTATGTATCGATCAAAGACATTCGCCACTGTCTTTTGTGATAAATCGAGCCGTGTTGCGGTCGGTACCCAACCCGCAGCCTTCCAATCCATTGAGTGGGACGGCATACGCATCAGGATATCGTGCATATCTTCGGCAAAGGCACTCGTCTTATCCAAATCTTCTAGACGGAGATAGCGACGATAGAGACGATCCGTCAGGAATTCATGGCCGCCACCATTTTGAAGGTCGAGTATACCCAGTCGGACAAAATAGAAAAAGGCTTTCATATCTGTTGCGGTTCCAAGATCGCGCACAGTACTTCCGCCGCGAAACCCTACATTCGTCATGGCGAGTTATTCCTTGAATTCGATTGAATCTGGACGAATTATTCCGTTCGAACGGGCAACAATTTTTTCGATTATGCTTTCTTTTTGTTCAATCGTAACGTCCTGACTGCGGATGTCGATCACGATGCGTTGCACCATTTCTTCTGGCAAGTGATCTGCCCGTTCGATGGCCTGAGAGGCCACGTTGGCGACTAGGCCATCGGCATTGGTTGCGATGTTGTAGTTCTTAGCATCAACGCTGGTGATATTGCCGTTGCTGGTGAAGTCAGGCCTAACGCTTCCTGGAGAGCCATAGCTGACTTCGGATCTGTCCTTAAAACTAATCTGTGGGCGGGCATTCGGACCGAGATCGTTGCCCACATCGTCTTCTGACTGACGCCAGCTTGGTCGGTTCCGGGGTAAGGAGGAAACAGCCTGCCGCGCTGCTTCGATAGCGGCTACATCGTCGTCGGTCGGCAGCCAGTCCAGAGGGTGGATCGTATTGGTCAGCAAAGGATTGTTCGGATCGACGACGCGAAGCCGCTGGGCGGCTTGGCCATATTGGTAGTAGGTCTCGGCTAAGTCCTGATCATCCATCAGGCGCCCGCGAAGGACCGGATCTCGCACTGAAAGGATGGATGCCTGCAGATAAGGCGGCATCGCGTTGAAGCTCTCGATGCGTTCCTCACCCGGGGTCTCGGCGTCTTCGTCTGTGCCGCCGACGAGGGTGAGTTGAGGGGACGCGGACGAAGATCCGCCGGTTGCCCACTGCCCATGGAGACGCGGCTCGGTCGGCCAACCGGGATTGAACTTCGCCAACCCCGCCGTTAGTGCTGCTGCCGGCGTGGCCGTGGTCAGCGTGTCGGCACCGGCAATGGGATCGAGCCCCAGTTCGGCGCGCACCTCGTTGCGCGTCTTGATGCCGGCGCCGACATAGGCGGCCGCAATCGTCGCCTGGGTCTGTGGGTCCGGCGCGGTCCGATCGGCCCAGGCGAACTCCAGATCGTCGCAACCCAAGACTTGGCCGATGATCCGGTCGATCAGGCTTTTGAGCCAAACCAAGAGCGGCTGCAGCCCCTCGGCGGTCGCAGATTCCTGGGCGCTCTCCGCCGTCGCCCGGTTCGTCTGTTTCGAGAACGCCGTGGGCGGGATCGAGAAGGCGAAGCACACGACCCGCGCCAGCCATTCGTCGAAATCATCCTTGAGCGGCACGTCGCGGATCGGCTGGTACTTCAAGCCGCCCGGCACGAAGCGGGTGTGCCGCCGGGCCGCGAGATTGCCCTCGAGCAGCGCGTCCCAGTACTCCTGGAATTGCCGGATCTGGTCCGGCGTCCATTGCTCCGGCACGCCGATCAGCGCCTCCGGCGTATTGCCCTCGGTGAAATAATTGAGCTGGCTTACCTGGCGCCGGAGCCCGATGTTGACCGTCATCAGGATCTGCTCGACCGGCCCATAGCCGTAGACCTTGTGCGGCCGGGGATTGCGCGGCGCGTAGATCAGCTCGTCGGCGGTATAGTCGACGGCGGGAATGCCCTTCAGCAGCTGCTGATAGGCCGGGTCCGGTGCCCGGGGCGTGCGGCCGTCGGGACCCAGCAACCGCTTGATCGTCGCGCCGTCGACCACCTCCAGGCCCCAGAGCGCGCCGGCGGCCGTGCGCCGGACATAGAGCGTCGGCGCATCGAGCACGAACAGGTCCTCCAGCAACAGCCGGACCCAGGTGCCCCAGGGATGCTCCCGGTCGGGCGTGCGCAGCAGATCCTCGATCGCCGCGATGCGCGGATCGTCGGACGGCCCGCCCCGGCGTTGCCGGATCTGCCAGTCGAGCGCCTCGATCTGATCCTTGCGGGTTTCGATGACCAGGCGAACGAGATCGTACGCATCGGCCAAGCCGCGCAGCTCCGCGAAGCTGGTGCCCTCGTCCTGGCGCGGCTGGAGCCGCAGGTTGAAGCCCACCGGATAATCGAACTGCCGGCCGGCCGTGTCCGGCGGCGCCTCAGGCGAGAGCGGCACCGACGGACCGAACCAGGCGGAACGCAGGCCGCCGACGACGCGCGTCAGCAGGCCCGCCGGCGCGGAGCGGGCGGAAGGAGGCATCCGGGATCCTTTGGAAACGAAAACGCCCGCCGCGGCGGAAGCCGGGCGGGCGCAGTTCGAACGATGGGGATTTTCTGTCAGATCATTCGGATTCGGTCAAGAACAAAACATAAACAAACCTATTGGACGAGTAATGCTAAGAGGCCCAAATTCAGTGCGACGCGTGGACAACCTCGCCCCGATCCGCCATCGTCGCCGTCGAATCCGTAGAACAAACGGCTGTTCGTTAAGCGTGAGGGGAGGCGACATGACTGCATCGGTGGGCGATACCGAGACGACCGAGGTCCGCGCGGCGCATCGGTTGCCGGAGGCGGAACTCGGCGCCTATCTGGACCGGGTCCTGTCGACCGGGCCGATCGTGGAGATCCGGCAGATGTCGGTCGGGCAGTCGAACCCGACCTATCTGCTCGTGACCGGCACGGCCGAATATGTGCTGCGCAAGCAGCCGCCGGGGCCGCTGTTGAAGTCGGCCCATGCCATCGACCGCGAGTACCGCATCATGGATGCGCTGTCGCGGACGGATGTTCCGGTGCCGCGCATGCTGCATTACGCGACCGACGCCGCCATCATCGGCACGCCCTTCTATGTCATGGAGCGGCTGGTCGGCCGGGTGTTCCGTTCGGCCGGCCTGCCCGAGGTGCCGGCGGGCGAGCGCCGGGCCTATTACCATGCCATGGCCGAGGCCCTGGTGAAGCTGCACCAGGTCGATTGGGCCGGGTTGGGCCTGACCGATTTCGGCAAGCCCGGCAATTACTATTCCCGCCAGATCGGCCGCTGGACCGACCAATGGGCGCATTCCAAGGTGCGCGAGAACCCGTCGATCGATGCGCTGTGCGCCTGGCTGCCGGCGCATATTCCGCCCGGCGATGAGGCCGCGATCTCCCACGGCGATTTCAAGTTCGACAATCTGATGTTCCACCCGACCGAGCCACGCGTGATCGCGATCCTGGATTGGGAATTATCGACGCTCGGCCACCCGCTGGCCGATCTCGCCTTCAACTGCATCGCCTATCACATGCCGAAGGCGGTGATGGGCGGCATCGCCGGCGTCGATCTCGCGGCCGAGGGGATCCCGAGCCTCGACGAACATGTCGCCGACTATTGCAAGCTCGCCGGCCGGACCGAGGGCCTGACGCCGTTCCACATGGCCTTCGCCATGTTCCGCCTGGCGGTGATTGCCGAGGGCGTGCTGGCGCGCGCCCGGCTCGGCAATGCGTCGAGCCCGGATGCCGAGCGCGTCGGTGCCATGGGGCAGGTGCTGTCCGATAAGGCGTGGTCATTGGTGTCTTAGGGAGGGTTCATCATGGATTTCGAATTTTCCGAGACGTCGCAAGCGATCCAGGCGCGTCTCCGCGCCTTCATGGCCGAGCATGTGGCGCCGCGCGATGCCGAATGGACGAAGATCGTCGAGCATGACGGCGTGTTTCCGCCGCCGTTCATCGAGGATCTGAAGGCCAAGGCGCGCCAGGCCGGGTTGTGGAACCTGTTCCTGCCGCATCTCAAAGCCGACGAGCCGGGCACGCGGCTCTCGAACCTCGACTACGCCCCCTGCGCCGAGATCATGGGCCGCTATATGTGGGCGTCGGAGGTGTTCAACTGCAACGCGCCCGACACCGGCAACATGGAAGTGCTGCATATGTTCGGCACGCCCGACCAGCAGCGCCAATGGCTGGTCCCGCTGCTCGACGGCAAGATCCGCTCCGCCTTCGCCATGACCGAGCCGGACGTGGCCTCGTCGGACGCGACCAACGTGCGCACCCGGATCGAGCGCGACGGCGACGACTATGTCATCAACGGCCGCAAATGGTTCATCACCAACGCCGCCGACCCGCGCTGCAAGATCCTGATCGTGCTGGGCCTCACGAACCCGGAGCGGCCGGAAAGCCATCGCCGGCATTCCATGGTGCTGGTTCCGATGGAGACGCCCGGCGTCGAGGTCGTGCGCAACCCGACGGTCATGCATCATCTGGCGGCCGAGGGGCATTGCGAGATGCGCTTCACCAATGTGCGCGTGCCGGCGACCAACCTGGTGCATCAGGAGGGCGAGGGGTTCGCCATCGCCCAGGCCCGGCTCGGCCCCGGCCGCATCCATCATTGCATGCGCTCGCTGGGCCAGTGCGAGTTCGCCTTGGAACTGATGGTCGAGCGCGCCGGCCGGCGCAAGACGTTCGGCCAATTGCTCCAGGACCATGGAACGGTCGCCGAATGGATCGCGTTGTCCCGGTTGGAAATCGAACAGGCGCGGCTGCTGGTTTTGAAGGCCGCTTGGCTCATCGACAAATACGGGACCAAGGGTGCGCGCAAGGAGGTCGGCCTGATCAAGGTGATCGTGCCGCGGATCCAGACGGCGATCTGCAACCGGGCGATCCAGACCTTCGGCGCCGCCGGTCTGACGCCGGATACGCCGCTGCCGGCGCTGTGGACCTGGGGGCGGGCCTTGCAGATCATCGACGGCCCGGACGAGGTGCATCTGCGCACCATCGCCCGCATGGAAGTCAAGGAACAGGCCGCCCGGCGGCCGAAGGAATGAGCTGAAGGAGGCGACGATTCGCAAACTGATTCTGGGTCTGGCCCTGGTTGCCGGCGCCGCCCTGCCGATCCTCGCGGCACCGGCGCGCGCCGCCGGCGACGACATCACCGGCTGGTGGTACGACGAGACCAAGCGCGCCGGCATCCTGATCGAGCCGTGCGGCCAGCAACTATGCGGCAAGGTCGGCTGGATGCGCGAGCAGATGGACGCGGCCGGCAAGGAAAAGGTCGACGCCAAGAATCCCGACGTCAAGCTGAGGACGCGGTCGATTTGCCAGCTGCCGATGCTGGGCGCCTTCAACCACACCGACAAGGGCGAGTGGGAAGACGGCTGGATCTACAATCCGGAGGATGGCGACACCTACAAGTCGCGCATGGTGCTGCAGGATGACGGCACGCTGCGGGTGCGCGGCTTCATCGGCGTGCCCTGGCTCGGCAAGAGCCAGGTCTGGACCCGGCCGACCGAACAGCTGCAGGAATGCAAGCCGACCTGAGCGAAGGTTCGATCCACATCTTCTGACAGAAATGTGGATTGAACTTCACGTTGAACGAGACTTACAGTCACGGCGTCTGGTGAATTTTCAGGCGGCGTGACGGTCTCGAACCGGAAGGGCAGCGGTCACTGCGCTCCGGTCCCGCGGGGGCGTAAGGCTTCGAACAGGCCGGCGCCCGCTTCGCGGAGGGACTAAAATGCTCTCGCAGGTTCTGACCTGGCTGCTGTCGACCGACGGTTTTCTCCCGCATGGCTTTTGTCTGACCGGCGACGATCGGGTCATCGCGCTCAACGTGGTGTCCGATCTCGGCATCGCACTCGCCTATTTCTCGATTCCCGCCTTTCTGATCGTGCTGGTCGCCCGCCGGCGCGACCTCGCCCTGCCGTGGACCTTTCTGCTGTTCTCCACCTTCATCCTGCTGTGCGGCCTCAGCCACGTGGTCGAGGTCGTGACCTATTGGATCCCGATCTATGTGCTGGATGGGCTGATCAAGGCGGCGACGGCACTCGTCTCACTTGCGACCGCCTTCACGCTCTGGCCGATGCTGCCGCGTCTGCTGGCGGCGTCCAGCCGGGCCGAGTTGCAGCAAGCCAACCGGCAACTGGCGGAAGAATTGCGCACGCGCGCCGAGGCCGAAACCGCCCTCGCCCGTTTCAATGCCGAGTTGGAGACGCGCGTGGCCGCGCGCACGGCGGAGCTGACGCGCATCAATGACGAGCTCGAAACCGAGATCGACAGCAACCGGCGCATCGCGCGCGAACTCGCGATCGCGCGCGACCAGGCCGAACAGGCGAGCCGGGTCAAATCGCTGTTCCTGGCCGCGATGAGCCACGATCTGCGCACGCCCCTGAACGCGATCATCGGCTTCTCCGACACCATCCTGTCCGGGGCGTTCGGCCCGCTCGAGCATCCGCGCTACCTGGGCTACATCGACGACATCCACCGCAGCGGCAATCTGCTGCTGAGCATGATCAACAACATCCTGGACCTGTCCAAGATCGAGGCGGGCAAGCGCGAGATCGTGCCGACCCGGCTCGATGGCGCGGAGCTGACCCAGGCCTGCGTGCGGCTGATCAAGGCCGATATCGACGACAAAGACCTCGATGTCGCCGTCTCGGTCGATCCCGCGGCCCTGATCGAGGCGGACGATCTGGCGTTCCGTCAGGTGCTGCTCAATCTTCTGTCGAACGCGGTCAAATTCACGCCGTCGCGCGGCCGCGTGAGCGTGCGCATTCAGCCGGCTCCGGCCGGCGGGGCTATGGTCGAGGTCGCCGACACGGGCGTCGGCATGACCGACGATGCGCTGCGCGGCGCGCTCGAGCCGTTCGGCAAGCTGGGCGTGATGACCGCCCGGCGCGATGGGGCCGGCTCTGGCCTGGGCCTGTCGATCGTCATCCGGCTGATGGAACTGCACGGCGGCAGCTTCGCGATCGACAGCGTGCCCGATCAGGGCACGACCGTGCGGCTGGTGTTCCCGCCGGTCGCGCCTCAATCGACTTAACCGATCAGGACGATCTTGCCCGTGCGGCCCGGCCGTTCGGAATGGACGATCGCGGCATGGGCGTCGGCCAGATCGTATTCCGCCTCGACCGGCGGCACGAGCTGACCGCTCGCCAGCAGCTTCGCGACCTCGCCCAGGGTCTTCTCCTTAGTCTCCTTGCTCGATGTGCGGAACCAGTCGGTCAGCCAGAAGCCCTTCACGACCAGGCCGCGGAAGATCAGCCGGCCGGCGTCCAACGGCATCGGCGCCATCGAGAGCGCGCCATAGACGACCAGCGTCGCCCCGAAACCGAGCGCGCTCGCCAGCTTGGCGCCGGTCTCGCCGGCGACCGCGTCGACCGCCTTGGTGATCGGGCTCTTGCCGGCGATCTCGGTAAAGCGGGCCGCCATATCCTCGTCTTCGGTCACGACGATATGCTCGGCGCCGGCCGCCTTCAGCGCGTCCACGCCGCGGCGGCTGCGGATGACGTTGATCAGGTTGATGCCGTTGAGCTTCGCCAGCTGGATCATCAACTGGCCCAGCGTCGAGCCGGCGGCGGTCTGCACGACCCAGTCGCCGGCCTTGGCATCCAGCACATCGAACAGCAGCAGCTGGGCGGTCAGCGGATTGGCCAGCAGCTGGCAGGCGATCTTGTCCGGCAGGCCGTCGGGCGTCGGCATCATCGCCTGTTCCGGCACGATCAGCTGTTCCTGCCAGGTCCCCTCGATGCCGAGCGGAATGACCCGCTGGCCGACCTTCCAGTGGGTGACGCCGGGGCCGACCGCGTCGATCGTGCCGGCGGATTCATAGCCGGGCGTCGCCGGCAGCTTCGGCCGGCGGCCATATTGGCCGCGCACGGTCAGTACGTCGGACGGGTTGATCGAGCGGGCACCGACGCGCACGCGCACTTCGCCCGGACCGGGTTCCGGCGACGGCACCTCTTCCAGCGTCAACACCTCGGACGGATCGCCGAAGCGATTGAAAATCAGACTGCGCATGGAGGCTCCTTAAGTTTTCTTGGTTGCTTGGTCGGTCAGGCGGCGTGCTTCCAGCACGCGGACCAGGAATTCGTCGCGGCGACGGGCCAGATCCTCGACCGAGCGCCCATGGGCCTCGTCAGCGACGCCGTCGATAATTTGCTGCTGCAGCTCGGGGGTCAGGACCGGATTGCCCAGATCCGGCCACCAGCCGGAAATCGCCGGGGCCAGATGGTCCATGTAGTGCGTCATGCCGCCGATGCCCCCCGCCAGGTGAAACGTCAGGTGCGGCCCCATCAGCGCCCAGCGCAGGCCGGGGCCCTCGCTGATGGCGGCATCGACGTCGGCCACGGTCGCGACGCCATCCGCCACCAGATGCACCGCCTCGCGCCACAGCGCCGCTTGCAGCCGGTTGGCGAGATGTCCCGGCACCTCCTTGCGGATCTCGATCGGGTGCTTGCCGATGGTCCGGTAGAACGCCATCGCCGCCTCGATCGCTGAGCGCGCCGTCTGCTTGCCGCCGACGACCTCGACCAGCGGCACGATATGCGGCGGGTTGAACGGATGACCGATCACGCAGCGCTCGGGATGGGTGCAGACCTCCTGCAGCCGGCTGATCAAGAGGCCCGAAGACGAGGACGCGATGATGATGTCGGCCGGCAACGCCGCCGAAATCAGCTTCAACAGGTCGAGCTTGATCTCGTAGCGCTCGGGCGCGCTCTCCTGCACGAAATCGGCACCGTCGAGCGCCGCGATCGGATCGGCGGTGAAGCGCCAGCGGGTGGGCGAAGCGCCCGGCGCCAGGCCCAGCCGCTCGAGCGTGCCCCAGGCGCCCTCGATGATGTGCCGGGCGATTGCCTCGCCGTTGGGTGCCGGATCATAGAGCGTCACGTCGAGGCCGCGCGCCAGGAAATAGGCGGCCCAGCTCGACCCGATCGTGCCGCCGCCGATACAGGCGACGCGCTGGATTTTGCGCTCGATACCCTCGGCCATGGCCGGTTATCCTCCCTGGGACGCTTCTTTGTTGCCGGATGATCGGGGGCGCGGAACCTCCTGTCAAACCGGAACGGCCCGTTCTAGCATGTCATAGCAAACAAACGATCGATTGCTATTCAAAAAAACGATTGAGGAAACCGCCGTCATGACCACTCCCTCGCTGTTCGATCTCACGGGCAAGACCGCCCTCGTCACCGGCTCCTCGCGCGGCATCGGCCGCGCCATCGCGATCGAACTGGCCCGGCACGGTGCCAGCGTCACCGTCTCCAGCCGCAAGATCGACGCCTGCCACGAGGTCGTGGCCGAGATCCAGGCCGCCGGCGGCACGGCCGTCGCGATCGGCGCCAACATCAACGACAAGGCGCAATTGCAGGCGCTGGTCGATGGCACGGTCGCAGCCCACGGCCCGGTCGACATCCTGGTGTGCAATGCCGCGGTCAATCCCTACTACGGCCCGATCTCCGGTATCGCCGACGAAGGCTGGGACCGGATCATGAATGCCAATGTCCGCTCCAACCTGTGGCTCTGCCAGATGGTCGGGCCGGCCATGGCGGCACGCGGCGACGGCTCGATCATCTTCCTGAGCTCGATCGCGGGCCTGCGCGGCTCGGCCATGATCGGCGCCTATGGCGTGTCCAAGGCCGCCGACATGCATCTGGCCCGCAACCTGGCGCTCGAATGGGGCAAGCAGGGCGTGCGCGTCAACACGATCGCACCGGGCTTGGTCAAGACCGACTTCGCCAAGGCGCTGTGGGACGATCCGGCGACGCTCAAGAACGTGCTTGCCGCCTCGCCGCTCGGCCGGATCGGCGATCCGCGCGATATTGCGGGTGCGGCGGTTTTCTTGGCCTCGAAAGCAGGCTATTTCGTAACCGGCGAGACGATCGTCGTCGACGGCGGCGCCACGATCGGCGGTTCGCTATAACATTCGGGCGTCGAGCACCCCATATCGAATGCTCGTGCCGGAGACATGCTCATGCGCTGGTGGATCGTTCATCGTCCGTTGCCGGAAAACCCGATCGGGCGGGAAAGTCCGGTCTATATGCAGATCACCGGCCCGCTCGATACGCGGGATTTGGCGATGGACGAGGCCCGCAAGATCCTGTCCGTGGGTTGCCTGGTCACCGGCATCTACGATGACGAGACCAAGGAAGTGATCGGCAAGGCGGAAATCACCGCCACCTTGGGCGAGCCCGCGGTCTGAAACCCGAACCGATGTGGAATGACATGGACGACAAGACCAAGACCGAGCTGGAGGCGGCGACGTTCCGCCGGTTGGTGGCGCATCTGCAGGAGCGCACCGACGTCCAGAACATCGATCTGATGAATCTGGCGGGCTTCTGCCGCAATTGCCTGTCGCGCTGGTACCGGGAAGAGGCGGCCGAACAGGGCATCACCGTGCCCGATCCGGCCGCGCGCGAGATCGTCTACGGCATGCCCTACGATCAATGGAAGGCCAAGTACCAGGCCGAAGCCAAGCCCGAGCAAAAGGCGGCTTTCGACAAGCAGCATAAGCTTTAAGGGCTTCGGCGCTATTTGGTCCGCACGAGGGCCAGCGCCGTGCCGGCCCCGATCAGGAAGCTGCCCGAAAGTCGGTTCCGCAATCGGCCGCGCGAGGCCAGCAAGCCCCGCGCCCGGCCGGCTGCGAGCGCCCATCCGCCATCGACCAGCACCGCCAGCGCGAGGAACGTAGCGGACAGGAGGGCGATCTGCGTTCCCGCATGGGCACCCGGGCTGACGAACTGCGGAAAGAAGGCGCCGTAGAAAAACAACGTCTTGGGATTGGTCAGCGACACCAGCAGCGCCCGCAGATAGATCGCGCGCGCCGACCTGGGTTCTGGACGGGTCTTGGTCAGGTCGTCCGCAGGGGCTCGCCACTGGGCGATGCCGAGCCAGACCAGATAGGCGACGCCGATCCAGCGCAGCCACCCGAACCAGACGCCGAGCGCGCCCAGCATCTCCGTCATGCCCAAGGCGGTCAGGCCCAACTGCACCACCATGGCGGAGCTGGTGCCGGCAACGGTCAGCAGGCCGTATCGCGGCCCATAGGCGACGCTGTTGGCGATGATCAGGGCTACGTTCGGACCCGGGATCAGCATAAGGATGGTGACGGCGGCGGCGAAGGCCAGAAACAGGCCGGGGTCGATCATGATGGGGCTGCCGTGAAAGAAAACGAGGGCGAAACGTCATACCGCGCGCGCATGAGGCTCGCGCCCGGCGCAGGTGGACAGTACCGTGGCCGGCACCCTATATAAACCCCATGGAAACCGTACCGTTCGTCAAGATGCATGGGTTGGGCAACGACTTCGTCGTGATCGACGGACGCGTGCGCCCGATCCGCGTGCCGGCGGCGTCGGCGCAGGCGATCGGCGATCGTCATACGGGGGTGGGCTTCGACCAGCTGATCGTGCTGGAGCCGCCGCAGTCGGCGGACGCCGACGTGTTCATGCGCATCCTCAATTCCGACGGCAGCGAGGCCGGCGCCTGCGGCAATGCCACGCGCTGCGTCGTCTCCCAGGTGCTGGCCGAGAGCGGACGCGACCGGCTCGTGGTCGAGACCATTTCCGGCCTGCTGCCGGCCCAGCGCGCGGGCAGCGAGATCACGGTCGACATGGGGCCGGCCCGGCTCGGCTGGCAGGATGTGCCGCTGGCGCAGGCGATGGACACGCTGGCCGTGCCGATTGGGCTCGATGGCCTGGGCGACGCCACCTGCTGCTCGATGGGCAATCCGCACGCCACATTCTTCGTGCCCGATCTGGACGCGGTCGACATGGCGCGGCTGGGACCGATCCTCGAACATCACCCGATCTTTCCGGCGCGGGCCAATATCGGTTTCGCCCAGGTGCTGACGCCGGAACGCATCCGCCTGCAGGTCTGGGAACGTGGTGCCGGCCTGACGCTCGCCTGCGGCAGTGGCGCCTGCGCCACCCTGGTGGCGGCGGCCCGGCGCGGGTTGACCGGGCGTACCGCCGAAATCCTGGTGAAGCATGGCCGGCTGACGCTCGACTGGCGCGCCGACGGCCATGTGCTGATGACCGGGCCGGTCGCGACCAGCTTCACCGGGACGCTCGACCCGTCGCTGTTCGTCGAAGCCGTCTGATCCGTCGGAAATGGCAGGCCTGGAACTTCTGACCTTCGGTTGTCGGCTCAATATCTACGAGTCCGAGGTCATGCGCCGTCTGGCCGGCGAGGCCGGGATCGAGGACGCGATCATCGTCAATACCTGCGCGGTCACCGGCGAGGCCGAGCGTCAGGCGCGCCAGGCGATTCGCCGCGCCCATCGCCGCCGGCCGGATGCGCAGATCATCGTCACCGGCTGTGCCGCCCAACTGCACCCCGACCGTTTCGCGGCGATGCCCGAGGTCGCGCGCGTGCTGGGCAATGGCGAGAAGCTCACGGCCGCCGGCTGGGCCGCCGACGCGGCGCCGCTGCTGGTCGGCGACGTCCAGGCCTTGGCGGAAACGGCGAGCCATCTGATCGACGGTTTCGACGGCCATGCCCGCGCCTTCCTGCAGGTGCAGCAGGGCTGCGACCATCGCTGCACCTTCTGCATCATTCCGCTGGCCCGCGGCCCCAACCGCTCGACCCCGGTCGGCGAGATCGTCACCCAGGCACGCCACCTGGTCGAACGTGGCTATCGCGAGCTGGTGCTGACCGGCGTCGATCTCACCGCCTATGGCGCCGACCTGCCGGGCAAGCCGTCGCTGGGCCAGATGGTCCGCCGCCTGCTGGCGCTGGTGCCGGATCTGCCGCGCCTGCGCCTGTCATCGCTGGATCCGGTCGAGATCGACGACGAACTCTGGCGCCTCGTCGCGGAGGAGCCGCGGCTGATGCCGCATCTGCACCTGTCGGTCCAGGCCGGCGACGACCTGATCCTGAAGCGCATGAAGCGGCGCCATGGCCGTGCCGACGTGCTGGCGGTGGCCGCGCGCGCCCGGTCGCTGCGCCCCGACGTGGCGCTGGGCGCCGACCTGATCGCGGGTTTCCCGACCGAGAGCGAAGAGGCGTTCCAGCGCACGCTCGACCTGGTCGACGAGGCCGGCCTCACCCATCTGCATGTGTTTCCGTATAGCGCACGGGAAGAAACGCCGGCCGCGCGCATGCCGCCGGTGCCGGGCGACCAGATCAAGGACCGTGCGGCCCGTCTGCGCGCCAAAGGCTTGGCCGTGAGCCGGGATTTCCTCGCCGCCCAGGTCGGCACCGTCGCAGAGGTCTTGATGGAACGGGGCGGGATCGGCCATACCGCGCACTACGCGCCGCTCAGGCCCGACCGGCCGGTCGCGGTCGGTGCCCTGTTCCGCGCGCGGGTGACCGCGGTTGCGGGCGATCAGTTGTTGGGAGAAGTCGAGTGAGTGACGGCGGCGGTTGGCTGCAGCGGCTGAAGCGGGGCCTCGGCCGGTCTTCGGCCAAGCTCGGCGAGGGCATCACCGGCATCTTCACGCGCCGGCGGCTCGACGACGAGACGCTGGAAGAGCTCGAGGAATTGCTGATCCAGGCCGACATGGGCATGGCCATCGCCACCGAGGTGACCGGCCGCCTGCGCAAGACGCGCTTCGGCCAGGAAGTCTCGCCCGAGGAAGTGCGCGCTGCCCTGGCCGAGGTCATCGTCGAACTGATCGAGCCGATCGCGAAGCCGCTCAAGATCGACCGCACCGCCAAGCCGCATGTGATCCTGGTCGTCGGCGTCAACGGCAGCGGCAAGACCACGACCATCGGCAAGCTCGCCAAGCAATATCGCGATGGCGGCATGGCCGTGCATCTGGCCGCGGGCGATACGTTCCGTGCCGCCGCGGTCGAGCAGTTGAAGATCTGGGCCGATCGGACCGGTTGCCCGATCACGACCCGGCCCACCGGTGCCGATGCTGCCGGCCTGGCGCTCGATGCGCTGCAGGCCGCCAAAGCCGAGGGGGCCGACGTGCTGCTGATCGACACGGCGGGGCGGCTGCAGAACCGCGCCGACCTGATGGCCGAGCTGCAAAAGGTCGTGCGCGTGTTGAAGAAGGGCGATCCCAAGGCACCGCACAGCGTGCTTCTGGTGCTGGACGCGACCGTCGGGCAGAACGCCCATGCCCAGGCCGAGATCTTCCGCGAGCTGGTCGGCGTCACCGGCATCGTCATGACCAAGCTCGACGGCACCGCGCGCGGCGGCGTGCTGGTCAGCCTGGCCGAACGCTATGGCATCCCCGTCCACGCGATCGGCGTCGGCGAAACCGCCGAGGACCTGCGCCCGTTCGAAGCGACGTCCTTCGCGCGCAGCCTGGTGGGTCTGGAAGAGGGGTAGGGGTTCTGCCAGGGCCATTGAGGCCCCGCGCCTTATGGCGCGAGCCAAGGCGGCGGAGGCCGCCGCCCGGCGCCTGAGGGCAAAATATTAAGCGAAGCGATCGATCAGCTTGCCGCGGCGGCGGTCATTCTCTTCGGACTTGGCGCCGGTCTCGTTTTTCGTGTCCTTGGCGTCCTCGCGCTTGTCGTTCGCGGTGACGGCGAGCGGGGTGACCGCGACGGCGGCACCCTGGGCAAGCTGCACCTGCACCGGCAGCACGACCGGCTGCGGTGGAACGGGCGGGATCGCGTTGGACAAGGCGATCGACATCGAAAGATCCTAATTACCTTTAACCATCATAACACCGAACGCGCTTGCCCGGAAGTGGCGGCCCGCATCGTATTTTTATAAGAGAAGCCGCTACGCCTCTGGACGAAGACGGACCGTTGCTTAACACTTTCGCAAGGCCGGTGACGAGATACTGTATTGTCGGCCAAGGCAGATGAATTGGATTGAATGCAGAATAAATTACGACAATCCGATGTCCTTGATGATCACGTGCGTTCCGGGCTTGTCGCGTCCAGCGGCCAGCCCATCAGGGGATCCTAATGTCGAAGGTTGAGCGTGACGACCTGGAGTACCTGTTCGAACTGGCGCGGGACAAGACCGTTGCCGGGCGGCGCATGTTGGTCGCGACGATCGGTGATCTGTTCTTTTCTCAACACGACATCCTGAGCGACCGCGAGCGGGCGCTGATGACGGAAATTCTGCGCCAACTGATCCATGACGTCGAAGTCTCGGTCCGGCGCGCGCTGGCCGAACGCCTGTCCGAACAGCCGCTGGCGCCGCACGAGCTGGTGATCGCGCTGGCCAATGACGAGATCGAGGTGGCGCATCCGCTGTTGGTCAACAGCGACGTGCTGCAGGATCTGGAGCTGATCGAGATCATCCGCAACCGCACCCTGGAACATCAGTTGGCGATCGGCATCCGCAAGTCGGTGTCGGAAGAGGTGAGCGACGCGCTCATCGCCACCGACAGCGTCGATGTGATCAAGACGCTGTTGGAAAATCACCACGCGAAGATCTCGCAGCGGACCATGGAATATCTGGTCGAGCAGTCGCAGCGCGTCGATACCTACCAGAACCCGCTGTTGCGCCGGCCGGACCTGGAAACGACGCTGGCCAAGCGGATGTACTGGTGGGTGTCGGCGGCGCTGCGCACCTATATCCTTGAGCGCTACGAGGTCGATCCGGCCGAGCTGGACGAGACCATGGAATCGACGGTCAAGGCGCTGACCGAGGGCGATGGCGAGTTCAAGCCCAAGGCGGTCGCGCTGGCGGACGAGCTGTCCGACCGCAAGGAAATCACGCCGGCGCTGATCGTGAAGACGCTGCGCGAGGGCGAGGTGGCATTGTTCGCCGCACTGTTCGGCAAATACACCGGCATCCGCCTGCAGCTGGTGCAGCGCATGCTGTTCGAGCCGGGCGGCGAGGGGTTGGCGATCGCCTGCAAGGGCAGCGGCATCGACAAATCGACCTTCGCCTCCATCTACGTGCTGACGCGCAAGGCGCGGGGTCGCGATTCGGTCAATCATCTGGCGGATATGGCTGGCATTCTGGGCCTCTACGACCGGATCAAGGAAGATGCCGCCGGCATGCTGCTGAAGAAGTGGCAACGCGATCCGAATTTCCTGCGGGCGATCTGGCAGATCGAGCAGCCGCAGCGCACGCCGACGCGTCACTGACGGGCAGGGAGCCGGGGATGGGTCACCGCTGCCGATCGTCAAGAGAGTGCCGTGGATGACCGCGACAGCGCCGGCTGTCAGCGTGTTGAGCGCGCTCGATCCGCAATGCCGGCTCGTGCTGGATGTGGTCGGGCTCGATTTCCTCGGCCGCGGCGGTGCGGCAATCATTACCGACCCCGGCGGCCGCATGCTGTGGAGCAACCTCGCCTGGCGTGAGTTCGTGCAGCGCATCGGCTTCCACGACGATATGCCGGCCCCGCCGCCCTGGTCGATCGCCGAGGTCGCGAACGGCCTGGCACGCGGCATCACGCATCTGCGTGAGGACCAGGTTCTGACGCCGGCCGGGACCGAGACGGTGCGGTCGGAACATTGGGGTGCGTTCGACGCCCACGGCGAGCTGATCGGCATCGCCACGGTGATCGACGAGCTGTCGCTGAGCGGCCGGCTGCGCCAGCAGATCGGTGCCGCCCAGGAACGGCTCAACGATGTCACTCGGCTGGTGTCCGACTGGATCTGGGAAACCGGGTCGGACTTGATGCTGCTGGCGGTCTCGCCCCGGGTCAGCGAGCTCCTGGGCTACCACCCGCGCGAATTGACCGGCCGCAGCCTGCTCGACCTCGGCCGGTTCGTCGATGACCTGGGCGAGGATGCGCCCAGCCCGATGGACGCGCGCCAGCCCCGGCCGTTCCGCGACAAGCCGTTCCTGATCCGTCATGCCAATGGCGCCGAGCGGCACTGCCGGATGGCGGGCCTGCCGGTGTTCGATCCGGACAGCGGCCGGTTCCTGGGCTATCGCGGCACCAGCCGGGACGTCACGGCCGAGGCGATGGCGCTGGGCATGGTCGCCCAGTCGCGCACCCAGCTGACCCATGCCATCGACAGTATTTCCGAAGGCTTCGCGCTGTTCGACAGCGAGGAACGGCTGCTGCTGTGCAATCAGCGCTTCCTTGCCATGTATCCGCTGAGCGCGCGCCGCATCCATGCCGGCGTCTCGTTCCACGACATCGTCCGCGCCGCGATCGGTTGCGGCGACATCGTGGCGGGCGAGATCGCCGACGGGCTGATGGCGATCACGCTGACCGAGCGGGCGAAGTCGCTGGACGCGATCGAGTTCGAACTGGCCGACGGGCGCTGGATCCGGGCGACCGACCGGCTGACCGCCGACGGCTCGATCGTCGGCATCCGCACCGATATCACCGAGCTGAAAAACCGCGAGCGCGCCCTGTTCGAGGCCAAGGAAGTGGCCGAGAGCGCCAACCGCGCCAAGTCGGAATTCCTGGCCAACATCAGCCACGAGCTCCGGACACCCTTGAACGCGATCATCGGCTTTTCCGAACTGATCATCGCCGAGACGCTGGGGCCGATCTCCAAGCCCTACCGCGAATATATGCATGACGTGCTGAACAGCGGCCGCCATCTGCTGGAGGTCATCAACGACATCCTGGACCTGGCCAAGGCCGAGGCCGGCCAGCTCGACCTCAACGAGGAGGCGCTGGAGCTGAAGGGCGTGGTCGACGGCGTGCTGCGGCTGATGCGCGAGCGCGCCATGCGCAACCATCTGGAGCTGACGGCGACCGTGTCGGCCAAGCTGCCGCCGCTGCGCGCCGACCCGCGCAAGCTCCGGCAGATCCTGCTCAATCTGATCTCGAACGCGATCAAATTCACGCCGGCCGGCGGCTCCGTCACGGTCTCCTCAGAGCGCGAGCCGGGCGGCGACCTGCTGCTGCGCGTGACCGACACCGGCATCGGCATCGCCGCCGCCGATATCGCGATCGCGCTGAAACCCTTCGGTCAGGTCGACGGCACGCTTAGTCGAAAATATGAGGGCACCGGCCTCGGCCTGCCGCTGACCCGCGCCATGGTCGAGCTCCACGGCGGCACGATCGTGATCGAAAGTGCGCTCGACCGGGGGACCAGCGTCATCGTCCGCTTCCCGGCCGAGCTGTTCGATCTCAAGGAGCTGGCGCTACCCTAATTGCGCCAAACTACTCGGCCAGCGCCTTCACGCCGGGCAGTTCGCGGCCTTCGAGCCATTCCAGGAACGCGCCGCCCGCGGTCGAGACATAGCTGAGCCTGTCGATCACGCCGGCATGGGACATGGCCGAGACCGTGTCGCCGCCGCCGGCCACGGCCAGCAGCTGCTTGGCCGCGACCAGGCGGGCCACGTCCTGGGCGATCGCGTTGGTGCCGGCGTCGAACGGCGGGAATTCGAATGCGCCGACCGGGCCGTTCCAGACCAGGGTCTTGGCCTGAGCGAGCTTGGCGGCGATGGTCGCGACCGTCTTCGGGCCCGCGTCCAGCACCATGAGATCGGCCGGAACCTCGCCCATCGGCACAGTCTTGGTTTCCTGGCCGACCGCCAGCTTGGCGGCCACGACCGCGTCCTCCGGCAGGATGATGGTGCAGCCGGCCTTCTCTGCCGCGCCGAAGATTGCCTTGGCCGTGTCCAGCATATCGCGTTCGACCAGAGACTTGCCGACCTCGACGCCCTGGGCCAGCAGCATGGTGTTGGCCATGGCGCCGCCGATGATCAGGATATCGACCTTGGCGACCAGCGAGTTCAACAGGTCGAGCTTGGTCGAGACCTTGGAGCCGCCGACGATGGCCGCGACCGGGCGCTCCGGCTTTTCCAGTGCCGCCGACAGCGCCTCCAGCTCCGCCTGCATCAGCAGGCCGGCAGCCTTGGGCAGCAGATGGGCCAGCGCCTCGGTCGAGGCATGGGCGCGATGGGCGGCGGAGAAGGCATCGTTGACATAGACGTCGCCGAGCTTGGCCAATGCCGAGGCGAAATGCGGATCGTTGATCTCTTCGCCCGGATGGAAGCGCAGGTTTTCCAGGAGCGCTACGTCGCCGTCCTGCAGGGCATCCACCACCTTCTCGGCCTCGGGGCCGATGCAATCCTCGGCGAAGGCGATCTTGCGGCCGCCCAAGGCCGCCGACAACGGGGCGACCAGCTGGCTGAGCGACGCTTCCGGCGCGGGCTTGCCCTTGGGCCGGCCGAAATGGGACAGCAGCACGACCCGGCCGCCGGCCTTGATCAGTGCCTGGATGGTCGGGACCAGACGGTCGATGCGCGTCGCGTCGGAAACCTTGCCGTCCTGCATCGGGACGTTGAGATCGACCCGCACGAGCACGCGCTTGCCCGCGACATCGAGCTGATCCAGCGTCTTGTATGCGACCATGGTGCGTCTCTCCGATGAATTGATGGGGCTGCCATAGGGCGGCGGGCCGCCCCCTGTCAACGGTCGCGGCACCGCTTCGGCTCCCCGGTGCCTGCCGTTTTCAACGCATCGCAACAATGTTACGCTTTTGGCCTGGCATCTGGCGGCGGGATTCTCATGAGCTACTCTCGGGGCGGCGGTGACGCGCTGCGACTGACGGCGACGGTGAAGTGGTTCAATCGAACCAAGGGTTTCGGTTTCGTGACGGCGAACGACGGTACCGGCGACGTGTTCCTGCCGGCCGGTATCCTGGCCCAGGCCGGCCATGACGAGATCGCCGAGGGGACGACCATGGTCTGCGACGTGGTCGAGGGGCCGAAGGGACGTTCGGTGGCCGCCATCCTGTCGGTCGACGAGAGCACGGCCGTGGCGCGCGCCCCGCGCGGCGGCGGCTTCGATCGGGGGCCGACCGGCCCGACCGAGGAACTGGACGGCACGGTCAAATGGTTCGACGAGGCGAAGGGTTTCGGTTTCATCTCGGCCAGTGATGGCGGCAAGGACGTGTTCATCCATGGCTCGGTCCTGCGCCGCTCGGGCCTGGGGCCGCTGGAGCCCGGCCAGCTGGTCAAGATGCAAGTGAAGGCCGCGCCGCGCGGGCGCGAAGCCACGAGCGTCGAGCTGATCTGAGCTCACCCGTTCGTGCGTTGCCGGGCGGGCGCCGGCTGCTTATCTCCTTAGCCTGAATGATTTTCCCGGAGCGACGACATGGCGGATGGCGAAGGCCTGATCGACGGCGTCAAACGCAAGCTCATCGAAACCAAACAGCGCTGGGCCGGCGAAGGCCGGCTGCTGACCGGCGAGAGCGTCACGCCCGGCGCGCGACGCCTGCCGCCGGGCCAGCGCGAGGTCAAGAACTGGCCGGTGCTGGATCTGGGTGCCAAGCCCGACGTTAAGCTCGACCGCTGGCACTTGCGCGTCGGCGGGCTGATCGAGAATCCGCTGGTCTGGAATTGGGAACAATTTCTGGCCCAGCCGCAGAGCGAGGATGTCTCGGACATGCATTGCGTAACCGCCTGGTCGCGCTACGACAACACCTGGCAGGGCGTCTCGGCCAAGCATCTCCTGTCGCTGGTGCGGCCGCTGCCGACGGCCAATTTCGTCGTATTCCATGCCTATGACGGCTACACGACCAACCTGCCGCTCCGCGACTTCGACGATGACGACGTGTTCCTGGTGCATCGTTGGGACGGCAAGCCGCTGACCCGCGAGCACGGCGGCCCGGTGCGGGCATTGGTGCCGAAGCTCTATCTGTGGAAGAGCGCCAAATGGATCAACCGCATCGAATTTGTGGCCGAAGATCGCCCGGGCTTCTGGGAGGCGCGCGGCTACCATAATCACGGCGATCCCTGGACCGAACAGCGCTACGGGGACTAAAGCTGCCGAGACCAACTGGGGAGGACGCGCGCATGAGCGCTTTTGATTTCGACTTCACCGCAATCGACGGCAAGCCGATGCCGCTTAAGGCCTACGAAGGCAAAGTGCTGCTGGTGGTGAACGTCGCCTCGTTCTGCGGCCTCACGCCCCAGTACGAGGGGCTGGAGGCGCTGTCGAAGCAATATGCCGGCCAAGGCCTGGTCGTGATCGGCGTGCCCGCCAATGATTTCGGCGCCCAGGAGCCGGGGACGGAGGCCGAGATCCATACATTCTGCAAGACCAAGTTCGCGGTCGATTTTCCCATGACCTCGAAGGAGCCGGTGGTCGGCCCCGCGGCGCACCCGTTCTACCAATGGGCGCTGGCCGAGCTGGGTGCGGACGCGGCGCCGAAGTGGAATTTCCATAAATATCTCGTCGGCCGCGACGGCAAGGTCATGAGCTTCGGGTCACGGACCGCGCCGCAAGCGCCGGAGCTGGTCGGCGCGATCGAGGCGGCGTTGAAGGGGTAGAAATCCGCTAGAATAGCCGTTCAGGAAGATATTCTGATGAACAGGGATCTCCTTCTCGTCCTATTAATTTTGGCCGGTTCGATCGGCGGCTTCGTCAAATACGGATCCCAAGCCGGTTGGGTTGGTCTTGCCTGCGTCTGCTTCATCCTTCTCTTGGCCTTTGGCTTGCGCGCTATATTTGGCGGCGTCATGCGGCTGGTGAAGCGAAAATGACGCAAAGCAGACGACGCTGCGGCAACCGCGGCCCCCGTTTTCGGAGTAGGGCCGTTCACGGCAGGTCGGCGATCTCGCTGGCATAGGCAAACAGCATCGCACCGGGCTTGACGGAGGTGGTGCAACGGCAGTCGCCGTCCGTCCGTAAGACGCGGATCACGGCGCCCTGCAGATCCTCGGCGCGGAGGGAAACGCCGGTCCGCAGATGGATCTGGTACTGGCGGGTGAAGGGTGCTTCGACCGGTATCAGATTGATCCGCAGCACGGCGCGCGGATGCCGGTCCTGCTCGATCAGCGCGTAGATCTCAGCCCCTTGCGGCAGGGGCTGGCCGGCGCGCAGCGTGAAATTCACTGCCGACAATGGCGATTGGACGGGCTCGAGCGTCAAGGCCGGTGGCGCCACCTGTCCGTCGCCTACCGGCTGTCCGCCCTGCCGATCGACGGCCGCGGCGAGGAAGCGCGCATATTGGCTGGCGAAAATCGCGCTGCGGTCGGCAAGCAACCGTTCTATCCCGATCGCCGCGTCATAGTCGCCACGCCGATATGCCACCGTCGCGAGCGTGTCGTTGTATTCGGGCACGGACTTGCCGCCCGGCCCTTCCTCGCGGATGCCGTTGGCGACGGCACGGCGCGCCATGATGGCGGCATCGTCGAGCGCGTCCGACGTCGGATTCTGCGATGTCGCGAGCGTCCAGGCCAGGTCATTGTCCACGGCCGGCTTGGTCTGTGCGTTCGCGACCACGCCCTTGATCAGCAGGGTGCGTTCGGCGGCCCGCGCGACCGGATCGATACCATGGGCGGCGGTCATGCCGATGCCGGCGATCCAGATCAAACCCAGGGCGGCAAAGACGGCGCTGCCGACCGCTCCCGAGACGGGCGGCCGCACGATCTCGCTTTGGCCGCGGCATAGCAGCCAGCCGACCAGCACGCCCGACGCCAGGCCGCCGACATGGGCGGCATTGTCCAGGCCCGGGAACACGAACGGCAGGACGCCGAAGTTCAGGCCGAGCATGATCCACCAGACCCGCGGCGCAAACCGGTAGCCGCCCGGTAATTGGGTGCCGAAGCGGCGATTGAGCACGGCCTGGGCGCCCAGAATGCCGAACAGGGCGCCGGAGATGCCGACCGAGAACAGGTAGGGCGGGAGCAAACCGAGTTCGGCCCATAGGGCAGAGGCGGCCTGGCTGAGAATGCCGGTCGCGAGCACCAGGATCACGAACCGGCGCATGCCCAATTGCCGCTCGACGACCGTGCCCATCACTAACGCAAAAACGCCGTTGCTGAGAATATGGAGCAGGCCCGCATGCAGCAGGTTCGCGGTGATCAGCCGGTACCACTCGCCCTGGCGCACCAGCGATGCGGCGTTGGCGCCCATATCGAGCAGCCCCAGCGAATCCTGCCGGTGCAGCCAGAAGGTCTGGATCAGAAAAACCAGGATCAGAGTGCCGATCAGCCCCCAGGTTGCCCAGGGTTTGGTCCGGCCGAAATGGGCGGCGACTGCCGCGCGCTCCGACATCCGGGCGAGCTGTGCCGGCGCCCCATCCAGGGCGGCGATGCGGCCGTGAAGAATGCCGATGAAATTTTCGGCCGCCGCCCCGTCCGCGAACTCGCGCACCGGATAGACAAAGGCGCGCTTGGGCGTGTCGAGGATCAGATTGGCGCGCTTGCCCTTGCCGACGATCACGGCCGACAGCACGTCGGCATAGGCGACCCGGGTCACGCGGCGGGAATTCACGCTCAGCGGGATCGACAGACCATCGATCTCGAACGAGATCGGCGGCGCACCGCCTTGCCGGCGATGATAGATGCGGAGGCCGATGACGATCGCGAAGATCACGGCCAGATAGGCGCCCATCGCGATCAGATAGAGGGGGTTGAACAGGAGCCCGGTAGGCGCGGTCGACATCCCAATGGCGCCGCCGATGATGACGCTGACAACCGTAACGGCCAGTCTGCGGGACCAGATGCTTTGCAGGCGGAAGGGGATGGTGGGGTAGGTCTCGACCGGGTCGCTCGAAAGGATCGCCATTTTTCCTGCTAAATTTTATAGGTCCGCAAGCTCGGGGACGGTGCCGAACACTGCGCGAAGCCGCAAGTGATGCACGTCACTCTCCGACAAGGTCGCTGCCGAGCGGGATGCAGCGGATCGTCAGCGGCTGCACGCGGCCGCGCACCATGATCTCCATGGTGGGGAAACGCGCGAGATCGGTCTCGGCATGGCGGGCGACCTCTTCCGACACGATCAGTTGTACGCCCTGATCCTTGGTCATGCTTTCCAGCCGGCTGGCGGTATTGACCGCGTCGCCGATAGCGGTGACGGAGACGGTCTGGCCGAAGCCCATTTCGCCGACGATGGCGGGGCCGGCATGGATGCCGATGCCGATCTTGAGCGGCTTCGGCAGATCCTCCGCCAGCACCGCGTTCAGATGGATGAGCCGTTCCGACATGGCGGCGGCGGCGGCCAATGCCGCGCGGCAGCCGGCCTCGATGCCGCTGTCGACGCCGAACAGCGCCATGATGCCGTCGCCGATGAACTTGTCGACCCGGCCGCCGGCGCCCTCGATCGCCCGGCCCATTTCCTCGAAATAACGGTTGAGCAGGAACACGACGTCGTAGGGCAGCTTGGTTTCGGCCAGTTCGGTGAAAGAGCGGATATCGGCGAACAGGATGGCGATTTCGCGCTCGCTGCCGGTCATATGGCCGCCGGTATCCAGGCCCTCGTGCGCCGTTACCGTCGGCGATAGCAGCGGCGTGGCACTGAGATGGCCCAAGGGACGCAATTGGCAGGCGAGCCGCACGTTGGGCGCGGCGCCGACCCGGTGCAGCACCTTCATTTCTTCGTCGGACAATTCCGGCAGCGCGTTCGCCGGCGCCACCACGCGGATGCGGCAGGTCGAACAGCGCCCACGCCCGCCGCAGACCGAGGCATGGGGGATCCTGGCCATGCGGCTCACTTCAAGCACGCTGGTGCCGATCAGCGCCTCGATCCGGCGACCGTCCGGATAGGTCACGCGGAAGGTGCCGCGCCGCCGCTGCCACTGCCGGCGCACCAGGCGCAGGGCCAGCACGACCAGGATCAGGCTGGTGACGGTGCCGCGCATCCAGTCGCGGATCAGGTCCAGATTGGCGAGCGCGTCCGGCGAGAGTGCATGATGGGCGAGCATCTGCGCCTTCACGGCCGGATCCATCGCCATCTCGTCGACCTCGCGCCCGCCTTCCCAGAATCCCAGTAGGGCCAGGACCGGCAGCAGGATGGCGATGGCGAACAGGGTCGGCTTGGCGGTCGGGTACCAGGCGCGGAGCTTCAGCGAAAAATTGACGCCGATCGTGCCGTGGATCCAGGCGGCGATCAGCAGCACGACCTGCATCCAGCCCCGCACCGGGTTCAGCGTGTACATGCGCAACAGCTCGGCGCGGTAAGTGTCGTCGCCGTCATAGAGACTATAGGTCAGCCGGGTCGCGGCCAGATGCTGGGCCAGCAGGAACGGGATCAGAAAGCCCAGGCACAATTGGGCGGCCTCCATCGCCGGCATGCGCAACGACCGCCGTCGATAGAGCGCCAGCAGCGCCAGCGCGAGATGGATCAGCAGCGCGCCATAGAGCAGGACCGTGCCCGGGATGCTCTCCCAGATCGTCTCGACCCGATCCAGCATCGCCTGCATCGCCATCACCGAGATCAGGCCCAGCGAATGGTTGATCAGGTGGATCGACACATAGGTGAACAGCACGAGCCCGCTATAGAGGCGGGTCTTGTTGATGAGCTGCAGGGTGAGCACCGGGACGGGTCTCCTCGATTCGGTCGAGCGGCGTTCCAGACCTATCATGCCGATCTCGCCCCGGCCATCGGCGCCACGTGTCCGCCCATCACGCTCTCGCGACTTTCGGTCGCTGGGATCGAGGCGATGGGGACGGTTCCCAACGGCGAAGCTTTCTGCTAACCCGGCACCCAAGAATAAAGAGGGATCCCGCGCCGGTGACTCATCTCATTGAAATTCATGGCCTCGCCAAACGATTCGGACCGGTCGAGGCGGTCAAGGGCATCAGCTTCACGGTCGACCGGGGCGAGGTGCTGGGTTTTCTGGGGCCGAACGGCGCCGGCAAGTCGACGACCATGAAAATGGCAGCGGGCTTTCTCGCCCCATCGGCCGGCCGTGCCGTGATCTGCGGCTACGACGTGGTCAAGGAGCCGTTGCAGGCCAAGCGCAAGCTGGGCTATCTGCCCGAAGGCGCGCCTGCTTATCCCGACATGACGCCGGCCGGTTTCCTGAGCTTCATCGCCCAGGTGCGGGGCTATCGCGGGGCCGAGGCCAGGCGCCGGGTCGAGGATGCGGCGGCGCGGGTCGAACTGGGCCGCGTCATGTATCAGCCGATCGAGACGCTGTCGAAGGGCTTCAAGCGGCGGGTCGGCCTCGCCCAGGCGCTGCTGCATGATCCGGAAGTGCTGATCCTGGACGAGCCCACGGATGGCCTCGATCCCAATCAGAAGCATCAGGTGCGCGAGTTGATCCAGAGCATGGCCCGGGACAAGGCGATCATCATCTCGACCCATATCCTGGAAGAGGTCGATGCGGTCTGCACCCGGGCCATGGTCATCGCCCAGGGTACCGTGCTGGCCGACGGCACGCCCGGCGAGCTGGAAGCGCGCTCGCGCTATCACAACGCCGTCTTCGTGCGCGGCCTCCAGCCGTTGAGCGACGCGGTCGCGGGCGATCTCGCCGGGTTGCCCGGTGTCGCCGCGGTCGAATCGGGCGGCCGGGCGGATGCGATCGGCCTTTATGTCCTGGCCCGGGACGGCATCGATCTGCTGGCGGCGGTGCGCGATCTCGTCACCCGGCATGGCGTCGCGATCGCCGAATTGCGGTTGGAGCGGGGCCGCCTCGACGGCGTGTTCCGCGACATCACCGCGGCCCGAAACTAACCACACCTTCCGGGAGCAATTGCCCATGGGCACCGTCGGTGTCGTGTTCCGTCGCGAGCTGGTCAGCTATTTCGCCACCCCGCTCGCCTATGTCTTCATCGTGATCTTCCTGGTCATGGCCGGGGCGCCGACCTTCTACGTCGGTGGCTTTTTCGAGCGCGGCCAGGCGGATCTGCAGG
>Ga0302314_10002040_pt1 | contig 37798 bp, 26 predicted proteins | sample III_Palsa_N2_3_FD_200533 | JGI IMG/M metagenome (GOLD analysis project Ga0302314, IMG submission 200533) | Peat permafrost microbial communities from Stordalen Mire near Abisko, Sweden - III_Palsa_N2_3 | ecosystem: Environmental > Terrestrial > Soil > Palsa > Peat permafrost | place: Sweden...
GAAGTCTGGTCTCACCTCCTGCCTTGTCCACATACCGCCATGCGGCGGTCACAGCGAAAGCCGCCAGTCCGCCTTCCGCCCGTAAAACCCGACGGGCGGCAGTGCGCCCGTCGCCGCCGTTCCGGCGCCCTTTTCCCGCGCTCGACAACGGACGTTGGGCCGATTTGTTCAAAAGCGTGTCAGCGGACCCAGCGACAGCTCATTTCTCCGCTTGGCACCATAGATCCCCTGATCACCTGAAGCTGATAGATGCCGTTGACAGTGGCCGGCGATTGTGCTGGTAATCTTAAGTAAGCGCTTACAATGACCTGCAAGGATGGCAGCGGATGGGGTCCTTTCTTTCGCTCGATGGCCTCACCAAGCGGTATGGCCCTTCGACCGTGGTCGACGGCATATCGTTCGGTGTGGAGCGCGGACAGTTCCTGACGCTGCTCGGGCCATCCGGCTCCGGCAAGACGACGCTCCTGATGATGATCGCGGGCTTCGTCCCGCCCTCGGCAGGTGAAATCCACCTGGATGGCCGGACCATCACCAAGGCACCGCCGGACAAACGAAATTTCGGCATGGTGTTCCAGGGCTATGCCTTGTTCCCGCATTTGACCGTGGAGGAGAACGTTGCCTTCTCCCTCTCGGTGCGCGGACGCCCGACTACGGAGATCCGCACGCGGGTGAAACATGTGCTCGACATGGTTCAGCTCTCGCATCTGGCGGCACGGCTGCCGAAGCAGCTTTCCGGTGGCCAGCAGCAGCGAGTGGCCATCGCCCGGGCGCTCGCCTTCGATCCGGATCTGCTGCTGCTGGACGAACCGCTGAGCGCGCTCGACAAGAAGCTTCGGCTCGGCATGCAGGAGGAATTGCGCAGCCTGCACCAGCGGATCGGGACAACGTTCATCTGCGTTACCCACGACCAGGACGAAGCCCTGTCCTTGTCAGACCAAATCGCGGTGCTGCGCGACGGCAAGCTCGTCCAGCTCGATGCACCGCAAAGGCTCTATGACGCACCGCGTTCACGCTTCGTGGCCGATTTCCTCGGCTGTGACAACTTCCTCGACGGGATCGTCACCGACGTCGGCGACGACCGTTTCCGGTACCGTTGCGGCGGAGAGACTTTCGTGCAGGCTGCGCCCGGCGGCATGGTCCGGCAGGGCGAGCCGGTCCTGCTGGCGCTTCGCCCGGAAAAGATCCGGATCGGAACGGCACCGGCGGACGACCTGCCCAACCGCCTGCAGGGCGCCGTCGTCGGCGCCAGCTATACGGGAACCCATCATCGGACCACGGTCGATGTCGGCGCAGGCACGAGACTGCTGGTCGCGGTGCCGGCCGCCGAGGTGACCGTGCCCCTTTCAGTCGGCGCATTGGTCTGGCTCGGCTGGACGGCGGACGCAACGGTGGCGGTCTATGGCGACTGATCTCCGTCTGGCCATCCCCGTCACGCGAACGGCGCTGCGGCTGGGCGACGATGCGGTCGCCTGGGCGATGGTCACGCCGGCGCTGGTGCTCATGCTGACGCTCTACGTCTATCCCATCTTCCAGGTGCTGGCGATTAGCGTGACCGAGCCGAAGCCGGGGCTCGCTAACTACGGCGAACTTTTCGACAGCGGTGCCATCCAGCGGGTGCTGTGGACGACGGCGCGGATTTGCATCGTCACGACGGCGATCGCCGTTCTTCTGGGCTACGTCGTGTCCTATGTCATGACTGCCGGCAGCGAGCGCCTGCAGCGGACGGTTCTGGCGATCGTCGTGCTGCCGCTATGGATCTCAGCCCTGGTGCGCGCCTTCGCCTGGGTCGTGCTGCTCCGGCGCGAGGGCATCGTCAACACGGCGCTGCAGAGCCTGGGCCTCGTGCACGCGCCGGTGGCGCTCGTCTGGAACGACGTCGGCGTCACCATCGGCATGGTGCACTACATGCTGCCCTACGCGATCTTGCCGCTTTACGCCAACATGCGCGACATTGATCGGCGCTGCATCACGGCGGCACGCGGCCTCGGCGCCTCGCGCCTGCAGGCGTTCCGCCGCATCTTCCTGCCGCTCAGCCTGCCGGGCATTGTCGCCGCCACGGCACTGGTGCTGGTCTATTCGCTTGGGTTCTTCATCATCCCGGCGATCCTCGGCGGCGGCAAGACGCTGATGATTGCGGAATATGTCTGGCTGCAGATCTCGGAACTGTTGAATTGGGGGCGCGGCACCATGCTGGCCGTCGCGCTGCTGGCGACCGTGTTCGCGCTCCTGGGCGCGGTGACTTGGCTGGTTGGTGCCAAGCGCCTGTTCGGTGGCGGCAGCCATGACTGAGCATGCCTCGCTCCGGCCATCCCGCCCGATCCTCGCTGCGAACTGGCTGATCCTGGCGCTGCTGATCCTGCCGATGACCATCATCGTGCCGGTGGCGCTGACCGACAAACCCTACCTGTCGCTACCGGGCGAGGGGCTGTCGCTGCAGCATTTCGAGCGGCTGTTCGCGAGCCGGGAATGGCTCGCCAGCTTCGCGCAGAGCGGCATCATCGGCTTGGCCGCGACGGCGATCGCCGTCACGTTCGGCGGGGCGGCGACGATCGGCTGCTGGCAGCTGTCGGCGCGCTTCGCCGCGCCGATCCGCGTGCTGCTGCTCACGCCGCTGACGATCCCCAGCATCATCTACGCGCTCGGTCTCTACCGCTTGTTCATCCGGCTCGACCTGCTCGACACTTACCTCGGCGTGATCCTCGCCCATGCGGTTACCGGCATTCCCTATGTCGTCATCACCACGTCGGCCGCCCTGACCGGCTTCGATCCGGCGCTGATGCGGGCCGCGCGGGGACTTGGCGCCACCATCCCCCAGGCATTGCGACGCGTGCTGCTGCCAAACATCTATCCCGGCATCCTGTCCGGGGCGATCCTGGCGTTTATGCATTCCTGGGACGAGATCGTGATCGTCCTGTTCATTGCGAGTCGCAGCATCACCACGGTGCCCCGGCGCATTTGGGACGGCATCAACGACCAACTCGATCCCATCATCGCCGCCGTCGCGGTGACGATGGTCGCCGTCTCGCTGGCACTGCTCCTCCTCAACCAACAGGTACTGCGCCGATCATCGACGCGGGCCAAGGCCGAACAATCTTAGACGAGAGGAATGAAAGCCATGGAAAACAATGACATGGATGTTCTGGATCTCGACGCGATCGGCCGGCGCCTCGCCGCCGGCGTCCTCGATCGGCGATCCTTCCTGCTGGCCTTGGCTGCAGCTGGGGTGCTCGCGCCCGGGACCGGGGCGCTGGCGGCCGATGCAAAGGAAATCGTCATCGCCAACTGGGGAGGCCCGGCGGCCGATGCCTTCGTCAAGGCCTGGGGGCCGTTGGTGAATCAGAAGCTCGGCTGCGCCCTCTCGATCGACGGAAGCGGACCGAGCGCAGGAAAAATCCGCGCGATGGTCGAAGCCGGCAAGGTGATCTGGGACGTGTGCGACGCCAGCGTCGGCGTGGCCTTGCTGCTCGGCTCCAAGAACATGCTGGAAGAAATGGACTATTCGATCATCGGCTCTAAAGTCCGGAAGGAATACCAGTATAAATACGCGGTTTGTAACTACATCTTCTCGTATGTTATGGCCTTCAACAAGACGGCGTTCAAGGACCGTCAGCCGTCGACTTGGAAGGACTTTTGGAACGTCAAGGATTTCCCCGGCAAGCGCATGCTGCGCGGCTCGTGCATCGGGCAGCTCGAATGCGCCTTGCTGGCCGATGGGGTGCCCCCGGACAAGATCTACCCGATCGACCTGCCGCGAGCCCTAGCCAAGATCAAGGAGATCAAGGAGCATACGGTGTTCTGGAAGAGCGGTTCGCAAAGCGAGGACCTGTTCCGCCAGAACGAGGTGGTCATGGGCAACATGTGGCATAATCGCACAAACCTGCTGCGGAAAGAGACGAACGGTGCCATCGACTGGACCTGGGAGGGCGGAGTGATCGCACCGGCCGTCTGGTTGGTGCCGAAGGGCAATCCAGCCGGGGCGCGGAAAGCGATGCAGTTCATCGAGGCTTCGCTCGAACCGGAAGGCCAGGTCGAATTGTTCAAGCTGATCGGGATGGGCCCAAGCAATCCTGCGGCGACGGCGATGATCCCGCCGGAGCTGCGCGCCTACAACCCATCCCAGCCGGACAATCTCGCCAAGCAGATCGTGATCAATGAAGAATGGTACGGCGCGAACCTGACCGAAGCCGAGGCCAAGTATCTCGACATCATCTCTTCATAGGGGCGCGCGGCGTTGGTCGGCGAACGAATTCTCATCGACTGCGATCCGGGCCACGACGATGCAGTGGCCCTGTTGATGGCGCTGGCTGGGCGCGATCTGTTCGACGTGGTGGGTGTCACCACGGTAGCGGGCAACATCGACGTCGCGCAGGCGGAGCGTAATGCGCGAGCGGTCTGCGCGCTGGCGGGCCGGCCGGACGTCGCCGTGCGGGCAGGATGCGCGCGTCCGCTGGTGCATCCATTCCAGGATGCGAGCGACTTCCATGGGACAAGCGGACTGGACGGACTGGCGCCGCTGCCGCCAGTTGGCGCGCATCCCGAGCACGCGGTCGACTTCATCGTGGCCTGTCTCGACGCCGCGCGCGAGCCGCTGACGCTCGTGTGCTTGGCGCCGCTGACCAACGTCGCCATGGCGCTGATCAAGGCGCCGCACATCGCGGCGAAGATCAAGGAGATCGTCTTCATGGGCGGTGCCCGCTCGTCCGGCGGAAATGTCACGCCCTGCGCCACCTTCAACCTGGTCTGCGACCCGCATGCCGCGCACGTGGTGTTCGAGAGCGGCTGCCAGTTATCGATCGTCAGCCTGGACGCGACGGTCCAAGTCGTCGTCGGGCGCGAGACCCTGGCCCGGATCGCCCGGCTGGACGGAGCCGTGGCGCAAGCGGCGTTCCGCATGCTCGATTTCTTCAATCGTCGTCGGATCGAGATGTACGGCTATGGCGAGGATCAGACCTCGCTCAACGACCCGTGCGTCATTGCCTATCTGCTGGACCGTTCGCTGTTCGCAGGCCAGCGCGCCAATGTCGCAGTCGAGCATCGATCGGAATTGACGATGGGCATGACCGTAGTCGATTTCCTCGGCCGGACCGGCCGTCCCGCAAACGCGTTCTGGCTCGATAGCGCTGATGCTACAGGTGTCCTCGACCTGCTGGTGACGACGCTCGGCCACTATTCGGGCGCCTGAGGCGAGGCTGTGCTGCCGCGCTGCATGATCGTATAGGGCAGCTCGATCGATGCCGGCACCGTCTTTTCGTCGATCGACCTCAGCAGCAGCTTCGCCGCCTCCGCGCCGATGTCTTCGGCCGGAATCTTGACGGTCGTGAGCGGCGGGTTAGTGTGCGCGGCGAATTCCAAGTCATTGAATCCGGCAATCGAGATGTCTCTTGGCACCGACAGCCCCTGGGCCTGCGCTTCGATCAGCGCGCCGAGCGCCAGTTGGTCGTTGCCGCAGATCACCGCGGTCGGTCGTTTTGGCGCACCGATCAGAGACCGCATGGCGGTCCGTCCGTCGGCGACGCGGTAGGGGCGTTCCGTGAACCAACTGGCATCGAGCTGCAGCCCGTGCTCGGCCAGGCACTTCAGCACGCCCCGCTTGCGCGCGTCCGCGCGGTCGTTGCCGTCGGTCACGCCGGCGATCAGGCCGATCTGGGTATGTCCAAGCCCAACGAGATGATCTGCCAGGGCATAGGCTGCGGCGATGTTGTCGACACCGACGCAAGGCCGGCCGGGGGTGAGGCTCCAGGTCTCCACGAACGGCACGCCATGCTGCGCGATCAACGGCAGCAGGCGCGGATCATGGTCGCCGCCGACCAGCATGAGCCCGTCGATACCGCGCGATAGCAGCAGCCGCACCTCGTTGAATTCGGCGCTTGGCTCATAATTCGAACTGGCGAGCAGCAGTGTGTAGCCGGCGCTCTTCAGGCTGCTCTGCAACGCGGAGACGGCCGTCGCGAAGCCGACGTTCTCGATGGTCGGGACGACGGCGCCGATCGTCATCGTCCGGCTGGCGGCGAGGGCTCGCGCGGCACCGTTCGGGACGTAGCCCAGCGCCTCGCAAGCCTGCTCGACCTTGGACCGCACGTCCGCGCTGACGGTGGCAATGCCGTTCAATACGCGCGACACGCTCGCCGTCGAAACTTGTGCATAGGCAGCGACGTTGTCGAGGCTGACGCCCGAGCCGGCGCGGACGCGCGTCTTTCTCCTGCGAATGATGTCTTCCATGCCTCGTTCCTATCCGACGCTATCTAACATCGTCGTCGCCTGCACCGGAAGCCTGCCCCTGTGCTTGACAGTGTACCGGGGTGTCGATAAACAAGTAAGCGCTTACTTTGTGAGTTGAGGACGCAAGCGACCATGAAGGGAAAGATCCTGCTGACCGGCGGCGCAGGCCAGATCGGCGAGGTTCTCCGGCCGGTGCTGGCACGCGAGGCGCTCGGGCTGATCTCTGCCGACGTGGCCGCGCTGACGCCGATCGCTGCGAACGAGCGCTGCCTGCGGCTCGATGTACGCGATGCCGCCGCGGTCGAGGCCGCGATGGCCGGTGTCGACGTCGTATTCCATTTCGCCGGGATTACCAGCGAAGCGGACTGGCCGTCGATCCAGGCCGTCAATATCGATGGAACCTACAACATCTACGAGGCCGCGCGGCGCGCCGGGACCCGCCGGGTCATCTTCGCGAGTTCCAACCATTTCGCAGGCTTTCATCGGCGAGACCGCCGCACCGGCCCCGATATCGCCCCGCGGCCAGACTCTCGCTATGGCGTCAGCAAGGTTGCGGGCGAGGCGATCGGCCGGCTCTATGCCGACAAGCATGGGATCGAAACCATCGCCCTGCGCATCGGCCAGTGCCGCCCCGCGCCCATCCACCGCCGGGCGCTAAGCCTGTGGCTGAGCCATGACGACATGGCGCGCTTGGCCGTCTGCTGCCTGGCGGTTACGAGCATTCATTTTGAGATCGTCTATGGCGTCTCTGCCAACACGCGAGCCTGGTACGACAATCCGGGCGCGGACAAGATTGGCTTTCGCCCGATCGACAACGCCGAGGATTTCGCTGCCATGTTGCCCCCGGAAGCGCTTGTCGAGGACGAGGTGGCATCCGTCTTCCAGGGCGGTCCATTTTGTTCCGAGGAATTCGATGGCGTACTTACGCGGATCGATTAGAGCGAAAGGGTTATCCTGACCTCTCTCTCCGCATCAGGCGCCGCCCCGCTGGAGCGCAAGCGGCCGCTCGCCGACGCTACGCCGGCGAACCTGCGCCGCATCCTGTCGCTCGACGACTTCGAACAGGCGGCCAACGCGTTCCTGCCGCGCATGATCTACGGCTACATCGCGGGCGCCGTCGAGACGGGAACTGCACGGCGGGCCGCCCTGCGGGCATACGAAGACTATGCGCTGGTACCCCGCGTCCTGGTCGACGTTTCAGGCCGCAGCCAGGAACGGCTCTTGTTCGGACGGCGTTACGCGGCACCATTCGGCATCCCGGCGCTCGGTGGGGCGGCGATCGCAGCCTATCGTGGCGATTTGGTACTGGCCGGAGCCACGGCGCTGATGAACCAGCCCATGATCTTGAGTGCGTCCTCGCTGATCCGGCTGGAGGAAGTGCATGCGGAAAATCCCGACGCCTGGTTCCAGGCCTATCTCGCCGGCGATGACGGTCGGATCGCGTCGATGGTCGATCGTGTCGCGGCCGCCGGGTTCGGTACCCTGGTCGTGACGGTCGACACGCCCGTGCCGGGCAATCGCGAGAACAACATGCGCAGCGGCTACAGCATGCCGATCCGCATCACGCCTCGGGTGGCGCTCGACTGCTTGCGACATCCACGCTGGCTAGTCGGCACGCTCGGGCGCACGTTCTTCCGCCATGGCATGCCACATTTCGAGAATATGGACGCGACGCGAGGGCCGCCGATGCTGTCGCGCAACCTGGTGCGCGACCTCGGCGCGCGCGACCAGTTTGCCTGGCCGCATCTCCAGGCGATCCGCCGGCGCTGGTCGGGCCAACTCGTCGTCAAGGGTATCCTGGCCTGCGCCGATGCAGAGCGGGCGCGCGACATCGGGGTCGATGGAATCATCGTCTCCAATCATGGTGGTCGCCAGCTCGATCACGCGATCGCACCGCTTCGGGTGCTGCCGGAGATTAAGGCGGCCGTCGGTGCAATGCCTGTCATGATCGACGGCGGCATCCGACGGGGTACCGACGTCCTGAAGGCCTTAGCCTTGGGTGCGGATTTCGTCTTCGTCGGCCGGCCCATGCTGTTTGCTGCGGCGATCGCGGGTGTGGACGGTGTGCTTCACGCCATGACCCTGCTGCGCGACGAGATCAGTCGCGACATGGCCATGCTGGGCATCACCTCGCTCGATGCGCTCGACAGGACCTATTTGAGAGGCAGCCATGGATAGTCTTCGCATCATGTGCGGCATCGCATTCCGCGGCGCGTTCGAAGCCGTCGTCCTGCCGGCGTTCGAACGCGCGCACGGCGGCCAGATCCAGATCGAGTGGAACGCGACGAACCTGTTGATGAAGGCGATCGACGGGGGTAGTCGCGCCGATATCGCAATCCTGACCGATGAAGCTATCGAAGCGCTCGAAACGCGCGGCCTCGTGCAACCCACACGCCGGATAAAGTTGGCCCGGGCGCTGCTCGGCGTCGCGGTGAAGCGGGGTGCGGCGCGGCCCGACATCTCGACCCCCGAGGCATTTCGCCGCACGCTGCTCGGCGCGCGCTCCGTTGCCTATTCGCGATATGGCGCGAGCGGGCTCTATTTTGCCAAGCTGATTCAGGACCTCGGCATCGCAGACCAGATCGTGCCGCGCGCGACGATCATCCAGTCGGGCTTCACGGCCGAACGGTTGATCTCGGGAGAGGCCGATGTCGCGGTCCAGCAGTTGAGCGAGCTGATGGTAGTCGACGGCGCAGACATCGTCGGACCATTTCCCGCCGAATACCAGGTCGAGACGTCATTCACTGCAGCGCTGTTTCGCGACTGCGCCAATTTTCAGGCTGCGGAGGCCTTTCTACAGCAGCTCCGTACGCCGGAAGCCGAGCGCGCCTATTTTGCTGCTGGCCTGACCCCCGCCGATTGACATCCACCCCGAGAGATCCAGCCATGGCTGCCCCCCGCATCGTCCTGCTTCATGCGACACCGGTCGCGATGGCGCCGATAGCCGCCGCTTTCAGTGCCGAATGGCCTGAGGCGGAGACGGTCAACCTGCTCGACGACAGCCTGAGCCAAGACCGTTCCCGCGAGCCGGGGCTCACCCCGGCGATGACCGACCGCTTCATCACCCTCGGGTGCTACAGCCACGGCATTGGCGCCGATGGAATCCTGGTGACCTGTTCCGCCTTCGGGCCGGCCATAGAGAGGCTTGCCTCGATGGTGCCGATCCCCGTGATCAAGCCAAACGAAGCCATGTTCGCCGACGCGCTGGCGGGCGGCCGGCACATCGGCATGCTGGCGACATTCAAGCCTTCGATTGGCACGATGGAGGCTGAATTCAGGGAATTCGCCGATCGCACCGGACGGTCGGCGACGCTCACCACCGTGCTCGTCGAAGGGGCCATGGACCGGCTTCGGGCCGGTGATGCGGATGCCCATAACCGGCTCATAGGAGAGCATGCGTCTGAATTGGGCGGCCTGGATGCGGTCATGCTGGCTCATTTCTCGACCTCGATCGCGGCCAAAAGCGTGCGGGCGCGCATAGGTATTCCCGTTCTGACCGCGCCCGGCTCGGCGGTGAGGCTGATGCGATCCCTGGTGTCGGGTGGCAGTCGCCAGTCCTTGGTCTGAGCGTTTTTGCAACCGGCCCGGTGATCGAGCGACGACGGATTGTGTGCCGAGGACCGGCGGTTCCTCGCGACATTCGCAACGACACCGCCGCGATGACAATTCGCAGATTGAGTCTCGACAGCCCGTGGCCGAAATTCCGACTCCGGCTTCGCACGCATTGCGGCAGAGATGCCGGTCGGACAGCATTGCATCCGCTGCAGCTGAAGAGAGCGATATGATCCGGCAAGCCGAAGCAAGCGATGAACTTGAGATCAGAGATTGCGCCGAGCAGGCCTATGCTCGTTATTTGCCGTTGATCGGGCGGAAGCCAGCACCGATGATCGCCGATTTCGCGGCTCAGATCGCTGCAGGTGAGGTCTACGCTGCGACGGATGACCACGGTGCCTTTGAAGGCTTCATCGTGTTCTATGCCGAAGTGGGGCATATCCTCCTCGAAAACGTCGCGGTACTTCCGCGTGCAGCCGGACGCGGTGTAGGCAAGATGCTGATCAGCTTTTGCGAAAATGCCGCGCGGCGACGCGGCATGAACTCCGTGCAGCTCTATACCAACGAGAAGATGACCGACAACCTCTCGATCTATCCCAAACTCGGATATGTCGAGGTGTCGCGCCGCACGGAAAATGGGTTTCATCGCGTTTACTTCGAAAAATCCCTCACCTGACCAGGGGAGGCTTGGTCTGGGTTGCCGTCGTTATGCCGGTTTCGGCAAACGTTCCGCTTCCGGCCCGCTCAAGCCGAACAGCAGCCGGGCGGCAGAGCGCCCATGGCCGCCATTCCAACACCAGCGTACCATGCTCGATGACGGACGTTGGCAAAGTTAGCGGATGCATCCAGTCAGCCAAACGGCGCGTCCACGGAACGAGGAACAGTTCACACCGCTTGCCAATCATGGCGCGACGAGATGGACGCATGACGTCCCTTGGTAAGCAGTCGTGATTATGTTCCCGGATAGCTACGCGTTATCGATTCCAGGAGGCACTTCGGACCATCGTTGAACATTTTTCCTAAGTTCGCCGCGGAATGGCCTCCGCGAAGAAATCGGTCACTTGGCGGACGCGGGCCGGAACGAAACGGCGCTTCGGCCAGACGAGACTTATGTCTCTGACGTCGCTCATAAATTCCTCGAGGATAGGAATAACGTCGGGATGGCGGAGTTCATCAGCAAGGGAAACCTTGGCGAACAGGCCAATGCCAACACCGGCCAGAACGGCGGCCCGGATCGTTTCGACACTGTTGGACGAAAGATTCCCCTGAACCGGAACGGTGAACCGACCTTCTCGCCCCACGAACGACCAATTTGCCGCCTCTGTTAAGCCGCCATACAAAAGGCAGTTGTGCTCAACGAGCTCCGCGGGGGTCTTTGGCATGCCGCGGTGCTCGAAATAACGACGGGATCCGACGCATACCAGCGGGGTGATCGCCACGCGCCGGACAACCGCCTCGGGCTCATTGACAGGCCCCACACGTATCGCTAGGTCGATCCGATCTTCCACCATATCCCGGACAATGTCCGAGAGAACGAGGTCGACCTGAAGGCCGGGATTGAGTGACAACAGGTCGGGGATAAGCGGCAAAACATGAAGGCGGCCGAAAGTACTAGATGCGGCGATCCTAATTAAACCCGAAACACTCAGCGTGTTTCTAGTCAGCTCGCTATCGGCGTCCTGCATCTCGTCGATAAGTGGTTTTGTCCGATCATAGTATCTTCGCCCCTGATCGGTCAGGGTCACCCGGCGTGTGCTTCTGTTGAACAGCATCACGCCCAGGCGTTTTTCCAACGCACCAATGGCCTTGCTGATGGCGGGCTGTGAATCCCCGGTTGTGCGCGCCGCGGCGGAAAAACCGCCTGCTTCGGCCACGGCTATGAAGGCGTTCAATTCGTGGAAACGATCCAACCCATTCCTCCTGGGAATTAATGCTATGGCAACTTAGGCCATTATCGATGGTTCCGACATCACCCACATCAAGGTCTCTGCAATTGAAGGGAGGGTGTCATGAATATCGATCTTTCTGGCCGTAAGGCGGTCGTCACTGGGTCCACGGCAGGTATCGGCCGCGCCATTGCAGAAGGGCTGGCGCGCGCTGGCGCCGCGGTCGTGATCAACGGCCGACGCGAGGACAGGGTCGCTGCAACGCTTCGCGAGTTGCGCGAGCTTTTCCCCAAAGGTGAGTTCACCGGCGTTTCCGCCGACCTTGCGACCCCGGAAGGTGCGGCGGACTTGTTTGCGCGGGCGCCGGATGCGGACATTCTCGTCAACAATGTGGGCACGGGGCGCCCGAAGCCATTTTTCGAAATCGGCGACAGCGAGTGGACGGATCTCTTCGAGCTGAACGTCATGAGCGGCATTCGCGCCTCCCGCCACTACGTGCCGAATATGACGAAGCGCGGCTGGGGGCGTGTCGTCTTCATCAGCAGCGAGTCGGCACTCGCAATCCCCAAGGACATGATCGACTACGCCATGACCAAAACCGCTCAGCTCTCCATTTCGAGGGGCCTGGCCGAGGTGGTCGGCGGAACGGGCGTCACCGTCAATTCGGTCCTCCCTGGTCCAACGAATTCGGAGATCATGGACGGTTGGATGAAGGCGACCGCAGTGGACCAAGGCATCACGCGAGAGGAAGCCGAGCAGCAGTTTCTGAAAACCATGCGCCCGACAACGCTCATCAATCGCTTTGCGACAACCGAAGAAGTCGCAAACCTGGTGGTCTATGTCTGTTCGGAGCAGGCGTCGGGGACGACCGGCACTTCCTTGCGCGTCGACGGCGGTGTCGTGCGGACCATCGCCTAAGGCAGCCGCCTTTTTGGCACGCTTGACGCGGCTCCGAGAAGGACCGAGGCAACTCGGCTCCCTCGCGGGGTAGGCAGCACACGTCGAACGCGCCGGTGTTCGGACGAGTATTTCCACTCTAAACAGCGATCCGGAGGATCCCATGAGCTCTGCGATTATAGGTTTCGGCGCCGTCGGCCAAGCGCTGGCCCGGGCGTTCGCCCGGAAGAACATCCAAGTGGCCGTGGCGGGCCGGCGGCCGCCCGAGGCGATCGCCCCGCAAGCCGCGGCAATTGGGTCGACGGTGATCGCGAGTTCGCTGCAGGACGCGCTCAAGGCCCAGATCGTCATCTTGGCTCTTCCCTTCGGGGCACAAAATGAGCTCGCCAAGGCTGCGGATTGGCACGACAAGATCGTGATCGACGCCACCAATGCCTACGGTGTACCGCCGGAGGAACTCGGCGGTCTTCCGTCTTCCGTCGTGAACGCCCAGGCTCTGGTCGGCTCGAGACTGGTGAAGGCCTTCAACCATTTGCCGGCGCGGACGCTAGCGCTGGACCCAGACGTCAAGGGCGGCCGGCGGGTCGCTTTCCTGTCGAGCGACGACGACGACGCGGCCTCCCGAGTGGCGGTTTTGGTTGACCAACTCGGCTTCGCGCCCGTCAAGCTCGGTAAGCTTGCAGAGGGCGGCCTGCTGGTCCAGGCGCGGGGATCCACCTGGGCTGAGCTGATCTTCCAGGATTTGGTCAAGTTCAATTAGCGCCATTACGCACTGGCGCCACGGGTTTTTAGGCAGGGCCCGAAGCGAGGACGTGAGTAGTTTCCGAGCCTGTTCCAGTGTGAGCGATCGTCCCAGCGTCTACTCTGTTAATGCTGCCGCAGCCCAGCGGCCGTAAGCCAACAGTCAGGCAGGCTATCATGACGTCGCCGAACGGTACGAAACACCGAGCAATCGTCGATACCCATCGGCACCCGTGGGGGAAAAAGATGCAGGCCAAAATTGAGGAGCGCGGCCTGCTCGACCCGAAACAAGGATTCCCGCAGACCAACGCTCTGGACTTGATGGCCTATCGCGAGGTTTTTGATCTGGACTACGCCATGCCTATCCAGCGCGAGGGCGGCATCACCCTCAGCCTCATGACCAATGGCGGCGAGGTGGAGTGGCTTGCGCGAGATCTGCTGCAAGCCAGCACGGTCGAGGGTCTCAAGTTCTTCAACGATGAATACGTGGATATTATGAATCGCTATCCCGGCGAGTTCGTACCAACGGCCAACGCACACGCACTCGAAGAGGCCTGTCGGCCCGTTGTTGAGGAGATGATCCGCCAGGGTGGCGCCAAGGCGATTGCTGTCGCGTCCAGCTACGGCGACGGCGCGGATCGCACCTTCCTCGACAGCCCCAAGGCGGAATGGCTCTGGGAGTTTGCGGAAGCGAATGACATCGTGGTGCACATCCATCCACCGATGCAGTCGATCGGGCATGAGTCGCTGATGCAATATCGGCTTAACGAGGCTGTTGGTCGACCGTTCGACTCGACCGTTAACGGCGCACGGATGATTGCTTCCGGCGTGTTCGATCGTCACCCGAAGCTGCAGGTGCTGATCGTCCATATGGGCGGCGGACTCGCGTCGATTGTTGGACGCCTCGAATTCAATTGGCGCCTCAACTACAACGGGATCAAGAACCCGCCGGCCGACAAGCCCTACACGAACAAGCGGTCGCCATTCGACTATTTCAAGACCAACATCCTGGTCGATTCAATGGGGTTCAGCGCGATTGGGGTACGCGCGGCAATTGAGCTGTGCGGTGTGGATCGGGTTGTGTTCGGCTCCGATTTCGGTCCGGTGCCCTACGGGATCAAAGAGCAGGTTCAGAGCGTGGAAGAGGTGCTTCCGAGTGTGGCTGACCGCGAATGGGTGTTTTGGAAGACTAGCAACAGAATTTTCCGTCTGGGCCTATCCGATACAGGTTTCATCAGCGCCCCTGCTCTTCCGGTGGCGGCCTAGCCGGAGCGCTCGCCGACAGACATCGGCAAGCCCTTGCTGGTAGAGGCTCAAATGTGAATCGGCGCGGGCTTTCGGCGCCGATCGGCGTCCCAAGGATTTGATTTCACTGGAAATAGAGGGGTCATTCGACGGCGCCTATCCACAACCGGCGGTCGCGGATCGCGAAGGGCTTACGCAGCATGAATTTACTAGCAAGTGTTTTGCGCGGCCGCGCCTTTGCGCTAGCCGGCGCTCTTATACTCGGTCCGTCACCAGCGTCAGCATCGACCGCTGCACCGCCGATTCTGGTGCGCTTTCCCAGCGCAAGCGCGGACCGGATCGCTTTTGTCGCCTATGGCAACCTTTGGACCGTCGCGCGGGGCGGCGGCGGCGCGACACGGCTGACCGACGATCCTGGCCAGATTCTGGCGCCCCACTTCTCGCCGGACGGCCGCTCGATCGCGTTTACCTGGCGACGCGAGGGTGGGGCCGACGTCTATGTCATCCCCGCCTTGGGCGGGACGCCGACGCGGCTGACCTTCGGCCCGACATTGAGCGGCAGCTACGACAATGTCGTCACCGGCTGGACGCCCGACGGAACGAAGATCCTGTTCACGTCCCTTCGGCAGTCGCCGGCTTATCACTATGAGACATTCGAGGTCTCCGCGACCGGCGGCCTGGCTACGGCCCTGAGGCTTGGCCCCGCCGGACTGTCCAGTATCTCGCCAGATGGCGGGATGATCGCTTTCGACCGGACCTTCCGTAACCTCGGCGGAGACCACTGGAAGCGCTATGTCGGCGGACAAGCGCCGGATATTTACGTCTACGACTTCGCCAAAAAGTCGCTGGATCGGGTCACGGACTGGAAGGGCATCGATACCGCGCCGATGTGGGCCGGCCGACGCCTCTACTTTCTCTCGGATCGCGACGAGAGCCGCCGCGCCAATATCTGGGTGACGGACCTGGACACGAAGGCGACCCATCAGGTCACCCGGTTCACCGACTACGACATCGATATGCCGTCGATCGGCCCTGGCGGAATCAGCTTCCAGCAAGGCGGCAAGCTCTATGTGCTGGACCTGCCTTCCGAAAGCTTGCACGCCGTCGAGGTCGCGGTGCCCGCCGATCCACGCGTGGCTCCGCACGATGTTCCAGCGGCCAAGTATGCGAACAGGAAGGACTATGCGCTCTCGATCGATGGCCGGAACGCCATCTTCTCGGCGCGCGGCGACCTGTTCGCCGTGGGACTCGACGGAGCGGCCGTAAACCTGACGCGGACGCCGAAATCGGTGGAGGACCATCCGGCCGTCTCGCCCGATGGCAGAACGCTCGCCTTCATCACCGATGCGGACGGGGAGCAGCAAGTGGCGACCATGCCGGCCGGCGGCGGTTCCGTGCGAAGACTTACGCATTTCAAATCGGGCTTGCTCTACACACCGCGCTGGTCGCCGGACGGCAAATGGCTGGCTGTCGCCGACGGCAATCACACCCTCTGGCTCGTCGAAGCGGGAGGCGACCGCTGCGAGCGGATCGCGCAGGATCCCGCCGCCGAGATCCGCGACGCCCGATTTTCGCCCGACGGGCGCTGGCTGGCCTACAGCACGGAACGGCCCAACCATCTGCGCGCGATCCGTCTGCGCGATCTCACCGCCACGCGGGATACGATCATCAGCTCGGCGATGGAGGATGACCACGACCCGGTCTTTTCCGGTGACGGGCAGTTTCTGTTCTTTCTGTCGCAACGACACGAGCTGCCGTTCGTTTCCGACCGCGACCGCGAGGGCACGATCGCCACGCTGAAGTCAGACGCGCTCTTCGTGACTCCGCTGACCGCCGGGACGCGCGTGCCCTTCGGCCATCCGGGCAAAGACGCGCCGACCGCTGGCACCGTCGATCTCGACGGGCTGATCGCGCGTGCGGTCGAGGTGCAGATCCATGCGGCCGGCGGCGTCGCCGATCTGGAGCCACGGGGGCGGGTGCTGTTCTACCGCGCCACGCCGGCCTCGGGGATGAGTGGAGATCTCCCAGGCGAAGCGTCCGGTCTTCACGCCTTCGACCTCGACACCGGGACGGACCGGACCGTGGCCGCCGATGTCGACGGCTACGTGCTGTCGCCCGCCGGAGACAAGGCGCTGGTGCGACGGGGCGGTGGCTGGCATGTCGTCGATACCGCGCCGGGGGCGACCTCAGACACGACCGTCAAGCTTGATGCGATGCGTGTGATGGTCGATCCACCGGCGGAAGCGCACGAAATGTTCGAACAGGCCTGGCGTCTGGATCGCGACTTATTCTGGGATCCCAAGATGAATGGCGTAGACTGGCAGGCGGTGCATGATGCCTATGCCCGCCTTGTGCCACTGGTCGGTTCGCAAGAGGACATGGCCTACCTGCTGGGCGAGCTGCAGGGCGAACTATCCACCAGCCACATGTTTCTCGGTGGCGGCGACCGGGGAGACCCCCGACCGCCGGTGCACACGGCGTTGCTGGGGGTCGATTTCGCGCTCGATGCCGAGAGCGGTCGATACAAATTCGCGCGGATCTATCACGGCGATCCTAGCCGTCAGCGGTTCCAGGCCCCGCTCGGCGACCCGGCGCTGGACGTGCGCGACGGCGACTATCTCCTTGCCATCGACGGTCAGCCGCTGGCGGCGCCGGCGGATCCATACCGACTCCTGCTGGGCAAGCAGGGGTCAGTCAGCCTGACGATCGCGCGGAGTGCGACCGGCCCCACCCGCACCGTCGTCGTCGATCCAACCGAAGATGAGGGTGAGATCCGAAAGCTCGATTGGATCGACGGTAACCGCGCGATAGTCGACCGCCTGTCCGGCGGCAAGGTCGGCTATGTCTATCTGTCCGATTTCGAGCAGCTGGGGTCGGAGGACTTCGTTCGACAGTATTATCCGCAGACTGACAAGCAGGCCCTTGTGATCGATGTCCGCGGAAACCAAGGGGGCTTCACCAGCCAATGGGTGCTGGACCTGCTGCGGCGTCCACGCGCCGGCAGTTTCATCAACCGCGACGGTGCGGTGTCGGCTTTGCCCGGCGCCGTAGCACCACCGGCGCTGGTCGTCGTCACCGATATTTTCTCAAGGTCCGATGGCGATCAATTCCCGTATTTCTTCCGGTCATGGGGCATGGGCAAGGTCGTCGGCGAGCGCACCTGGGGCGGCGTGCGGGGCATAAAAGCACCCTGGCTGCTGATGGACGGCACCTTCGTGACCGTGCCGAAGGATGCGCTCCAGGACGTACAGGGGAAGTCGATCATTGAGAACCGCGGCGCAGAGCCGGACATCCTGGTGCAGGATAGCCCGGCGGATATAGCGGCGGGGCGAGATCCGCAGCTCGAGACGGCGGTTCAGACGGTATTGGGTCTTCTGCACTAGTCGATGGTACGCACACCGGAAACTTCCTCGGCTATCAACGGCGTGCTGGCGCTTCCGTTTTACCGATTCGCACCGATGATAGTGCAACTTCTTCAAGGCCTTTATTCAGATGAAATTGCATTCGGCCGCGACTGCCCTTGGCTTGTTGATGCTCGTCGCGAGCGCGCACGCTGACCCGGGGGCGTCCGGACAGCCGCTCACCCGTTATCCAAACACCAATGGCGTTGAGATCGTGTTTTCGGCGCGAGGCCATATCTGGTCCGTCGCCAATGCGGGCGGCGTCGCCAGGCGCCTGACCGATGGGACGGGCTACGAGGTCGCGCCGCGATTTTCGCCGGACGGGCGCTGGATCGCCTTCACGGGCAATCGCGGCGGCGTCCAAGACGTCTACGTCATGCTGGCCGCCGGGGGCCCGGCCCGACGGCTCACGACCCTCTCAGGGGCAGCGCTGAGCAACGGGGTTAAGCGGCCAAGCTCCGAAGGGCTGGTGATCGCCTGGACGCCGGACTCTGATGCGATCGTGTTCCTGTCCCGGCGGCTCGCCTGGAACGGGGTCTATCGGCCCTTTGCAGTTCCGGTCGGCGGCGGCATGGCTACTCCTCTGCCGGTAGACCGGAGCGGCTATTTAAGCTTTGGCCCCGATGGCCGCAGCTTCGCCTTCACCCGCACCTTCACCGAGTTTCGGACCTGGAAGCGCTACACGGGTGGCCTGGCGGAAGACGTAGAGATCTACGACCCCGAGACCCGCCAGCTGCACCGGATCACCGACTGGAAAGGGCAGGACGGCACGCCGATGTGGGTCGGGCGGCGCATCTACTTCGTCAGCGACCGCGACGCCAACCGCCGCGCCAACATCTGGGTCTACGACCTGGATACCAGCCAGACCCGCCAGGTGACCCGCTTCGCAGACTATGATGTGGATCTCCCGTCCTATGGCGCGGGCCAGATCAGCTTCCAGCAAGGCGGACGGCTGTGGACGCTCGACATACCATCAGAGCATCTCAGCGCCGTTGCGGTCACCGTGCCGGACGACGGCGAGCGCACCCGGCCGCGCACGGTGGCGGTCCAATCCCTCATCCGCGAGCAGGATACTGGCTACGGCACGGACTACAGCCTCTCGCCCCACGGCGATGCGGTGGCCTTCTCGGCGCGCGGAGACATCTTCATCGCTCCGACCCATGACGGCGACCCGCGCGACCTCACCGCCACCAGCGGCGCCGACGAGGACCACCCAGCCTTCTCGCCCGATGGCCGCACTATCGCTTACACGACCGACGCGTCGGGCGAGCATCAGCTAGCCGTGCGCCCCCTCACTGGTGGTCCCGAGCGGCAGCTCACCCATTTTACCTCGGGCTTCCTCTACATGCCTGTGTGGTCGCCCGACGGGCGGTGGATCGCGATCCCCGACGGCGCCCACCGGCTGTGGCTGGTTGCAGTGGACGGCGCGAGCGCGCCGCGGCTGGTGGGCGTTGACCGCAACCACTTCATGCACGAGAGCGACCAGCAGGATGCGGCCTTCTCGTCGGACGGACGATGGCTGGCCTACAGCGTGGCGCGCCCGACGCGGATGCGCGAGCTGCACATCTACGAGATCGCGACCGGCCAAGACACGACGCTAAGCGCTGAGGACGAGAGCGACTACCGACCCGCCTTCTCGCCCGATGGCAAGTATCTCTACTTCGTCTCCGACCGGCATGAGATCTCGGTGCAGTCCGACCGGGAGACCAACGCGGTCCAGGTGAAGTCGCAGGGCATCTACGTCGCCGCCCTAGCGGCGGGCACGCCTCCGCGCTTCCAGCCGAACGCCGGAACCCCGCCGCGGAACCCGGACCAGACACGGCGTGACGCCCGAACTCTCCCCTCAGCGCCTGACCCGGCCGCCCCGTCGGGCTCGCCGCCCCCGGTGCGGGTCGATCTTGCCGGCCTGATGCGACGGGCGGTCCCGGCGCCTGTCGAACCCTCGAAGATCGTATCGCTCGAGGTGCGCGCCGACGCGGTCTTCTACGCCACCCAACCCCCGGATACCCTGGCTGGCAGCCTGCCCGGGGAGATGGCCGCCCTTCATCGGCTCGACCCGGCAACCGGCCGCGAGGCCATAGTGGTCGAGGGCATGGACTCCTACGCGCTGTCCGCCGACGGTCGGCGGGTGCTCTACAAGTCAGGCGAAGCCTGGTTCACGGCGGACGCGGCCGAGCCACATGCGCCGGCTTCCAACCTCCCGATCGATGGCCTGCGAGCCCGCATCGACCCGCCGCAAGAGTGGCGTGAGATGTTTGAGAACGCCTGGCGCCTTGAACGCGACCTCTTCGTCAACCCGGACATGAACGGCAACGACTGGCGCGCGGTGCATGATGCCTACGCGCGGTTGCTGCCGGCGGTCGCGAGCCGTGACGACCTCACGTACCTGATCGGAGAGCTGATCGGCGAGATGAGCAGTTCGCACACGTACGTCGGCGGCGGGGACGATGGCCAGGCCGAAGCCAGCGCCAACCTGCGCTTCCTCGGCGCGGACTACGCGCTGGACCCGCGCTCGGGCCGGTATAGTTTCGCCAGGATCTATACCGGCGACAACACCCGCGGGGCGTACCGCAGCCCGCTCGGATGGCCGGGCGTGGATGTCCATGAGGGCGACTATCTAATCGCCGTCGATGGCCACCCGCTCGCCGCCCCCAACACACCCGACGCCTTGCTCGCTGGCAACGGGGCCACCGTCGTTCTAACCCTGGCCGCGACACCTGGCGGACCGACGCGCACCATTGTCGTTACGCCCGTCAAAACCGAGACGGCGCTGCGCCGCCTGGACTGGGAACGACGAGAACAGGCCATGGCGGACCGGCTGTCGGGTGGGCGCGTCGGCTACGTGCACCTCGCCGACATGCAGGATCTCGGCATGCAGGAGTTCGTGAGACAGTTCTACCCGCAGCTCGGCAAGGAGGCGCTGGTGATCGATGACCGCTGGAACGGCGGCGGCAACACAGACCAGATCGTGCTGGAACGCCTTCGTCGCGTCCTCTCCAGCATGCAGACTTTGCGCGACCGGGCGCCCCAGAGCCAGCCCGACGAGGTGCAAGTCGGCCCTAAGGCGATGCTTATCAACCACTTCGCCGGGTCGGACGGCGACGTGCTCCCCTATCACTTCCGTCAATATGGGCTCGGCCCCCTTGTCGGAACGCGTCCCTGGGGGGGCGTGCGTGGCATCGAATGGTTCTGGCCGCTGCTCGACGGTGGTTACGTCACGATCCCGCAGATCAGCTTCTACGATAAGGACGGGCGGTGGATCCTGGAGAACCACGGGGTCGAGCCGGACGTAGAGGTCGAAGACGAACCCTCCGAGGTGCTGACCGGTGCGGACGTGCAGCTTAAGTCCGCGGTCGACCTGCTGATGAAGAAGCTGCCCGCCGTGCCCGAGCCCCCGCGGCTACCGCCTTTCGGCTCTGACTATCCGGTCGCGGGCGACGTGCCGCCGGCCCATGTCGAACGCCAAGCGCAGCAAAAACGGTGACATGACCAGAGAGGCGTAGCTTGCGCCGAATCGAGGAGGGCCCGCTCGCACCATCTCCTGCCGCAATCCATCGGTCGTAGGGTGAAGGCGGCGCCGCAGCGCCTAACCCGTCGCGAGCGGCGCGGTCCTGGCGGGTTTCGCCCGGTCCGCGCCGCTCATGGCGATGTGGGGTCACGACTCGATCCCCTTCATCGGCTTTATTCGGAAGATTGTCCTATGACGCCGAAATCACCCCCCGCCAAAGACCGCTCGGGACAATGAGCGATCATTGGACGCGCCAAGCATGAATGTCCGGTTCCTTGCGTCGGCCGCTCCGAAGCCGCCAGTCCGCCATCGGCCCGCTTAAGCCGAACAGCGGCCGGGCGGCACAGCGCCCTCTATTGCCGTTCCGGAGCACTATGAGACTGCCCGAAAGCGGCCGTTCGGTTGACACGACTTTCTCGGGCACTCCTGGCCTGATTGGGGCCGTCGGGCCAGCGATCAGGCGCCGACCAACCTGTCCGGACTGGGACCGTTTTGCGGACACGCCGCGGAACTTGCGTGCGGCAGATCCGTGATCATCGGCATGACACAGGCCAAGCCACACTGAACTTACATTTCGCCCGGCAGCGCCGGCAGTAGTTCCCGGCCGGGAACCCTCGATTTCATGGAGATCGATCGACATGGCGGGGGAATGAGCCGGAATGGATCGGTGGCACGCCGACCCCGGCCCCCAGCGACCTGATCCTTCGGTCGAACGTCGGACGGATCCGTTTCCGTTACTGGCCTGCGCCAGAGTCCATGCGGAGCGGGGCCGGGGCTGCGATGGCGCCCCCCGCCCACAGCGATCGCTCTGGTGAATCATGCTCCGGTTGGAATTGTCCCGCCTGAGCCCTGTTCAACTGGGCTTGGGACCAGATCAGCGGGCGCCAAAGCAAAACTTCGCCGGGTTGTTGCCAAGGCAAAAGTGCCGAAACGCCAGTCCGTCTTCGCAGCCTTCTTCGCGGGCTCCGGCCGGGTCCGACGTCGGCGAATGACAGGTGCGGTCGTAATAGATCAGCGCCTTTTGGATGTCCCGCGCCGCGCCTTCCTGGCCGAAGCGGTAGTTCTGGGCCAGATCCAGGCAGTCGCGCGGGCGACCGTTCGCGCATGCTTTCTCCATGTAGACCAGGGCTTGCGCCATGTCCGGTGGGGTCGCGCGGCGCAGGTTGACGCTGATATTGTGGCATGCCTGCGGCTCTTGCAGCGCACAGGCCCTCCGATAGAGCGCCATGCCGCGGCCATGATCCGCCGCCACGCCGTTTCCATCCCAGTAGAGCACGCCGGCGTTGGTGCAGCCGCCGGCGACCTTGGCGTTGCAGGCTTTCTCGTAGAGTGCCACCGCCTTGGCCGCATTGCCGGCGCCTGCTTTGCCGTTTTCGATCAGGAGGGCCAGGCTGAAACAAGCGTCGGCCTGGTCGGCGGAACAGGCCTTGTCATAGAGCTTCGCGGCGCGGGCATTGTCGATGGCGACGTTTTCGCCCTCGGCATAGATGGCGCCGAGCCGGAAGCACGCATTTGCGTCACCGCCGTTGCATTGGCCGGTCAGTTTCTCCTCCGCCGTGACCGGTTTCGGCGGTGCTGGGGTCGGGCGCTGCGAAGGAGCGGGAGACGGCCGCTCGGTAACACCGTTGTTCGGCGGGGGCTGCGGCGGCGTTTGGGTAGGCAAGCAAGAACAAGCCTCGCCACAACTGGCCCAGTAGCCGGATTGGCCAAAATGTTGAGTACCATAGGGGCACATGCAGTTATGCCCGTAAAACGCAGGGTCGCTAGGTGAGCACATCTGCGCCGCGCTGCTGCCAATCGTAGCAAGGATTAGGCCGACCGCCAGCAGTGGCCGGAACAAAAGTTTAGTGATCAAGGCCGCCATGTCTCACCACTTCAGTCAGAAAATCGGTGAACACTTACCCATTCCCAAATCGGGCGCTATTGCCATGACCGGAGCATGCCTCAGCCGAGATTTTCCAAATAAAAGCCTCGGCTAAGCTAAGGCTGACGCCAGCAGTGACGATCTTCAAGCCGGAAAAGTCGCCATCGAAAGCCGATGGGGTTCGGACATTGTCTGTTCCCCGTTGCGAGCGGACGAGCAGGGAGGAGCTCCGAGCGAGCCGGGCTTTGCTCGAACCCAAGGCCAAACGGCGGCAGCACCCTTGTCGGATGCTGCCGCCAGCCATTTCCGTTCCCCTACCAACGCAATTGCAAACCGGCCGTGATGGCGTGGCTGCTGGCGCCGCTGGCGAGATCGCCGTCATAGTGCAGATAGACGTTCGTCCCCGCGAAGATCGCCGTGGCGAGGCCGAAGCCCACTAGGGCGCTGTCGCCAGGCACCTTTGCCCCCGCGACCTGGAAACTCGCCCCCGGCGCGCCGACGAGCGCCGCGACGACGCCGCGATCGACCGGCGCGAACTCGTGGGCCCAGGCAACCGACAGATCGTTGCTGAGGACCAGATCGCCGACCGGCAGATCGAACCCGACACGGGTGCCGAGCGTACTTCTGACGCTGCTCTGCGACTGCTCGTGGACCCGAAGGCTGAGCACGCCGGCCCCGGTTTCGGTGAAGCCGTCCTGGTCGATCGACTGCACGGTCAGGCCGGCCAACGGGCTGAGTGTCGCAAATCCCGCGGGCAGGGCATAGCCGATCTCGACCGAACCCAGCACTTGGGTGTCGGTCGCGTGGCCGGAGGCCTGGGCCGGGACGCCGGGCAGCGAGACGGTGCGGCGCGTCGTACCGTCGCCATAGGCGGCACCGACCATGCCATCCAGGTAAGCGGCACCCATTGTGTAATTGCCGTAGAAGGCGAATTGCGTGTGATCGACCTGGGCGCGACCGCCACCATTGTCGAGGCTGAAGGTCGTGCCGCCGTAGCCCAGCGCTGCACCGACGCGCAGCATCGGCAGGAGTTTGTAGTCGGCACCGACCGCGCCGCCCGCGATCGTCTCGTCCAGGCGATGGGTATTGTCGTCGCCCGAGATCTGGCCCGACTGGCCATAGCCCGACGCCCAGACGCCCCAAGGCAGGTCAGCATTCGCTACCGGATCGTCCGTCCCACCATCCAGACGCGCCAGTTCCTGGCGGCCGCCAGCTGCCATGGCCGTCTCGCCGGTGGTCGTGCCGTCATTGCCCAGTCGGCTGAGTGCTGCCTGCTGATGGAACTGGTTGGCGAATTGCTGCCCGGTCTGGAGCCCGGTGGTGGTCAGGCTCGCATGGCTTTCACCGGACAGGCGTTCCAGCGACGAGCGGAGATCGGGCGCCGAAAGCTGGTCGAGGCCCGCGATGGCCGTGGTGAAGCCCGCGGCATTGCTGACGAGCGCGGCGTCAATGGCCTCGGCCACCGCGTGCTGGTTCGGCGTCTCGACAAGCGATGCGGCGATCGATTTCTGCTGCAGCGTGACGAAGGCGTCGTCGGCGTCGTAGCTCAAGCTCTCCGACAGCAGCGGCAGCGGCACACTGCTGCTGACGGACCCGAAGCTGCCCGACACGCCGCCCGTTGCACTGACGATGGTGTAGGTCTTGTTGCCCGGGAGCGTGGTGAAGCTCGGGACGATCAGGACCGCGCCGGCGAGCGCTGCCGTGCCGGTGACCTGCAGCTGCGAGCCGGTGCCGTCCGCAGTGACCGCGACACGCAGCGTGCCGCTCGAACTCTGTGTGAAGTTGCCGGTCAGCTTGAGCGGATTGCCCGCCGAGCCCGGCTGCAGGATGCCGGCGTTGGTGACGCTGGCGATGGTCCAGGTTCCGCTCGCGGTCCAGTCGGCGCCGCCGGCAATCATGAGCGCGCTGCCCGTGCCGAAGTTCTGGATGGTGTTGGCGATCGACCCGGTTCCCGTCAGGGTGATCTGGCCGGCACCCGTGCCGCCATCGATGCTACCGTTCAGCACGGAACCGGTGTCGAGCGTCAGGCTGTTGGCGCCGGCGTCGAACTGCACCGCGATGCCGCCGGTTCCGGTGATGGTGCCGGCGTTGGTCAGGCTGGCACCCGTTCCGGTGAAGATCACGCCAACCACGCCGCCGACCGTGCCGGCGGTGCCGTTGTTCAGCGTAGCACCACTGCCGAGCGAAGCGCCGGCAATGGCATTGTCGAGGATCGTGCCCTGATTGGTGACGGTGCCGGCCGAGGCGACCTGCACACCGTAGAGGCCGCCCTCGATCAGACCGCCCGCCGCGTTGGTGACGGTGCCGGCGCTGTTTAGGACGACGCCTGTGCCGGCGGTGCCGATGATGGTGCCGCTGTTGGCGATGATGCCGCCGCCGACGATGCCGTTCGCGTCGCCGCTGACGGTGCCTATGCTGCTGTTGGCGAAACTGCCCGAACTGGTGAGCGTACCCGAACCTGTCGTGACGATCGTGCCCGTGTTGGTCAGGCTGCCGGTGTTGGCGAGTGTGCTGCTGTTCGCCAGCGTGCCGCTATTGGCCAGGCTGCCGGTGTTGGTGAGCGTGCTGCTGTTCGTCAAGGTCCCGCTGTTGGCGAGGTTGCCGCTGATGGTCGAGGCTGTCGTGGTGTTGACGATGCCGCTGTTGGCGAGCGTGCCGCCACTCGCGACCGTCAGTGTTCCTGTGAGCGTGCCCTGGTTGGTGAGGGTGCCTTGGCTGACGCTGGCGTTGTTGACCGTGGACGCACTGTCCACGGCGCTCGACGTGCTGGCGAACTCCACGGTCTGGAAGCCCAGGATCTGTGCATTCGTCAGCGATCCCGTGCCCTCGAACACCAGCGTGTTGGTGCCGAGGCTGCCGTCGGCGACGCCCGACAGGACGCCGCCGCTCTCGATGATCAGCGTGTTGGTCCCGCCGGCGAACTTGACCGCCGTGCCCGACCCGCCGGCGATGGTGCCGAAATTATCGACCGTCCCGACGGCGCTGCCGGTGAACAGGACGCCGACGCCATTGGTACCCGCTGCCGTGATGACGCCATGGTTGGTGATCGTCGCCGTGCCATCGGTCACCGTGACGGCGCCGTAGGTCGCGCCTGCGGCGGTTGGGCCGCTGCCGGTGATGGTGCCGGTGTTCGTCAGCATGCTGGTGTGGGACAGGGCGATGTTGCCGGCGATCGTGCCGTTGTTCGCCAGCAGGCCGGTATCGACGACCGAGCCGTTGTTGGTCAAAGTGGCGCCGGCCGCGATGGTGAGCGTGCCGGCGTTCGTCATCTGAACGCCGGCGGCGACGGTATTGGCACCGGTGAACTGCCAGCTCGCGCCCTGGTCGACGGTGACCGTGCCGAAGCCGGTAAAGGCGGACGTGCCCAGGCCGGTGAAGCTGCCGGTGCCGGTACCCGCCCCGAATTCCAGGGTGTTGACGCCCGTGCCGCCGTTGACGGCGCCGGAGAAACTCGCGCCCGGCAGCAATTCGAGCAGATTGTTGCCGTTGCCGAACTGCACGGCCGTGCCCGAATTGCCGATGATGGTGCCGCTGTTGATCAGCGTGTTGTTGTAGGTACCGGCCACGTCGACGAAATGGACACCGATGCCCGCCGTGCCGACGCCGCTCACCGTGCCGGCGTTCGTCACGATGCCCACGCCGCCGGCAATGTAGATGCCGTCGTTCGCTCCGACGATGGCGGCGGCACTTCCGGCGTTGGTCACGCTTCCGCCCAGGCCCAAGGCGACGCCGGACTTCGTCGTCCCGATGATGGTGCCATAGTTGGCGACCGTGCCGGCCGCACTCTTGGCGTAAACGCCGGATGCGTTGCCTTGGATCGTCCCCAGGCTGTTGTTCGAAACGCTGCCGCCCGAGACCAGCGCAACACCGGCATATTCGGCGCCAACGATGGTGCCGGAATTCGTGACGATACCGGCGCCGCCGATAATGTAGATGCCGTTGTGGGCGCCTGTGATCGCAGCCGTACTACCCGCGTTGGTGACGTTGCCGCCGAACTCGAACGCGACGCCGGACCTTGTTACGCCGATGATGGTGCCGTAGTTGATGACCGCTCCGGCCGCACTCTTGTCGTAGACGCCGGAGGTGTTGCCTTTGATCAGCCCGAGGCTGCCGTTCGAGACATTACCGCCCGAAACCAGCGACACCCCGACATATGTGCTGCCGACGATGGTGCCGGAATTCGTGACCATGCCGGTACCGCCGATGATATAGACGCCGTCATTATGGCCGGAGATGAACGCCGCGGCGCCTTGGTTGGTGACGGTGCCGCCCAGCTGCAGGCCGATGCCGCTCGCCATGTTGCTGATGATCGTGCCGGTATTCGTCACCGAACCGACGGCGTTGATCATGCCGACGCCCGTGTCGTTGTTGCCGATGATGGTGCCGGCATTGGTGACGGTGCCGGTTGCGTTGCCGATATAGACGCCGTGGTACCCGCCCGAGATCACGGAGTTGGCGGCGTTCGAGACAGTGCCGCCCAAAAGCAGAGATACGGCGCTTTTCTCGCTGCTCGCGATGGTGCCCGAGTTGGTCACAGTACCCGCTGCGCCGGTGGCGTAGACCCCGTTGTAGACACCGGTGATCGAGGCCGCCGCTCCCTGGTTGGCAACGCTGCCGCCGGCATGTAGCGAGACACCGGACCGCGTCGTGCCGTCAATGGAACCATAGTTGGTGACGGAACCGGTGCCGCCCGCGACATACACACCGATGTTGTGGCCGGAAATGGTGCCGGCGAGGATATTCGTGACATTGCCGCCTGCGAGCAGCGTCACGCCGTTTTTGCCGAGGCCGACGAGCGTTCCCGAATTGGTCACCGTACCCGCAGCGCCCGTGGCGTAGACCCCATCATAAGCGCCGGTGATCGACGCGGCCGAGCCCTGGTTGGTGACGCTGCCCCCCGTGTGCAACGAGACGCCCGACTTCGTCGATCCGATGATGGTGCCGAAGTTCGCGACGGAACCGGCACCCGTGTCCATATAGACGCCGGTGTTATGGCCGGAGATGACGCCGGTAAGCGCGTTCGAGACGCTACCGCCGGTCTGCAGGCTGATGGCGCTGGACGCGCCGCTGACGATACTGCCGGCATTCGAGACAAAACCGGTCCCGCCCATCACATAGACGCTGGGTCCGGAGCCCGAGATCAGGGCCGCCGGTACATTGTTCGTGATGGTGCCGCCTGCGTCGAACCGGATCGCTTGCGAGGTCGTGCTGACGATCGTGCCGGCATTGGACAGGGTCCAGGTGCTGTTGGCGTTGCCGTAGACGCCCTTGCCGGAATTGCTGATCACCGTCCCCTGCGGGACATAGAACGAGGTGTCGCCGAGGTTCGCCAAGGCGACGCCGTGCGTGGTGCCGGAGAGTGTCGTGGTCGCCCGCGCAGGGGTCGGCAGTGCCGCGGCGCCGAGAGAGGCTGCCAGCGGCAGCGCCAGCAAGGCCGCCTGGGCACAGCCGCCGAGCAGCATGAGAGGCAGGCTTCGCCGCCCTTTCAGATTTCCGGCCATAAGAAACGGGGTTGTCGACGCTGCAGCAGGAAAACTCGAAAAGTTCATCGCCTACGTATCCCGTCAAAAGGCTATGGAAGATCAAAATTCGGGGGGCGGCGGAACAGAATGATTGGGTCTGTTTCGCTGCATGGGTCATTCCGGTACGAGGGTTCGGTTTAGTTTTTGCCGGGCCCGACAGGCGTCGTCGATCCGGCCGGGATTGGCCGGGCGATCAGTCCCATCGTCCTGTTGCTTGTCGATCCGCCGAAACCATCGTGAGAGCGCATGCGACATTCCCGCGTTTCATCGTGAACACGGGGAAGTAGAAGCACGGCCGGCGTCAAGCAGGCGTCAAGCCGGCGTCAACGCCAAAAAAGAATGGTTTTCAGTTTGTTACGCTATAGGCGAGGGCTTGCTTGAAGTCCTCGACGCAGGCGTCGCGGGCGTCCCTATAGCGCTTGTCGGCCAATTTCGAGCGCGTGCTCATCCAATAGGGCAGATAGGGCGCTGGTATGGTTTGAGATTTCACGGCGGCCTCGCGCGCTTCCGCCTTTCGGCCCAGCCGCCAGAGGGCCACGGCGCGCCAGGCGTGGTTGCGCGAGATCTCGGGGTTGCGGACCACCGCCGAGTCGAAATGAACGACCGCCCGGTCCGGATGTCCCGCCACCAACGCCGTCTCTCCGGCAATGAAGGCCGCGTCCGCGGCATCGACGTCGATCGTCTCCATCTGACGATAGGCCTCTTCCAATCGGCCCAGAAACATCTTCACATGGGCGGCCTCGGCGGCCGTGGTCGCGTCGGTGGGATCTTGTTGCAGCGCCACCTCGAAATAGGCGCCCGCCTCCACGAATCTTGCCTGCAGCTTCTCCTGCATGCCTTCGAGGTACGTGATTTCGGCGAGATTCGGGGATTTCTTCTTCGCCTGATCCAGATACTCCCGAGCGCGTCTCAAATCCTCCGTTCGGTTCACGCCCTTGCTCTGATCACGGGCCGCTCTCAACATCAGGCCATTGGCCAGTCCCAGGAGCGCGTCGCGTTGATCCGGATCGCGCGCCAGCACGGCTTCGTAGAGCGCGAATTCTGGCGGATCATCCGTGGTAACCCCGGTTTTGACTTCCGCGGCGGCGGCGCGCCAAAGCATGGCCGGGGTTGAATCCGGCTGGTCCGTAGATAGCGTCGCGGACTGGTGTATCGCGATTTCCGGATAGACGAATCTGTACATCTCCTGGGCAAAATTGCCCGTCCCGGACGTCATCGGCATGGTTGTCGTAAAGACGTTGGCGCCCGTCGCCGCATCGAAAAGGCTGACGTCGGCCGCCGCGCCGCCGACCGTCTCCGTCACGCTGGTTTTGACGACATAGAGAGCATGGAGAGTGCGGCCGACGCGGATCGGATCGCGCGATGCCAGACTCCGGGGAAATTCGACGATCGACAGGCGATGATTGTGGGCGAGGCCGCGCTTGACCTCGATCTCATAGGCGCCCGACTGCATGCGCAAGTCGTCGAGGTTGGCGCCATACTCGAAAGGGAGCAGGACGACGGAGGCTTGTTCGGCGATATCCGCGACGTCGGTGGCGGGGGCGGCCGACGGGCGCCGCACTTCGTCTACTGTAACGCCGCCGAGGAGCAGCATGGCGGCGAGGCCGGCGGCAAGCGCGGGCCGCTGCCATCGGTTCGTCGCCGGCCGTGGGGAGGCCGGCGGTGCGGCAATCTCCACGGCATCTGTGGCCGTTGCGGCCAATGGCGCCGATGCCGCGTCCGGGCGCTGCTGCTGGCGGAGCTCATCCAATAGCTGAAGCGTCGCGGGTTCCGGGCGCACGCCGACTTCGTCCCGGAGCAGCAGGCGAAAAGCCTCGTAGCGCTGCATCGCGGATGCGCGCCCCGACACGATTGCCTCTTGGGAGATCACCAGCCGATGAGTCTCCTCGCGCAGCGGATCGATCTCGGCCAGCCGGTTGGCGCGTCTCAACGCCTCGTCATGGCGACCGAGATCGATGAGCGCGCGGACGAGGCGGTCGAACAGGGCGATCGCCGCCTCTCGACCTCGTATCCGCTCGGCCTGCAGCCACGCGTCGAAATCGGTCTCGCCGATCTCCAAGCCGAACGCGAAGTCGTTGCGGTAGAGATCGGCGGCGTGCATGAGCCCGGACACATCCGCGTCGGCGCGCGCGGCCATCAGGGCCGTTCGGTCGATCGCGATCAGCGTGCTGTCGAGCCCCACGCTGGCCTCATCGAAGGTGACGATAGCGGCCGCATGCGCTACTGCGCCGCGCCTGAAATTGCTGAGCAGCTGGCGCATGCTCTGGCGCGCCTGGTTTTCGCCGCTGCTCGCCCACAATAGTCCCGCAAGCCGCCGGCGCGCTTCCGTAGACCGCGGTGCGGCCGCCAGATAAGCGAACAACGCGCGCATTTTTTGGGCCGGTACCGGGATCAGTTCGCCGGATTGGCGATCGACAAGCTCGAACGGGCCGAAGAGCCGCAGTTCGAATGGCGGGGTCTGGGAGGGCAGCGGATCGGTGTCGTTGCGCGAATGCATTGATATCGAATTTCCGGCCATCGGCCCCACCAGGCAGGATCCAACCAGGGCGTCATTGTCCGTTGCTGCGGGACCAGTTGGAACCTCGGCGGACCAAGCACGACGCAAGATGGATCGATGCTACCACAGGAACGCCTCGTCGCCTGTGTTGTGCGAACGCGTGCGGTCGGGAACCCATGCTGGCGGCTTGAGAACTCATTGAATCTAGAAAGACTGAGATATGCGAAGGGCCCGACCCCGTTGGGTCAGCGCGCCTCTCCGAAAAATGCCGCGTGAGGATAAAAGAGAAAAGGCTTAAAATCGCAAAATTCGCCGGATTGCTTTCGACGAGCGGCTTCTCCGGGCTACTTCTTGTTTCGGAGGGCGAGTAATCGGCGAATATGGTCAAGGACGAGCTTATGGTCGTAGGGCTTCGACAGCGCCGGTCCTTCCTGGCAGAGTTCTCCAGCCTTTTCAACGGCCTTGCCGACCGTTCCGGTTAGTCTGATCTCGATGCCGGGATGGTTGGTTCGGATCCAACTAGCAAGAGCGAAGCCGCTTTCGCCCGGAGCTTCGATATCGGCCAAGACCACGTCGATTGGCCTCAAGCCGTCGGTGAGGAAGTCCTCATGCCTCATCCCGTAGTCGACCTGTTCCGTCGGTCACTTGGGGCAGTCCAATCGACCTTTCCAAGCCACTCCTCCTGCAACGACTGGCCGTCGTGCTGCACGGCGAGCATCCTCAGCTTGCCAATCAGCCTGTAGGTCTCTCCTGTGAGGCCGTCAGTCAGATGGTGAATTCGATCCACGAATGGCCGAGAGCCTAAGAGGTCGTCGTCATCCTTCAGCGTCATCCCACCGGCGAGCTGCTTTAGGAACAGGGCATATCCTCTGCCTGCTTTCCATCGGGGCACTTCGAGCGGCTCGAAGCGGTTGCCGATTTGCTGGTCAGTCTGGAACGCGTAAAGGGCATCATGGGTGCCCATGGCGACCACCGGGATGCGGAGCTCATTGGACAGGAATTTGAGGCCATTCAGGACCAGATTTCGCTGGTCGATCTTTCCCTGCAGAACGTTGTGCACTTCATCGACGATCAGCATCCTGAGTCCGAGCGTTCCAGCCAGTTTCAGGACTTGTTCCTGCTTTCGCTCCCAACGCCAGGTCGGTTGAGTGGGGACATTCACCGCCCGAAGGACATTTCCATAGAGCGCACCCAGGTCGGGTCCCGGCGGCATCTGCGCGTGGATCACCGGGACACGGTGATCGCCCTAGGATGCGGGCCGCCCCGGACGATGCGGCGCCCTCGAAGGCATTCTGGATGAGTTCACGAAGACCCCGTCTGGCGTAGAGGTTCGCAGTCATTTTCGTGAGCTCGCGCATCGCATCATCGCGCGACGACCCGACCTTCGCATTGTGCAGTGTCACGCCCATTTCGCGATTGAAGATGCCGCGGACATAGTCGACGGCGTGACCGCGCGGCTCGTGCATTGGCGTCTCGAGCTGGAGAATCTGTATCGCCATTCAGGAGTCTCCTCTCAGCACGAGCCTCGCTTCCGCGTTGTAACAGTGCCGAAGTGCGCGCGCCTTGGCGATAGCGAACGACGAGTGATCACCTTGTCCACCCGAGGTTGGCAGTTAGCAGATCAGGTTGCCCAAAAGTTGCCGATTTGGATTCGGCCCAAGACGGAAGTGCGCATCGTAACTCCTGCAGCCTCTGCCCGCCCGGCGCAGTTCTATTGGAAACAACGATTTAGAGAAGGGCTGCGCGATTTCCCACCCCACCGGAGTCGCATACTTAGCTGGAAAGTCGCAAACTTAGCCGGAAACGACATCGGGTGTCGGTTCCAAATCGTCCGGTTGGCTGGGGCGGGAGGGATCGAACCTCCGAATGGCGGAATCAAAATCCGCTGCCTTACCGCTTGGCTACGCCCCACCGGTATCGTTCGGGGGGCGCACCATAGCGAGATTGCCCCCGGGCTTCAACAGGCGAAAAGGGCGGGTCAGGCCGCTTTCAAACGGGTCGCGATCGCCCACCATTTGGGCCGGGCGGCGCTGATCGCGGCGGCGGCCGCCGTCGCGGCTTCGTCGGTCGGGAACAGCGCAAAACAGGTGGCGCCGCTGCCGCTCATGCGGGCGATCAAGCAGGCCTCCGTCGCTTCCAGCCGGGACAGCACCTGGCCGATGACGGGCAGCAAGTTGACGGCGGGCGCGGCCAGGTCGTTGGCATAGGGGCGGATGGCGTCGGCCAGGGCGGCGGCGTCCGCCGGGCTGCCGGCGAGCACGCCGGCCGGGCCGGCCCCCGTGGAGAATTCGCCCTGTCGCGCCTGGAACACCTTCGGTGTCGGCAAGCCCACGCCGGGATTGACCAGCACGATCGGTGCGGCCGGCACGGACGGCGCCGTGGTGATGCGTTCGCCGATGCCTTCCAGCCGCGCGGTCCGCTGGGCCAGGCACACCGGCACGTCGGCGCCCAGCGTCAAAGCCAGCCGCGTCAGGTCTTCCAGGGTAGGGCTGAGGTTCCAAAGTTCGCAGAGCGCCATCAGCGTCGCCGCCGCGTCGGACGAGCCGCCGCCGATGCCGGAGGCGACCGGCAGGCGCTTGGTCAGCGCCAGCGCGGCGCCGGGCGCGATCCCGGCCTCGGCCGCCAGCAGGCGAGCGGCCTTCAGCACCAGGTTTTCCATCGAGTCGCCGACCAGGATGCCGCCGAACGGGCCGTCGAGCGTCAGGCTCAGAGTGTCGGCGGCGCTCGCGGTCAACGTGTCGCCATAGTCGGTGAAGGCGATCAGGCTATCCAGCAGGTGATAGCCGTCGGCGCGCTTGCCGACCACTTCGAGCGTGAGGTTGAGCTTCGCCGGCGCCTGGCGAACGGTCTGATGCATCGGATGTTCTTCGTCTGGATAAGGTCGAACGGCTTAGCTGCCGTGGTGGGGGGCGGGCTCGGCATCGCTCGTGCGCTTGGCCGGCTTCGCGGTCCGGGGCGGTGCTTTGTCGAGCTTCGCCTCGATCGCCTTGGCCAGGTCCGGTTCCGGGTTGAGGCCCAGCGCCCGCTGCCATTGCAGCCGCGCCTCCTCGCGCCGGCCGCCCTGCCAATAGGCATCACCCAGGTGGGCGTTGATCTCCGGATCGGCCGGCTTCAGCTCAACCGCATGTTCGAGCGTGGTCTGGGCGTTCTTATAATCGCCCAGGCGGAAATAGGCCCAGCCGAGACTATCGACGATGAAGCCGTCGTCCGGCCGCTGCTCGACCGCGCCCTTGATCAGCTTCAGCGCTTCCGGCAGCCGGTCGCCGCGATCGACCATGGCATAGCCCAGATAGTTCAGCACCGCGGGCTGGTTCGGCTGCAGCGCCAGCGCCTTGCGCAGGTCGCTCTCGGCCTTGGGCCAGTTGCTCAAGCGCTCGTAAGCCGTGCCACGGGCATAATAGAGCCCCCACCAACTGGACGTATTGGGGTCGGACACGCGGGCGAAGGCCTGGTCATAGGCTTGGACCGCCTGGGCATACTGCTTGTCAGTGCTGTAGCTGTTGCCCAACTCGACCAGCGGTTCGGGCCGGTCCGGATGCTGGGCCGCGAGCGCCTCCAGATCGGCGCGGGCGCCGGCGCCGTCGTCGGCCTGCTGCTTCAAGGCGGCGATGCGCAGCCGTGCGGTCCAGCCGAGCGTGGTCGCCGGATCGATGGTGGCATAGGTCTGGCGGGCGAGGTCCGGGCGCTGCACGCCCTCGAATGCCTGGGCCAGCACGATCTCGGCCTCGGGGAAGTCCGGCTGCAGTTCGAGCGCCAGGCGCGCGTTCAGCAGCGCCAGGTTCGGCGAATCTGCGCCGTTCATCAGGTTGCCCAAGTCGAACAAGGCCTCGGCCATGCCGCCGCGGATGTCGGCCACCAAGGGCGCCGGCGGGGTGCCAGTCGGGGGCGGGAAGCCCAGCTCGGCCTCGGTGGCACCCAGATATTTCGGATAGAGCGCCACCGCCTCGTCGGTCTTGCCTTCGCGTTCCAGGAAATTGGCGACGAGCTGGACCACGCGCACGGGCGCGCCTTCGCCCAGCGCCGCGCGATAGGCGGCCTCGGCCCCTGGCCGGTCGCCGGTCTGGTCCAGGATCAATGCGCGGTGCAGGGCCGCGAGTTCGCCGAAGCCGCGCACGGCGTCCAACTCCCGGAGCGCCAACTCGGCGCCCGCCGGCTTGTCGGGGGCCAGCCAGGCGCGCATCAGCGCGCCGGTGATCTTGTAGACGTCCTGGCGGGGCAGCCGGTCGGCGGCGGCGCGGGCATCGTCCATCCGGCCGGCCTTCACCGCCTCGACCAGCGCCATCATGTTGATCAGCGGCGCCTGTGGGTTCGCATGCAACAGCGGGTCAGTCAGCTTGGCCGCCATATCGAGCTTGCCGTCGATGATCGCCAGCACGAACAGATGGCTGGCGATGTCGCCGTTGTTCGGGTCCTGGGCCAGCGCCGCCTGATAGAAGGCCAGCGAATCGGCGTAGTCGTGCTGATCCTGGGCGACGAGCGCGATCAGATAGGCCGAGTGGGAGGAGGGCAGGTCCGGATGGGTATTGATCTGCGACGATGCGGCCTCGCCGTTGCTGTCGGCCATGCCGGTCGCACCGGCGGCCGGCATCAGGTCGGCGCAGGCGCCGAGCGACAGCAGCGCCGTCAAACCCGCCGCCAGCCCGATCGCCCGTCGGGCGCGCTGTCCATAGGTGGGGGCGCTTTGCCCCCGTCCGCCGCCCGTCTTTGCCATTACGCTCCTACCGTGCGGCGGGACCGGTTTGGCGAACCCGCGCGCACTCTCGACATCACATATTGGGATAATTAGGCCCGCCGCCGCCTTCCGGCACTGTCCAATTGATGTTTTGGGTCGGGTCCTTAATGTCGCAGGTCTTACAATGCACGCAATTCTGCGCATTGATCTGCAGCTTTGGATTGGCGCCCTCGGTATCCTTGACGATCTCGTAAACGCCGGCCGGACAATAATATTGTTCCGGCGAGCCATAGAGATCGTAGTTGATCCGGATCGCGACCGACGGGTCTTTCAGCTTGAGATGCGCCGGCTGATTTTCTTCGTGGTTGGTGTTCGAGATGAACACGGACGAGAGCCGGTCGAAGCTGATCTTGCCGTCGGGCTTCGGGTAGACCTTCGGCACCACGTCGCGCTTCGGCTTCAGCGCCTCATGATCGCCATGGCGATGGCGCAGCGTCCAGGGCGCCTTGCCGCGCAGGATGACCGTGTCGATCGCCGAATAGACGAAGCCGCCCCAGAAGCCCCATTGGAACGACGGGCGGATGTTGCGCACGCTGTGCAGCTCGTCCCACAGCCAGGTCTTCTCCAGCGCCGGGCGATAGTCGGCCGACTGGTCGGCATCGAACTTGGCGAACACTTCCTCGGCCGCGACCATGCCGGACTTCATCGCCGTGTGCGTGCCCTTGATCTTGGGCACGTTCAGGAAGCCCGCGGTGCAGCCGATCAGGCAGCCGCCCGGAAACGACAGCTTCGGCACCGACTGGAACCCGCCCTCGTTCAGTGCGCGCGCGCCATAGGCGATGCGCCGGCCGCCTTCGAAGAACGGGCGGATGGCCGGGTGGGTCTTGAAGCGCTGGAATTCCTCGAACGGCGACAGGGTCGGGTTCTGGTAGTCGAGCCCGATGACATACCCCACCGCGACCTGGTTATCCTCCAGGTGATAGAGGAACGAGCCGCCATAGGTGGCGGTGTCCATCGGCCAGCCGGCGGTATGGATGATCAGGCCCTGTTGGTGCTGGGCCGGATCGACCTCCCACAGTTCCTTGATGCCGATGCCGTAGGTCTGCGGATCGACGCCGTCGCGCAGATCGAACTTCTCGAACAGGGTCTTGGTCAGCGAGCCGCGGCAGCCCTCGGCGAACATGGTGACCTTGCCGTGCAGCTCCATGCCGACCTGATAGGCGTCGGTATGCTGGCCGTCCTTGCCGATGCCCATGTCGCCGGTGGCGACGCCCTTCACCCGGCCGGTGTCGTCATAGAGCACTTCGGCGGCGGCGAAGCCCGGATAGATCTCGACGCCCAGCTCTTCGGCCTGGGTCCCGAGCCAGCGACAGAAATTGCCCAGGCTGATGATGTAATTGCCGTGATTGTTCATCTGCGGCGGCGTCGGCAGCCGGATCGCCTTGGTCTCGGTCAGGAACAGGAAGCGGTCTTCCTTGGCCGGCGTGTTGAGCGGCGCGCCGCGCTCTTTCCAGTCCGGAATGAGCTCGTTCAGCGTACGCGGCTCCAGGACGGCGCCCGACAGAATATGCGCGCCGACTTCCGAACCCTTTTCCAGCACGCAGACCGAGAGCTCGCGCTCGGCGGCTGCCGCCAGTTGCTTCAGTCGGATCGCCGCACTCAGGCCAGACGGGCCGGCGCCAACGATGACGACGTCATATTCCATGCTCTCGCGTTCCATCGAGCCTCCTTGAACGCGGACGACGGCCTGCTAACGCCGTTGCGCCCGAACCGTATCCCCCATAGACCTATATA
>Ga0302314_10002041_pt1 | contig 37742 bp, 30 predicted proteins | sample III_Palsa_N2_3_FD_200533 | JGI IMG/M metagenome (GOLD analysis project Ga0302314, IMG submission 200533) | Peat permafrost microbial communities from Stordalen Mire near Abisko, Sweden - III_Palsa_N2_3 | ecosystem: Environmental > Terrestrial > Soil > Palsa > Peat permafrost | place: Sweden...
TGCTCTCCCAGTCGGCGAGGGAGATGGACTCGAAGCGCCGCTCGGCGGTGACCGTGACTTTCGGATCGTTGCCGCCCGCGGCATTGACCAGCACGCCCGGTGCGCCGAGCACGGACTGGACCTCCTGGTGGGCGGCCTTCAGGCTCGCCGGATCGGCGGCATCGCAGCTGACGAACACCGCCCGCCCACCGGCTGCGGTGATGGCGAAGACCCGCGCCTGGCCGCGCTCCCGGTTGCGGCCCAGGACCGCGACCTGCGCACCGGCGCCGGCCAGGCCGTCGCACAGGGCGCCGCCCAGGACGCCGGTTCCGCCGATGACGACGGCAATCTCACCTGACAGGTCGAACACGGCGGCTCCTTGGCTGCGCCGGCCGTCCGGCCGGGGGCGGTGACGAGAATGGTTGCCTACGGCTTGGCGCCACGTCGCGCATCCTGCGGCGGCGCCGAGGTGGTGAGGTTGCGGCTGCGCTCCTCGACGGCCAGGCCATGTTCCTGCAGGGTGCTGAGCACGGTGCTGCGTATCGCGTCGTGCGCGGTGCAGGAGATCAGGAGCCCCCGATCATAGGCCAGCAGGGTCAGCTCGCGCACCGTGCCATAGGTGGCCTGGCCGGAGCGGTCCTGATAGGGGCCGTACTCGTCGCGGTAGGCGAGCACCACGCGCGGCAGGCCACGGCTGCGCACGGCGGCGACGAACGCATCGATCGAGGCGCATACCTGCTGCACGGCCGCGTCATCCAGGCGTTCGCTCGGATCGCCTGGAGCCGGATCGCGCTGCTGCGTGGACATGGTCATGGTCGCTCCCGGCACGAGGCTCGCTCACCGCGACCTGTGCGCGCGGATGGGTATGGAGTCTCGTGGGCCAAGGCAAGCGCCGATCCGCCTGTGGAGCCGGCCGGCAGGCCCGTGCGCCGCGGTGTCGTCTTGGACACCCACGCCCCCAGCCGATAGGCCACAGCATCAGCGCGCCTAACTATCGACCTATCGACCTATCGACACGATCCACGCCCAGGACATCCTCGCACCGGGATGCAACCATGAGCACGTGCGGGTGGTATCCAGAGGATGTCCGAGGATGGCGCCCGGAGATCCGGCGTGACCTGCTTGTGCTGATCCTGGCGCTGGGTTCCTGCCTGGCTGGCTGCGGGTCGCGCCCGTCGAGCGTGTCCCTCTCAGGCCCCTCTCCGCTGCCACCTGGCGAATGGCCATTGAACAGCCGCATCTCCCTGCCGGTCACCATCGATGGCCGCACCGCCGTCATGGGCTTGGATTCGGGTGCGCCGATCCAGTGCCTTTTCAATCCGCAGAAGTACGGACTCGACGTGGATCCGGCGATGACCGACTCCAGCGTGCTTCCGCATAACCTCGGTGGTCTGAAGTATACCACCGGTGCCGACCTGGGCATGCTCGGACACATCTACCCCAAGATCCATTTTGCCATCTCCGACCTGCCCGATCCCCACTACGATGGTCTGCTGCCATGGAACATCCTCCACCAGGTGGTGACCGAGCTCGACTGGTCCGACTGGCGCTTCACCATCCATAAGGGTCCACCCAGCGCCCATGACGGCTGGCAGAGGTTCGCCATCGATCCGCTCGCAAGCCGGCTGTGGATGATCGTCCCGATGCCCGAGGGTCCCCCGTTGCGGATCGCGCTTGATACCGGCGACCCGTCCAGCGCCTACGTCGATACCGCGACCTGGCGGCGCATCCGCGATCCGGCCAGGGAAACCTGCCGGCTGGTGATCGATTCCTACGAGCTCCGGAGTGACGAGGAGTGCTGCTTGCACACCCTCTCCTTCGGATCACTGATCCTCCATGATCTGCCCGTCTCCGAGTCCTATCCGATCGATGAGGAGCAGCGCGACCATCCGGTGCGACTAGGCCTCTTCGCCATGCGGCAATTCGACATGATCATCGACGGACCCAATTCCTGCCTCTACCTGCGCCGCTCCCGCCGCCCACCGGAACGCCTGCGGCTCAATAACCTGGGAGCGGTCTTCCCGCCGTCGCCAAACGGGGACCTCGTGGCATATGTGATTGCTGGAACGCCCGCCGCTCGCGCCGGATTGCAGGATGGCGATGACCTGCTGGAGATGGGTGACCTACGGACCGACACGCACCCGCCGCGCATCTCGGATCTGCTCTTCGCGATCGGGGCTATGTCGAGGCAGCCAGCCGGAACGGTGCTGCATCTGCGGGTGCGTCGTGGCCATGACCTGCTTGCGCTCGATGTGACCCTGAAGGACATGCTACCGTCGGGAGGTACAGGCACTGCCGTTCCATGACTCCCGGCGCAGCAATCCCGTGCGCGCTCGGCCAGGCGGCACGCTGGCATCATCGCTGGCGGCAGTGACGCGGTCGATGGCCGCGACGCGAGCCTGCCGATGAGTCTCAACGGACCCATGGTCGCTCGCAACGATAGTTTCTGACCCAACCTGGGTGGCGCATAGGTTGGCAGTAGTCGGTGATTTCCCAACCTTGATCGCTGAGTCGCCGGCCGATACACTCCGCCGCAGTGGCGCAACGGATCACGGAACTACCAGGGGCCTTGGCCCAGGCCCAGAAGGAGGCGTTGTCGCTCCTCAAGGACTGCCGCCGGCTCCTGGTCCTGACCGGTGCGGGGGCCAGCGCCGATGCCGGCATCCCGACCTTCCGCAGCGACGGCGGCCTGTGGCGCAACCACCAGGTCGAGAAGCTCGCCCACCCTGAAGGTTTCGTCAAGGATCCCGAGCTGGTCTGGGACTGGTACCGCGAACGCCGCCTGACCATCGCCTCCTCCGCACCGCATCCCGGCCAGCGCACCATCGCGCTCCTGCAGCGCCACTTCCCGCCCCCCGGACGCGTGCTGATCGCCACCACCAACGAGGATGACCTGCTGGAGCGCGCTGGTGTGACGCCGGTGCTGCACCTGCATGGCTCGCTCTTCGAGACCATCTGCAATGACGGCTGCGGCTGGCGCGCCGCTGATGATTTCGACAATGCCCTGAGCATGATGCCGTGTCCGCGCTGCGGCGCGGCGGTGCGGCCCGGCTCGGTGTGGTACGGCGAGGCGCTGCCGCGCGCGCCCCTGCAGGCCATCACCCAGTTCAATCCCGATGGCTGCCTGCTGATCGGCTCCTCCTGCCTGGTGCAGCCGGCCGCGGCGATCCCGTCTGACCTCCTCGGCGCCGGGCATCCGGTGGTCGAGATCAACACCGAGGAGACGCCCTTCTCCCCGGTGGCGAGCTGCTCGATCCGCGGCTCGGCCAAGGATGTGCTCCCGGGCCTGATCGACCTCCTGACCTCGCGCACCGTGCAGGACCAGAAGCGTCGCGTGACCTGAGCGGTGATGGCTGCGCCAGCGGATCGCAGCGCGGTGCTGCTCGCGACCGGCCGGGGATTGCTGCCTCCGGCCGGAGCGACCCTGGTGGTGTGCGTCAGCGGCGGGGCCGACAGTGTTGCCCTGCTGCGCCTGCTGCACGCGGCTGGATCCTGGCCCCTGGTGGTCTTCCATCTCGATCACGGGCTGCGCACGGAATCGGCCGCGGATGCGGTCTGGGTCGTGAGCCTGTGCCGGGACCTGGGTGTGGCGTGCGAGGTCGCAACCGTCGCCCTGCGGGAGCTGGCCCGCGCGCGCAAGCAGGGTCTCGAGCAGGCCGGTCGCGAGGAGCGCTATCGCCGCGTCGCCGCGCTCGCCAGTCGCCTCCAGGCGCAGGCCATCCTCACCGCCCACCACCGCGACGACCAGGTCGAGACGGTGCTGATGCACCTGCTGCGCGGCGCCGGGGCGACCGGGGCGCGTGGCGTGCCGGCGCGTCGTGCGTGCGGGGCAACGCCGCTCCTGCGACCGCTCCTGCACGTGCCGCGCGCGGACCTGCACGACTACCTGCGCTCGCTTGGCCAGGACTGGCGCGAGGATCGCAGCAACCGCGACCTCACGCTGCGGCGCAATGCGCTGCGCCATCGCGTCCTGCCGCTTTTGGAGGACGCCGAGCCCGGCTTCAGCCAGGCGCTGTTGACCTGGTCGCAGGCGCAATCCGACGGGAAGGGCGCCGGCGGCGTTCTCTATCGTCAGCTGCGCGATCACGACCTGGAGCCGTCGCGGCAGCGCGTGCGCCGTCTGGGTGAGCTCGCTGCCGGCTCAGCCGGGGAGGCCCTGCATCTCGGCCCCTGGCTGATCACCCGCGCCGGGGCTGAGCTGGAGTGGCAGGACCTGCGCGCCGGGCCCAGGCCGCCGTTGCCGAGCCGGCGCATCATTGGTCCGGGTTCGGCGCTGCATGGCGCCTGCGCCCTGCTGCTTCGCCAGGAGCCGCAGCCAGCTGCGGCCGCGCTGCGCACCCGGCCCGGCGAGGCCTGGCTCGACCACGCGGCGGTGGCATGGCCGCTGGCCTGGCGCCCTGTCGAGGCCGCCGACTGGTGGCAGCCGCTGGGCGCACCCGGCCGGCAGCGCGTGTTCAAGACCTTATCGGATCGGAAAGTCCCGCGCTCGCGTCGCGCGCAGGTCCTGGTCATCAGCGACGCGCAGGGCGTCATCTGGATCCCTGGGCTGGGGATCAGCCAGCGCGTGCGCGTGCGCGACGGCAGCGCCACGGTGCTGCATGGCTGGGTGCTGCCGGTGCCGGATCTCGCCGGCGATGGCGCAGGCAGTCTGAAGAAGTAGCGTAGCCGCATGGTCGCCACCGCGCACGCCGATGTCAGCGCCGTGATCCTTGCTGCAGGCAAGGGCACGCGCATGGGTTCTGAACTCGCCAAGGTCCTGCATCCATTGGCGGGACGCCCCCTGATTGCACACGTCCTGGAGACCTGCCGGACCCTCGGGGTTGGTCAAATGGTGGTCGTAGTAGGTTGGCAGCGGGAGGCGGTCGAGGCGGCGGTGCAGCCCTGGCAGCCTCGCTGCGTGCTCCAGGACCGGCAGCTTGGCACCGGCCATGCGGTCCGCGTCACCGAGGCAGCGGTCGAAGGCGCGACGGTGCTGGTCTTGTGCGGCGACTGCCCGATGATCCCGCCGCAGCTGCTCGATGAGCTGCTGAGCCGGCATCGCGCGAGTGGTGCGGCCTGCACCGGCATCGCTGCGCGGATGCGCGATCCGAGCGGTTATGGACGCATGATCACCGATGCCCAGGGCCGCCTCAGCCGCATCGTCGAGCACAAGGACGCCACCCCCGAGCAGCGCGCCATCACCCTGGTCAACAGCGGCATCTACGCCTTCCGCCGCGAGGCCCTGTACCGCTGCCTGGCGGCGGTGACAGCCAACAACACCCAGGGCGAGTACTATCTGACCGATGTCGTGGGCATGCTGGCCGCGGGGGGCGAGGGGGTCGAGCTGGTGGTGACCGACGATGTGGCCAGCGTGCTGGGCGTGAACACCCCTGCGGATCTGGCCCAGGCCGAACGGCTCTATGCCCAGCGCCGCGGCGCCAATGGCGCCCCGGCCGGGGCCTGATCGCCCCGCTGCGGGCCAGTTTTTGCATTTATCCGGGAGCACCTATGCTGCCGCGCCCATCCATTCTGCGCGCAGGCGCCTACCGGAGCTGCCATGGCTATCACCGTCCATTACGAGAAAACCGCTAAGCTCGCCCCGATCAAGGGCTCGACCGTCGCCGTCCTGGGTTACGGCAGCCAGGGCCACGCCCACGCGCAGAACCTGCGCGACAGCGGCGTCACGGTCATCGTCGGCAACCACAACAAGACCAGCCCCAACGCGCTTCTGGCCCTCAAGCACGGCTTCGAGGTGATCCCGCCCGCCGAGGCGGTGAAGCGCGCCGACATCGTCATGTGCCTGGTGCCGGACGAATTCCTGCCGGAACTCTATGAGAAGGACATCAAGCCCAACCTGCGTCCCGGCATGATGCTGATGGTCGCGCACGGCTTCAACATCCACTTCGGCTTCGTCAAGCCGCCGAAGGAGATCGACGTCACCATGATCGCGCCCAAGGGCCCCGGCCACACGGTGCGCAGCGAATACCTCAAGGGTGGTGGCGTGCCCTGCCTGGTGGCGATCAGCCAGGATGCCACCGGCAAGGCGCTCAAGCGCGCCCTGGCCTACGGCAACGCCATCGGCGGCGCCAAGGCCGGCATCATCGAGACGACCTTCAAGGACGAGACCGAGACGGACCTCTTCGGCGAGCAGGTCGTGCTGTGCGGCGGATTGTGCGCGCTGATCAAGACCGGCTTCGAGACCCTGACCGAGGCCGGCTACCCGCCCGAGATGGCCTACTTCGAATGCATGCACGAGGTCAAGCTGATCGTCGACCTGATGTACCAGGGCGGCCTGAGCTACATGCGCTATTCGATCTCGAACACCGCCGAGTACGGCGACTACGTCACCGGCCCCAAGATCATCACCGAGAAGACCCGCAAGGTCATGCGCAAGGTGCTCAAGGACATCCAGAAGGGCAAGTTCGCCAAGGCCTTCCGCAAGGAATGCGCCAAGGGCAAGCCCTTCATGAACAAGATGCGCAAGACCGAGTCCAACCATCCCATCGAGACCGTGGGCCGCGACCTGCGCAAGATGATGAAGTGGATCGATTCCAAAGAGACCAAGAAGTAGTCCGTCCATGGCTCCGGCCTGGACATCGTCACCGTGTCCCGGGCGCCTGCGCGCCGCTGGTGGTGGCGCGGTCCTGGCCGGCATCCTGGCGGTTGTCGGGTTCCTGTCCGGCGCGGGCGGGAGCCTCGCCGCCGCCGAGCCGCTGCCCTCCTTCGGCGCGCTGAGCGCCCAGCTGGGCCAGGGCCTGGTGCCGGCGGCGCAGTCCGACCTGGCCGACCACGACGATGATCCGCTGTACCGCATCCGCGCCACCTACACGCCCGAGACGCACTCCCTCGCTGGGCATCTGCGCGCCGAGTACCGCAACCGCGGTGCTGAGACGCTCACCGATCTCGGCCTCTACACCTTCGCCAATTCCAGCGCCTTCCATGGCGCCAGCCTGACGCTCAGCCATGTCGCCATCAATGGCCAGGCCGTGACGCCGCGGCCGCTCGAGCAGGGCGCCGACCAGCTCATCGACCTGCCGCGGCCCTGCGCCCCGGGCCAGCTCCTGGTGTTCAGCGCCGCATTCCATCTGGTGCTGTCGACCGCCTCCGGCGACAACGGCCTCGATGAGCAGTCCCCGGACCAGGCCTGCCTCTACGCCTGGTATCCGGTGATCGCCGGTCGCGCACCGGGCGCCTGGCAGCTGCATCCGCTCAACGACCTGACCGATCCGTGCGCCCTCGACATGGCGCATGTGCTGGTCGAGCTGACCATCCCCGCGGGCATGGCGGTGGCCAGCGGCGGAATCATCACCGGCGAACGCCCCTCGACGGCCAGCGGCCGCATCGTCACCATCGCCGCGCCCTTCACCCGCGACCTGGCGGTGGTCATCGGATCGCAGCTGCACGCCCTGAGCACCACGGTCGGCGCGACCACGGTCATGTCATGGTCGGTTCCCGAGCAGTCCGTCGCCGGGCAGCAGAGTCTGAACATCGCTGCCAAGGCCCTGGCGCTGTACAGCGCCTTCGGGCCCTACCCCTATGCACATCTGACCGTGGTGCAGACGCCGATGTCGCAGGACGCCGAGGGCATGGAATCGTCGAGCCTGGTCCTGATCTCGAGCCTCATCCCCAAGGAGCTGGGCGTGGACCAGGGCCAGGTCGACGCCGCGGCGCAGAAGACCGTCGACTTCGTCTACAACATGGTGGTCTCGCACGAGGTCGCCCATCAGTGGTTCTACAACCTGGTGGGCAGCGACCCGTACCTCACGCCGTGGCTCGACGAGAGCCTCGCCGACTGGTCGGACAACTACTACCTCGAGGGCCATGCCGGCGGCCTCCCGGCCGATGCCGGCTGGAAGGCATCCGCCATGGACATCATCAAGAGCGGCTGCCTGAACCGCTCGGCGTCAGGCAGCGTCGACTCCTACCAGGACAAGGGCGAGGACTACGAGAGCGTGGTCTATTCGCGCGGCGGCCTGATGTACCAGGCGCTGCGCCATCGCCTCGGGGCGCAGCGCTTCCTGACCTTCCTGCGCTCCTGGGTGGCCGCCAACCGCTACCAGGTCGCCGACCAGGCCACCTGGCGGGCGGCGGTCATCCAGGCCCTGGGCGTCACCCAGGGACAGACCTTCGCCACGACCTGGCTGGACGGCACCGGCCTGACCCCGGTGGACATCACCAGCGCCGCCCAGACCGCCCCCCCGCTAGATCCCGCTACCCCCTAGTCGACCGCTCGCCCCGCTCGCCGCGCGGGGTAGGCGCGGGCGTGGCAGCTGGACCTTCGGCGCAGCGTCGAGCAGGGATTGCCGGGCTACCTCCTGCTCCTACGCTCAGATCGATCCACTCCAGAGGCGGTTACGCATACGATGTCGGATGCATCCGATAACCTAACGGTCCGCGCCTTGTTGCGGCGTCTCGAACAGCTCAATGCCATCGGCATCGCGCTGTCGGTCGAGACCGAGCCGCTCAAGCTCCTCGAGCTGATCCTGGCTGGAGCGCAGGAGATGACCAATGCCGACGGCGGCACGATCTACTCGGTGATCAACGATTCCGAGCTGCGCTTCGACCTGCTGCGCAACGGCACGCTCAAGCTCGCCATGGGTGGGGCAAACCGGCCACCGATCAACTATCCGCCGGTCCAGCTCACCCAGGCCGACGGCACGCCCAACCACGCCTCGGTGGTGGCGCACTGCGTGCTCAGCGGCTCGACCATCAACATCCCCGACGCCTACCACGCGCACGGCTTCGATTTCGCCAACACCCGCGCCTTCGATGCGCGCACCGGCTACCATTCGATCTCGATCCTGACCGTGCCGATGCGCAACCACGAGAACGTCATCACCGGCGTGATGCAGCTGATCAACGCCCGCGATGAGCAGGGCGCCACCATCCCCTTCGACGAGACGGTGCAGCGCTCGATCGAGAGCCTGGCCTCGCAGGCGGCGATCGCGCTGACCAAGCATGAGCTGATCGAAGGCATGCGCACGCTCTTCGAATCCTTCGTGCAGCTGATCGCTGCGGCGATCGATGAGAAATCGCCCTATACCGGCGGCCACTGCCGGCGCGTCCCGGAGCTGACCATGGCCCTGGCCGAGGCCACCGCCCGGACCCGGCAGGGGCCCCTGGCGGGCTTCACGATGAGCGACGCCGACCGCTACGAGCTGCGCATCGCCGCCTGGATCCACGACTGCGGCAAGATCACGACCCCCGAGTCGGTGATGGATAAGGCCACCAAGCTGCAGACCATCTATGACCGCATCGGGCTGATCGAGACGCGCTTCGAGATCATCCGCCGCGATCACGAGATCGAGCGCCTGCGCGACGAGCTGCAGGGCCGGAGCCTGCGGACCGCATTGGAGCACGACCAGGCCACGAGAAGCCTCGAAGACGACCTGGCCTTCCTGCGGCGCATCAACCAGGGCGGCGAATTCATGAAGGACGAGGACGTCGCGCGCGTGCATGCCATCAGCCGCATCACCTGGCGCGGACCCGAGGGCGTGCTGCTGCCTTTGTTGACCGAGAACGAGGTCCGCAACCTGACCATCGCCAAGGGCACCCTGCTGCCGGAGGAGCGGCGCATCATCAACCATCACATCGTCGCCACGATCCGCATGCTCGAGGCGCTGCCCTACCCGAAGCACCTCAAGCGCGTGCCGGAGTTCGCCGGCGGGCACCATGAGCGCATGGACGGCAAGGGCTATCCCAAGGGCCTGACCCGCGATCAGATGTCGGTGCAGGCACGGATCATGGGCATCGCCGACATCTTCGAGGCGCTGACCGCCGACGACCGGCCCTACAAGGCGGCGATGCGCCTGTCCACGGCGCTGGCCATCCTCGGGCGCATGGCCTGCGACGGGCACATCGATCCGGACCTCTTCGTGGTCTTCATCCGCGAGGGGGTCTACCTCGACTATGCCCGCCGGTTCCTGCGTCCGGAGCAGATCGATGCCGTCGATCTCGGGACGCTGCCGGGATATGCGCGCAGCGCGGCGCTGCCTGCCCCGGATGCCGCGCCGACGCGCAGCGCCGGCTGACCCAGCAAGCTTGTCGAAGCAGTTCTTGGTGGCTGCGGCGCATCTCGTAGCGTAGCCGCGGGACCCGTCCAGCCACATGCCACGCCGATCACGTCCGGTGAGCGCCACCACGAAGAAGCGCGCCGCCCATCCGCCCGCTGCCGCTGCCGCGAACCCAGCGCGTGCCAAGGCCGCTGCCCGCGCTCAGCGCGCCGGCAGCCCCGCGCCGGTGGAGCCTGGCGACTCCGCACCCCCATCAGCCTCCTCCGAGGCTTCGGCCTCCACGGCATCGACGCGCCCATCCGCGAGGGCGGCGGTGCCGGCCGGTGCTGCGCAGCTGCACGCCGAGCTGGTGCAGGCCCAGGCCGTGATCGCCGGTCTGGAGCGCTTCGTCTACATCTGCTCGCACGATCTGCGCGAACCGCTGCGCATGATCACCGGCTTCCTCGGGCTGCTGCAGCGCCGCTCCCAGGGCATGAGCGCAGCCCAGCTCGAATACCTCGGCTTGTCCCTGGATGGCGCGATGCGCCTGGATGCGATGCTCGAGGCCCTGCTGCGGCATTCGCGCCTGGGCCGCACGCGCAGCGTCGGGGCCGTCGCGCTGGGTCCGCTGGCGCGCGAGGTCCAGGAGCGCCTTGGTGCTGCACATGGCCTGCCCGCGTCCATCTGGACGACCGGGGAGCTGCCGGAGGTCTGGGCCGACCGGCAGCAGCTGGAGACCATGCTCAGCGAACTGTTTGCCAATGCGCTGCGCTTCATCGCGCCCGGCACGACGCCGTCGGTCGCGTTCAGCGCGCTGCCCGCCGCGGCTGGCGGCTGGCGGCTGCGCGTCGCCGATCGCGGCCTTGGCATCCCATCCGGCGAGCGCGAGCGCGCCTTCGAGGTGTTCTCGCGCTTGCACACCGTGCCGGGCGAGCAGGGGGTCGGCATCGGATTGTCGCTGTGCGCCAAGATCGTCGAGCAGCACCGCGGCCGCATCTGGATCGAGGACAATCCGCCCGACCACGGCCATCCTGCCGGTGGCGGGACGGTGGTGCTCATCGAGCTGCCCGGCCGCCCGCCGCGCTAGCTACGCCTGGATCAGGCGCTTGACCTCGACCAGGCGCGCATCGCGCTCGGCGGCGCTGTGCGCCTCAAGGTTCAGGCGCACCACCGGCTCGGTGTTCGAGGCGCGCACATTCGCCCACCAGGTCGGGAAGCGCACCGTGACGCCGTCAAGCTCGCTGACCGCGGCGCCCGGCAGGTCCCGCATGCGCTGCATCACCGTGGACGCGCTGGCGACCTTGAAGTTGATCTCCCCGGTGTGGAAGTACTTGCTCAGGGGCTGAATCAGGGAGCTGAGCGTCGCGGCCTGGCTGATCAGGTTGGCCAGGAGCAGGAAGGCGTAGAGGCCCGAGTCGGCCCCGTAGAAGTCGCGGAAGTAGTAGTGGCCGCTGAGCTCGCCGGCGAAGCAGGCGTGGTGGCTCTTCATGGTCTGCTTGATGAAGCTGTGGCCGACCCGGGTCTCGACCGGCGTGCCGCCGAGGCTTGAGATGAACTCCGGCACCGCCATCGAGCTGCGCAGATCGTAGACCACCGCGCTCGGGCCCTCGGTGGTGAGGAAGTATTGCGCCAAAAGCGCCGAGGCCAGGTCGCAGGGCACGATGCCGCCGCGCTCGTCGACCAGGGCGCAGCGGTCGCCATCACCGTCGAAGCCGGCGCCGAAGTCGGCGCCATGGGCGCGGACCTGCTCGATCAGGGTGGCGAGGTTCTCGGCCTTCAGCGGGTTGGCGTCGTGGTGCGGGAAGCGGCCGTCGGGATCGAAGTACAGCGGGATGATGGTCAACCCGGGCAGTTTCGGCGCGAGGTGCTGGAAGAGGGTGCCGATGATGCCGTTGCCGCCATCGACCACGACGCGCAGCGGGCGCGCCGGCTTCCACAAGGGCGCCAGGAAGCAGCAGTAGGCGTCCAGGGTCAGGGCCTCGGTCACCCCGCCGCCGGGCCGCTTGTGGATGGCGGTGCCGCGTGCCAGGGCCTCGATCTCCTCCATGCCGCTGCCGGCGGCGACCGGCTTGAAGCCGGGAGCGGTCAGCTTGATGCCCCCATAGGGCGACGGGTTGTGGCTGGCGGTGATCTGCGCGCCGCCCGCGGTGTCGAGATGGTGCATGGCGAAGGTCACCGCCGGCGTCGAGAGCATGCCGATGTCCACGACCTGCACCCCGGCGTCGACCAGGCCGCGGATGAAGGCCTCCTTGAGCACCGGTCCAGACAGCCGCATGTCGCGGCCGACGCAGAAGCGCTTGCCGGCCAGCCCCAGGACCTCGGCGCTGGCGTTGCCGATGCGGTAAGCGAGCGCCTCGTCGAGCTCTTGAGGATACAATCCGCGGATGTCATAGGCTTTGAAGGGGTCGGGCATAGGGGTGAGGGAGATGTACCAGACCAGGGCCGGGACGCCATGTCCCATTGTGGACTCCTTGCGCGCAGGGCCGCCCCGCGCGCAAGCCTTGCCGTACCGGTAGCTTCGGCACACTCCCGCCCATGAGCGTCCGCCGCGTCGACATCAGCAGCCTCACCCCCGCCCACGACCACCACCTCGAGCTCGAGGCGACCCTGCTCGGGCTGACCGGCCTCGGCACCCTGGTGCGCAGCCGCTACTACCTGCTCGATGGCGAGCTGGACGAGGCTGCGGCCCTGCGCTTGGCCCAGGAGCTGCTCTGCGATCCGCTGATCGAGCGCGCCAGCCTCACCCCGCCAGCGGCCGCGGGTCGCCAGACGATCGAGGTGCAGCGCAAGCCCGGCGTCATGGATCCGGTCGAGTCCTCGATCATCAAGGGCGCCCGCGATCTCGGACTCACGGTGCGCCAGGTGCGGGTGGGCACCCGGGTCGCCATCGCCGCCGGCAGCCCCGCGGACCTCGAGAAGCTGGCCTGGAAGTGCCTGGCCAACCAGGCCATCGAGGAGGCCGTGATCAATCCCGCGCAGACGCTGCGCTGGCAGACCCCGGCCGGGGTCTCGCGCGCCACGCGCACCGAGGTCGCGCTCGGTGCGCTGACTGACGCCGCCCTCAGTGCGCTGTCGCGCTCCGGCAGCCTCAGCCTGACCCTCGAGGAGATGCAGGCGATCCAGGCGCATTTCCGCACTCTCGGCCGTGAGCCGACCGACATCGAGCTCGAATCCCTGGCCCAGACCTGGTCGGAGCACTGCGTGCACAAGACCCTCAAGGGCCTGGTCGAATACACCGGCCCGCGCGGAGAATCCGGACCGGTCGAGACGGTGCTCATCGACAACCTGCTCAAGCAGACCATCGCCCGGGCCACCGCCGAGATCGCGGCCCCGTGGTGCCTGTCGGTGTTCAAGGACAATAGCGGCGTCATCGAGTACGACCGCGAGTGGGGGGTCTGCATCAAGGTCGAGACGCACAACCGCCCGAGCGCGATCGAGCCCTACGGCGGGGCCAACACCGGCCTGGGCGGGGTGATCCGCGACGTCATCGGCACCGGCATCGGCGCCAAGCCGATCTTCAATACCAACGTCTTCTGCTTCGGCGAGCTCGACACCCCCGGCTCGTCGCTGCCGCCGGGCACTATCCACCCGCGGCGCGTGATGCGCGGGGTGGTGGCCGGGGTGCGCGACTACGGCAACCGCATGGGCATCCCGACCGTCAACGGCGCGATCCGCTTCGACCCGCGCTATCTCGGCAACCCCCTGGTGTTCTGCGGCACGGCCGGGCTGATCCCGCGGGCAGCGATCGAGAAGGAGGCCAAAACCGGCGACCACATCCTGGTGATCGGCGGCCGCACCGGGCGCGACGGCATCCATGGCGCGACCTTCTCGAGCGCCGAATTGACCTCGAAGTCGGAGGTCGTCTCCAGCGGCGCGGTGCAGATCGGCAACGCCATCGAGGAGAAGAAGGTCCTCGACACCATGCTCCAGGCGCGCGACGCCGGCTGCTTCCACGCCATCACCGACTGCGGTGCGGGCGGGCTCTCCAGCGCGGTCGGCGAGATGGCGGCCGAGAAGGGCTGCGATGTGCATCTCGAGCTCGTGCCGCTGAAGTACAGCGGGCTGTCCTACACCGAGATCTGGATCTCGGAGTCGCAGGAGCGCATGGTCGCGGCCGTGCCGCCGGAGAAGCTGGCGCAGGCCCTGGCGATCTTCGCCGCCGAGGATGTCGAGGCCACGGCCATCGGCACCGTCACCAGCGGCGGACACCTGCGGCTGTTCTACCACCAGGAGCTGGTCGGGGATGTGCAGATGCACTTCCTGCACGACGGCGTGCCGCGACTCAAGCGCCAGGCGCGCTTCATCCCGGCCCAGGCCCTGCCCGAGGCGGTGGTCGGGCCCGCCACCATGCCCGACTGCGCCACGGTGCTGCATGGGCTGCTCGGCCGGCCCAACATCGCCAGCAAGGAGTGGGTCATCCGCCAGTACGACCACGAGGTCATGGGCGGCTCGATCATCAAGCCGCTGGTCGGCATCACCCATGACGGCCCGAGCGACGCCGCGGTGGTGGCGCCGGTGCTGGGCAGCACGCGCGGCGTCGCGGTGGCCTGCGGCTTCAATCCCAGCTTCAGCGACAGCGACGCCTGGCATGCCACGGCCTCGGGCATGGAGGAGGCGCTGCGCAACCTGGTGTGCGTCGGCGCACCGCTCGAGCGCGTCGCGATCCTCGACAACTTCTCCTGGGCCAAGTGCACCGATCCCGAGGTCTTCGGCGCCCTGGTGCGGGCCTGCCAGGCCTGCTACGAGATGGCGCTGTACTACGGCACGCCCTTCGTCTCCGGCAAGGACAGCCTCTCCAACGAGTTCTCCTATGAAGGCCGCACGATCCGCATCCCGCACACCCTGCTGATCACCGCGCTGACCGTGGTGCCGGACGTGTCGCTCTCGATCTCCATGGACTTCAAGCAGGCCGGCGACCTGGTGCTGATGGTCGGCGAGACCCGGGCGGAGGCCTTCGGCAGCGAGTACCACGCGCTGCATGGGATCAGCGGCGGCCGGGTGCCGGTCGTCGACCGCACCCTCTCCAAGCCGGTCCTGCAGGGGGTCGCCGAGCTCTGCCGGCAGGGCCTGGTCAATGCCGCGCATGACTGTTCAGAAGGCGGCCTGGGCGTGACCCTGGCCGAGATGGCCTTCGCCGGCGGGCTGGGCTGTGAGCTGAACCTCAACCCGACGCCGCGCACCATCGGCATCGACCGCCTCGACCGGCTGCTGTTTAGCGAATCCAACAGCCGCATCGTAGTCACCATCCCGCGCACCAACCTCATCCAGGCGCATGCGGTCCTGGCGCGGGTGCCCCATGCGATCCTCGGCAAGGTCGTGTCCAGCCCGGTCCTGTCCTGCGCCTTCCAGGGCGCGTCGCTGTCCGCACCGCTGGCCAGCCTCAAGGCGGCCTGGCAGAAGCCCCTCTTGAGCATGGCCATCTGAGCCGCTGCCGGGCTGCAGGGCCGGGTGCTGTCCCTGGTATCAGGGCCGGTCATTGCTCACAGTACGGAGGTTCCATGCTGTGGGGCCGCCATGCTCACCTTGTACCTCGTCACGGCGCTTGGCCTCGTGCTGTTGAATGCGGTCTTCGTGCTCGCCGAGTTCGGAGCGGTCAAGGTCCGCTCCTCGAAGATCGAGGAGCTGATCAACCAGGGCAACGCCCGGGCGATGCTGCTGAAGCACATCAATGAGAACCTCGACGAGTACCTCTCGGTCTGCCAGGTCGGCATCACGCTGTGCTCGATCGCGCTGGGCTTCGTCAGCGCGCCGATCGCCGCCGGGGTGCTGGTGCCGCTTTTCCACCTGCTCGGCGTCTCCCACGCCTCGGCCTGGTCGCACGGCTGCGCCAGCGTCATCGCCATCCTCATCGTCTCCGGCGTGCATGTGCTCTTCGGCGAGCAGATCCCGAAGCTGATCGCGATCCGCCATGCGCACCGCGTCGCCGGTCTGACCGCGATCCCGCTGACCGTGGCACGCGGCGTGTTCATCCTGCCGCTGTATGCGCTCAATGGCGCCTCGCGCCTGGCGCTGCGCCTGCTGCGCATGCACCGCCCCGCGCAGGAGCAGCACAGCGAGGATGAGCTGCGCATCATCCTCGACCGCTCGCAGTCGACCGGGGTGATGTCGTTCCGCCGGCTGCTGTTTATGGAGAACATCTTCGAGCTCGGCGGACTGAAGGTCGCCGATGCGATGCGCCGCCGCACCAGCATCCGCTCGCTGGTGGCCACGGCGCCTTTTAGCGTGAACCGGGAGGTCATGCGCACCTACCACTACTCGCGCTTCCCGCTCCTTGAGGAGGAGCATGCGGCCCGGCCGCTGGGCTTCATCCACGTCAAGGACATCGTGCTCAAGAGCGAGGGCCCCGAACCCGACCTCAACCGCCTGGTCCGCCCCTACCTGACCACCACCGAGACCACCCCGCTCGAGAGCCTGCTGGCGGAGATGCAGCGCCGTCGCACCCACGTCGCCATCGTCCTGGGCGCAGGCGGGATCTGGACCGGGATGATCAGCATGGAGGACATCATCGAGGAGATCATCGGCACGGTCGCCGACGAGTTCGAGACCGAGGCCTCCGTGACCCTGGGCGATGTGTTGACCGTCGATCGCATCCTGCTGGGCGTGACCGCTCCGACCCTGGCCCAGGCCATCCGCCAGGCGATCGGCCGGGTCGCCGACGACGATCTCGGCATCGACCGCGAGCTGGTCATCCGCGCGGTGATGGAACGCGAGAAGATCGCCGGCACCTACCTCGGCCAGGGGGTCGCGCTGCCGCACGCGCGCATCCCCGCCCTGGCCAAGCCGATCCTGATGTTCCTGCGCTCCGACGTCGGCATCTCGGTCGAGGGAACGACCGAGCGCGCCTTCCTGCTGTTCCTGCTGCTGACCCCGGCCGGCATGGCGCGCGTCCACCAGCGCCTGCAGGCGCGCATCGCCGGCATCCTCGAGAACTCCGACTACGTCGAGGACCGCCTGCGCGCAGCCCCCACACCGCTTGAGGTGCTCGAGGTGATCCGTACCGGCGAGCAGGCCTCCCTCGACTAGGGGCGGAGCCGCGCCTGCGCCGCAAGCGCCAGCGGGCCACGGTCAGGCGAATCGGCAGAAGCGCCATCTTGTGCTTACTCGCCACCGGCAATACTCGTGCAATGGCCCAGTACGGCGCCGATACCATCATTCCGCGCACCGTCCGGCTGATCCTCCTGGACTGCTTCGAGACGCTGATCGAGCTCACCGCGCGCGGCTACGTGCCGCGGCGCGGTATCCCGGAGTTCCTACGCTGCTTCGTGCGCGACCGGCAGGTGCCGGTGGTGGTGATCAGCGACGCCAGCGAAGAGCTGATCATCTCGGCGCTCAAGCAGGCGGGGGTCCGGCATCTCATCCAGGGCATCTACCATGCTGGTAATGCCGAAGAGGTCCTGGCCGATGGCCGGCGCCGCAAGCGCCTCGACGTGCCGCTGTCCGACTTCCATGTCAGCGGCCCGGAGGCGGTCTTCGTCGGCGACAGCCCCCTGGATGCGGAGGCCGCGCATCATTACCAGCTGCCCTTCATCCGCGTGCCGCGTTCCGAGGACAGCGCCTTCAGCTTCGCCGCGCTGATCACCGGGCCGAGCCGCTACCAGAGCGCCCACTTCACCGCGCTGATGCTGGAGCGCTACAATCCCAAGCTGCCCTAGGCCGGGCCCGCCGTGCCGGGGCCCTTGCCAGGTACCACCAGGGATGGAACGTCGCCTGCGTGGCCTTCGCCCCCGGCGCCTTCTTCCCCCGTCTCGTGCAGCTGCTGGGCATCCTCGTGCTGAGGCCGTGGGTACGCTTCTGCTTCCGCTGCCGCGTGCGCCTGCCCGCAACGCCCCTGCCGGTGCCCTGCGTCTTCGCGGCCAACCACCGCAGCTTCTTCGATCCGCCCTTCGTCGGCATGTGGCACCACCAGCCGCTGTCGTACTTCGCGCGTTCCGACCTGTGGAAGCACGCGCCGATCCGCTTCATGCTCGCGGTGATGTATGGCATCCCCATCGACCGCGAGAATCCCGGGGTCTCGAGCATGAAGGGCGCCATCGAGCGCCTGCGGCAGGGCATCTCCGTCCTGGTCTTCCCGGAAGGCACGCGCACGCGCAGCGGCCGGGTCGGGCAGATGCGCGAGGGCCCGCCGCTCTTCGCGCGGCGCGCCGGGGTGGCGGTGGTCCCGGTCTACATCCACCACAGTGAACGGGTGTGGCCGCGCGGCGCGCTGCTGCCCAACCTGTGCGGCGGACCGATCGAGATCCGCTTCGGACGGCCGCTGGCGCCGCCGCCGGGGCTGAGCCCGCGCCTGACCGACGCCTGGGTCGCCGCGCGGCTGCAGGCCTGGATCCTGGCGCAGGAGCGCGTCCTGCTCGGGCGCACCCCGGGCGTGCCAACCGCCCCGGCAGGCACCTTGCGCACGCCCTAGCCACCCGAGGATGGGGGACATGGCCGAGGATGCACCACTGAAACCGGGCGAGGCCTTCGAGGCACGCCTGCCCGAGGGGCAGCGCTGGATCAACCGCTTCTGCGAGAACTGGATCTTCGCCTTCCTGATCGCGATGGCGATCCGCCACTACCTGGTCGAGGCCTTCACCATCCCCACCGCCTCGATGGAGCCGATGCTCTATGGCGAGAAGGGCTTCCTGCAGGGCGACCATGTCGTGGTCGACAAGCTGGTCTGCCGCTTCCGCTCGCCGAAACGCTGGGACGTGACCGTCTTCCAGTTCCCGGAACCGGAGATCGAGTACCAGGACTCCGGCCGCACCGCGATCGACGCCGACAACGAGCCGATCAACTCCTGGCCGCTGCAGCCGCTGATGTACCGCAACTTCGTCAAGCGCCTGGTCGGCTTGCCGGGCGACGTCTTCTACATCGCCAACGGCGAGTACCACCTCAGGCAGCCTGACGGCACCTTCGTCATCCCCAAGAAGCCCGCCGCCATCCAGGAGGCGCTCTGGCAGGAGATCTTCCGGGCCGGCGCCCAGCCGTCCTACCAGCCGTGGGCCCCGGCCCTGGCCGTGCAGAGCAAGGACCAGGACCTGATCATCACCTCCTCCAGCGCGGCGCCGGTCGCCTTCACCCAGCCGTTTCGCAATCTCTACATCAAGCCCGGCTCGGCCGGCGTCCAGCGCCTGCCCGAAGGCGAGATGGACTATGTCGACGTCTCGATGGTCACGCCGCAGTTCACCTATCCGGCCGACCAGTCGCTCGGCAGCATCTGGGATCTCGACCAGTGGTCGGTGCGCCGCCGCACGCTCGAGGATGTCGACAACGACGCCTATGGCACCGATCTCTCCCGCGTCGACCGCGAATGGGTTGGCGACGTGCGCCTGCAGGCGACCATCACCATCCTCACCGGCCATCCGACCCTGGTCCTGCGCCACGGCACGCAGCAGGGCATCCAGCTGACCCTGGGTGTCGACGGCTGGCGCCTCGATGGCCTCGACGGCTTGGCCAAGGCTGCGCCCTACGCACAGGGTCCGGACTCGCTGCTCGGCCACCAGGTGACCTTGACGCACCTCGACGACGAGTGCATCTTCGCCCGCGACGGCGCCGAGCTGGTGCGCTTCACGGTGCCGGAGGTCGATCCCAACCTGCAGCGCACCCTGATCCAGATCGGCGGCAACGGCGTGCTCGGGCTCGGCGGCCTGCACGTGCAGCGCAGCCTGCACTATGCCGCCAACTGGCTGCTGATGGACGAGACCCTCGACAAGGCCCAGAAGCAGTCGACCCTCTCCTCGCCCGCCACCGACGAGATCGCGCGCAACAAGACCGCCGCCGACATCCGCGACATCGCACGGGTGCGCCGCCAGTGCGGGGCGCCCGACGGCTATACCGGGCCGTGGGGCGACAGTCCGGCGCACGCGGTCACCATCCCGGCCGGCTGCTACCTGATGCTGGGTGACAACAGCCCGACCAGCTGGGACGGCCGGGCCTGGGGCTTCGTTCCGGCCGAGAATCTGCGCGGTCGGGCGATCGCCGTGGTGCTGCCATTCAGCCGCTGGCGCATCGTCCGCTGAGGCGCGATGCGGTGCGCCGGTGGCCATTTTGCCCGACTTCTCCACGCGGATGCGTCGGCCAGGGTCGCATCAAGGAACCATAGGGGAGCGCGCAAGACTGTGCTAAGAACCCGTGAAAAGAGTCCTAGGTGCAGCCCGCGCAGGTACTTAGGGGTAATGCTCGGAGCCGTGTCGTGGACCAGGATGTGGGGAACTTGGGCGAATTACCAGCCCTCTGCGCCGGGTTATCAACAATGAGCATGTTCTCGGTCACCGGCTTGTCGAAACGCTTCGGCCAGCGCTATGTCGTCTCCGGCTTCGCCATGGCGGTGAATCCCGGCGAGATCGTCGGGCTGCTTGGCGCGAACGGTGCCGGCAAGAGCACCACCTTCCGGATGATCGTCGGCCTGCTGCGGCCGGATGCCGGCGCGATCGAGTTCACCGGCACCGACATCACGCACCTGCCGATGTACCAGCGTGCGCGCCTGGGGATGGGCTACCTGGCCCAGGAGCCGACCATCTTCGCCCAGCTCTCGGTGGCCGACAACATCCGCATCATCCTCGAGCAGCACTACCCCAAGAGCGAGCATGAGAGCCGGCTGCAGCTGCTGCTCAATGAGCTCGGGCTGACCCATCTGCGCGCGAGCATGGCGCGCAGCCTCTCCGGCGGCGAGCGTCGCCGCCTGGAGATCACCCGCGCGCTGGTGGTCGAGCCGAAGCTGCTGTTCTTCGACGAGCCTTTCGCCGGGGTCGATCCGAAGAGCGTCGGCGACATCACCCAGATCATCTACGCGCTGCGCTCGCGCGGGGTCGCGGTATTGATCACCGACCACAACGCCGAGGCGATCCTGCGCATGGTCGACCGCCTCTATGTGATGAAGCACGGCAGCAATCTCGCCGAGGGCACGCCGCAGGAGATCGTCGCCAATCCCGCGGTGCGCAAGGAGTACCTCGGGGAGAACTTCTCGCTATGAGCACGAGCACGCCATCCTCGCGTCCCTCCCCGCCCTTCCCGCTGGAGACGCGCCTGCAGGTCATCACCGGCACCAGCAGCCGGCTGCGCGACGAACTCTGCGCGGCGGTGTGCGCGTCGTGGACCGGACCGATCAAGCGCGCCGTCGAGCCGTCGGATCTCGCGCGCATCGTGCTCGATCTCGAGACCCCGTCCTTCCTTTCCGAGGCCACCTTGCAGGTGGTGCGCGGTGATGAGAAGTACGTCAAGAAGCATCAGGCGGTGCTCGCCGCATGCGTCGGGCAGCCGGCGGTCAACGGGGTGCTGCTGGTGATCACGCCGAGCCTCGATGCGCGCGAGAAGTTCTCCAAGAGCCTGGCCGCGGCCAAGATCGTCCACGCCGTGGAGATGCCCGAACGTGGTGCGGTGCAGGGCTGGCTGGCCAACCGCCTCGACCAGCTGCCGTGGGGGGTGGCGCATGCCGGACAGGTCGCCGACTGCCTGCTGAGCATGGTCGGCGAGGATCCCGACAGGCTGCTGGCGACCGCGGACGTGGCGGCGCTCTATGCCGCCGACCAGCCGCTGGCGGTGTCGCATGTGCAGGCGGTGGCCAGCGGCATTGCCGAGCGGCCGGTCTGGGAATTCACCGCGGCGGCCCTGGAAGGCCGCGCCGGGCGCGCCATCGAGCTGCTCTATGCCGGAGGCGGGATCGAGCCGCAGATGGCGATCAGTTCCCTGGTCAATGAGGTGCGCAAGTTACTAGCCTGTATTGAGAATGCCGACGACGCGGCCGCGATCAGCGCTGCCGGACTGAAGGGCAAACCCAATCTCTACTACGCCCGCAAGCGCTCTCGCGAACTGGGTCGGCCGGTGCTGCTGCGCGTGCTGCAGGGACTGCTGCTGGCGCAGCGCCAGCTGCGGCGCTCCGGCCAGCAGCCGGAACTGGTCATGGAGATGCTCGCCCTGAACCTGGGCCGGGTGGTGAAGCCGGGGCGCTGAGCCGACCACCAGCGCCGCACGGCGCCATGTCACTCAACCTGCCGGCCAGCGTGGAGGTTTCATGTGGAGGAAGGTCCCAGCGCTGATTACGCTGCCACTCTGTGGAGCGAGCAGAATGAATGTGTATTTCTGCGATGTCTGTGGCGTGCGCGTCACCGACCTCGACCTGCACAGCGGCCATGGCATGCGACGCCGCAATGACGTGATCTGCGCGGCCTGCCTCGAGCTCGGCCACGGCAAGGGCTGGGTCGCCAATCATGCGCAGAAGCAGCAGATGGCCTACGCCGGGGCCGCCGGCGCGGTCGACACCGCAGCGGCGGCGCCCGTCCCGTCCGGCGAAGCTGATGGCGATGCCGAAGAGGACGCTGGCGCCGGTGACGACCACGACCATCCCGCCGAGCTGGCGCTGCTCGACCAGGCCGCCGCCGCGCCGCCGGCACCGCCCGAACTCGACCTGGAGGACGAGACCGCGCGCCGCTCCCTGCTGGGGAGCGTGGCCACCCCGCCGCCGGCCTTAGACATGGCGCGCGACCGTCTGCGCACCCTCGACGACGACCAGCCGCCATCGCGCGTCGCGGCGGTCCAGCTCGAGCCCCAGGGCGAGGAGCCAGAGCTGCCCCTGCCGACCGCGCTCGGCGAACCAACCGTCGACGATACCGCCAAGGTCGCGGTCCTGCACCAGGAGCTGTCCACCGCCGCGGCCGGCTTCGCCGCCTTGAATCCGCCGGCCCAGGACCATCCGGTGGCGGCCGATGACCTCGACGAGGATCCGGCCCCCGCCATCGACGACAGCGGCGTCCAGGTCGGGCTCGAGAACCCGCCCGAGGAGGGGGGCAACGCCGAGAAGGCCGAGACCGCCAGCAACATGCCGATCACGGAAGTCCCGACCGCGGCCAGCCGCGCCAAGGTCGCTCCGAGCTCGAACCGCACCGCGCGCGCGCGCACCAACGCCTCGCCCTCCTCGAGCCGCAACGCCGCATCGTCCGCATCGTCGTCCTCATCCTCGGCGACCTCGTCGCGCACCTCGAAGGTCTCGAAGTCGTCGAAATCCACCAAGTCCTCGAAGAGCCGCAGCGCGCGTCGCGCGAAGCCCGGCTATTCGCCGTTGATGGTGCTCTCCGCCATCTCGATGGGCGCGCTCCTGTTCTTCGGCTCGATCGGGATCTACCGCGTCGCGACCGAGCCCAAGCCGGTGCAGCTGACCATCGAGGTCAAGCTCGGCGAGCAGCTGCAGGATGCGATCAAGGATGCCCGGTCCTCGGTGTCCTCCGCGCTCGACAACCCGTCGATCGATGTGCTCGAGGCCGCCAAGGCCAAGATCCGCGCCGCCCAGGACCTCGCCACGCAGTTCAGCACCGAGGCCCAGAAGGGCACCAATGGCGCCAAGGTCTGGACCGAGGACGACGTCGACCGGCAGATGGAGACCTGGGGCTTCTCCGACCTGAATTCCTTGATGAAGAACATCAATGACAAGGAAGACATCATCAAGGGCAACGAGTCGCATTGAAAGCGGGACGCGGACGTCTCCAGCCGCACACCGCGGCGCAGCGCGGCCAGGGACGCAATGCGCGGCTAGTCGCGGTCCGGGCCCTGCTCGCCTGGCAGGAGGGCCAGGCCGAATTCCTCGATGACGCGCTCGCCCGCAGCGAGGCCTCGCTGTCCGATGACCGCGACCAGGGCCTGGCGCGCGAGCTGGCGCTAGGCGCGCTGCGCCATGGCATGCTCTACGACGCGGTCATGGATCAGTTCCTCAAGCGCTCGCACCAGCCCTTCGCGCTGCGCGCCTGCCTGCGCATCGGCTGCCACCAGCTCTTCGCCCTGGACCGCGTGCCGCCGCACGCCGCGGTCGCGGAGTCGGTCGGGGTGCTGCGCGAGCTGGGTCTCAGCGGCCTGGCCGGAGTCGCCAATGCGGTGCTGCGCCGCCTTGCGGATGCGCGTCTGGAGGAGCGCTCAGGGCCCGGGCCGCTCGGCCGCCTGCCGCCGCAGCTGCAGCCCACCGACCTGGCCGAGCGCCATGGCCTGCCGGAGCTTTTGATCGAGCACCTGCGACCGGTCCTCGACCAGGATCCCAGCCGCACCCTCGAGGCGCTCAACGTCCTGCCGCCTTTGTGCACGCGCACCCGTCCGGGCAAGGCGCAGCCGCAGGGCCATTCGATCGTGCAGCGCGAGGGGCCGTGGACCTGGTGGGATGAGCCGCACGAGGCGCTCGCCGCGGTGGCCGACGGCCTGTGCGTGGTCCAGGACCGCGCCCAGGGCGAGGTCGTGGCCGTGGCCCGGCCGCGCCCCGGCGAGTGGGTGCTCGACGCCTGCGCCGCACCCGGCGGCAAGGCCAGCGCCTTCATCGATGCCGGCTGCCGGGTGGTGGCCGCCGACCATGAGCTGGCCAAGGTCGCGCAGATGGCGGAGCCGCCCGCACGCCTGGTGCAGGACAGCGCGCGGCCGGCATTGGCGCGCGGCGCCTTCGACCTGGTGGTGGTCGACGCCCCTTGTTCAAATAGCGGCGTCCTGGCGCGCCGCCCCGAGGCGCGCTGGCGCTATCAGGCCGAGGCGCTGCGCCGGCTCGGTGCCATCCAGCGCGCCCTGGTCAAGGCCGCCGTGACCCAGGTCGCCCCGGACGGCCGGCTGCTCTATGCGACCTGTTCGCTCGCGCCGCAGGAGAACCAGGGCATCGCCCATACCGTGCCGGGATGGAAAGTGATGGGGGAGCGCCTCAGCTGGCCTACCGCGTGGCAGAGCGGCGGGTATGCGGCGCTGCTAGTACGCTGCTGAAAGTTACAGTCTCGCACCGCCTTGCTTTCAGGGCTTCGTCACTAAAGTCCGTCATTCAACCGTTCCTGGAGTTTCCATGCCCACTCGCATCGCGATCAATGGTTTCGGCCGCATCGGCCGCCTGGTCTTTCGCGCTCTCTACACCCAAGGCCTGTTCGGCAAGGACATCGAGGTCGTGGCGGTCGGTGACATCGTACCCGCCGACAACCTCGCCTACCTGCTGAAGTACGATTCGACCCAGGGCAAGTTCGAAGGCACCGTCTCCTCCAAGAAGTCTGCGCCCGAGAAGGCCGAGGACGACATCCTGCTGGTCGATGGCAAGCCGATCCAGGTGGTCAGCGCCAAGAGCCCGGCCGAGCTGCCCTGGAAGGCGCTGAACATCGACATCGTGATCGAGTCCACCGGCCTCTTCACCGAAGCCGAGAAGGCCAAGGGCCACATCGTCGCCGGCGCCAAGAAGGTGATCATCTCGGCCCCTGCCAAGGGCGAGGACATCACCCTGGTGATGGGCGTCAACCAGGACAAGTACGATCCCAAGGCGCACCACATCATCTCCAACGCCAGCTGCACCACCAACTGCCTCGCGCCGCTGGTCTACACCGTCATCAAGGAAGGCTTCGGACTCAGCGAAGGCCTGATGACCACCGTGCACAGCTACACCGCGACGCAGAAGACCGTCGATGGTCCCTCGAAGAAGGACTGGAAGGGCGGGCGTTCCGCCGCGATCAACATCATCCCGTCCACCACCGGTGCGGCCAAGGCCGTCGCCCTGGTCCTGCCTGAGGTCAAGGGCAAGCTCAGCGGCATGTCCTTCCGCGTGCCCACGCCCACCGTCTCGGTGGTCGACCTGACGTTCAAGACGGTCAAGGCGACCTCGCTGAAGGAGCTCAACGAGTCGATCAAGCGCGCCAGCCAGACCTACCTGAAGAACATCCTCGGCTACACCGATGAGGAGGTCGTCTCCAGCGACTTCATCCACAGCACCCTGTCGTCCATCTATGACGCGGGCAGCTCGATCGAGCTCAATCCGAACTTCTTCAAGCTGGTCAGCTGGTACGACAACGAGTGGGGCTATAGTAACCGCGTCGTCGAGCTGACCACGTTCATCATCGGCAAGGGCCTCTAGGCCCTTCTCGGCGCCGCCGCCGCTGGCCACGCTGGCGGCGGCAGCTAGTCTCCAGCAACGATCCACCGCCTTCGGGCGGTGGATGGAGGCTCAAGCACGGCTATGAAACTCATCGTCTGCGACAACCGGGAAGCCTCGGGCGAGATCATCGGCGGCATGCTGGCGCGTTCGATCGCCGAGAAGCCGAACATCAATCTCGGACTCTCCGCCGGCCGCACCAGCGTCATGGCCTATGAGGACCTGGTCGGGCGCTGGCATGAGGAGGGTGGCTTCAGCTTCCGCAACGTCACCACCTTCAATACCGACGAGTACGTCGGGCTGGCGCCGCACGACCGGCGCAGCACCCGCTTCATCATGAACACCCGGCTCTTCAGCCAGGTCGACATCGCCCGCGAGCAGACCTTCGTGCCGCGCGGGGACGTCGCCGATCTCGATCTCGAGTGCCGGGCCTTCGACATCCTGCTCGAGTCGCGCGGCGGGCTCGACCTGGTGGTGCTGGGCCTCGGCCACAACGGCCATGTCGGCCTCAATGAGCCCGGCAGCTCGGCCAAGAGCCGCACCCGCCTGGTGGAGCTCACGCCCTCGACCCTGGCGGCGATCTCGGGCGGCGAACGCTTCAAGAATCTCGAGGGCACGCCGAGTCGCGCCATCTCCATGGGCATGGCGACCATCCTCGAGGCGCGCCGCGTGCTGCTGGCGGTCACGGGCATGGGCAAGGCCGATGCCCTGCAGCGCATGGTCGAGGGCCGGGTCGGCCCCAACAATCCCTCGAGCATGCTGACCGCCCATCGCGACCTGACCATCGTCGTCGATCAGGATGCCGCCTCCAAGCTCGACAAGGAGCACCTGGAGGAGGCGGAGATCCGATGAGCGCGGTGGTCCCCGAGAAGCGTTCCGACAGCTCAGGCGCAGCGCCGATCACGCACCTGCCCGCGTCGCTGACCGAGCTGGCCTTGACCATCGGCCTCGACTCGGAGCTGCTCGATGCGGCGCGCCTGGCGCACAAGCGTCCCGAGAACATCCTGGGACTGCTGCTGCGCGACCTGACGCGCGAGGAGATCACGGTCATGGAGGACCGCGGCTGCCGCGCCTCGGACTGGGCGCTGGTGCAGGTCAGCCAGGACTTCGACTGCTTCCGGGTCCGGCGCACGCACTTCAAGGGGCGCTGCGTGCTGGGGCGCTTCACCGGCGACATCGAGGTCATGCCCGGCATGACCCTGCCCAGCGGCATCTACGACTGCACCCTGGTGCAGTGCCAGGTCGCCAACGACTGCCTGCTGGAGAACGTGCGCTTCGCGGCCAATGTCATCATCGAGCGCGAGGCGGTGCTCTTCGACATCGGCGCGATCACCTGCTCCGGCAACGCCAGCTTCGGCTGCGGGCAGATGCTGCCGCTGTCCTGCGAGACCGGCGCGCGCGAGGTGCCGCTGTGGGCCGAAGCCACGGTCGATGGGCTGGCCCTGGCGGTGCGCGACCGTTCCGACAGTGCCGGCCAGGCGGCGCTGCGCCAGGCGGTGGCGCACTACTGCCAGGTGCTGGCCAGCCCGGTCTCCTGGATCCGCAGGAAGTCCCGCGTGCGCCACATCCAGCGCGTGCGCGACACCTACATCGGCCCCGGCGCGGTCATCGACAACGCCCTGGACCTCGCCAACGCCTGCGTGCTTTCCAGCGTCGACGAACCGACGGTGGTCAGCGGCGGCGCGGCGGTCACCGACGCGGTGCTGCAGTGGGGGGTCGCGGTCGCGGGCCAGGCGATCATCCGCCACAGCCTGATGCTCGAGCACTCCGCCGCCGACGAGCACGCCTCGATCGAGGGCAGCGCGATCGGCCCGAACACCACCATCGCCAAGGGCGAGGTGACCGCGACCCTGCTCGGGCCGTTCGTCGGCTTCCACCACCAGAGCCTGCTCATCGCCGCCTTCTGGCCGGAAGGCCGCGGCAATGTCGCCTATGGCGCCAAGGTCGGCTCGAACCATACCGGGCGCGCCCCCGACCAGGAGATCTGGCCGGGCGAGGGCACCTTCTTCGGTCTCGGCTGCGCCATCCGCTTCCCGACCGATCTCAGCGAGTCGCCCTACAGCACCATCGGCATGGGGGTCAGCACCCTGCCGCAGAAGGTGCGCTTCCCCTTCAGCCTGATCACCATCCCGGCCGAATCGCTCAGCGACCAGGACCACGTCATCCCGCGCGCCTACAACGAGCTGATCCCGGCCTGGGGCTTGTACAACAACGCCTACGGCCTGGTGCGCAACGAGCTGAAGTTCGCCTCGCGCGACCGCGCCCGGCGCCACGTCATCGACTACAAGATCCTGCGTCCGAACATCATGCGCCTGGTGCTCGACTCCTACATGCGCCTGCGCGGGGTGAAGAGCGTGAAGGCCGCCTACCTCGAGACCGACATCGACGGCATCGGCAAGAACTTCGTGCGTGAGGAGGTGCGCCTGACCGCCATCGAGGTCTACGGCCAGGCCCTGACGCGCTATGCGCTGCGCCTGCTGCTGGCGCAGAAGGAGGGGCGGCTGACCATCCCCGGCTCGAGCGAGATCGCCCAGGACCTGGCCGACTGCTTCCTGCCCGGGTCGACCTTCGAGGAGCGCATGCGCAAGCTCATCGAGATCGAGAAGCGCAATGCGCAGCTGGTCCAGGACAGCAAGCAGCACGACGATGAGCGCGGCGCGCGCATCATCCCCGGCTACCAGTTCGCGCACACCCTGGCCGGTGAGGACCTGGTGGTGAAGAGCGCCTGGGAGCGCGTCGCCCGCACCTCCGAGCGCATCGCCGCCCTGGGCATCCGCTAGTCCCTACGTCGCAGGTCGCAAACGCAGCGCAGGCCTAGGCGCGCAGGTAATCGGCCTGCCAGCTGGTGATGGCCTTCTTGATGTCGGTGGCCGTGGTCAGTTCGCCACCGAGCACGCGGCCGACCAGGGCCGGCAGCTCCGCATCGGAGGCGAAGCGCAGGGCGATCAGCTGACCCTTGGCCAGCGTGGCCGAGCGCGCCTTGAGGTCGGCCGGCAGGATCTCGGCCAGGCGCAGACGCATCTCCAGCCGGATCACGCGATCCTGGACCGTGATCACCATGCCGCGGGCGATCACCGCCAGCAGCACCAGGGCCAGGGATTCCACGCTCAAAGCCAGCAAGGCGACGTTGAAATGCCGTATCGTATGCTGGATCATGTAGAGCATGAAGAGGATCAGGATCGGTACCACGACGCCATGGTAGAGGGGCAGGATCCGGGTGTGGTTGGCGTAGGTCTGGGGGGCGCGGTCGGCCATGGCGGGTTGATTCCTGATGGGGAGGGGGTGACAGCGCTCCGGACGGCACCAGTCGTGCCTTTGACCCCGGACGGGCCGTTTATAGCGTGGGCGAATGCTGCGCTCAATCTCCCTTCTCGCCAGTGCCATCGCCCTCAGCTGCAGTGTTGCGGGGACGGCCCTCCATGCGGCGGACGAGGACGTCCCGGAGCTCTCCTATGGCGACCTGCGGCTCTCGGGCGGCGCGTATGCCAACCATTGGTATGATGCCAACCTCGCGATCGTCGCCGGCAACATCGGCGAGAAGGATCCGCATGCCACCGACGCCTGGGCCGACCTCGGCATCGTCATCGGCCTGCAGCTGAGCACCGCGCGTGTGCCCCTGTCCCTGGTCAACAATGAGACCTACAAGGCGCGCCTGAGCGGCGCCATGCTGCTGCTCGGCCTGGGCATGTACCTCGATGAGGAGGACCACATGGAATTCCTGATCGGTTACGGCTATGGCCGGGCCAGCGATGCGACGGTCTCAGGCTTCGGCTCGGTCGGCACCTACACCAGCTACGAGGCCCAGGTCGGCTACTACCACACCATTGCGCAACACTATCAGGTCGGCGCCTACCTCGGCTATGTGCTCGACAAGGTCAAGCTCGACGGCAATCCCGGCACCTTCACCTCCAATGCCCAGGGCGCGATTCTGAACGCCTCGATCGGCTACCGCTTCTGATTCCAGGCCTGATTGCCCGCATGAGTCCGGGGGCGGCGCGGCCTGCCCGCTCCACTGCCGGCTTCCCCTGCCCCTCCCCAGGCTGACGATCCGCCCCCATGACCGCGTCGTCCGCCCGCCGCCCGCTCCCGCAAGCGCACGGCCGTTTCGGCCGCTATGGCGGCCGCTACGTCCCCGAGACGCTGATCCCCGCGCTCGATGAGATCGGCGCCGCCTACGCCAGGGTGCGCAAGGATCCCGTCTTCCAGGCGCGGCTGCGCGACCTGCTGAACACCTATGTCGGCCGGCCCACGCCGCTGACCTTCGCCGCCAGCCTCTCGGCGCAGTTCAAGCGCCGCATCTACCTCAAGCGCGAGGACCTCTGCCACACCGGCGCGCACAAGATCAACAATGCCATCGGCCAGGGCCTGCTCGCCATGACCCTGGGCAAGAAGCGCATCATCGCCGAGACCGGCGCCGGCCAGCACGGGGTCGCCACCGCCACCGCCTGCGCGCTGCTGGGCCTGAAGTGCCATGTCTACATGGGCACCGAGGACATGCGCCGCCAGAGCCCGAACGTCTTCCGCATGCGCCTGCTCGGCGCCGAGGTGATCCCGGTCGACAGCGGCACCAGGACGCTCAAGGACGCGGTCAATGAGGCCTTGCGCGACTGGGTGACCAATGTCGCCAGCACCCACTACATCCTCGGTTCCGCGCTCGGCCCGCATCCCTATCCGACCATGGTCCGCGACTTCCAGAGCGTGATCGGCAAGGAGGCGCGCCGCCAGGTGCTGTTGGCCGAAGGCCGCCTGCCGGACCTGCTCGTCGCCTGCGTCGGCGGCGGCTCGAACTCGATCGGGCTGTTCCATCCCTTCCTCAAGGACGCCAAGGTCCGCCTGCTCGGCGTCGAGGCGGGCGGCAAGGGTGCCGAGCTCGGCGAGCATGCAGCGCGCTTCTCGGGCGGTTCCTACGGCATCTTCCAGGGCATGGCCAGCTACGTGCTGCAGAACGCCGACGGCCAGGTGGTCGGCACGCACTCGGTGAGCGCGGGCCTTGACTACGCCTCGATCGGCCCCGAGCACGCCTGGCTGCGCGATGAGAAGCGCGCAGAGTACATCCGCTGCTCCGACCAGCAGGCGCTGGATGGTCTGCACCTGCTCGCCGAGAAGGAGGGCATCATCCCCGCCCTCGAGTCGGCGCACGCGGTCGGCGCGCTCGACCAGGCGGCGAAGCGCACCCGCGCGCGCGGCATCATCATCGTCAACATCTCCGGGCGCGGCGACAAGGATGTCGCCGAAGTGGCCCGGCTCGAGGGGATCAGCCTGTGAAAGGCGCCGTCCAGCCGCGCTCCCACCGGCTGCGCGACTGCTTCGCAGCGCTCGCCGGCCACAAGCGCAAGGCCTTCATCTCCTACATCTGCGCCGGCGACCCGGATCTCGATGCGACGCACGACCTGGTGCTCGGCCTGGCCGAGGCCGGGGTCGACATCATCGAGCTCGGCGTCCCTTACTCCGACCCGATGGCGGATGGCCCCGCCAACCAGGCGGCCTGCGAGCGCGCGCTGGCCTCGGGCACGACCGTCGCGGGCGTGATCGCCACCGTCAAGCGCATCCGGGCACGCTCGCAGGTGCCGGTGATCTTCTTCACCTACCTCAACCCGATCCTGGCCTATGGCATCCAGCGCTTCGCCACCGAGGCGGTGGCCGCCGGGGTCGATGGGCTGCTGGTCCTGGACCTGCCGCCGGACGAGGACGCGCCGCTTTTGGACATCCTGCGGCTGGCCGGCCTGGACACCGTCTGCCTCGCCGCCCCGACCACGCCGACCGCGCGCAAGCGCTTCCTGGCCGCCTCCAGCCGCGGATTCCTCTATTACGTCTGCCGGCTCGGCGTGACCGGCGAGCGGGCGACCCTGCCCAAGGACCTGCAGCGCCAGGTCGCCAGTCTGCGCGCCGTCTCGCAGGCTCCGGTCTGCGTCGGCTTCGGCATCTCGACCCCGGAGCAGGCCGCGCATGCGGCCGGGTGGGGGGATGGCGTGATCGTCGGCAGCCACCTGGTGCGCCTGATCGAGGCGCATGGGCGCGGACCGCGCGCGGCCCTGGTCGCGGCGGTCGCGCAGCGCGCGCGCGTGCTCGCGTCTGCGGTCCACGGCGTCGTCTGAGCCATGGCGTGGATGCCCAACATCTTCGACCTGCCCATGGGGCTGGGCGACCACCTGCATGAGCTGCGCCGGCGCCTGATCTGGCCGCTTATCACCATCGGCGTGGTCTTCGTCGTCGCCTTCGGCTTCGAGGGCAAGCTCAAGGAGATGACGGTCTGGCCGCTGCGCAAGGCGATCCACATCATCGGCTACCAGACCGCGCATCAGCTCAACCTGGTCTCCGACCAGAAGGCCTACGATGAGATCCTGATCCACCCCTCGCGCATGCTGGTGGTGATGTCGGTCGAGGAGAGCACCACCACCGCGGTCACGGTCTCGGGCGCGGCCGGCATCGCCGTGGCCCTGCCGGTCCTGCTCTACAACATCTGGCAGTTCGTGGTGGTCGGGCTGACCAGCAAGGAGCGCCGGCTCGCCTTCCTCTTCCTGCCACTGGGGGTCATCCTCTTCTATACCGGGGCGGTGGTCGGGTACTTCCTGGGACTGCCATACTTCTATGCATGGCTGCTGCAGTTCACCGCCGGGGATCCGACCGCGGTCTACATGCTGCGCCAGAGCAGCTACATCAGCTTCTTCTTCACCTGGACGATCTCCTTCGGGCTGATCATGGACATCCCGTGGCTGGTGATGGTCCTGGTGCGCACCGGACTGGTGACCCCGCAGGTCATCGCCAAGGCGCGCAAGTACGTGATCTTCGGCAACATCGTCCTGACCTGCTGCCTGTGCCCGGCCACCGACCTGTTCTCGCTCTCGGCGATGTTCCTGCCCATCCAGCTGCTCTTCGAGGTCGGGCTCTTCGCCTCGCGCTTCATGGTCCCGAAGAAGGCCGTGCCGCTGGTGGTCGCGCAGGCGCCCGATGACGGCTAGGCAGGGACGGCGTTACCGCGATGATGCGGCCATGCTGCCGCGAGTGCCATGGATGCTGAAGAAGATGGTGATGACGACGGTGATGACGACCATGAGCATGGCGTCGATGTTGATGAAGCCGGAAAGCCGGTGAGCGAGCACGTCGTGGTGGTGAAGATCGGCTCCAACGCCCTGGTCGACGCCCAGGGCCGCCTGGACCGCGCCTTCCTCCAGGACATCGCCGGCCAGCTGGCGCGGCTGCGCCTGCTGGGCAAGCGCCCGGTCCTGGTCTCCTCCGGGGCGGTGGCCAGCGGCCTGGGCATCCTCTCGCTCACAGAACGCCCGCCCGGCATGCCGGAACGGCAGGCCCTGGCGGCGATCGGCCAGGCGACCCTGGCGCAGACCTGGCAGGCGGCGCTGGCCGGGCACGGCCTCGTGGCCGCGCAGGTGCTCCTGACCTATGACGACTTCACGGTGCGCAGCCGCTATGTGAACCTGACCGCGACCTTCGCGGCGCTCTTCACCTACGACGCCATACCGGTCATCAATGAGAATGACACGGTCGCGGTCGAGGAGCTCACGGTCGGCGACAATGACCGTCTGTCGGCCCTGGTCGCCAGCCAGCTCGGGGCGCAGACGCTGATCCTGCTGACCGACATCGACGGGGTCTATGACGCGGATCCGCGCGAGCACCCCGGGGCGGCCCTGATGCCGGAGATCCCGATGGTGACCCCGCGCATCCTGGCCCTGGCCGGCGGCGCCTCGGCGCGCGGCCGCGGCGGCATGCGTTCCAAGCTCGAGGCCGCGCGCCTGGCCTCCAGCGCCGGGGTGGCGACGCATATCGCCTTCGCGCGCACGCCGCGGATCATCGAGCGCCTGGTCGGGGGCGAAGCGATCGGCAGCCACATCCCGGCGCGCGCCGATACCGCCCGTCCGGACGGCCGCCGGCGCTGGCTGGCGGTGGCGCGGCGCATCAAGGGGCAGCTGCATATCGATGCCGGCGCCGCGCAGGCCCTGCTGCACAGGGGCAGGAGCCTGCTGCCGGCGGGCATCATCAAGGTCGGCGGCTCCTTCCAGCGCGGCGACACCGTGGCGATCGTGGCGCCCGGCGGGGAAGAGATCGCACGTGGCCTGGCCAGCCTCTCTTCCGACGAGCTGACGCAGGTGCAGGGCAAGCGGCTTGATGCCGCGGCCACGATCCTTGGCTATGCCTTGCCACGTGCTGCGGTGCAGCGTGACAACCTGCTGCTGGTCGGACATGCGCATGAGGGCTGACTCGCGGTGTTACAAGGCGTCATCTCGCAATCATTGTTCGCCTCTTGCTTGGATGAGGACGAAAATCTAGATCCCGGGGCACCACACTTCCGGTAGGCACGGAGGCTCCTCCCCTGGCCGAATGCTCTCCGTCCCTGACGTGCCTATGCGTAGTGTCATCATCATCGTGACCCCCCTGCCCTACGGGAGTGGACAGGACACGGTGCGGACCCGACCGGAGGCGGTAACTATCAATCCAGGAGTCCAGAGAGGTGCCTCGGTACCTGTCCTGAAACGGGCGTCGCATGCGGCCATCCGCCCTTGCGCCCATTCGTACTGACGTGTGCAGGGACGCTGTCGCAGCAGACCAGGCGGTCCATGCCAGCGCGGTCAGAACCACTGCAGCCAACACCTCCGCCCGGGGAGCCGTGAGGTTCGTCACTGGTGGATGTCGTGGCTCGGACAGCGGGGCAAGCGATGTGACCGATGGCCACGCACTGCTTCCAGCACCGTCACCCGGCCGCCGCCGCGTAACGCCGTGCGGCACGGTTCAGCAGGACGTTAACCGCCGCCGCTGCGCCATCTCCACGGCCGGAATGGCCAGTATCACGCGCTGTGGGCGGTGGTCATGGCCGTACCAGTCCCAGGACCCGTGGTATCCAGGAACGGCGGCAGGGGACAGCCGAAGCTGTCGGCGATGGCGCGCAGCAGTTCCGCCTCGCGCACCGTCACCGTGCCATCGGCTGAGACGCACCACGCGCAGGCTGAGAGGATGCGTCGCCGGATGCCGAGGCTGCCCTGGACCAGCATCTGCATCGCCGCATCGAGGTGTGCGATGCTCGCCCGCGTCTTGGGCATGGGGATCTGGGTCGTCTCGCCGCCGGCGGTCAGGCGCTCGACCGCGACCCCGAAGGCCTGCTCGGCAGCGGCCCCATCGCTGGCCCCGGACCAAGCCAATTCGCCAAGCACGACCGCGAGCGAGGCGGCGAGCGGCTGCAGGGACTGGTAGACTTCCGGGAGCCGTTTCGCCTCGAGCCGGGCGCGCACCAGGCGCGACAGCACATATTCGGCCAGCGGCGGCTCGCCTGAGCTGGTGGTGATGGCCGTGACCGTCGCCAGGAAGGCCTGGCGCTGCTCGGCGGTCAGCTGATCGAGGGTCGCCGTCGAGAGGTTGAGCAGCGGCAGCCGGCCGCCCTCACCGAGCGGCTGGTAGAGCGGCCAGAGCTTCTCGAACTCGCGGGCGAGCGCCGGGTCCTGCGCGGCCAGCGCCTGGCGCTGCGCCTGCGAGCGGTCGTCGGCGGTGCCGATGATCGCAACCAGCGCCACGGCCCGGGCCGAGAACGGCACGCGTGCGGCGGCGACCAGCAGCGGGTCGAAGGTCGAGAGCAGGGCCTGGCCGAAGGCGACGTGCTCGGGCAGGAAGCGGCCGCTTTGCGCCAGCACCGGATGCAGAGCCTGGCCGGAGGTTGCACCCGGTGCGGACCTGACCGGCAGCGGCCGGGGGTGGATGGGGGCGATCTCGGTCCAGGTGCCGTCCCAGGCGGGGTCGATGGCGCGGATGCGGCTTTCCAGAGGCGGATGGGTGGCAAGCAGCCCGAAGAAGGGCTCGCGCACCGCATCGCTGAAGAACATGTGGCTGACCTCGGCGATGTGGTCGTGGGTGATGTACGACCCGTAGGAGTGCGCCCCGATCTTCTTCAGCGCGCCGCCAATCCCGAGCGGATTGCGGGTGAACTGCACCGAGGAGGCGTCGGCGAGGTACTCGCGCTGGCGGGAGACCGCCGCCTTGAGCACCTGCGACATGAAGTAGCCGAGGTAGCCGATGACGATCAACGCCACCGCCAGGGCCATGACCGCAATGACCGCGCCCCCGCCATTGCGGTCGCGGCCCCGCGAGCTGCTGGAGGAGCCCGAGCCGCTGAACAGCGAGACGTTGTTGAGGATGATGCGGCCGCTCAAAGCGACGACCAGCAGGCCGAAGCTCCAGCCGATCAGCTTGAGGTTGAGGCGCGTGTCGCCATTGAGCAGGTGGCTGAACTCATGTGCCACGACCCCCTGCAGCTCATCACGCGACAGGCGCGCAAGCGCCCCGCTCGAGACCACGATCGCCGCGTCCTGCGGCGTGTGGGCGGCAGCGAAGGCGTTGATGCCGGGATCGTCGAGGACGTAGACGCGCGGCATGGGGGTGCCCGAGGCGATGGCCATCTCCTCGACGATGTTCTGCAGCTGCCGCTCGGCTGGCGCGTCCGGTGTGGAGGACAGCGGCACGGCCCCGACCAGGGCCGCGACCGCCTCGCCACCGGAGGCCAGGCTCGCCTTCTTCATGGCGCTGGAGATCAGGATGATCAGCAGCGTCACCAGCGCGGCGCCTGCGCTCGCCATGAGCTGATAGGGCTGCAGCCGCACATCCGAGCCGGTCACCGTCCAGGCCAGCGCACCGATGGCGATGACCATGATGGCGACACAGAGAGTGAACAGGACCAGGAGCTTGCTGGTGGCGGCCCGGGCCTTGTCCTCGCGATGGAAGAAGTCCACAGGATCGCTTATTTGAAGGCGACCTTGGGCGCCTCGCGCTGAGCCTGGTTGTCGATCTCGTAGGGCTGGGCCGGCTGGAAGTTGAACGAACCGGCGATGACCGAGGCCGGGAAGACCTCGCGGGCGGTGTTGTAGACCATGACCGCGTCGTTGTAGGCCTGGCGGGCGAAGGAGATCTTGTTCTCGGTCGAGGTCAGCTCTTCGCTGAGCGCCAGCATCGAGGTGTCGGCTTTCAGGTTGGGATAGGCCTCGGCGACCATCATCAGCCGTCCGAGCGACTGCCCGAGGACGCCTTCGGCGTTGGTCAGGTTCTTCACCGCGTTGGCATCCGACGGGTCGGCGCTGGCCGGACCGTGCGCCGCGACCGCGCCGGCGCGGGCCTGCATGACCGCCTCCAGGGTCTCACGCTCATGCGCCATGTAGCCCTTGGCGGTCTCGACCAGGTTGGGGATGAGGTCGTAGCGGCGCTTGAGCTGCACGTCGATCTGCGCGAAGGCGTTCTTGAAGCGATTGCGCTGGGTCACCAGGCCGTTGTAGGTGCCGATGCCCCAGGCGGCGATGACGATGCCGACCAGGACGATGAGGATCAATGCCACCACGACGACGATCAGTACTGGGCTCATTGCCGCTCCTGCCCACCAGCATGCGCTGCGTGGCCAGGCGGCGCAACCGCTGTCCGGGTCTGGGTCTGAGTCTGCCGGTGCCCGGTTTCGGTCAGGGACGATCCGTTTAGTTACTTTGCCGCGGATGGCGCTGCGTCATGGACCACATGCAGCGCGTCCGGCGCGAGACTCAAGGTGATGGTGATGAAGGGGGCGCTGCCAATGACTTCCAGGGGCATGAGGTCAGGACCCAGGAAGCGGTAATTGGCGAGCTCCAGGTTCAGACCGGGTCCCGAGACCGCGCGCAGCAGGATGGGATCGCCGCCATAGAGACGCGCATCATCGCCCGAGAGCACCACGAGGTGATCGTCGTCCCAGGTGGCGAGGCCTTCGGGCGGGATGCCATAGGCCTCGCGGATCAGGCGCGCGAGGGGAGCGATGGCTCGTTTCATCTCGGGCAGCATCATCGTCACGCTCTCGCCCGAGGCGCTGGCCGTGAGGTCGAGCAGCTCGAGGCCTTCGTCGCTGAGCAGCACCAGGCGCATACGCCCATCGGCCATATGGCGGACCAGCGCGGTGCAGCTCATGCGGTGGGCGGGATAGCGGATCTCCAGCCGGCCCT
>Ga0302314_10002042_pt1 | contig 37711 bp, 39 predicted proteins | sample III_Palsa_N2_3_FD_200533 | JGI IMG/M metagenome (GOLD analysis project Ga0302314, IMG submission 200533) | Peat permafrost microbial communities from Stordalen Mire near Abisko, Sweden - III_Palsa_N2_3 | ecosystem: Environmental > Terrestrial > Soil > Palsa > Peat permafrost | place: Sweden...
GGCCGGTAAGCCCGGTGCCGCCAGTGGTGACAATGGCGTCGACTTGGCCGGAGGTTGTCCAGGATTTGATCTGTCGCCGGATCTGCTCGACATCGTCACGGACGATGTCGCGCGCGGCGAGGGTATGGCCGGCGCCGGTGACACGCTCGGCCAGAAGATGGCCGGAGGTGTCGCTCTCCTCGTCACGGGTGTCGGAGATGGTCAGGACGGCCACGCGCACCGGCGTCAGCGCCAGAGCCTCGTCCACGCGTCCACCGACCGAAAGGCTCATCGCTCCCACCTCGCCACGTCCGCCAGATCGCGCGCCGTCGGCTCGACCCAGCGTGCGCCGGCCGGCCCGTGCTCCTTCTTCCACAAGGGCGCGCGGGATTTCAGGTAGTCCATCAGAAAGTCGCAGGCCTCGAACGCCTCGCGCCGGTGCGCTGCCGCGGTCATGACCAGGACGATCGCCTCGCCGGGGGCGATCTCGCCGGTGCGATGGATGATGGCCACGTCGTGCAGCGAGAAGCGCCGACTCGCCTCGGCGGCGATCTTCTCGATCTCTGCGGTGGTGAACTCCGGCCACGCCTCCAGCTCCAGCGCCGCCGCCGCGCCGGCCTCACCTCGGGCGATCCCGAGGAAGCTGGCCACAGCGCCGCTCTCGGTTCGACCGGCGCTGAACGTGGTGAGCGCCGCGCCTGGATCGAAGATTTGGTCGGTGAGCGTGATCATCCGCCGCTCATCGGCGGCATGAAGGCCACCTCGGCCTCTGGGCGGAGCGCAACGTCACCGCGCGCCAGGGCCCGATCGACGGCCACCTGAACGCCAGGGCCGGCGAGGGCCGCGCCCAGGTCCGGCCAGGCTTCGGCCAGACGGCGCTTCAGCTCCGCCAGGCTGGCTGAGGCGGGCGTCAGCTCGGTCTCGCGCCAGCCGGCGAGATCGCGAAGGCGGCCGAAGAGCAGCACCCGAGTCATCCGCCGGTGGTCGACATGTGGCGGGCGACAGCGGGGGCCGCGCCGCGGGCGATGTGGAAGTCGTGCCCGGCCGGCTTGCTCCAGACCGCGTCGCGGATCGCCTGGACGAGGTCGCCGCCGGCGCGGATCACCGCCCTGAGATCAGCCGCATCCTCGCGGCCGAGGCAGGTGTGCAGCACGCCGGTGCAGGTCAGGCGCACGCGGTTGCAGCCGGCGCAGAAATTGTGGCTGAGCGGGGTGATGAAGCCGACGCGTCCACCGGTCTCGCCCACGCGGACGTAGCGGGCCGGGCCGCCGGTGGCGAGCGGCAGGTCGGTAAGGGTCCACCGGCGCTCGAGATCGCCGCGCACCTCGGCCAGCGAGAGGAACTGGTCTGTCCGGTCTTCATCGATCTCGCCCATGGGCATGGCTTCGATGAGCGTCAGGTCTAAGCCGCGGTCGTGCGCCCAAGCGATCAGCCCGGGGATCTCGCCGGCGTTGTCGTGGGCCAGGGCGACGACGTTGATCTTGACCTCCAGCCCGGCGGCGCGGGCGGCGTCGATGCCGGCCTGGACCTGAGCCAGGTCGCCGCCTCGGGTCAGCCGAGCGAACACCTCCGGCTTCAGGCTATCCATGGAGACGTTGACCCGGCGAACGCCAAGCCGCGCCAACGCCTCGGCATGGGCGGCAAGCTGGGTGCCATTGGTGGTCAGTGCGATCTCCGCCAACGCGCCGGTCGCCAGGTGGCGGGAGAGCCGTTCGATGAGGCCCATCACCCCCTTCCGCACCAGGGGCTCGCCGCCGGTCAGGCGCAGCTTGCTGACGCCCAGAGCGACGAAGGCCGAAGCGATCTGGTCGAGCTCCTCGAGGGTCAGGACCTCCGCCTTCGGCAGGAAGGTCATGTGCTCGCTCATGCAGTAGACGCAGCGCAGGTCGCAGCGATCGGTGACCGAGAGGCGCAAATAGGTCACCTTGCGGCCGAGACTGTCGGTCAGCCGCACATCTGTTGGGCTCGCCAGGGCGGAGTCGAAGGGCGTCATCGCGTGCGAAACATAGTGGGAATGGCCGGGTGACGCCAATCGCGCTGGAGGCGATCGTGCTCGCCGCCGGAAGCGGTCGGCGCTTCGGGGGGGCCAAGCTCACCGCGCCCTGGCGCGGCGGGGCGCTGATCGACGGGGCCCTGGCCGCGGCCCTGGCTGCGCCGGTGCGGCGGGTGATCGTGGTGACCGGAGCCGATCCGGCCGTGCTCGACCGCATGCGAGCATTTGAGGATCCCAGACTGTTCGTCGCTCATGCCGCCAACCACGCGCTCGGCATGTCGGCCAGCTTGGGCGCCGGCCTGGCGGCGGTGAGTTCGGGCGTGGCCGGCGTCTACGTCTTCCTGGGCGACATGCCGCTCATTCCACACGATATCGCCGGACCCCTCGCCGAGGCCCTGGCGGCCGGCGCGCTCGCCGCCGCGCCGGTGATGGGCGGGCGGCGGGGTCACCCGGCCCTCATCTCAGCCGCGCTGTTTCCGCAGCTCGTGGCGCTCGAAGGCGATGTCGGAGCGCGTGCGGTGCTGGATTCGCTGGGTCCGCGCCTGGTGCTGGTGGAGTCGGACGATCCCGGCGTGCTGACCGACGTCGATACGCCGGACGATCTCAGGCCTTGACGAACGGCAGGCTGGAGGTCGGCTTGCCGGTGAGGACGAGCAGGGCGTTGGCCACGGCCGGGGCGATCACCGGCGTGCCGGGTTCGCCCACGCCGGAGGGCGGGTTTCCCGACGGCACGATGTAGGTCTCGACGTGCGGCGCCTCGGTCATCCTGAGGATGCGGTAGGTGTCGAAGTTGCGTTGCTGCGGCACGCCGTCCTTCAAGGTAATCTGGCCGTAAAGCGCCGCCGAGAGACCGTAGACCGTGCCTCCCTCCATCTGGGCGGCGATTTGGTCGGGCGAAATCGCCAGGCCGCAGTCGACGGCGGTGACCACACGGCCGACGCGGGGCGTATCGCCGTCGAGCTTTACTTCGGCCACCTGGGCGACCACCGAGCCGAAGCTCTCATGAACGGCGACGCCGCGCGTCCAGCCGGGCGTGGCGTCTCCGGCCTTCTCCATGGCGAGATCGAGCACGGCCAGTTGCCGGTCGGCGCCCGCCTTCCGATAGAGCGCCCGACGGTAGTCGACGGGGTCCTTGCCGGCGGCGCGGGCCAGCTGGTCGATGGTGTGCTCCATCACGAAGGCGGTGTGCGTGGCCCCCACCGAGCGCCACCAGAGTACGGTCACCGGGCTCACCGGCATGGAGACCTGGCCGTCCACGTTGGGGGTCGCCTTGAGGTAGGGCGAGCCGAGGGCGCCCTCGACGGCGGTCTCGTCGAGCTTTCCGCCGCCCATCGGCGAACCTTTCTGGATCGACTGGCTGACCACGCGATGGCGCCAGTGGACCGGGAAGCCGTCTTCACCCAGGGCCACACGCACGGCGTGGTGGGTGAGGGGCCGCCACTTGCCGGCAGTCATGTCGTCCTCGCGCGTCCACACCAGCTTCACCGGCCGGCCGCCGCCGACCTTCTTGGCGATGTGGACGCACTCGACCACGTAGTCGGACTGGAAGTTGGCGCGGCGGCCGAACGAGCCGCCGGCGAACAGGGTCTCGATCTCCACCGATCCCGGCAGGCAGCCGACAATCAGGGCCGTGTTCAACTGGTCCATGGTCGGGATCTGCGAGCCGGTGCTGATCTTGGGCGCGCCGGCGCCGATCTCGGCCACACAGTTCATCGGCTCCATCGGCGCGTGGCTGAGGTAGGGGAAGTCATAAGTGAGTTCGACCACCTTGCCGCCGGCGGGCGGGCTTGTCTGCCCGTGCTGATCGAACACCTGCCACTTGGCGTCGCCGACCGGCGTCACCTTGCCCGAGGCGATGTCGTGATAGCTGGCGAGGATCGCATCGGTGCCGCGCTTCTCGGCCTTGTCGTCGTTCCAGGTCACCTGCAGCGCATCGCGCCCTTGACGGGCGGCGTAGGTGTTGTTCGCGACCACAGCGACGCCGGTGGGGATCTCGAACACATCGACGACGCCCGGGACCTTCTTCGCGGCGCTGGCGTCGAAGCTCGCCACCTTGCCGCCGAACCGCGGCGAGTGGGCGACCATGGCGGTCAGCATGTTCGGCCGATGGACGTCCTGAGTGTACTGCGCCTTGCCGATGGATTTGGCGTGGGCGTCCTTGCGCCGCACGCGGTCCGTGCCGATCAGGGTGAAGGTCTTGGGATCCTTGAGCGGCGGATCCTTCGGCGGGGCCACCTTGGCCGCATCGGCGACAAGGTCGGCGAAGCTCGCCTGCTTGCCGGAGGGATGCGAGACGACGCCGTTGTTCACCGAAACTGCGGCCGCCGGCACGCCCCAGCGGTTGGCCGCAGCGGTGACGAACATCGCCCGGCCGGCGGCCCCGGCCTTGCGCAGCTGCATCCACGAGTTGGCGATGGCCGAGGAACCGCCGGTGCCCTGGGCCCCGAAGCCGAGGTTGGCGTAGACCTTGGTGTTGGCGGGGGCCTGGACGACATTGACCCGCGACCAGTCGGCGTCCAGCTCCTCGGCGACGATAGCCGCCAAGCCCGCATGGCTGCCCTGGCCGAATTCGATGTGCTTGGAGACCACCGTCACCGTGCCGTCAGCGTCGATGCGCAGGAACGGGCCGAAGGGGCCGAAGTGGCTCGAATCCGCGCCCAGAGACATAATGTCGGCCTGGGAGCAACCGATCAGCAGCGAGCCGCCGGCCGCCACCGCGGCGATGACCACCATTTCACGGCGAGTGGGTTCGAAAGATCGGACTGGAGCGTTCATGGCTGGCTCCCCTATGCCGCGACTTTGGCCGGCCCGCGGGCGGCCGCGACCTTGATGGCGGCGCGGATGCGCTGGTAGCAGCCGCAGCGGCAGATGTTGCCGTTCATGCCGGCCGTGATGTCTTCGTCGGTGGGGTTCGGCGTCTTGGCCAGCAGCGCCGCGGCCGACATGATCTGGCCGGACTGGCAGTAGCCGCATTGCGGCACATCGGCCTCGACCCAGGCGGTCTGCAACGGATGCAGGCCCTGCAGGCCTTCGATGGTGGTGATCTTGCCGGTCCCGATCGCGCCGATCGGCAGCTGGCAGGAGCGGACCGCCTCGCCATTCAGATGCACGGTGCAGGCCCCGCACTGGGCGATGCCGCAGCCATACTTGGTGCCGGTCATCACCAGCTCGTCACGGAGCACCCACAGGAGCGGCGTTTCCGGCGCCGCCTCCACCGTCACCTGCTTGCCGTTGAGTGTGAAGCTCGTCGCCATGGCGATCCTCCGCGCCGGTCTTAACAATGATAACTTCCGCGCGCCGGGCGCGGCAAGGCGACATCGCGGGCCCGCCTGACTAATGTGACGATTAATGGATTCCTTCCCGGCTTTCTTCCCGCTCAAGGGCGCGCGCGTGGTGATCGCCGGGGAGGGTGAGCCGGCGGAGGCCCGCGCCCGGTTGTTCAAAGGCTCGCCCGCCGAGGTGGTCCGCGTCGAAGGCGAGGCGGCGTTCGACCCGGCGGCCTATTCCGGCGCCAAGCTGATCTTCGTCGCCAGCTTCGACGAGGATTTCTGTCAGCGCGCGGCGGCGGCGGCGCGGATGGTCGGCGCGCCGCTCAATGTCTTCGACCGGCCGGCGCTCTCGGACTTCAACACCCCGGCGATCGTCGACCGCGGGGCGGTGACAGCCGCAGTCGGCACCGGCGGATACGCGCCGCTGCTGGCCCAGATCCTGCGCGCCGAGCTGGAGGCGCGCGTGCCGGCCGAAGCCGGCGAGACGGCGCGCCTGCTCGGCGAACGCCGCGAGGCGATCAAGCAAGCCTTTCCCGACCTCGCAGATCGGCGTGCCTTCCTGCGCCGACTGCTCGCCGGACCGTCGCCAGACGCCGAAGCGCTCGACACCGCCATCGCCGCCGGCGCGAAAGCCCAGGGCCGCATCGTCCTGATCGATCTTCCATTGGCGGAAGACCTGATGTCGCTGCGCGCGCTCCGCGCGCTCGCCGCCGCCGACGTGGTGGTCGCGGCCGGCCCGGCCCGCGAAATCGCCGCGCGCCTGGCCCGCAGGGAGGCTGAGCGCCTCGACGTCGCTACCCCCGAACGCCTGAGCGAGCTGTCGCGCGGCGGAAAGATCGTCGTCGTGCTGGGTCAGCCCGACGGCCTGGCGATCGAAGGCGCCGAACGCCTGGCCGCCGCGCCCGGGGCGATATGATCTCCGCCGACGACATCTCGGCCATCCTGCTCTCGCTACGCGTCGGCGCGATCGCCACGCTCGCGGCCCTGCCATTGGCGATCCTGGCGGCGTGGCTGCTCGCCCGCCGCCGCCTTCCCGGCCGCGCGCTGCTGGACGCCGCCGTCCACCTGCCGCTGGTCGTGCCCCCCGTCGCGGTCGGCTACGGCCTGCTGATCCTGTTCGGCCGACAGGGCCCGCTGGGCGCCATGATGGCCCAAGCGGGTATCGTGCTGGCCTTCCGCTGGACCGGCGCGGCCCTGGCCGCCGGTGTGATGGCCTTTCCATTGATGGTGCGACCCATTCGCCTCTCCATCGAGGCCATCGATCCCGAGGTCGACGACGCGGCGCGCACCTTGGGCGCCTCGGCCGCCTCGCACTTCCTGCGCATTACCCTGCCCTTGGCCGCGCCGGGCATCGTCGCCGGCGCGGTGCTCGGCTTTGCTCGCGCCCTGGGCGAATTTGGGGCCACGATCGCCTTTGTCGCGGCGATCCCTGGCGAGACCCTGACTCTGCCGAGCGACATCTGGCTGGCCACCCAGTCGCCCGGGGACGAGGGCCACACGCTGGTGCTGTGCGGCGTGTCGCTGGCGATCGCCTTCGCCGCGATCCTGGCGGGCGAGGCGCTGAACCGGCGCGCCGTTCGGAGAGGTTGATCGCCGGCCGCGCCAGGCTCAGGCTAGCGGAAACGGGAGGATCGTCATGTCGCTCGGCTCGCCGCGCTTCGCCTACACCAAGGGTCTGCACGACCTTGGCAACGGCGGCTACGCCTGGCTGCAGCCCGACGGCGGCTGGGGCTGGTCGAACGCTGGGCTGATCGTGGATGGCGGCGAGTCCCTGCTCGTCGACACCCTGTTCGACGTGCCGCTGACCCGCGACATGCTGGCGGCGATGGCCGCTGCCGAACCGAAGGCGGCGGCGCGCATCGGGACGGTGGTCAACACTCACCACAACGGCGACCACTGCAACGGCAACGAATGTTGCGCCGGCGCCGAGATCATCGCCCATCGCCTGGCTGCGGAAGCCATGCGACGTGAGACGCCGGCGCTGCTGGCCGGCTTCGTGGCCGCCGCGCCGAGGATGGGTCTGACCGGCGAATACGTCACCCACGCCTTTGGACCCTTCGACTTCGCCGGCGTCACCCAGACCCTGCCGACCACAACTTTTGAACAGGCGCTGACGCGCCATGTGGGCTCGAAGGAGGTGCGCCTGCTTCCGGTCGGCCCGGCTCACACGGCCGGTGACATCCTCGTCCATGTTCCGGCGGATCGGACGGTGTTCACCGGCGACATCTTGTTCATCGAGGGCCATCCGATCATGTGGGAAGGGCCGGTCGGCAACTGGATCGCCGCCTGCGAGGCGATCCTGGCCATGGACGTCGAGACGGTGGTGCCCGGCCATGGTCCGATTACCGGCAAGAACGGCGTGCGGGCGGTTCGGGACTATCTCGCCTACATCGAAGGCGAGGCGCGTCGGCGCTTCGACGCCGGGCTCTCGGCCCTTGAGGCGGCCAAGGACATCGACATGTCGGACTACGACAGCTGGGGCGACGGCGAGCGGATCGTCGTCAATGTCGCCACGCTCTATCGCGAGTTCTCCGGCGACGAGAGCCATGGCGATGTCACGGCTCTGTTCGGTCAGATGGCGGAGCTGTGGAACGCGAGGCGGCGCTAGTTGATCGCCCGCCCCCGCGTTTCGGGGATGAGGAACGGCATGGTCACCACCGAGATGGCCGTGAAGATCACCGGGTACCAAAGTCCGGCGTAGATATCGCCGGTGGCCGTGACGATGGCGAAGGCGCAGACCGGGGTGAAGCCCCCCACCCAGCCGGTGCCGACGTGGTAGGGCAGGGAGAGCGCCGTGTAGCGGACGCGGGCCGGGAACAGTTCCACCAGCGCCGTCGACATCGGTCCGTAGAGCGCCGTGCAGGCGATGACCAGGACGATGAGCACCGCGGAAAGGCCGAGGAAATTGATCGCCTTGGGATCGGCCTTGGCGGGGTAGCCGGCGACCGTGAGCGCCTTGGCGAGGCGCGCCGCGACATCCTTGGCGGCGGCTTTCTGGGCGTTGGCCGCAAGGCCGCTAGCTTCAAGGGACGGGACGGCGGTCCCGCCGATCCTGACCACGGCGAGTGCGCCGGTTGGGGCCGCGGCGTTGGCGTAGGAGACGCCGGCGTTGGAAAGCGCGCTCTTGGCGAGGTCGCAGGAGGTCTCGTATTTCGCCTTACCCGTCACATCGAACTGCAGGCTGCAGCGGGCCGGATCGGCGATGACGGTCACCGGCGTCGCCTGCTGGGCCCGCTCGAGGGCCGGGTTGGCGAAGTGGGTCATGGCGTGGAAGCCGGGGAAAAAGAATGCGAGGGCGAGCGACATGCCGCCCCACATCACCCACTTGCGGCCGACCTGGTCGCTGAGCCAGCCGAAGAAGATGTAGAGCGGCCCGCTGACGACGGTCATCAGGATCAGGAGCTGTTCGCCGGTCTCGGCCGAGATCTTGAGGAAGCGCTCGAGGAACACCTGCTCGGCGTAGAAAAAGACGACGTACCAGGCCGCGCCCTGGGCGCACATGAAGCCGACGAAGGCGGCGAGCACCACCTTGAGGTTGGACCAGCGGCCGAACGCTTCGCTGTAGGGCTTCGGGCTGCGCTGGCCCTCGGCCTCCATGGCCGCGAACACTGGGCTCTCGGAAAGCTTGAGGCGCATCCAGATTGAGATCAGGAGCAGCCCCGCCGACAGCAGGAACGGCACGCGCCAGCCGCCCAGCCAGCCTGCATCGCCGAAGCGCGCGTCGCCGGTCAGGGTGCGAGTGACGAGGATTGCGGCCAGGGCGCCGACCAGGCCGATCGCGGCCGATGACTGCACCGAACTGGTGAACGTCGCGCGGCGGCGGCCCGGCGCGTGCTCGGCGACATAGATCACCGCGCCGCCGTACACCCCGCCGAGCGCCGTGCCCTGGATGATGCGCATGAGCACGAGAAGGATCGAGGCGAGCGCGCCGACTTGGGGGAAGGTGGGCAAGAGACCGATGGCGACGGTCGCCCCGCCCATCAACGACATGGTGATCAGGAAGGCGCCTTTGCGGCCGGCGACGTCTCCGAGGCCGCCGAAGATCAGGGCCCCGATCGGCCGAAAAAAGAATCCGGCCCCGAAGAGGCCCAGCGCCGCCAGCAGGCCTGCCGTCGAGCTGAGGCCGGAGAAGAAGTTCTTGGCGATGATCGGGGCCAGGGCGCCGAACACGAAGAAGTCGTACCACTCGAACGCCAGGCCGGCCGCCGAGGCGACCACCACCGTCGTCATCGACGCCTTTTTCGGCGCGCCGCCCGGCCCCCCCGTGTCCGGCATCGGCTAGTGTCCCAATTCCGAAGTTCGCATTGCCTGTGGAACCCTCCGACGAACTTCGGAATCGATCAGGACACTAGCTAAGTTAACTTCTCTAGTGTGCCTTTTGGATCTGAAGTTCGTTCCTCCGCACGACCCATACATTGACGAACTTCAGATCCGGCACACTAGAACGCGTTTTCGTCGGTGATGGCGCGGCCGAGGATGAGGGCGTGGACATCGTGCGCGCCCTCGTAGGTGTTGACCGTCTCGAGGTTCGCGGCGTGACGCATGACATGGTACTCGCCGCTGATGCCGTTGCCGCCATGGATGTCGCGGGCGACTCTGGCGATCTCCAGCGCCTTGCCGCAGTTGTTGCGCTTCATCAGGCTGATGGCTTCGGGGACCCAGGCGCCCTCGTCGATCAGTCGGCCGAGCGCCAGGGCGCCTTCGAGACCCAACGCGATCTCGGTGGTCATGTCGGCCAGCTTCTTCTGGACCAGCTGGCGGGCCGCCAGAGGCTTGCCGAACACCGTGCGGGACTTGGTGTAATCGCGCGAGGCGTGCAGGCAGAACTCGGCCGCGCCCATGGCCCCCCAGGCGATGCCATAGCGGGCCTTGTTGAGGCAGGAGAACGGGCCGCGCAGGCCGGAGACGCCCGGCAGGATGGCGTCATCAGGCACGAAGACGTCGGCGAGGGCGATCTCGCCGGTCACCGAGGCGCGCAATGACAGCTTGTTCTTGATTGTCGGGGTCTCGAAGCCGGGCGTTCCGCGTTCGACGAGAAAGCCGTGGATGCGGCCGTCGAGCTTGGCCCAGACCAGGGCGACATCGCAGATCGGCGCATTGGTGATCCACATCTTCGCGCCGTTGAGCACGAAGCCGCCGTCGACGGCCTTGGCGGTGGTGCGCATCGAGGCCGGGTCCGACCCGCCGTCCGCCTCAGTGAGACCGAAGCAGCCCACCGCCTCGCCCGTGGCCATGGCCGGCAACCAGCGCCGCCGCTGCGCCTCCGATCCGAAGGCGTGGATCGGATACATGGCCAGCGACGACTGGACGCTCATGGCCGAACGGTAGCCGCTGTCCACGGCCTCGATCTCGCGGGCGATGAGCCCATAGGCGACGTGGTTGACGCCCGCGCAGCCGTACGCCTCAGGGAGCGTCGGCCCCAGAAACCCAAGCGCGCCCATCTCGGTCATGATTTCGCGGTCGAAGCGCTCTTCGGCGAAGGCGCTCACCACGCGCGGCAGCAGCTTCTCGCGCGCGTAGGCGCGCGCCGCCTCGCTGATCATGCGCTCCTCTTCGGTGAGGCGTGAGGCGAGGTCGAGCGGATCCTCCCAGCGGAAGGTCTTGGGCGGCTGGGCGTCGAGCGGCATGGCGGGTCTCCTCAAGTCCGCCTTATGACGCCTCGTGGTTCAGGGCGCAAAGCTGGGGTGCGACTGACGCCGCACAGGCCGAGTTTCAGAGCTAGGCGAATTCCACCGATGGGTCCGGGGCCATAGCTGGGACCAGATCACGATAGGCGCTCGTCCACGGCGCGGCCCAAACGACCAGTTCAACGCCACTGAACGGGATGGCGACCAGCCGGCCGAAGACAACGCTCGTGCGCGAGGTCGCCACCCACGACAGAAGCCTTGGGCCTGGCCTCTCCAACCCAAGCGCGAGCTGCACAAGATGATGCGCCGCCATCACCGCTCCGAGCATGACTGTAGCAAATAGGCCGATCGCGATCAGGCGGCCCATGTGGCCATCTGCCAGCGCCCAGGCATTGCGAGGGCTCACTTTTCCTTGGTCGACAGCCAGGGGCGCCAAGAGACTGAGCCGAAGACTCAGCCACACGAACAACAGGATGGCCACGGCCATGCCGGCCAATGCTGGGGCCGCGGTGGCGTGGTGGAATACGCCCAACGCCAAGCTGACCAGCTCCGCCACCAGGAGTGAGACGATGCCGCCGATCAGGCCGATCAGATACATGCCGACACAGACCGCCACCATGAGCGTCTCGGTGAGGCCAAACCGCACGTACGCGAAACGCCCCTCCTCCGGGCGCAGCAGGGCTCGAGCTACGGCGCAGTACAGCGCCATGCTGGCCAAGCCGAGAACCACAAACACGATACCTGCAGAACCATGTCCCCGGAGGCTCGCGGCTGCGGCGAAGAGCAGAGAATTCACGGCGCCCCAGGTGAGCACCGTCAGCGGTCGGCGCCGGATGAGCGCGAAAGGCTCGCCTAGCGCACGCGGTAGTGAAATCGCGGCCATCACGCGCCAAGCGCTCGCATGATTTGGAAGCCTTGCGCAACGCAGTGATGGAAGCGGCCGCCGCCTGATGATGGCGGAAATCAGCCTTTGCCGCGCGGGGCTTCCGTGGCAGGCTCCGCCCTCAAAAGGCCCGGGGGGCTGAACAGGGAGAGCGTACTGATGACCAAACGACTCGTGGCCGAGCTGTTCGGCACGTTTTGGCTCGTGCTGGGCGGCTGTGGCTCGGCGGTGCTGGCGGCGGCGTTCCCAAGCCTCGGCATCGGCTTTGCCGGCGTCGCCCTCGCGTTCGGCCTCACCGTCGTGACCGGCGCCTACGCCGTCGGACACATCTCCGGCGGCCACTTCAACCCGGCCGTGACGGTCGGCCTGTGGGCCGGCGGTCGCTTCCCGGCCAAGGACATCGCGCCCTACATCTTTGCCCAAGTCGTCGGCGCGATCATCGCTGCTGGCGTACTGTTCGTCATCGCCTCCGGTAATTCGGAGTTCAGCACCGCCGGCGGTTTCGCCTCCAACGGCTACGGGGACCACTCGCCAGGCCACTACTCGCTGATGGCCTGCGCAGTCACCGAGATCGTGCTGACCTTCGCGTTCCTGGTGGTGATCCTGGGCTCGACCCACAGCGCCGCGCCCAAGGGTTTCGCGCCGCTCGCCATCGGCCTGTCGCTGACGCTGATCCACCTCGTCAGCATTCCGGTCACCAATACCTCGGTGAACCCGGCCCGGAGCCTCGGTCCGGCCCTCTTCCAGGGCGACTGGGCGCTCGGCCAGGTGTGGCTGTTCTGGACGGCGCCGTTTGTCGGAGCCCTAATCGCCGGCTTTTTCTATCGCTGGCTCAGCCCCGACTATCCGGCGGCGGTCGACGTCACCGGCGAAGGCTAGTGTCCCGATTCCGCAGTTCGCATCGCTCGTGGGGAGCTCGGACGAACTTCGGAATCGATCAGGACACTAACGAAGTATAGGTTTCTGGTGTGCTTTTCGGATCTGAAGTTCGTTCTCGCACGACCCGTACGCCGACGAACTTCAGATCCGGCGCACTAGACAGCCTTCGGCAACTGCCAGCCGAGGCTGACGGCGACCATCCTCAAGGCGAAGCATAAGACGGCGCCGAGGATGGCCGCCCAGACGTTGGGCAGGCCGAAGCGGCGGCCGACGATCATGGTTGCGGCGCCGGCGAGCGCGGCGGTGGCGTAGATGTCGCGCGTGAGAACGGCCGGTATCTTGTCGAGCAGGATATCGCGCATGACGCCGCCGCCGACGCCGGTGACACCGCCGACCAGAATGGCGGCCAGCCAGCCCAGTCCCTGGTCGAGGCTCTTCTCCGCTCCCGCCACGGCCAGCAGCCCCAACGCCGCCGCGTCCAAGGTGATCAGCGCCGCCGGTGGGATCGCCCGCACCCAATGGCCGAAGGCGAAGGCGGCCGCGCCGGCGACCAGGGCGGTCACCAGGTAGCGCCAGTCGCGCAAGGCGCGGGGCGGAGTCTGGCCGATCAACACGTCGCGGGCGATCCCACCGCCGAGCGCGGCCACGAAAGCGATGACCAGGATGCCGAACACGTCGAGCCGGCCAGCCATGGCCGCGCCGACGCCTTCCTGGGCCGCCACGGCCGCGCCGGCGAGATCGAGCGCCAGCACCAGGCCCTTGGCCTGCTTCAGGCTGGGCCTTTTCAAGGTGGGTCTTCTGACCACGCCCCGACCTCGCTGTTGATCGACCTTGCAGCGGCAGCGTAATGACAGCCCGCGGGAAACGGAAGGATCGGGCGGCCATGGAAGTCAACGGAATCGCCCACATCTTCATCACCGCCGGCGATTTCGAGAAGTCGCGAGCCTTCTACCGTCAGCTGCTGCCGTTCCTGGGTCTCAAGCCGGTGCTGGACGCCGGCGGCGCCTACTACTGTGTCGGCGGGCGGACGGGCTTTGGCGTGCGCGCGCCGGCTCCTGAGCACGCCGGCGGCCGTTTCCAGCAGGGAACAGTCGGCCTGCACCACATTTGCTTCCGCACCCGCGAGCGCGAAGAGGTCGATCAGGCCCACGCCTTCCTGCACCAGATCGGGGCCAAGATCGTCCATCCGCCGCAGGACGACGAATGGGCCCCTGGATACTATTCGGTGCTGTTCGAGGATCCCGACGGCGTGCGGCTCGAGGTCAACTATGTGCCAGGCAAGGGTCTGCTGTCCCCAGGCGGCTCGGGACACATGAACGTAAGGCTCTCCTGATGGGCGAGGCGATGAGCGCCATCAGCGAGGCCGACGAGCGGGCTCTGCTCGATTCCATCGACCGTTGGCTGGAGCGCAAGGTGGCGCCGGTCGCGGCCAGATACGAGCAGGCCGACGAGTATCCGCACGAGCTGGTGGCGGACATGTGCGAGATGGGCCTCTACGGGGCTCTGATCGAGCCGGAGTGGGGCGGCCTCGGCCTGTCGGCGCTGACCTACAGCAAGATCGTGGCGCGCATCTCCGAAGAGTGGATGAGCCTCACCGGCTTCTTCAACAGCCATCTGATGATGGCCCTGATCGTGCAGAAGTTCGGCACCGCCGAGCAGAAGGACCACTGGCTACCGAAGTTCGCCACCGGCGAGCTGCGCGGGGGCCTCGGTCTCACCGAGCCGGGGGCCGGCACCGATCTGCAGGGCATCACCACCGTCGCCCGGCGGGATGGCGACGATTACGTGGTCGACGGCGCCAAGCTGTGGATCACCAATGCTCTGGAGGGCGACGTGCTCGCCCTGCTCGTCAAGACCGATCCTCACGCCAACCCGCGCCATCGCGGCATGTCGATGCTGATCACGCCGACGCGCGATCCGCAGACCAAGGCCGAGGCGCCGGGCGTCACCCGCGGCCGCAAGCTCCCAAAGCTAGGATACCGCGGCATCGACACCGGCGAGATCGGCTTTTCCGACTATCGTTGCGACGCGCGGCTGTCGCTGGTTGGCGGCGAGGAGGGCAAGGGCTTCGTGATGGCGACGGGCGGCCTGGAGATCGGCCGGATCAACGTCGCCGCGCGGGGCGTCGGCATCGCCAGGCGCGCGCTCAAGGAGTCGGTGGCCTATGCTCAGGTGCGGCGGACCATGGGCAAACCCATCGCCGAGCATCAGGCGATTCAGCTCAAACTGGGCGAGATGGCCTCCAAAACCCGGGCCTCCGAACTCCTGGTTGAGGATGCCGCCCGGGCCTACGACGCTGGCGGCCGCGTGGATCTCGAGGCCGGCATGGCCAAATGGTTCGCCACCGAGACCGCCGCGGAGGTGGCCGGCGAGGCGATGCGCATCTTCGGCGCCAACGGCTATTCCAAGGAATATCCGATCGAGCGGCTCTACCGCGACGCGCCGCTGCTGATCATCGGCGAGGGCACCAACGAGATGCAGCGGATCATCATCGCCCGCCGCCTGATCGCCCGAAATCCGGTCTAGGCCGGGTCGCCCCACGCCTCCACGAACCGCCGCGCCCGGTGGCGAACCTCCTCCGGCGTGCGGCCGGGCTGGTACAGCGCCGAACCAATCCCGAATCCGGCCGCGCCAGCCGCTCGCCACGCTGCGAGGTCGGCGGGCTGGATGCCACCGACCGGCAGCACCGCCGTTCCCGCCGGCAGGACGGCCGACAGCGCCTTGAGGACCACCGGACTCGCCGCCTCGGCCGGGAACAGCTTCAGAGCATCGGCCCCGGCGGCCAGCGCCGCGAAGGCCTCGGTCGGGGTGAACACGCCGGGCAGCGAGATCAGGCCGGCCGCCTTGGCGGCGGCGATGACATCCGGATCGGCGTTCGGCGAGACGATCAGCTCCGCGCCGGCGCCGGCGGCGTCGCTGACCTCCGCCGGCGTCAGGACCGTGCCGGCGCCCAGGATGAGCCGGTCGCCGAAGGCCGCGCGGATCGCCGCGATGCTATCCAGCGGCGCGGGCGAGTTGAGGGTGACTTCGACGCAGGTCACGTCCGCGTCGAGCAAAGCGCCGGCGACCTCAACCGCGTCGCCCGGCTCGATGCCGCGTAGGATTGCGATCAGGCGCGGCCGAGGCCAGGGCATGTCAGGCGCCGCGGGCCACAAAGGGTCCGTTGCGGAAGCCGTCCGCCGCCTTGCCATAGAGGAACGGCGCCCCATCCGGCCCGGTGAGCCGCCCGCCGGCCGCCGCCAGGACGGCGTGAGCGGCGGCGATATCCCATTCCATGGTTGGTCCGCGGCGGGGGTAGATGTCGGCCGCGCCCTCGGCGATTCGGCAGAGCTTGATCGACGAATCCAGTGGCCACACCTCAGCCACGCCCAGTTCGTCCTTCAGGGCGGCCTGGGCTTCCGGCTTCATGGTGTGGCTGGCGAGCGCAATGGCGCCGGCGGCCGGCCAGGCCCTGGCTCGCACCGGTTGCGTGACCGTTCCGCCGACGGTCCGCTTGAGGACGCCGCCGGCGGTCGTGAACCACACCTCGCCGGTTGCGGGCGCGACCACGGCGCCGGCCACCGGATGGCCATGGTTGACGAGGCCGATGTTGACCGTAAAGTTGGGGTCGCCGCGCACGAAGGCCTTGGTTCCGTCCAAGGGGTCGACCAGGAAGAAGCAGGGTCCGATGCGCGCGGGCGTCCCGAACTCGCTGGCGTCCTCTTCGGAGATTACCGGCGTCGCCGGGAACAGCTCGGCCAGCCGCCTGAGGATCAGCGCCTCGCCGAGCCGGTCCGCTTCCGTGACTGGACTCTGGTCGGCCTTGGCGGTGACCTCGCAGCCACTCTTCCAGAGCGGCAGGATCACGGCGCCGGCCGCCTCGGCGATCTCGGCGAGCCGGGATCCGAGTTCGCGATCGGAGAGGTCGTCGTCGGCGGCTTGGGCGGTCATGCGGCCTGTCTAGAGCACGCTGCGATCAGACGGAATCGTCTGAATGCAAAAGCGTGCTCTAGAATCCAAAACTTGAGCGCGATCTCATCGCAAAGCCGCTTCCCACTTTTGCGGAACGCGCCCTAGAGGAGGTTTCTCGGGCCGCCAAATCAGTCGATGGTGGGCGGTCATGGATCCCGCACTGCCCGAGCGGCTGGCCGACCGGCTGTGCCATGACGTCCTCAGTTCCGCCCAGGCGATCGCCTCCGGCCTCGACCTTCTGGCCGAAGCGGCAGGCGCCGCCGAGCGCGACGAGGCGGTGGCCTTCCTCGTCGAGGCGGTGGCCGCCCAGCGCGCCAAGGTCGGCTACGCCCGGCGCGCCTATGGACCGGCCGGCGATGGCGTCCAGACTGCCGAGCTGAAGGGGCTTGCGCAGGCGCTATACGCAGACATCCGGCCGACGCTCGACTGGGCAGTCGAGCCGGCGGCGCTTGGCCCGGCGGCGGCGCGCGGCCTGCTCGTCCTGTTGCAGATCGCCTCTGACGCCTTGGCGGCCGGCGGGCGGGCGACGGCCACGACGCGCGCCGAAGGCGGCCAGATGCGCGTGGTGGTCGAGGCCGCCGGGCCGCGCGCGGCGGTCAAGGATGATGTGAGGGCCGGCCTTTCCGGCGCGCCATTCCAGGCCGGTCTCGGCGGGCGCTGGATCCAGGGCGCTTGGGTCGCTTCACTGGCGGCGGCGGCGGGAGGAACGATGAACGTGGAGACCTACGAGGGCGGCGTGAGGCTCGTCCTCAGCCTTCCCCCAGCAGCCTGACCATCCGCGCAGCGATCCGCCGAGCGCCCTCGTCATCCAGCCCGGCGAGCGCTTCGGCGACGCCGGCCATGGCCGCGGCCGGCTTGTTCTGGCCAAGTTTGGTGGTCCCCTCCAGCCGCTCGACAGCCATCTCGAAGCCGACAATGCCTCTGAGCAACGCTTCCCACCGCGCTGGATCGAGCTTGGCCCGGGTCCACGGGGGTTTGGGCGCCAGCCCGGCCTCATAGCGGGCGGAGAGGTCATCGAGCAGGAGAGCGGTGTCGTCGCGATCCAGGACTCGGGTCGGCCCCTCGATCTCCACCGAGACGTAGTTCCAGGTCGGCACCTGGTCTTCGAGACCGTACCAGTCGGGACTGACGTAGGCGTCCTCGCCTGAGACCACAGCAAGGGTCCGGGCTCCGGCGGTGATGGCATGCGCGAGGGGATTGGCGACCGAGAGATGGAAGCGGAGCGTGTCTCCGGCCAGCAGCACCGGCGCGTGGGCGGCGTGCGGAAGGTCGTTTGCTGCAGCGAAGATCACTGCGAAGCCGCGCGCAGCGACTCGCCGCTCGAGCTCGACGCGATCCTCTTCGCGAAAGGATGCGGCGGGATGCAGGGCTAGTTGGGTTTGGCGTCGTTGGCGGTGCTGGTCACTGCGTGGCCGACCGAGGAGACGTCGCGCCCAGCCCCAGCGATGGTGTTGCAGGCCGAGACCGCGAAGCCGGCGGCGACGACGGCCAGGATGATGAGCTTCCGCATACAGATCCCCGTTGGAATGACTCGGCGCGTCAGATTCTAGGCGTCGCCAGCCTGGGGTGTCGGAAAAATGAGCCTGGCCGTCAAGCCGCCGCCTTCGTTGGCCGCGAACTGCGCCTCGCCGCGCAGCTGTCGGGCGAATGAGGTCATCAGGGTGCGGCCCACGCCTTCGCCGACCATGGCCGCCGAGGCGCCTGGGACCCCAGTATCCGAAATGACGAGTTCGGCCGTCTCGCCGCGGACGTGGAAGGCGACGCTGAGGACCCCGCCGCACTTGTCCAGGCCATGTTTCTTGGCGTTGGTGATCGCCTCGACGGCGAACAGGGCCAGCGGCGCCAGGCGGTCGGGGTCGACCTCCAGTGCTTCGATGTCGAGCTCGGTGCGGATCGGCGCGCCGCGCACGCTCTCGGCCAGCACGGTCTGAGCGATCAGTTCGTCCAGGAAGTCGCGCAGTTCCACCCGGCGAAGGTTCGGGCCCTGGTAGAGGGCCCTGTAGATGAGCGCCAGCGCCGAGATCCGCTGCCGGGTGTCCGACATCGCCGCCCGCGCCGCGGACTCGCCAAGAGAGCGCTCCTGCAGGTTGAGCAGGGATGAGATCACCTGGAGGTTGTTCTTCACCCGGTGGTGGATCTCGCGCAGCAGGTCCTCCTTCTCCACCAGCGACTGACGCAGAGTGGCGTCGCGTGCGGCGATGGTGCGGGCCATCAGGTCCATGGAGTCGGCGAGCTGGCGAATCTCCGGCGGCGCCGTCTCGGCCTGCACCGGGCGCACGCTGTAGCGGCCGCGGGCGTAGATCGCCGAAATGCGCCGCAAATAGACGATCCAGCGGACGACGCCGCGGTCGGCCACGATGCCCACGGTGAGCAGAGGCAGCAGGAAGGCGAGCGCCGGCAGCAGGATGGCCGACACGGGATTGAACACCGCCCAGGAGACGACATTTTGTGATGGGGCGGAGAGCACGACATAGACTTCCTGGCCCACGAGCGGGGCCGAGGAAAACACCCGCTGCACACCCTTCCGATCGGTTTCGAACCACATCTGCGAGCCCGTACGGGTGAGGTGGGCGGAGAGGTCGGAGGGATAGGTATTGACGCCCGTGGCCGAGAGTATCCGCCCGGTGCTGTCGGTGATCGCGACCTGGGATCGGTTGGGAAGGGAGCGATCGAGGGTTTCAGGCCGCAGACTGTCGAGGTCGAGCACGGCGGTCAGCACGCCATCGAAGCGACCTTGGGCGTCGACGGCGCGCACGCTGGCCAGGATCGAGGGTCGGTCGGCGTACTGGACGCCGCCCTGACTGGTGACGGCGATCGGCTGGCCTGAGGCCAGGGCCGCGAACCACGGTCGCTGCGCGCGATCGGGATCGGCGGGGGCCCCGGCCGCCGAGCAGGCCACCCGACCTTCGGGATCGAAGCGAATGAGATTGTCGTAGCCGGGAATGCGGTTCTTGATTTCTGCCAGGCGCGCCGCGCATTGAAAGCCCACCGACCCGGGGGCCAGAGTCTGCAGCAGTATTTCGGCCGCCTCGATCCGCGCGCGGGCGGTTGCGGCGCTGCGCTCAGCGGCGGCGGCGAGCTCGGACTGGCTCTGCCGCGCCTCGCGATTGGAGGCGATGTAGGATTGCAGGGCGCCGACAATCAGCACTGGGGCGAGGCCGAGCACCAGCGCCAGAGTCAAACGCCTGCGGACGGGCGTCCCGGCCCAACCGCCCGGGGCGCCCCGAGGATTCACCGCGCGCCGCTCAGGCGCTCCGCGTGGGCGAGGATGGAACCCATGGCCTCACCGGCCGCCTTCCCGTCCCGCTCATAGTCGCCACGCTCAAGGATGATCTGCAGGGCCCGGCGGGCGCGGCTTACGCGGCTCTTCACGGTGCCCACCGCGCAGCCGCAGATCTCGGCCGCCTCCTCATAGGCGAATCCCCCGGCCCCGACGAGGATCAGAGCTTCGCGCTGCTCGGCCGGCAGCATGCCGAGCCCCATGCGCAGTTCGTCGAGGGCGACGGGCGACGCCGGGTCATCGACGGCCACCAGCGTGCGCTCGGCCGCTTCCTGGTCGAGCTGGGTCTGTCGCCAAGAACGACGCTTCTCTGAATAAAACTGGTTGCGCAGGATCATGAAGGTCCACGCCTTCATATTGGTCCCGAGCTCGAAACTCAGGCGGGCGTCCCACGCCTTCATCATCGCGTCCTGAGCGAGATCGTCGGCCGCAGTCGGATCGCCGGCCAGGGTCCTGGCGAAGGCGCGCAATTGAGGGATAAGGCCGACTAGCGCCTTCCGGAACTCAACGTCACGCGCCTCGTCTGTAGGTGTGTCTGGACCAGCCATCAGTCCCGGTCCGCGTCGCCGCTGTCGGCGCGGCGTAGGATATCAAGAAAGTCGGTGGGAACCGGCTCGTTCACCACCTCCTCGAACATCTGCCTCAGTTGGGCGCCGATTGCCTGCTGGCGCAGACGCGCCTCGTCGACGGCAAGCGGGCGCTTTGGCGTCGCCTTCTTGGCCATGTCTAAAATGATGCCCCCTTCCGGCGACGAGCGCCACCACTCTGCATGAGTCTTCAAGAGGTCACCTAAGGTCCCCGCGGCGGCAAACGTCTTGTTTGGGCTCAAGGTTCCCGCACCACGCAGAATTCAAATAGGATTGGGGCGCCCGGCCCACAGTTTGCCGGAACTTGGCCATGACTGCCGCGTTGGGCAGGATGGCCGATTGGCCGGGAGGAGGGGCGCCGCCGCCCCGTGGGAGCGAAGATGAGTCTTTCAACCAAGCTGGCGCCGCACCTGCCTTTCATTCGGCGCTACGCCAGGGCGCTCACCGGCGACCAGGTGACTGGCGACGCTTATGTCCGGGCGACGCTGGAGGCATTGGCCAGCGGGAATGTCGAACTGAGCGGCGATCTCCACCCCAGGGCCGCCCTCTACCGTGTGTTCCACGCTGTCTGGAACTCGACCGGCGCGAAGCTCGAGACCCCTGTCGGTGAGGCTTACACCGCCCGCGAACGGCTGCTTCGCATCCCGCCGCGCTCCCGCCAGGCCTTCCTGCTCACCGCCGTGGAGGGGTTCAGCATCGTCGAGGCCGGGGGCATACTCGGCGTCAGCTTCGAGGAGGTCGAGAGACTCATCGCCGAGGCTCAGGCGGACATCGACGCCGAGCTGGCCACTGACGTGTTGATCATCGAGGACGAGCCGGTGATCGCCGCCGACATCGCTGCGCTGGTGCGCGAACTCGGCCATCGCGTCTCCCATGTCGCCTCGACCCGCGACGAGGCGAGGGAGGCGGCCAGCGCGCACGCGCCAGGCCTGGTGCTCGCCGACATTCAGTTGGCCGACGGCTCCTCGGGCATCGACGCGGTGCGCGACATCCTGGTCGAGACCGATACGCCCGTTATCTTCATTACCGCTTTTCCAGAGCGCCTTCTGACCGGTGAACGGCCCGAACCGACCTTCCTGATCACGAAGCCGTTCCAGCCGGAGACTGTGAAGGCGGCGATCGGTCAGGCTCTGTTCTTCCACCCTCGCCGCGTTCTGGCCTGACCAGCATCCTCACCCAGGCGGTGAGCGGCCTCTCGATCCACCAGTGGCAAGCCAGCCCGGCGGCGAGCGTCGCCGACAGGGCGAGAGGGAAGAACAGCCAGGCGTTTTCCGCGCCGAGCGTGTGGCCGATGATGGCCTGAGCCGGCTCGTGGGTGAGATAGAGGGCGTAAGAGGCTTCTCCGAGCACCAGCAAGACGGGAATCCTGGCAACCCCGCCGTCGGTCTCCACGGCCAGGGCGCCCGCGACCAGCAGCGCCGCCGGCGCGCCCCAGATGAACGGTCGCCAGAGCTCGCTGAACAGTCCCGGCACGACCGAGACGGCGAATCCCACCAGGCCGAAGGCGACCAGCAGCCACCCGCCCCGGCGTCCCGGCAACGCCTTGCTCTCCTGGAGCCGGGCGATGGCGACGCCGGCGGCGAACTGCAGCAGCATCGGATTGGCGCCCAATTGATAGATGGGATCGCCGAACAGAACGCCCAGCACCACCACGAAGGCGAGGCAGCCGCAGACGAGCAGGGCTTGCCGGGCTCGCGGCGCCATCAGGACGGCCGCGAACAGCAGGTAGAAGAAGGCTTCGTAGTCGAGCGACCAGCCCGGTCCGTAGAGCGGAAAGGGCAGTCCCTTGGGATCCATGTGCGGGATGAACGCCAGAGAGAGGAGCACGTGTCCGGTGTCGGGGTGGACGTTGTCGAGGAAGTCCGGCCAGAGGAGCGCCACACCGGTGAGGGAGAGCGTAACCAGCCAATAGAGCGGCGCGACGCGGGTGAAGCGCCGCCAGACGAACACGCCGGGCGCGTGCTCCATCCCACCGGTCACCTTCCACATGATGACGCCGCTGATGACGAAGAAGACGTCGACGCCGGCCCGCCCGACGTCGATCAGGTGACCAGGCCGCCACTGCGAAGCATGGTAGACAGCCACCGCCAGCGCCGCGAGCGCGCGCAGGTACTGAATAGAGACGAGCGGCTTCACGGCGGGGTTCTCGCAGACTCGGGGCGCTTGGCCTAGGTTGGCGCCCATGCGCCAGCTTCCCAACCTGCTCACTGGACTGCGCCTCGTCCTGGCGCTGTTCACCTTCTTCGCGCTGGCCGGGGTCGCCGGGCTCAGCGACATGCTGCCCCCAGAGACACAATTCTTCTATGAGCGACTCGCCTTTGCCGCATTCGTCCTGGCGGCGATCACCGACTTCTTCGATGGCTGGCTGGCCCGCAAACTCGAGGCCACGAGTCTCTGGGGCGCGATTCTCGATCCGATCGCCGACAAAGTGCTGGTTTGCAGCGCCGTGCTAGGCCTCATGGCGCTGCACGCGACCGGCGTCGTGGTCCCCGGCGCGCTGATTCTCTTCCGCGAGTTCGCGGTCAGCGCCCTGCGCGAGACCGCGGCCAGCAAAGGGGTGCGGCTGCCGGTCACCCTGCTCGCCAAGTGGAAGACGACCTTTCAGCTCTTGGCGCTGGGCGCCATGCTGATGACGGCCTGCTGGGCGGCCTTCGGGCTGCCGAGCGATCCTTCGGTATTGGGGCCGGCGGACGGCGGCGCCCTCGCCTTGCTCTGGCTCGCCACCGTGATCACCCTGATCACCGGCGTTCAGTACGCCTTGCAGGCGAGACGCGCTCTAGCCGGGTAGCGGGATGAACTCGTCGTGGTCGAGGTCGGGCAGCTTCATCCGCCCGGCGCGCCAGTCGGCCTTGGCCTCCTCGATCCGCTCCTTGCGCGAGGAGACGAAGTTCCACTCGATGAACCGTGGGCCGAGGCTGTCGCCGCCCAACAGCATGACCTGAGCGTCGGCGAGGCCGGTGAAGACGACCGTCTCGCCGGGCTGGAAGATAATCATCTCGCCGGCGTGGAAGGGCCGTCCGTCGATCTCGACCGCGCCCTCGGCCACGTAGGCCGCCCGCTCGGGATACTCGGCCGGCAGGCCGGCTTTGGCCCCGGCTTTCAGCTTCCAATGGACGTAGAACATCGGCGAGTGGGTCTTCACCTTGGCCTCAACGCCGAAGGCCTTGCCGACGACGAGGCGCGCCCACAGACCATCCGGCGACTCGTAGGTGGGCAGATCCTCGGAACCGTGGTGGGCGAAGGCGGGGTCGGTCTCCTCGAACGCCTCGGGGAGGGCGATCCAGGTCTGGATGCCGTGGATGGGTCCGCCGGTATTGCGCAGGGCGTCGAACCGCTCCGAGTGGGTGATGCCGCGCCCAGCGGTCATCCAGTTCACTTCGCCGGGATGGATCTCGATTTCGGAGCCGACACTGTCGCGGTGGGTGATCGCGCCCTCGAAGAGGTAAGTGACCGTGGAAAGGCCGATATGCGGGTGCGGCCGGACGTCGGCGCTCCGATCGAGGCCGGCCGGGAAGGTAGTCGGCCCCATATGGTCGAAGAAGACGAAGGGCCCCACCGCTCGCTTCGCCGCCCGCGGCAACAGGCGCCCGACCTCGAAACCGCCCAGATCCTTGCGCTGCTGCTCGATGACGAGGTCAATCATCGCGAAGCTCCTAGGCCCTCGCGGCGGCGTAGGGCCGAACGAGCCCCAGCGGAACCGCCGTCGAGTTCTTCACCGAGCGGATGACGATGCGGCTTTCGATGTTTGAGACAAGTCCCAACGCCAGAATCTTGTCGCGGAGGAACATATCGAAGGTGTTCATGTCCTTGGTGACGATCCGCAGCTCATAGTCCGAGGCGCCGGTGACCGTCGCGCACTGCGCCACCTCCGGCCAGCGCTTTACCGATTGTTCGAAGACCTCGAGATTCTCCCGCGTGGGCAGGGAGAGCTTGACCGTGCAGTAGACCTCGAAATCGAGGCCGAGTTTTTCCCGGTCGAGCACCGTGACCCGTCGTTGGATGACACCCTCTTCTTCCAGGCGCTTTATGCGCCGCCAGCAGGGACTCGAAGAGAGACCCACGCGCTCGGCGATTTCGGCGACCGAGAGGGAGGCGTCATGTTGGATCAGATCGAGGATGCGGGCATCCACGGCGTCGAGCCGGTCGGACAAGATTATTTCCCCATGCCTGATGTTTGGGTTCCGATCTTGCCGAACTGGTCAGCAAACGCGGAACGCCTTGGGCAAGCTTTGTCCGCGTTCCCATATATCATTGCAACTTCAGGGGCCAGTCGGAGGGGGAACGTTCTTGCCATGCGCCGCGTGATGGACGCCCGGAACGAAACATCTATTCCCCTGACTGGGAGTGTGAAGCCGTGAGCGAACCTTTGCGCTTCCATGTTCCGGAGCCGGCGAGCCGGCCAGGCGGCAAGCCGGACTTTTCGGGCGTGGTCATTCCCGAAGCGGGCTCGGTGGATCGCCCGCCTGTCGACGTCGATCCGACTGAAATCCGCGATCTCGCTTTTTCGATCATCCGAGTGCTGGACCGCGACGGTCAGGCGGTCGGACCCTGGGCGCCGGACCTCTCGAACGAAGAGATCGTCCGCGGCCTGCGCCACATGATGACCCTGCGCGCCTTCGACGCCCGCATGATGATGGCGCAGCGGCAGGGGAAGACCAGCTTCTACATGCAGCATACGGGCGAGGAGGCGGTGGCCTGCGCTTTCCGCGTGGCGTTGTCGCCCGGCGACATGAATTTCCCGACCTATCGCCAGGCCGGGCTGCTCATCGCCGACAACTACCCGCTCGTCGACATGATGTGCCAGATCTTCTCCAACGAACGGGACCCTCTGAAGGGTCGGCAGCTGCCGATCATGTACTCCTCCAAGGCCCACGGCTTCTTCTCGATCTCGGGCAACCTAACCACCCAGTTCCTCCAGGCGGTGGGCTGGGCGATGGGCTCGGCGATCAAGGGTGACGACAAGATCGCCGTCGGCTGGGTGGGCGACGGGGCCACCGCGGAGTCAGACTTCCACGCCGCCCTGGTCTTCGCCTCGACCTACAAAGCGCCGGTGGTGCTGAACGTGGTCAACAACCAGTGGGCGATCTCGACCTTCCAGGGTATCGCCGCCGGCGGCTCGGGCACCTTCGCGGCGCGCGGCCTCGGCTTCGGGATTCCGGCCTTGAGGGTCGATGGCAATGACTATCTCGCCGTCTATTCTGTGGCGAAATGGGCGATCGAGCGGGCCCGGTGCAATCTCGGACCGACGCTGGTCGAGTACGTCACCTATCGGGCCGGTGCTCATTCCACTTCTGACGATCCCTCAGCGTACCGTCCAAAGGCCGAGTCCGAAGGCTGGCCGCTGGGCGACCCGGTGCTGCGGCTGAAAGACCATCTGATCGCCATCGGCGCCTGGTCAGCGGAGCGCCACGTGCAGGCCGAAACCGAGATCATGGCCGAGGTGGTGGCGGCCCAGAAGGAGGCCGAACAGCACGGTACGCTCCACGCCGGGGGCAAACCTTCGACCCGGGACATCTTCGAGGACGTTTACGCCGAACCGCCGCCGCACCTGCGCCGCCAGCGCCAGCAGATCGGGATCTGACGCCATGGCCCGCATGACCATGATCGAGGCGATCCGCAGCGCCATGGACGTCTCGATGGAGCGCGACCCCAATGTGGTGGTGTTCGGCGAGGATGTCGGCTTTTTCGGTGGAGTTTTCCGTTGCACCGCCGGCTTGCAGAAGAAGTACGGGGCCAGCCGTTGCTTCGACGCCCCGATCAGCGAGTGCGGCATCGTCGGCGCAGCCATCGGCATGGCAGCCTACGGCCTGCGGCCCTGCGTCGAGATCCAGTTCGCCGACTACATGTACCCGGCCTACGACCAGATCGTATCAGAGGCGGCGCGACTGCGGCATCGTTCGGCCGGCGACTTCACCTGCCCGATGGTGATCCGCATGCCGACCGGCGGCGGCATCTTCGGCGGCGAGACCCACAGCCAGAGCCCCGAGGCCCTGTTCACCCACGTCGCCGGCCTGATGACCGTAGTGCCGTCTAACCCCTACGACGCCAAAGGCCTGCTGATCTCGGCGATCGAGAGCCCGGACCCGATTATCTTTCTGGAGCCCAAGCGGCTCTACAACGGTCCGTTCGATGGCCACCACGACCGGCCGGTCACCGCCTGGTCGAAGCATGAGCTCGGCGAGACGCCGGAGGGCCACTACACCATCCCGCTCGGCAAGGCGGCGTTGCGGCGCGAAGGCCAGGCGGTGACGGTGATCACCTACGGCTCCATGGTCTACGCGGCCCTGGCGGCCGCCGAAGAGACCGGCGTCGACGCCGAGGTGATCGATCTGCGCACCTTGGTGCCGCTCGATCTGGAGACCATTGTCGCCTCGGTCGCCAAGACGGGCCGCTGCCTGGTCCTGCACGAAGCGACCCTGACCTCCGGTTTCGGGGCCGAGCTGGCGGCGGTAGTGCAGGAGCACTGCTTCTACCACCTCGAGGCGCCGATCCTGCGCGTGGCGGGATGGGACACGCCTTATCCGCACGCCCAGGAGTGGGCCTATTACCCGGGTCCGGCGCGTGTCGGCGCAGCCCTTCGCGAACTCACGGAGGCCGCCTGATGGGCGAACACGTCGTCAAGCTGCCGGACGTAGGCGAGGGCGTGGCCGAGGCCGAGCTCGTCGAATGGCACGTCAAAATCGGCGACCTCATCCGCGAGGACCAACTGTTGGCCTCGGTGATGACCGATAAGGCAACGGTGGAAATTCCGTCGCCGGTCGAGGGCGAGGTGATCTGGCGGGGTGGCGAGATCGGCGATGTGGTGCCGATCGGCTCGGCTCTGGTGAGGTTGAAGACAGCCGGCGGCGCATCGGCCCCTGAACCCAAGCCAGAGCCCGCAAAGGCGCCACCCTCGCCGGTCGAGGCGTCGCCGCCTGTAGCCCGAGCGCCGATGCCCGAGGCGCCTCCGCCACCGCCCCGGCCCGAGCCCCCGGCTCAGCGCCGGGCGCCGGGGGAGAAACCGATCGCTTCGCCGGCCGTGCGCCAAGCCGCGCGCGAAGCGGGTGTCGACTTGCGGCAGGTGGCCGGAACGGGGCCGGCCGGCCGCATCACTCACGACGATCTCGCCGCCTTCATCGCCCACGGGCCCGCGCCGGCGCGCCGCGGGCCGATCCAGCGCACCGAGATCACCGAGGTGAAGATTGTCGGCCTGCGTCGCCGGATCGCCGAGAAGATGGCCCTGGCCAAGCAGCGCATCCCGCACATCACCATCGTCGAGGAGACCGACGTCACAGCTCTCGAGGAGCTGCGGACGGCCCTCAACAAGCGGCACGCGGCTGATCGCCCACGGCTCACAGTGCTGCCGTTCCTGATGCGCGCCATCGCCAGGGCGGTGGCCGAGCAACCGGCGCTCAACGCCCTCTTCGACGACGACGCCGGGATCGTGCGCCAACATGCCGGCGTCCACATCGGCATCGCCACCCAGACGCCCGCCGGCTTGATCGTGCCGGTGGTCAAGCACGCCGAGGCCCGCGACCTCTGGGACTGCGCCACCGAGGTGGCGCGGCTGGCCGAGCGAGCCCGCGATGGGACAGCGACCCGCGAGGAGCTCTCCGGCTCGACCATCACCATCACCTCCCTGGGGCCGCTCGGGGCCATCGCCACCACGCCGGTGATCAACTATCCGGAGGTGGCCATCGTCGGGGTCAACCGCATGGCGGTGCGGCCGATGTGGGATGGGACAGGCTTCGTGCCGCGCAAGATGATGAACCTTTCCTCCAGCTTCGATCATCGGGTCATTGATGGCTGGGACGCCGCCGTCTTCGTCCAGCGGCTCAAGGAGCTGCTCGAGACGCCGGCCCTCCTGTTCGTGGACGCCTGAGATGGACGAGATCGTCTGCCGCCTGCTGGTGATCGGGGCCGGGCCTGGCGGCTATGTCTGCGCCATTCGCGCCGGCCAACTCGGTATCGACACCGTGATCGTCGAACAGGGCCGCCTCGGCGGCACGTGTCTCAACGTTGGCTGCATCCCCTCCAAGGCGATGATCCACGTGGCCGAGGAGTTCGAGGTTCTGACGACGGCCGCGAGCGGCAGGTCCGTCTTCGGCCTGTCGGCGGCTAAGCCGACGCTCGACCTCGGCAAGGCCGTGACGTGGAAGGACGAGATCGTCCACCGGCTCAATACCGGCGTGGCCGGCCTCCTCCGCAGGGCGCGGGTCAAGATCGTTCATGGCCAGGCGCGCTTCTGTGACGGCAAGACCGTCGAGGTGGAGACAGAAACCGGCCGGGTGCGCATCCGCACCGAGACGGTGGTCATCGCCTCCGGCTCCGTCCCGGTGGAGCTGCCGTTCCTGCCATTCGGCGGCGACGTGATCTCCTCAACCGAGGCGCTCTCGCTGGAGGAGATCCCCGCCCAACTGGCGGTGGTGGGCGGCGGCTATATCGGCTTGGAGCTCGGCACGGCCTACGCCAAGCTCGGCGCGAAGGTGACCGTGGTCGAGGCCCTGCCGCGTATCCTGCCGCTCTACGACGAGGAGCTGACCGCACCGGTGGCCAAGCGCCTCGCCGAGCTCGGCGTCGAGGTGCTGACCGGCGCAAAGGCCAAGGGAGCGTCGGCCGGCGCGCTGCAGATCGAAAGCGCCGATGGTGAGGCGCGGGCTATCGGCGCCGATAAGATCCTGGTCACTGTCGGCCGCGCGCCAGCGACGGCGGGTCTCGGGCTGGAGGAGCTGGTCCTCGACATGGACGGCCGCTCCATCCGCATCGACGACAAGTGCCAGACCTCCATGCGCGGTGTCTATGCCATCGGTGATGTCAGCGGCGAACCGATGCTGGCCCATCGCGCCATGGCCCAGGGCGAGATGGTGGCGGAGATCGTCGCGGGTCACCCCCGCGCCTGGGACAAGCGCTGCATTCCGGCCATCGTCTTCACAGACCCGGAGATCGTCTCGGCCGGCCTTTCGCCAACGGAGGCGCGCGCCGGCGGCCGCGAGGTCAAGGTCGGCCTCTTCCCCTTCCAGGCCAGCGGCCGGGCGATGAGCAAGCATGCCGAGCGCGGTTTCGTGCGCATCGTCGCCAGCGCCGACCGCAATCTGGTCCTGGGCGTCCAAGCCGTGGGGCAGGGGGTGTCGGAGCTCTCGACCGCCTTCGGCCTGGCCATCGAGATGGGCGCGACCCTGGAGGACGTGGCCGGCACGATCCACGCCCATCCGACGCTTGGGGAGGCCTTCCAGGAAGCGTCGCTCAAAGCCCTCGGACACGCCCTTCACATCTGACGGGGCCGGCCCTATAAGCCTCCGCCTCGCGATGGCGCCCCTTGGGGCTGGGTAGCTCAGTTGGTTAGAGCGGTGGATTCATAACCCACAGGTCGGCGGTTCGAGCCCGCCCCCAGCTACCAATTCTTTCAAATAGTTAGAGAATTGGCCTCTGCTCATTCGGATGGATGGGGCACACATGGGGCACGGCCCGGCGCTTTGACACGAGGCTGCCGGCCTCGGAGATTGCGGACGGTATCAACCCTCATTCTTCGAAAGTAGCCGCTGAGGCGTCATTTCCAAGGAGGTTAGGGTCGGCCTTGGTTCCCAGGCCTTGATTGCCCTTGGGCCGCAGGACCTTGCGGGCGACGGCGGCCCAAAGGGTCGCCGTCGCCCGCAATGCCGTGGTTTCCCTACCGACTCCCAAGAGGTAGGCTACCAACACGGAGCAAGTCGTGACCCAAGCCGCCGTGGTTTCCCTACCGACTCCCAAGAGGTAGGCTCTCCAGGATGCGGACCACAGCGCTGGCTTCGCCGTGGTTTCCCTACCGACTCCCAAGAGGTAGGCTCCTGGTGATCATCGTCAGCGTCTCGACGCTTGCCGTGGTTTCCCTACCGACTCCCAAGAGGTAGGCTACCTCCGGCGTAAAGGTCTGAAATTGCTCTGATTTCCGTTGCCGAGCGGCGGCCGAAGTCAGAGCAAGACCATCTGTTGGGGGGCGAATCGCTCATTTTTCTCAGCCTCTCCCAGCAGCAATTTCATGCGGGCGTACTGTTTGTCGGTCACTTGAAGCGTACGGACATTCCCCTGCTTGGGTAGGTTGCGGGTAACCCGGCCGACGTGTTTGTCCACGGCTTCATCGCCGCGACAGACGCGAGCATAGACCGAGAACTGTAGCATCATATAGCCGTCGTCTTTGAGGAACTTGCGGAAGCGGGTGGCCAAGCGGCGGCCGGTCTTGGTCGTGACCGGCAGATCGAAAAAAACGAACAACCACATGATCCGGACCTCCTCGGATTTCATGGCGATGGCGCAGGCAGGATCAGGGTTGGCAGGATCAGAACCGCGGGCGTGGCAGCCTCGATGGCGCGCACTAAAGATTCGGCGGTGCGTTCACTGGCGGTCAGCAGAGTTACGGTCTCGCCGCCTAGCTGCGCCTCGCCCAAAAGAGCGCCCGCCATGGTGCGGCGATCCTCGACCGACAGGTCGTCGCGACAGGGTGCGCCATCGCCGACAGCCTGCCACGCCAGGACGTCGACAAAGGGGCGGAACGGCTCGACCACGTCATCGGCCAGGTTGAAGGCGTTGGAGACGCTGGCGTGCTTCAGGCCGAAGGCCGGCACTAGGCCCGAACCGACCAGGGCTCGGGCGACGCCCGAACGGACGACGGCATAGCCGTAGTTCAACATCTTGTTTCGCCGGTCTCCTTCGTCCTGGCGCCGGAAGTCCTTCCAAAATTGACTCCAGTAGTAGCGGGCGGCCTGCGCCTCGACATTGGCAGGGTCGCCCGACCCAACCCTTTTGGCCATTTCGCGCAGCGTCCGGCCGCCGCTCGCACCAACAGCGTCTAGGGCGCCCGCCTGGTTTTCGATCTTGGCGCGGACCAGGGCTTGCCAAAGGCGTTTTTTCAGCGGGGCTGTGGCGGCCGTCTGTCTCGCGGCCACGTCGGCCTGGCGGTGGTGACGGTGGAAGGGCAGGGTGACACCGGAGGGGGTGTGGGTCGCGTCGGTGAAGACAACGGCAATGCCATACGCCATACAGGCCGACATCAGCGAAGCGGTGAGGCTGGTGCGGGGGCTGTCGATGACCACCCAGGCGACGTCCTCCAGCGCCAGACGCACCTCACCGTCATCCTGGTCGACAACGATCTGGTCGTCGGCTAGGGACAGGCGCGAAGGCTGGGTTAGGTGCAGACCGCGCCACGCCATGTGCGCTTCTCGCGGAGTATTTCGGTGCGGTTGCCCAGGCGATCGATGTTGATTTTCTTCATCGAGCGCAGCGTTTTGACGCCAATACCCCTGACACTTTCGTCTCGTGTGTAATGGGGAGACAGACTGATCGCGCCGGTGGTTCGATCGGCTCCACGAAAGTATCCATCAATGAAAGTACCGTCTGGTTTCTCAACTTCAATGAAGGAAAATGGAGAGATACTCCATATAAACTCGTGACCGTCATTCATGTGGGGCCAGTCTGCCTCGGGTTTGTAAGCTTGAACGGCGGCGTTGGGTGGGCTTGGCCAATCTTCTGGATCGAATACCTGATGAGGATAGACGGGAACGAGATAGTATTCCCATGCATCGCGCTTGTTTTTCTTTCGGAACACGTCCACCCGAACCATCTCGCCGCGCTCGGCTGCGCCATCGCGAACCAGAACATCGACCTTCTTCGTTGTTCTGAGGCGAACCTTGGCGATCGCATCGCCCTTGGGCGACTGGGGCCGGCGGTCCTTTGGCTTCTTGTCCTTGATCCATTGTCGCAGGGAAGCGATCAAGGCCGCGTTGCGATCAGGGTCCTTGATGCGGTCCAGGTCGGCCTCGGTCAGGGCATCGACTGACTTGCGTTCATAGACAACCTGAGCGTCCGGTGCGTCCTCGATCCGGCGCACGGTTTGGGCATGACCCTCGCCGCGGGCTCGACGGCGTTCGGCGCGGCTAACGAACACCTCGCGCAGCATAGATTGAGCCTCATCGCGGAAGCCAGGCCAGGGCGGATCAACGAATCCGAAGTCGCGCGGCAGGCCGGCATTCTCGCGCTCCTGAACGAGTCTCGTCAGATGGTTGAGCCGCCCCTCGCTGGTCACCGCAACGATAAGAGCGTCAAGCGCGTGGTGGCGGTCGTCGGCGATCCGCTTGCCGTCCTCGCCCTTCTTCAGCCCCTGCAGGCCCCAGGCGCGGCGCAGACGATCGGTCAGAGGACCGGGACGGGAGAATAGGCGACGCTTTCTGCGCTCCTCCTCCGGCTTGCGCGGAACTCCGGTGAAACGGTCGCTCTCCGGATACAGGCGCGCCAGCAGATCAAGCACCAGGCGGGTGGCGTACTTAGTGTCGTTTAGGTTCCGGGGTCGGAATTTCTCTGTCAGGACCGACGAGTCCTTGAGGAGGTAATTGCGCTTCTTTCGGCCCTTCATGGCCCTGTTGCTCTCGATCACGCCGCGGTAGGCCTCCCAGCGCGCGGGGTCGGCCCCGAACCACTCGAACGGTGTGCGGCCGCGCTTGTTCTGATTGGCGGTAGTGAAGCACAGAGTCTTGTTGACGAAACTGTCATCGCCGGACCTGCTCCACGGCAGAATGTGATCGACCTGCACGCTGTTGTCCGAAGCGACGATCTGCTGTGGAGCGATGGCGCGATCCGAGTAGAGACAACGGCCGGCCTGTTCGGTCCACAGCTCGAACCGCAGCAGATCGTCGGCGCCCGACGGCTCATGGCCGCAGGTCTCCCTGAACTGATCGCGCAGGCGGTCCTTGGCGGCATTGCGCTTGTCGATGCCGGATTTGATCTCGTCCCGCTCCTCCTTGCTCTTGCCGACCTCGCGGGCCAGTTCCACGTGGATCGCGCCGGGCAGGCCATGCACGCCCACGATAGCGTGGACCTGCTTGAGCGCCTCGATCACCGCTTTGCGGGCCACGGGATTGGAGACGTTGCCGTCGACCCACTTGATATCGTGAACCATACGCTCGTGCATCGTTCCTTCGGGACTGCCCGGCCCGGCCCGATCGGTGTGGACATAGCCGGCCGCTGCGGCGGCTTTATCGTATGTCAGCCCCTCACGCAGATGGGGCAGCATGGCGCGCGCCGCCTTGGCGGAGATGTGGGCGGCGCCGGAGAAGGCTTTCAGCGGGCGACCGTCTTCGATGGCGGCCATCAGGGCGGTGAGCACCGTGGGTTCGAGCCCGATCTGAGTCAGGCCCTGACGGATCGAATCGATGTCGTCGCGGAAGGTGATCACCGAGGCCATAGCGTCCAGTTTCTCAGGCGTATTCTGGAGCGAGCGCCAAGCGCCCTCGCCGGCGGCGTCGACGATCACACCGCGCAGGCTGGCCGTGCCCTCAGCGGCGTTGCTGGCACGGCCAACGAAGTCTCTGCCCTCGTCGGCGCGGGCCACGCCGCCGAAGGATGTCTCCTCGGGCAGACCAAGCCGATCACGCAGTCTTTTGAAAGTGAAGCTCTTCTGCAGGCCGAAATCGCCCTCGGCCTTGGCGATCTGATCGGGCGTCAGCGGCCGCTCCTCGCGGCCTTCGCTCAGGGTGAGGGCGCGCAGTCGGGACAGGAGGCGGAACCGTTCGAACGAAGGCGCGCGCTTGGCGCAGCGTTTCTCCGCCGGCTCGAACGGGCACTGGCCCAGCAGGTGCTCGCTGTCCTGAAGCGGGCGCTGGAAGAAGGCGGCCTCGGTGAAGGCGGCCTCCAGTTCAGCCGAAGCCAGGGGGTTGCCGATACGACGCTGAATGTCGAACAGCACGGTCACCTCGCGCGCCTGATCATCCCGCAGGACGGAATGAGTGAACTGGCCGTCGCGGTTGCGCTTGCGGTCGGTATAGACGTCGTCTCGAGCGAACATCTCTCCGACGGTTCGATACTGGGCCAGGCGGTCCCGGGTTTCATTGATCGCCTTCAACATCTTCGAGCTGTCGTCGCGTGCGTTGGCGCCCCGCTCGCCCTTGCGGTTCGACTTGAATCCCCGGTGCTTTGCGATGTGACCCAGCGCGATGGCCAACTCCGGGCCGGTCAGTTTCCGTTCGAGCCCCTCGGCGCGCAGGGACCAGGGATCGAGCTGGGCGATGCGCAGGCCGGTCGGCCCTTGGACCTCGATCAGCCCGTGGCCGCGGAACAGGCGACGGATTTCGCTCATCCGCTGACGCCGTCGTTTCAGCACCCGACGCATGCCGCGATGGCTGCGTCGTAGCTGATTGGTCGGCGTGCGTTCCTTGTCCGTCTCGGGCGCGTCCCAGGTGCGCGAGCCCATAGCGACGATGCGGCCGCCGCCCTCCTCGTCTTGTTCGATCACCGCCCAGCCGCAGGAAGCGATCCCCAGATCTATCCCAAGCGTTCGATTTTCGTGGATATCCATTCCCCTGCCCCTGAATGCCACGCTCGGATGATTGACGTGCAGGTCGCAGTGTTGCAACTAATCGCTTGGGAGTCGGTAGGGAAGCCACGGTAAGGGGTTCCGGCCCCGCAGGATTACCCGTCAGGGGATTCCTTCAAACCGGCTTCCTTTCGATTGGAGAGCCCCGGCAGGCGACTGTCGGGGTTCTTTCGTTATGACGGCCTAAGCAAAGCGAGCACCGTGTCTCAGACTGTGCCGCGACCGAGCAAACGCGCGGGTTTTCAAGGTCGAGAAGCAAGTCCTCGATCGGCAGCTCGAACTTTTCCATGTCCCCTGAATGCGTGTGGAATCCCGTACACGCCGGTCGAATATGCGCGGGTGGCAACTCCTGGCTAACCCCCGGAGGAAGCGGCGCTCAGCTCCGCTCCTCGGCCAAGCGATAGCCGTCCGGGTTTTCGATCCATTGGTTGACGGCGGACTCGCGCCAGCCGGCGCCGTGAACGCTGATCCTGACCTGCTTGGGGAAAGTGCCCTCGCCGATCTTGCGGTAGAGGGTCGAGCGGCTGAGACCGGTGCGGTCTAGCACTGTCCGGAGACGGATGATGCGGTCGAGGGCTGGGTTCATGTTCTCCGTCTCCGCACAACTTGGGGCCGTGTGGGCCAGACTTGGCGGCGGCGGGATGGGGCGCAAGGCGGCGCGGACTCCGATGCGGGCCTGGCGCAGCAAGACTTGCCGTGGCGCAAGTTGAGCTGCTCGCGAAGGTTGTCCGCGACCTGGACCTGAGCCTTACTCTTTTGTGCCGGCCGCCCTTGCGGCCTTGTCGAACGCCCGCATTCCGCGCCGCTGCCACAGGGCCAGCGCGTCGGCGCGATCCTCGCCGCTTAGCATGTCGGCGATTGAGAGGAACGCGCCCAACAGAATGGCCCTGTCGTCGCCGGTGAGCTCGACCAGACCGGCCTTTTGCACGAGGCCACCCAGCTCGATCAGGTGTCGGGTCCGCTCGCGCCTTTGCATGATCCAGGCCTTCGTGCTGTCGCGTCGTCGGCTGGTTTCAAGACGATGTTGCAGAGCCCGGGTTCGCCGGATCGCCCTCGCAGTGGCCTTGAGGGTTGCGATTGGCTTTCCGCGGCCGTCCTTTCCGAAAGTACCCCGCGCCGCGCGCGCGCCACGCCTCCGTCGTCGCGGGGTCCTTCGCGTCGGCGATGGCGAGCAGCGCGCCATGAGGATCTCGGGATCGAGCACGTCGGCGCCGGTGGCGATGACCAACTCGCCGAGCTGGCGCACCTTGCGTTCCTTGAGCAGCTTCGTCTTATCGCCAAGCGCCTTCAGTTCGGTTTCGTAATCCCGTGGCTTCCGCATCGTCCTCTCCACTGATGGTCGACGTCGAGATGATAGTGTAAGGGTGTGAGTGTTGCTTCAGGAACGGCGGCGCCATCTGGGACGAGGTGGCCCCGAGCAAGACTAATTCTTGTGAGGGCGCGCTTATACGTCGTGCCGACGTAGGTGGCGTTATGTAGATGGATCGCCGTCATGGCGATCTACCATTTCTCGGCCAAGGTGATCTCGCGCAGCGCCGGCTCCAGCGCCGTCGCCTCCGCCGCCTATCGCTCGGCCTCGCGCCTGCACGACGAGCGCCTCGACCGCGACCACGACTTCACTATCAAATCAGGCGTCGTCCACTCGGAGGTGATGCTGCCCGAGGAGGCGCCGGAGGCATGGCGCGATCGCGAGCGGCTGTGGAACGACGTCGAGGCCGCCGAGAAGCGGATCGACGCCCAGCTCTCGCGCGAGGTCGAGTTCGCCATTCCCCGCGAGATGAGCCAGGCCGATGGGATCGCGCTGGCCCGGGACTTCGTGCAGCGCGAGTTCGTCGACCTCGGCATGGTCGCCGATCTCAATGTGCACTGGGACATCGGCGCCGACGGCCTCGCCAGGCCTCACGCCCACGTCATGCTGACCATGCGCGAGGTCGACGGCGAGGGGTTCGGCAAGAAGGTTCGCGACTGGAACCGCACCGAGCTTGTCGAGCGCTGGCGTGAACGCTGGGCCGATCATGTCAATGAGCGCCTGGCCGAACTCGACATCGACGCGCGCATCGACCATCGCTCGCTCGAGGCCCAGGGCCTCGCGCTCGCGCCGCAGAACAAGATCGGTCCGGCCGCCGCGCGGCGCGGGATCGACGGGCTGGAGAGCGAGCGGCTCGACGATCACCACGCCATCGCCCGGCGCAACGGCGAGCGGATCATCGCCGATCCGGACGTCGCGCTGGACGCGATCACCCGCAACCAGGCGACGTTCACCCGGCGCGACCTGGCGATGTTCGTGCACCGCCATTCGGACGGCGCCGAGCAGTTCGACCTGGCGATGAGCGCGGTGCAGACCTCGCCCCATCTCGTCGCCCTGGGTCAAGATGGCCGGGGCGACGAGCGCTTCACCTCGCGCGAGATGATCGAGGTCGAGGCGCGGTTGCAGCGGGCCTCCGCCTTGATGGCGGAGCGCGAGCTGCACCGGTTGAGGGAAGGGGACCGCGAACGGGCTTTGGATTCAGCCCGGGTGCGCGGCCTGGAGCTTTCCGGCGAGCAGCGGGCGGCGTTCGATCATGTCACCGAACGGACGGACCTGAGTGTCGTCGTCGGCTACGCCGGGACGGGGAAGTCGGCGATGCTGGGCGTGGCCCGGGAAGCGTGGGAGGACGCCGGCTTCGTGGTGCGCGGCGCGGCCCTGTCGGGGATCGCGGCCGAGAACCTGGAGAGCGGTTCGGGCATCCCCTCGCGCACCATCGCCAGTCTCGAACACCAGTGGGGCCAGGGCCGCGACCTTCTCACCTCGCGCGACGTGCTGGTCATGGACGAGGCCGGCATGATCGGCTCGCGGCAGATGGAGCGGGTGCTTTCCGCGGCGAAGGACGCCGGGGCCAAGGTGGTTCTGGTCGGCGATCCGCAACAGCTGCAGGCCATCGAGGCCGGGGCGGCGTTCCGGGCCAT